>Ga0137464_1000334_pt1 | contig 15366 bp, 20 predicted proteins | sample EasRivERMGT814_2_FD_102306 | JGI IMG/M metagenome (GOLD analysis project Ga0137464, IMG submission 102306) | Soil microbial communities from meander-bound floodplain in the East River, Colorado, USA - East River MetaG ERMGT814_2 | ecosystem: Environmental > Terrestrial > Soil > Floodplain ...
GCGTCTCGTTGCCATGCTCAATTGCCTCCTCATTCTGTTGCCCGTTCCCTTCAAACCGGACGGGTAACATTCTTGTGAGGCAATAGGTCAACGCAGGTAACAAAAGACGCGAGTCAACGCGACCGGAAAAAGTAATTGTCGCCGGACATACCCGACCGTTTCAGCCACTTGAGGTGGTCCTCGACAAAAAAAGTCAGATCGTCGCGATGCGGCTGCTCGAATCTGCCGACTGCAGATTTGGCGAAAGACTCAAATATGCCCTTCAGCATGCACAAATCACCTACGATCCAGTAAGCCAAGCGTTGAAAATTGAGTTCGTTCCGAACTGCAGCGCTGACCGAACTATTTTCTGGGAGGCCAACATCGATTTAGACAGCGCTGGTCAGGTGTTGGGTTTTGAAGTCCTGTTCGGATACCTATCGGATGGTCAAGAGACGCTGTACGCTGAGGGCAAACTTGAGTATCTGTCACAATACCTCGTGGGCTTTGATAAATTGCGGTGAGTAAATGTGGCAACGCGCCTGACCCGCCGCTGCAGCCGACCGCTGGGAAGCGCGGCGGCTCAGCGGCAAACCGTTAGACCGCCGACGGACAATCGAACACTTTCACCGCTATGACGCAGACTACCGATACGGCACTTTCCGGATTCACTGGCCAGCCCCTCTCGGGTCGGAAGCTCTACGCTCCCGCCGTCATCGCGGTCTACACGGCCTTGGCTAATCTGCCCATTGGGATCATCCTTTACGGTATCAACCACTCGGCGCGAGGCAAGCGGCGGCTCGGGCGTGCAATGGTGGCCTTTGGGATCGCCGCATTTCGACTGCTCATTTTATTGGGTGCCGCAGACGCACTTCCACGTCTTTCAATGCTGGTCGGTATTGCGGGTGCGATCAACGTTTATAAACTTGAACAACGGCCATTTGAGGAAGCATTGAGGCAGGGGGCTATCCGCGCAACGGTGGTGGCCGCCAGCTCTCTTCCTCATGACGCTTACAGTCGTCCTCCTTTTCGTACAATACAATGTCGAGTAATAGTCTCCGCCGTTTCGAGGTCACGCTTCGCATCTCAGCGCGGCGGTCTAACCCGTTGTTGCACCGGACTCGCTACGCTCGCCGCTGAACTCCAATCGTTAGCTGGATAAGACTAATGCCCAGAAAATCGAAGCCGAAGGTCTGCTACCTCTGTGGCAAATGAGCTTGTCGGCGAAATTAACGACGATCATGTTCCACCACGACAGCTCTATGCGCGAGAGATACGTCGGATCCACAAACCGAACCTCTTAACCATACCAACCCATAAGGCGTGCAACAGCAGTTATCAAACAGATGAGGAATACTTCGTTCATACGATGGTTCCACTGGCTCGACAGTCTTATTCTGGCAAGGCCATTTTCGATGATGTCCTGCGAGGATATGTTCAAGACGTAAAGAAGGGTTTAGGAAAACGAGTGTTCGCAGAGTTTGATCCACGTCCTGGCGGGTTGTATCTACCGAATGGGCGCGTAGTCAAGCGGTACGACGCGGCTCGAGTTAATCGGATAATCTGGAAGATCATTCGGGGCTTGTTCTTCCATCGTCACGGTGATGTGCTCCCGAACGACACGCCTCGACTAATCACGGTTGTCGATCCGAACAAGCGTCCGCCGTCAATCTTTGGAGCGCTCGCAGATCAGCCGACATTAGGCGACTACCCAGGCGTTCTCGACTACAAGTATGCTCAGATCACCGAGGTGAACAACCTTCACTATTGGGCATTGCTTCTCTGGGATCGCATCATCATCCTCGTGGCTTTTCATGATCCGGGATGTCAATGCGATAAATGTTTGGGACTTTTTGCGGCTCATCGCTAAGCCGTTGGGCAGACATTCACGAAGGGCGTCGGTCGAACGACAGAGTGCATCTGACAATTGCAACGTTTATTCAAGAGATCGATCTTCTTCCGGTAGGGACGACCGGCTGGACCACAGTCGGCGTTCTTCACCCGGCCGTCATTGTGACGTGTACTAATCTCGACCAGTTTCGTTTTATGCGTAGTTCGACTGTTACTACCGAATAGGTTGGCGGGTGCGTCGAAGGCGTTTGGCGTTGCCGTTGTTATCTTGGCGATTGCTTTGTCGCCTGCTGTCGGCGCATTCGTCACACGGGTTTTGGAGTGACGGCGGGAATTTAGACCTCTTCTTCGTTTGGTTCCACTATCTCGTCCCTGTAGTGGTCGGACTTAGTGCGGTGTTGTACCGTCATCGTGGGCGGCATTCAACTCTAAAGGCGGGCCCGGAGTAGGAAACAGAACCTCAATGTAGTCCAGCGAGCGGCAGGACGTGGAGCGGTCCGTGCGGAGTTTAAGGATCTTGTTATGGGAAAAATGAAGACATATGCGAGCTTTGACGATTATTTGAAGGATCAGAATCCCAAGAACCAGGCCGTTATTCGCGCACTTCGGCGTTTTGTGAAACGTGTAGAGCCGAAGCTAAACGAAGCCGTGAAATGGGGAAACGGGTGTTGGATCGGGAGTAACGGGCCAGTGGCTTACGTCTACTCTGCAACGGAATATGTGCAGTTTGGTTTTTTTCACGGATCATCTTTAAAGGACCCGAGAGGGCTACTGGAAGGCGAGGGCAAGTTCGTGCGACACACGAAAGTCCGTGACGCTTCCGAAATCGACGAGCGAGCCTTTGCGGCGCTCCTCAAGCAAGCTTCAGGCTCGAGCTAAGAACTTTAAAGCACCGCTATACGTCATCCGAGTCGGCCTGTTCGGCTCGCCTGGCGTGAGTGGTAATATCGCGCATTACGTTCAACTTGAGGGAGACAGTAAGTGACCGCCAAAGACATCGTCGCCGAACTCAAGAAGTTCGGCACCGAGCAGACCAAGAAGATGTGGATGACCCACGGCGCCCAGGAACCGTGCCTCGGCGTCAAGGTCGAGGACATGAAAAAGATCCAGAAACGCGTCAAGATGGATTACCAGCTTGCTCTGGATCTCTACGACACCGGCGTCGCCGACGCGATGTATCTCGCCGGTCTGATCGCCGATGACGCGAAGATGACCAGGAAGGACCTTCAGAAGTGGGTCGAAAACGCCACCTGGGGCATGGTCGCCGAATACACGGTTCCGTGGGTGGCATCCGCGAGCCCGCATGGTCGCGAGATGGCCTTGAAGTGGATGGATTCCAAGGATGAAGCCATCGCTTCATCCGGCTGGCAGACTTATAGCAGCATGATCGCCATCAAGGAGGACGCGGACCTCGACCTTGCCGAGATAAAGTCGCTCTTGCAGCGCATGGCCAAGTCGATCCATCAGCAACCCAATCGCGTCAAGTACGTGATGAACGGCTTCGTGATCGCCGTCGCCTGTCACGTGAAACCGCTCCACAAACTCGCGGTCGATACGGCCAACGGCATCGGCAAGGTCGCCGTCGACATGGTCGGGGCGTGCAAGATTCCGTTCGCGCCCGACCATATCAAGAAATTCGAAGCACGCAGCGTGATCGGCAAGAAGCGCAAGTCGCCGAAGTGTTGATCGGACCGTCGAGGCCCACGGATGAGGATTCACGCCGGCCAACACAAGCCGGAAGCCGACCCGCGTAGATGGCAAGGCGAGGCGTGCAATCAGAGGGCCTCATAACTCCGCCGTCCAGTTGGTACCTCGGGCGCCACCGGTGAACAGGAGGTCAGTTTGAAGGCAACGGCTACCAGCAAGGCGACACAAATCCTGATTGTATCGGTATTACTAACGCTTTCTTTCGCGTTCGCGGCCCAGGAATTGAATCCGAAATCGGAACCGGCGCCGCAGCCGTGGAATACCGTTGCGACGTTTTCGATTCTCGGATTTGACCCCGACACCGAAGAGATCGGCGCCGCAGTGCAGTCGCGTGTGTTTTCTGTCGGCAATGGTGTGCTATGGGCCGAAGCCGGCGTTGGCGCGGTAGTCACGCAGGCGATCGTTGACGTCAGTTACGGGCCGAAGGGAATTGACTTATTGAAGAGGGGGATAGCACCGAAAGATATCCTCAGAAGGATACTGGATTCGGACCCCGATCCCCGGCCTGCAGATTGGAGCAAACAGGGACGCCAGTTTGCCGTCATCAACGCAAAAGGTGAAGTCGCTGCGTACACCGGCCCCAGGGCAACGACCTGGGCCGGCGACAAGCAGGGCAAGTATTGTACGGCGCAGGGCAACATCCTGGCGGGAGAGGGTGTTGTCGCAAACATGGTGAAGGCATTCGAAACAACAAGCGGGCACATCTCCTTTCGCCTTCAGGCGGCGCTCGAAGCAGGTCAGGCTGCGGGCGGCGACACACGAGGGATGCAGTCGGCAGCCATGATCGTGGTGAAGAAGAATGGCGGTGTCTGGTTGAACAACGACGTCGTGCTGCGGCTTCAAGTCGACGATAATCCGGAGCCGATCAAGGAACTACGCCGCCTGGTCGATATAGCCGCACGCCAGCGTCGTCCGCGCGGCTAAGCTGATCACACTCGAAGTCGGTTGAAGCCCCAGGGCTCTGCAGACCGACGAACTTACTACTCCTCACTTGCAGCATGAATTTTGAGATCGTTGGTGAAATTAGCGATATTGAAACGATCGCAAGAGGTCCATCAGTCCGAGAGAGGGTTCGCTTGACGGCGCAGTTCGGCCGTGGCCGATGGCGCAAGCTTAAAGGAATCGCCACAGTCCGTCTTCGAGACGGTTGGATCGGCCGGGCAGAGCTACACTGGTACGAAGCGCACGGCGTAGGGCGTCGCAAGCTCAAGGTCAAGCGTTTCCTGGAATGAGTTATGAAAGAAACGAAGAAACACTATGTCATCTGTGTCCGTGCCGAGGAATCAACAGACGTCGAGGTTCGAAAGGTCTACGAAGTCTTGCCAGATGATTCCGCCGCGAAACGAGGGTATCTGCGCGTCGTAGACGAATCGGGAGAAGACTACCTCTATCCGAAGGAGTGCTTCGCCTCGGTTCAACTACCGGACGAGGCTGTTCGGGCATTCACTTCCTCGCGCAAGCCGCGAGCTAACGGCATGAAGCCCACGGCGCAGAGAACGCGCCGCGGCTGATGCCGAGGCCGTTAGGCATAGTTTGCCCCGCAGGTCCCACTTACTGCGATGGGCGCCGATTCAGAAGGAGGGATTTGCATGAGCGAGTTCGGGGTGTTATCCCTTTTGCCATTCGTGCCAAGTGGTGCCGACTACGAGGGCAGTCGTCGCCTCTTCGCAGAGCTCGGCTTTGAAGAGGTGTGGGAGAACAACGGGCACGCCGGTTTCCGGAATGGCGATGCCCAGTTCATTCTCCAGAAGTACGATGTGAAGAGTTTTGCGGAGAACTTTATGGTCAGGTTGAATGTGAAAGACCTCGAAGCGTGGTGGCAGGGCGTCTCGCGGTTGCAGCTCGACAAGAAGTACCCCGGATTCAAGATTAGTCCACCATCCAACTTTCCGTGGGGTAGAGAAGTCAATTTCATCGATCTCGCTGGTGTGTGCTGGCACGTCGGCAAAGGATGAGGAGAGATGGAGATGAGTATTGATGCAGAGCGGAATGTGTCGGACATCGTTGCCGCGCTCGAGAAGGCCTGGAACGCGGCTGATGGCGCGGGATTCGCACGGCCTTTTGCCGAAGATGCGGACTTCGTGAACATCCGCGGCGAACACTTTCGGACGCGTGATGCCATCGCTCAGGGACACCAGGGCATCTTCAACACGATTTATAAAGGCAGCGCGGTGAGTCTCCAAGTGGCTGGAGTCAGGCCGATTGCGTCCAGTGTCCTCCTTGCCCACGTGAAGAGCACGCTCAAAGCGCCCACCGGTCCGCTCGCCGGAGAACACAAGTCGCTCTTCACGATGGTGCTGGTACAGGACCACGACGCCTGGCGTATCGTCGCGTTTCACAACACGCTGGTCGTGTAGGAACGAACCGAATGGCCAGGGCTTCAATCCTTATCGCGTTCCTGATCACTGCAGTGGGTGTGGGAATTGTTTTCACACCGTTTGCAGTCATCACTCCGTCGGAAAATATCGTTTTACCGGACGATATCGCGGTCTGCGAAGCCGTGCTCCTGGCACATTTTGAACAGATCTCTCCTAAAGGCAGGAAGGGAATTCGTTACTACTTCGCAGATCGAAAAACGTCTGACGCGAACGATGTCGTTTTCCCGGAGATCTTCTTCTACAAATACCGCCAGCATGTGCCGCCATTTAGAAAGGCGATTGAACTGTCGGGTTGGCAACCGCACGACTTCTGGTCACGGAATTATTTCTCCTGGTCATTCAAGACGCGACAAGTTGACCAAGATACTTACGAAGTGTTGGGAGGATATTTCTGCGGTGGTCTGTGCGCGGAGTACTGTACCTACCGAGTCGTCCGGAAACAGGGGAAATGGGAAATCGTCGAAACGAGCGGCTGCATCGAATCCTGAGGCCAACTCCTGGAGTGCTTTTACAAATGACCTTAACCTCCCTCTCGCCACAATTTCTTGTCGATGATCTGTCGGTCGCCATCGCCTACTACCGCGACCGCCTGGGCTTTGAGCTCGACTTTGAGTACGAGTCGTTTTACGCAAGCGTCAGCCGCGACGGTTTCTCGATTCATCTGAAATGCGCGCCGAAAACGGTCGCGGATCGAACGCACCGCAAACAGAACGAGCATCTCGACGCTTCTATCGGCGTGCAGGGAGTCGATGCTCTATTCGAGGAGTTAAAGACGCGGGGAGCCTATATCATTCGACCGCTGGAGCAGAGACCCTGGGGCCGTAAGGATTTCTACGTTGAAGATCCGGACGGATACATTCTCAACTTCAGTGAAGAAACATGATCAAACTGAATCATCTTGCGATCCTCGTACGGAACTACACGCGATCTCGCGACTGGTACGTACGAAACTTCAGCCTGAAAGTGGAATTTGAACTTCCCGAACGCAAGACTGTGGCTTTGCAGGACGACACGGATCTAACGCTTTTTCTGTTCGAAGACGAACGGGAACAACTCACACCGTCGTGCACGCTGAGTTTCCAGATCGACGACGTCGAGCTGAAGTATCGCGAGCTTTCGGGACGCGGCGTGGTCTTCGAAAAGTCTCCGCAAAAGCTCTTGTGGGGATACGGCGCAGAGCTTCGAGACCCCGACCGGTATCTCATCTACCTCTGGGACGAACGAACCATGCGTGAAAAAGGTGGAGGCTGAAACCTTCGTGGTGAACGCAAAATACGTCCACACGAACCTCATCGCGAGAGACTGGCAGCGCCTCGCGGACTTCTACGAAAACGTGTTCGGCTGCGTGCGCCTCCTTCCGGAACGCGACCTTTCAGGAGAATGGCTCGAGCGAGGCTCCGGCATTCCCAATGCTCGTGTGCGAGGCGTTCATCTGCGCCTGCCGGGACTCGGTCCGCACGGTCCGACTCTGGAAATCTTCCAATACAACGAATGCGCTGAAGCGCCAGCGGCGGCGGCCAACAGAGTTGGCTTCGGTCATATCGCTTTCGCTGTAGATGATGTGAACGCCGCTCGTGAAGCGGTTCTCTCAGCGGGGGGCACGGCGTTGGGAACGATCGAAGCTGTGGTTATCCCGGATGCCGGACGTATAACCTGGACCTACGTACGCGACCCGGAAGGCAACATCATCGAACTCCAGCGCCGTGATCCCACAAATTCGGGGTCAGGCGCGTAAAGCTGGTAATACAAGCGCCCGACCCCGGCCGGTTCACATTAGCGTCGATAACGACGAACGCCAAGCCCCGTCAGAAGAGAGAGTGCGCCACTAAGCGCCAGCAGCGGAAGGCCGCGGGTGTTCCGTAAATTTACGGGTTTATATTCCCGCCAGGTTGGGCTGGAGCTTGTGGTAACCCTGTTGTTGCGCCCAAAGGTCGAGGGACAACCCGGCAAGTTCATCAACTTCCGGAATCGCTGAAGGATCTCGCGAAAGGTCCACGACCTGCAGATATCCATGACAGGCATCGCACGCCTGAATTTTGAGATTCGGAAAATCAGGTGCTGCGAAAGTCGACAGTTTGTTTCCAGCCGTCTCGTCGCACCCTGGACATCGGGAACGCGGAAACGCGCGGCGACGAAAACACAACGCGCATGCAATCTCGAATGCGAGGCCGTCTGCCTGCGGCCGCAGGCAACCGACCTGCGGAGGACGCGCGCACCATGGGCAGTCGAATCCTTCAGGCAACGCGGCTGCGTATGGCTGCATCAGCGCGCGCGCAAAAAACTGAAGCTCGGAAAAGACGCCGGGGCGTTCCCAGTATTCCGCGATGAGTTTGTCGAAGTCGGAAGGTCCGAGTGATCGGGCCGCAGCGGCCAGCGGATCGGGCGCCGTGCGGGCAACAAGATCGAGCAGGGCCGGAAAGAATTTTTCAAGACCTCGAACGTCGCGCGACACAACCTCGCTTTGCCAATCGGCCAAGCCGGCATAGAAAAGCAGGATCTCGCGGGATGCGGCATAGCGATCGGCAAGAAGCCGGGCCCGTCGAGCGCGCTCGTGAAACATCAACTGCGACGGTTCTCCCGATACCATTTGGGATGATGCGATGCGGCCCATCGCGGCGTGACCCAGCCCTGGATCATTCCGCGAAACGCGCCAGGCACAGCCGCAGTCCCCATGTAGATGTGGACGATGATCCCTCCGATCGAAATAACTGCCACCAGAGGGTGAATCAAAACAGCGAGTTCACGAATGGGACGTGAGAACGCCGACGGAAACCAAAGAACAACTCCGCTGAGCAGCAACAGCACGCCGCTGAACGCCTGCATCCAGAAGAGAGATTTTTGTCCGGCGTTGAAGCGACCCGCTTCGGGCATGCCCGCTTCGTCATTCACAGCGTAACGTCGCGCCTGACGCAACCAACGGCGATCGTCGCTGTCGATTCGCATCTGACGTTTCCATGCGATGAACATCGCGGAAAACAACAGCACGAACAGCACACCACCAAGTGGATGCCAGGCGCGCACCGTCGTGCCACCGCCGAAAATCGACGCGAGCCAGTAGAGGCGTGGCGACCACAGTGCGAGGCCGGTCAGCGCGGCATAGAGGAAAGCCAGCGCGACAAGCCAGTGCACGACGCGTTCGCGCACGGTAAAGCGAACCAGCCGGGTTTCAGTCGTCTCTTTTAGGTCCATATCGCACGTAATGAAAGAACGCAGCAAGCACGCCGCCGAGGAGCATCGCGTTTCCGATCCATTTCATCGGACCTTTCCACAATGCGACAGTCCACGGAATCTTCGGATCTCGAGGAAGCCCGTACAACTCGGGCTGATCGGCATTTTCCAGAACATACAGCACGTGAGTGCCGCCGACACCGGCCGGATTGTACACGCCCGCATTCGCGTGACCATCGGCGCGCAGCGACTTCACGCGATCTTCGGCCTTGAGAAGCAGATCTTCCCGGGTACCGAAGGTGAGACAATTCGTCGGGCACGCTTTGATGCACGCCGGTTCGAGCCCGACCGAAACACGATCGCTGCACAGCGTGCACTTCTGAACCTTCTTCGTCGTCGGATTCAGCTTCGGCACGTCGAAAGGACATCCGGTCATGCAGTAGCCGCAACCGATGCATAAATCGGAATTGAAGTCGACGATGCCGCTCGTGTACTGCACGATGGCGCCCGGCGCCGGACACGCCTTCAGGCAGCCCGGCTCGACGCAATGCATGCATTGATACTTCGACATCAGCCATACCGGCTGATCGTCTTTTTCCGTTTCGTTGAACTTGATCAGATTCCAGTAGTTGTGCGAGAGGTCGGGCAACGTCTGATACGTGCCTTCGAAGTTGCCGAAGATGACCTGCTGATCGTTCCACTCCTGGCACGCGACTTCGCACGCCTTGCAACCGATGCAGGTGGTGGTGTCGATGAGCTTGGCCGAAGTCGGAGTTCTCGCTGTCGCGCCGGCGGGCTTGCCGGGAGTCGCTGAGATCGCCTTGAGAAGTGTGCCGATCATATCTTCTCGATGTTCACGAGGAAGCCCTTGTACTCGGGCGTTCCTGAATTCGGATCAAACACACTCGGACTGAGGTTATTAACCAGAGGTCCGGTGACTCGACCGATGAACCCCCAGTGAATGGGCAGCCCGATCTGATAAACCGTCTTTCCGCCGACCTGCAGCCCGCGCATTCGACGCGTCACCATCGCCTTGCCTTCGACCGCGCCGCGCGCCGACCTCACTCGAACCATATCTCCGTTTTTAATGCTCTTCTCGCGCGCCAGCGCATCCGGAATCTCGACGAAAAAGTGCGGTTGAAGCTCGCTCGTGCCGGCGATGTGCTTCGTCCAGTAGTGGAAGTGCTCCGTCAACCGATACGTCGTGCCGACGTATGGAAATTCCGCCGCCGTTCCGAGCTTGTCGAGATCGCTCTGAAAGATCTTGGCCAGAGGATTGGACCCGACGTTCGGATGCAGCGCGTTCTCGGAAGGCGATTCGACCGGTTCGTAGTGCTCCGGGAACGGACCTTCTGCAAAGTCCGCGGCATAGAGTTTCGCTACGCCTTCCGCCAGCATGATGAAAGCGCCAAAGTCCTCCGGCGGCGCGTCGGCCTTGTAGTCGGGAATATCGCCGGACCAGTTCGTGCCGGTCCAGCGCAACGGCGCGCGCGACGCGTCCCACGGCTTGCCGTCGGCGTCGACGGAAGCACGGTTGTAAAGAATGCGTCGATTCGCGGGCCAATTCCAGGACCAGTTGGGAAACAGGCCAAGCCCCGTCGGATCATCCTGCCCGCGGCGCATCATCATATTGCCGGCTTCCGTAAACGAACCGGCATAGATCCAGTTGCCGCATACCGTGGAGCCGTCGTCGGCCAAAGCACCGAAAGTCGATAACTGCTTGCCCACGGCGTCGCGTCCGTTGATCTCGCGCGCAACTTCCGAAAGGGAAGGCGACTGCGCGTTCTGCCAGTTCCACGACATCTTCAACAGAGGCTCCGGAGCCGTGCCTCCTTCCTTCTCGTACAGTTCCCGAATCTTCAGGAAAAGCCGCGCGATGATTTCCTGATCGCGCAAAGCTTCGCCCGGCGGATCGAGCGCCACGTTCTTCCATTGCGCCCAACGCGAGGAGTTCACGAACGCGCCGTCCTTCTCGGCAAAACATGCGGCGGGAAGCATGAACACTTCCGTGTTGATCGTCGAAGAATCGGACGCCGACGGGTAGTACTCCTGCGCGAGCGATTTCGCCTTCCAGAAGGACGCGGTTTCAGTTTCGAAACACTCCGCAACGATCAGCCACTTCAGCTTCGAAAGCGCGGCGAGCATCTTCGGCGTGTTCGGACCATTGGCAACCGGATTCATGCCGAACGAAATCAAACCCTCGACCTCACCTGAATACATCCGATCGAATATGTATCCCCAACTGTAGTTGTCGGCCTCGTCCAGCTTCGGCAGGTACTCGTAACCGAAATCGTTCGACTTCGCCGCGCTTGCGCCGTAATACGCCTTCAACAGACTCGAGACGAACTTCGGCGTATTCGACAGGTAGTTCATCGAATTCGGACGCAGCGCCTTCGGAGTCGTCTCCTTGAGATATGTCGCGAGGTCCTGCTGATTCGCGCGCGGCAGGCGGAGATATCCAGGCAGCATGTTCCATGCGCCCATGTCCGTCGCGCCCTGGATATTCGAGTGACCCCGCTGCGCATTGACGCCGCCGCCGGGCATACCGATATTGCCGAGCATGAGCTGCAGCATCGCCGCGGTGTGGATCAACTGGACGGAGTGGCTGTGCTGCGTCCATCCCAGCGCGTAAAGAATAGTTCCCTGCCGGTCTTCCTTGCTGGTCGAGCAAATAACGGCGGCAGCCTTTTCGAAATCCGCTGCGGTGCAGCCGCAGATGGTAGACACCATTTCGGGCGTGTACCGCGAGTAATGTTGCTTCATCAACTGGAAGACACTGCGCGGATGTTCGAGGGTCTCGTCGATTTTCGCGTAACCTGCCGCATCGAGTTCATAACCCCAGCTCGATTTGTCGTACGCCTTTTTATTTTCATCCCAACCCGAGAAGAGGCCTTCGTTGAAGGAGAAACCTTCTTTGATGAGGAACGACGCATTGGTATGGAGCTTCACGTATTCGCGCTGGTACGCGTCGTGTGTGAGGGCGTAATGGAGGAGTCCGCCGAGAAATGCGATGTCGGTGCCGGCGCGAATCGGAACATAAATGTCGGACACAGCGGCCGTGCGGTTGAATCGCGGATCGATCGTGACGATCTTTGCCTTGCGTTTACGCTTCGCTTCGATTGCGAATCGAAAACCGACCGGGTGATTCTCTGCGGGATTGCCGCCCATAACCATGATCACATCGGCATTGGCGACGTCGGTCCAGCCATTGGTCATGGCTCCGCGGCCGAATGTGGCGGCCAGACTGGCCACCGTTGGGCCGTGTCAAAGCCGGGCCTGATTTTCGTAAGGGACAACGCCGAGCCCGAACCGGAACTTGCCGAGGAGATAGTTCACCTCGTTGGTGTCCGTGCAACCGCCGATGATCGCTGTGTTCGTGAGTCGATTGACGGTGCGGCCGGCCTGGTCCTTCTGTTGAAAGCCCGTATCGCGCGTCGCTTTGATGAGGCGCGACATCCGGTCGATCGCCTCGTCCCACGACATCTCCTTCCAGTCGGTCGCGCCGGGCCCGCGATACATCGGCTGCGTAAGCCGGCGCTCATTCACGACGAACTGGCGGAGCGTGATTCCCTTCGGGCAAAGCGCGCCGCGATTGATCGGGCTGTCGGGATCGCCTTCGACGTGCACGACGGTGGGCTTTACATTCCCGGCCTTGTCGCCCAGCGTGTGAATGATGACTCCGCATGCCACAGCACAGTACGGGCAGATGCTGTGTGTCTCCGTCGTCCGCGAAATTTTCAACTCCCGCGATTGGGCAAGGGCAGGCTGAACATCAAAACCCAGCGCAGTCGTAACGGTTGCGCCGGACACCGCGCCCTTGATAAAAGTTCTGCGGGAGATTTCCACTGGGGCGTTATTCAAGCACCGCGGGAGACGTGAAGGCAAGGCTCAATTTGCCGGGTGAGGACTCCCTCTCCCTTTGGGAGAGGGACGGCGCGAAGCGCCAGGGTGAGGGCAGGCACGAGACGAGTTGGTTCCAAGCCCACCCTCACCCTGGTGCGCTGCGCGCACCATCCCTCTCCCGGAGGGAGAGGGATAAAATGCAGTCATCGTTCACATCACGACGTGAATTTATGAAGTCCAGCCTGGCTGCAATCGCGGTCAGCGCCATGCCTCAACAGACCAGCGCGACCATCCTCAAAGGCGGCCGTGTCCTTTCGATGGACCCGAAGGTCGGCGATTTTGAACGAGCCGACCTCCTGATCGAAGGCTCCACGATTTCGATGGTCCAACCGGACATTCGCTCATCTGCGAAAGTGATCGACGCTTCCAACATGATCGTCATGCCGGGATTCGTCGACACGCATCGCCACGCCTGGCAGGCGCAACTGCGCAACATCATTCCGAACGGAACTCTCGGCGACTATATGCGCGACGTCCTTGGAGCTCGCGGCGCCTATCGTCCGGAGGACGTCTACATCGGGGATCTCGTTACGGCGCTCGGCGCGATCAACGCGGGCGTCACGACGATGCTCGACTGGTCTCACATCGGAAACAGTCCCGAGCACACTGATGCGGCGATTCGTGGCCTGCGTGAGTCCGGCATACGTGGCGTGTATGGATACGGGGCCGGCGCCGCGGGACCTCAGAGCCGATACCCGCAGGACATCCGGCGATTGCGCAAACAACATTTCTCCTCGCCGAACCAGTTACTCACACTTGCAATAGCAACCGGGCTCAGCGCTTCAGACTGGGCGTTGGCGCGCGAGGTCGGAGCGCCGATCAGCGTTCACGTGAACGGGGGGAATGAACTGCTGCCGATGGCCAGTCTGCTGCGTTCCGATGTCACGCTCATTCACGCCAACAATCTGACCGAAGCGGAATGGCAACTGGTCGCGAAAACAGGCGCCCACATTTCCGTTTCAGCACCAATCGAAATGGAGATGGGCCACGGCGTTCCCGCAATCCAGCAATCGCTCGAACATGGCATCCGTCCGAGCCTCAGCGTGGATGTCGAAACCGAACTGGGCGGCGACTTCTTTACCCAGATGCGGTCCGTGTTCACCGTCGCGCGAATGCTGCGCTTCACACGCGAGCGTCAGGGCGAGAGAAACCTGCCGCCTCTGTTGACGGCTCGGGAAGTCGTGGAGTTCGCGACGATCGAAGGAGCAAAGGACAACTGGCTGGATCGCAAAACCGGCTCGCTGACGCCCGGGAAGGACGCGGACATCATCATGCTCCGAACGGATCAGATCAATGTCATGCCCGTCAATAACGCATACGGCGCCATCGTCCTGAGCATGGACACGAGCAACGTCGATACGGTCTTTATCGCGGGGAAAATGATGAAGTCGGCCGGGAAGCTGGTCGGTGTCGACATGAATCGGATCACGCGGGATCTCAATCAATCGCGGGAGTATCTGCTTTCCAAAACGGGTCTGCGTTGAGACCCGCCGGGTAAGCCACTCCACGCGCACATACTTGTACTGTTTGGCAATTAGGGCAATACATTTTGGTACCGCCTTGTTCAACTCTCATTGATAAAGCTCCGTCCTGTTTTGGGTGTCGGCCCAACGGGCTGGGCATAAGCCGCGGCGCGTTTTTTGCGCGTCTCCCTGCCCTTTTATGTGCCTTGGCAGTCAGAGATCCTCCGCGCGTAAGCCAGTTTTCTTTGCGATTCTTGCGAGCATTTTCGGGCCAACCTCCTCGCGATCATGAAAGGCGAAAACGTAATCGTGCCAGCCAGCTCTTTCGAGCAATTGATGTGAGCCGACCTGACGCTTGACCGACCATCCAAGACGAAGGAGTGCTGCAAGGACTTGCCTTGCCTTTGTGCTGGACCATTTGCTCACGCGGCGGCGAAGGAAATATTAGAAAGCTCGCTCGTTGTCTCGCCATGCTCAAGGCGATCGGCAAGTACCCGCAATGCGATCGCTTGAGCCTTTGCCTTAGCCTGTTCCGCCGTCGCGCCGTAAGCCATGGCGCCTGGAATATCGATTACATCTGCGATCCAACGACCATCCTCTTCCTGATCGAGTTCGATTTTAAGGACCATCAGAACCTCTGGCCGCAATTCTACCGTTCCGGCGCTGAGAGTCCAACAGGCTTGCCGTTTGTCGGTATGGCGCGCATAACGGCTCAACGCTCAGCCGCGAGCGGCGCGCGAGCCAACTCGCGCCAAGCCGCAACCGCTACGCGCCGCTCGTCGGTTGCAGCGTTTGGTTAGCCGCAATTTCTCACACCGCATGAAGATCGGCAGCGGTTTTTGGCCTGCGAAACTCGATTTCGTCGGGGTTGGGATAATTGGATGGATCGAATTCGAGTTTGGTTCCCGCTTTCGAGA
>Ga0137464_1000343_pt1 | contig 15141 bp, 13 predicted proteins | sample EasRivERMGT814_2_FD_102306 | JGI IMG/M metagenome (GOLD analysis project Ga0137464, IMG submission 102306) | Soil microbial communities from meander-bound floodplain in the East River, Colorado, USA - East River MetaG ERMGT814_2 | ecosystem: Environmental > Terrestrial > Soil > Floodplain ...
GCGTGGATCCAGGTCGTCAAGGGAGCGCTCTCTTTCAACGGCCAGGCGCTCGGCCATGGCGACGGAGCCGCCGTCAGCGGGGAGCCTGAACTGTCGTTCGCCGGAACCGAGTCCGGCGGAGGCGAACTCCTTCTGTTCGACCTGCCATGAAGGTCTCCACGCTGAATGTTCTCGTTATCTTTTACTCGTGCTGCGGCGAAACGGAGAAACTCGCCCTCTCAGCCGCCGTCGGCGCCGTGCAGGCGCGGGCCAGCATTCGAATGCGCCGCTTGACGGATGCCGGCGAAGAGATTGCCGAATGCCGGGAAACCCTGGCCCGCATGAGGCGGGAGTACGTGCCGCCCACCGCAGCGGATGCGCTGTGGGCCGACGCCGTGATCATCGGAATGAAGGGCACGGTTGCGGGCGTGGTCCGGGATCCCGCGAGCGCCACTGCGTTCGGTCGCGAGATGGCGGCATCCACGAGGAGAATCAAGGAGCAATCGTAAAGCGCATCGCAATCCGGCATAAACGGACGGGAGAGGTGGAAAAGTCACGCAACCTTATTTGGCGGAGGGCGCATTCATTTTCATTATGGCCGCCCGAATCAACCACGGCGCGAATCGCTCGATGGCGACGATAATCTTTCCGTGATTTGTGATGATCGCCTCGCGCTTTCCACGCGCCACTGCGCGGAGAATCTGCCGGACCGCTTTTTCCGTGCTCATGACGAGCCAACTCGGAACGGAATCCTTCGCCGCCGGGTGGAAGTTGCCATCATTGGCCACACGACGGATATTGCTGTCGACGAATCCCGGGCTGATCAGCGTCACCTTCACGCCTAAGGGCCGCAGTTCCGGCATGATGGAATTCGCGAGTGCTCTCAAAGCAAACTTGCTCATCGAGTAAGGTGACGTGCCGGGCGTAGCGGTCCATGCAGCAACGCTTCCGATGATCACGATATTGCCACGTGTCTTCTCAATCTCCGGAAGCGCCGCGTAAATCGACCGGAGGACGCCGAACACGTTCGTTTCGAACTGGCGCCGGTAATCCTCAACAGACAGCTGTTTGACGGAACCAATCACGCCAAAGCCCGCGTTCGCAAAAATGACGTCCAGCTTTCCAAATTCGCAAACCGTTTGGGTGACGGCTCGTTCGAGGTCGCCGTCACGTGTCACGTCGCACTCGGTCACGAGTGGGCGGGGATTCCCGCCCGCTACAATTCTCTGCGCAAGCGCGTCAAGCAGTTCCCTGCGCCTTGCAGCCAGCGTAATGTTGGATCCAGCCCGGCTCAGCTGCCACGCCAGTTCCGCTCCGATCCCCGACGACGCCCCTGTAACTAGAGCGACTTTCCTTCGATAGTACCCTGTGGCCGCTTCCATGGCTGTATGTTACGCCGCTATGATCCAAACGACGACTTGACTCGTGATGAGCGACGCTCTAGTCTATATGTCGAAGCTTGATGTAACGAAGGTTGAGGCATAATGGCATCTGCTCGATTTCCCATCCCCCAGGGCACGCTCGACATGTTGATTCTGCAAGTGCTGTCGCTCGAGGCTGCGCATGGCTACGCCATCGCGCAACGGCTTCAGCAGATCTCACGGGAAACGGTACAGGTCAATCAGGGCTCCTTGTATCCGGCGCTGCATCGCCTCGAACAGAAGCGCTGGCTCAAAGCAGAGTGGCGCCAGTCGGAAACGGGCCGCGAGGCCAAGTTCTATGCGCTCACGCAGACAGGCCGCAAACAGCTGGCTCGCGAAAAGGCCGATTGGGACCGGTTGACGGAGGCTGTCCAGATGATCTTCAACGAAGGAGCATAAGCCGTGGCCAGGTTCCTTAATCTCTTCCGTCGGAGACGCGATCGGCTGGAAAGCGAACTCGATCGCGAATTGCGTTATCACCTGGAGCGGCGCGTCCAGGATCTGATCAAGAGTGGGCGCAGCGAGTCCGAGGCCCGAAGAGAGACGAACCTCGAGTTCGGGGGCGTACCTCAGGTGCAGGAAGCCGTACGAGACGCATGGGTATCGCGAGGGCTCGACACGCTCATGCGCGACGTGCACTACGCCATACGCAGCCTGAGCAAGAGCTGGGGCTTCGCGCTTGGCGCCGGCGCCGTACTCGCATTGGCCATCGGTGCCAGCGTTGCCATTTTCTCGGTGGTAAGTACGGTCCTGCTTCAGCCGCTCCCCTATCCGGACGCCGAGCGCATCGTCTCGATCGAGACATTGTTTACCAACACCGGACAGAGCAGCCAGATGGTATCCGGTCCCGACTTTCTCGACTGGCAGGCACGAAACGATGTGTTCGAGAAGATGACAGCGTTCTATGGCGGAGACGATTGGCCGGCCATCGTTGGCGGGCGCGCCATGTTTGCCAACTACCGGTTCGTCTCGGCCGATTTCTTTGAAGTCTTCGGCCAGACCACGTTCGCGGGACGCCTGCTGACCGGGCAGGATGTCCCGCCGCCCGGCGACGCGGGGTGGACAGCCGCCGTCGTCGCGTATCCCTGGGCAGTGACACACTTCGGCAGCGCTGAGGCCGCAATCGGGAAAACGCTCGGGCGCGAGGGTAGTCCGACGGTGATCGTCGGAGTTGCGGCACCCGGATTTCGTTATCCCGGATCGGCGGCCTTCTGGCTGCCCTTCAACGCTGAGCCACCGCCTCACGTGTCTGCGGCGCAGATCCAGGCAAGCCGCGCGAGTTACATCTACACCGTCGCTGGGAAGCTCAAGCCGGGGATCCCCTTCACGCGCGCCGGGGCCCAGATGCGGTCCATTGGCGACAATCTCGCGCGGGAGTATGCCGAGAATCGTGTGAAGACGGTGATTTTGGTTCCGCTGCAGGACCGGCTCACCGGCAGTGTCCGGGTGACGTTGTGGGTCCTGATGAGCGCCGTTGGCGTCCTGTGGCTCATTGCGTGCGCCAATATCGCGAACCTCCTGCTTGCGCGGGCGACGGGCAGGACACACGAGATCGCGCTCCGCGCAGCGCTCGGCGCAGGCCGGGGCCGTGTCGTGCGGCAACTGCTCACCGAAAGTTGTGTGCTCGCCGGAGTGGCCGGGCTGGCAGGTCTCCTGCTGGCATCGATGCTCATGCAGGGAGTCGTGGCGTTGTCACCCCCCAACCTGCCTCGCATTGGCGATGTTCGAATGGACACGACCGTACTCTTTTTCGCTCTTGGGCTCTCCCTGGCCTCGACCGTACTCTTCGGGCTCGTGCCGGCCCTGCATGCCTCGCGACTTAACTTGTCGGATGCGTTGAAGCGCGGCGGCTCGAAGCTGACGGTATCGGGAGCCGGCACTCGACTCCGCTCGGTGCTGGTCGTGGCTGAAGTTGCGTTGTCGGTCATCCTTCTTGTGACTGCAGGACTGCTGGTGCGATCGTTGCTCGCGCTCCAGCACGTCGACCTCGGATTCACGAAGCACCGTGTGCTGGTGGCCTACACGGAGTACGCGGTCGGCGAGAATGAGGCCGAGATGCGGACGCGCATCAGGTTCTATGCCGATGTGCTGGACCGTCTGCGTGCCGTGCCCGGGGTGAGTGCCGCGTCGGGCGTGGCATACGTTGGCATGGGACTGGAACCCAGGACGCCCCGCGACTATTCCATCGAAGGCCGGCCGGAAGGACGAGCTGGGGAGCGGCCGCAAGCCGAGTTCCACGCGGTCACGGAGGACTACTTCAAGACGCTGGAGATTCCCCTTCTTGCCGGGCGCGACTTCGCAAGGACCGACACGCGGGATTCCCCGCAGGTCGTCATTATCAACGAGAGCCTGGCGCGCACTGCTTTCCCAGGAGAATCGCCCATTGGAAAGCGTCTTCGGACGGGGACGAGTCTCAGGGCGCCCTGGATGGAAATCATTGGGGTTGTTGGCGACACCCGGTGGCAGGACCCGAGTCAACCGGCGCAACAGGTGATCTTCGCGGCATCGAACCAGGGCCTCGGCAACTCGCCGTCGATTTTGGCTCGGACCTCGTTGGACGAGGCGTCGCTCATCACGACGCTTCGCAGCCTCCTGAACGACGCGAATCCCACCGTGCCCGTCAAATTCGAGACCATGGATGAGCTATTTGACGACACGCTGGCGTATCCCCGATTTCGCACGCAGCTAATTGGGCTGTTTGCAAGTGTGGCGACCGTCCTGGCGGCCGTGGGCATCTTCAGCGTGCTGGCGTACCTGGTGGGGCAACGGACACGCGAGTTCGCGGTCCGTCGGGCCCTGGGCGCCCGGGCCGCTGATGTCATCCGGCTCATTGTTGGTCAAGGGCTGCGGTTGGTCGTGATCGGCCTCCTGTTGGGACTTGCTGGTGCGCTTGCCGTGGCGCGGCTGCTTACGGGTCTCCTCTATGAGATCAGCCCGTGGGACGCCGTCACCTATCTGGGGGCGATCGCCGTGCTCGGCAGCGCGGCCCTGCTAGCCACGCTCCTTCCTGCGATCCGAGCCGCCACAATCGCGCCCACCGTCGTGCTCCGGCAAGAGTAGTTGGGAATCATGAGAATGGCCAGGTCAGATCTTGAACTGTAACCGGTCCCTTCACTTCGATCTCCTGCACGTCAGCCTTCTTTCCAGCGCGTTCCAGAACAACTTTGTATCTGCCGGGAGGAACACGTGAGAGAACATAGCGGCCAGTGGAGTCTGTGAAGCCCCATCTTGCCCCAACCACGACCTTGACTCTGGTGGCAGGCGCACCTTTCTGATCCAGGACACGGCCGCGAACGATGCCACCGGCCGTCTGCGCTTCAAGCCACGGTCCTTGCAGGAAGCAAACAGGCAGTATCAGGACTAGAGCAAAACCGGCCGCTTTCTGCATTACCCTTTTCATCTTTTCATCAGCCGTATTGGGATTTTGATTTCGTCTATTTTCTCTGCGTAGAGGTAGAAGGAGCTTTCCGGAAGTTGACACGGCGGTTGCGTGCAGTTCACATCGAGGATCATGTGTTCGTCATCCGTTATGGCGTACAGCGCCGCCGTAGGACTCTCCAGCAGTATGCGCGGCACCTTGAATTTGAACTTCCCGTCGGAGTCCGGTTCCACGGCGTCAATGACCAGCCGGACCTTCACAGGCTGATTGTCGGGTGCCACCACACCGGAAATGACGTCTATCTCCAGCTTTTTGGCCTTCTCCTCCAGGGCGTGGATCGTAGCTTCCAACTTCTGCTTTTCCAGCCTTTCGATCTGGTAGTAAGAACCGAACAGCAGCGAGTAGATGATGACGAAGCCCGCGACCGCTCCGCCTGCCTGGTAAGCCTTTTTCTTGATGATCGCGGAGGACTTGAAGAACCGGAACAGAACAACCGCCCCCAGGAGGCCGAGAGCGAAGATAATGGCCACAGGCAGCGCTGAATTCACATCATCCAGCCTTGCGCATCTCGAACCGGGAAACGATGCGGAGAAATTCGGGAAATCCTGCTTATTTAATGCGGGGGATCCAAACTCATCGTTTGGTACGCAAGCCGAAAGACTTGATCAGCTTTATTAGATCTCTCATCGGTCGCGACAATCCCCCGTCGTCGGCTATGACGCTTTCCTTGTGCGCGTCGGACGTAATGGTCAACTGATAACTCATGGCGTCCCGAAGCTGAGGATTGGTGTCGGACCGAGGAGCGGCCAGCAGTTCTTTGACCAGCTCCTCGATTTGTTTCCGTGTGTCTTCCGGAAGAGATGCAACGTCAAGTGCATAGCGGCTTGACGTTACCGATGGAGCAAATCCTCCAGAGGTCTCCAATTCAAGTTTCATCTCTCCGGATGACATGTTGCGTCCTAAGCGACCGTCCCTAAGCGACCGTCCCTAAGCGACCCTCTTTTTTGCCAGCTGCTCGACCGTCCTTGCAAGAGAATCCACTTTAGCCTGCAGTTCCGAAAGGGAGTCCTTGTCCGCCCCTTTGGTGTCTCTTGCACCTGTCGAGGTAACCTTCGCGGGACGAATGGATCCTACACCTTTTACTTCAATCCCAACTTCACGCCAGGCCTCCCGAACCGCAACCTGTTCGGGGCTGGCAGGCCCGTACAAACGGCCCCCAACACCGACCGTCGCGTCGGCGAAATCCTGAAACTTCGCGTCGGGCCCAGTATTTTTGGACAGTGTTTCGTACCAGATGTGTCCAGCGGCGTCCCAGGCGTTGCCGCCAATCGCAACTGCCGTGAGATAGAAGGCATGATTGGGAATTCCAGAATTGATATGGACTCCCCCGTTGTCACCGAAACGGGTATCCGGAAGGTTTTGAAAGTCGTCCATGTGGGCAGGCTGCGGATCTTTACCAATCATCTCGCTGTCATAAGCCGTGCCGGGAGCCTTCAGCGATCTTAGCGCGTCGCCTTCGAGTCCTGGCGTGAACACGTCCGCTCCGATGAGCCAGTCGGCGCTTGCGGCGTCGTGTTTGAGCAACCATTGTTTTACCAAAGAACCGAACACGTCCGACATCGATTCATTAAGAGCGCCCGGCTGCTTGTGGTAGATGAGGCCCGCCGTGTTCTCGGTCACGCCGTGAGTGAGTTCATGGGCAATCACGTCGAGGGATTTAGTAAAGCTGGTAAACAGATCCTCATCGCCGTCGCCAAACACCATCACCTGTCCGTTCCAGAACGCGTTGTTAAAGCTATCGCCATAGTGAACGATCGCGTCGAGTCGCATTCCGTTTCCGTCGATCGAGTTTCTTGAAAGCACTTGCTTATAAAAATCGTACGTCGTTCCCAAACCGTCGAACGCTTCATTCACAGCCGAGTCGCCGACAGGAGAATCATTCTCGCCGCGGACCCGTACACCCTGAGGGGGATCCGGTTCCATGTTTTTCGCATCGAAGATCGTTCGGCGTTTTTCACCTGCTCCCAGTGCGTTCGGCAGCAGGCTGAGAATATCGCGCTGTGCCCGAATCTGTGTGGAAGCGAGCAGTGTATTCAAAGCGATTTCCCGTAGCTTTCTGTCTTTGCTGTCGATGAGCTTTCGCAAAATGTGAGGCGGAACAATACAGTTCACAGAACGTCGATGAGCCATTCAGCACCTCCGCTTATTTCGCTGGATACATTATTTGTAGTTACGAATTTGAACGAGCAGAACCTAAGCAGGTCGCGTGCCGTGAAGGGAGCTGTGCGGTCCAGAATGTGAGGTGCAACCTAACGCACGTGAGTTGCAACAGATTGCAGTCGAAGACGCGAAGTGGATGAGCAAACGGTTCGTCTCATCCAGCACCGAGCGGTGTAAAGAAAGGCATTGGAGAGATTCTCCTGGGGCACTCGCTTGCCACTATACGAGTCGGGGATGAGGAGACTTTATTCACAATCGGGTGAGATGTCCGTTACGGACGTTACGCTGATCCGCTCAAACTCCGGCTGACGGATGATGTAGCCCTTCACGAGAATTCGGTGATCCTCGAGCGCTTCCGGATTGAAGCCGCGCCCTAGGCTAGATAGCCGAAGTCGGCCAGACGATACTCGCGAAGACCGAGCGGCACGGTCCGTGCCGTCTGGATTTCTTCACGGGCCGCAAGATCCGGCATGGTCGCGCGGACGGGACTCGTCGCATAGGAAAGCATCCACGATACCTGGCGAAACCTCATACACCCCACGGAAAGCACCAACGCGAATTGCGGCGGAGGCTGCGCGCCGCTCTTGCTGACGATCTGCACTTGATCGAGATTACCGCCGGTTAATTCGGCGGGCCCGGCAGGAAAGCCGTTCACCTTGAAGATATACGCAATGACGTCAGCGTACATCTCATCCGGCAGCGGTTTCGTGTCCGGTGTCCGGAATCGCAGGGGCGGCATTTCCGTCTTGATCAGGTTGAACAACGGCTTCACCGAATAGTCCTGCCATCGTTCCATGAATGAATCCCCCTTGAGAGCCGGCGCCTCGCCCTTGCCCAACAGATCCGCCTGATGGCAACCGGCGCAATTTGCAGTGAATGCCTTCACCCCGCGTTCTGCCTGGGCCGCTGCGTACGCACCTTCCCAGACACTCTTCCGGCCGGTCTGCGGCTGCAGAAACGGAGCAAAGAAGAACAAGATGACCAGCCTGGCCAGCATTGTTCGAGACTCTACCACGAGTCCTGAACCCCCTCTCTCCCCTGCGGAACGCTTCGTCATAAAGTCTCGGACAACCGTACCGCCTGCTCCGCCCTTCGGATGAATCCGCAGTTTTGCCGCAGCGATTCCTTTGACGAGATGCTCACGCTCGTGGCTAAATGCCCGGATCTCACACGCCAAAGGATTTAAGTAATGTCGAGAGAAAGACACGGGCTGCCGACGCTGACACTTTCATTTTCGGGTTCACTCGATACTAAAGAACTCGACATTAGTAGCGACAAAACTACTGAGGCCATTAAGACTTTGAAAGATGCAGCGGCCTCAATCAACGAAGAGATCGCCGACACGCTTCGTGAACAATTACAAGTTGCTCCAGCCGTACAGATTAAGTTTGAAGAAGGAAGCATCGAATGGTTCGGCCTCATTACGTTTTCCGGTCTCGGGAAGCTCCTGGAAGTTCTGTCCACCATCAGTGGAGTTATCAGCTTGGTTCAGATGGTGCACGACGCAATTGATCGTGTGCTTCGGAAATGGTTCCAGAAAACGCTTAAAAAGAAACCAGCTTCCCTCAACACTCGTGTTGTCGTGACGTCCATGCCTCGGTCACCTAACCGCATCGAGATCCCAGCATTACTCTTTGCAACAGCGGCTTTGATTGCCAGTTGTTCGATGCTGATTGGTGCTCTGGCTTTGTGGGTCCGTGTAACGGGCGTAACCCAGACATTAAGCGATCAACTGCTGCCCTTCGTCATTTTGCCGGTTGTGGCGATTCTATCGATAGTGCTTGTCCACTTCTTTTCGAAAGACACGAAGTAGGCCCACGGGGAAAAGGAGACCGAGCGCTTTGGCATTGGCGCCGCTGCGGATACAATCCAGGCAGTCATGAACAAAATGCGGGTCGTGCTCACGGCTGTCATTTTGATCGCGCTGGCCGGATCGGTCGGATGGTTCGTCCTTGCGGATGAGCCTGAGGACAACGTGGAGTTCTTCTTCACACGTCTCGCCTACAGCGAAAACGGCGCGCGCGGCTTTGGCCGTTTCGTCTCCCGGAATTACCGTTGTCCGGAATTCGGCGGCGGCAACTTCTTCCCTCAGCAAGGCACAGGCTGGTCGATGGACAGTCCCGGCGCGGACTGCAAATTCATGGGCGGAATTCAGCGCCTGACGAACCTTCGAGTCTTTCCGAATCCGAACATGATCCGCATCACGGATCCGGAGCTTTTCAACTTTCTCTATGGCTATATCGGCGAGCCCGGAGGGATGGATATGAGTGAAGAAGAGGTGAAGACTCTTCGTGAATACCTCCTGCGTGGCGGCTTCATTCACGCCGATGATTTCTGGGGATTAAGAGAGAAAGCGAACTTCGAATACGAAATGCGACGCGTCTTTCCGGAATACCGGATGGAAGTCCTGCCCCTGTCTCACGAGGTCTTTCACACCTTTTTCGATATCGCGGAGACCATCCAGGTGCCCGGCCAGGGAAACGCGTGTTTCGGTGGTCCGACGTATGAAAGCCGCGACGATATCGAACCGCGCGTTTACGGCATCTCGAACGATAAGGGCCGGCTGATGGTCGTCGCCAGCTACAATTCCGACCTGGGCGACGCCTGGGAATACATGGATCTCGCCTGTTATCCTGAAAAATATTCCGGCCAGGCTTATCGTCTCGGCATGAACTTCATCGTTTATGCCATGACCCACTGAATGCCGAAACAAGGCGGTTCTCAAATGAAGAAATTCTTTCTTGCATGCGTGTTTCTGACATCCCTTGCGTCCTCACTTTCCACGCGCGCGGACGAAGGCATGTGGACGTTCGACAATCCCCCGCGCAAGCAATGGAAGGAGCGCTATAACTTCGAGCCATCCGACGCCTGGCTCGAAAATGTCCGTCTTGCCTCAGTCCGCTTGAACGATGGGGGCTCCGGCTCCTTCGTCTCTCCGGACGGGCTCTTGATGACCAACCAGCACGTCGCCAGCGGACAGCTTCAGAAGATCTCCACGAAGGATCGGGACTACACGCAGGAAGGATTCTTTGCGCGGACGCGATCCGAGGAACTTCGTTCGCCGGATCTCGAGATCAACGTCCTTGTGTCATACGAAGACGTCACACGCCGCGTGCAGAACGCCGTCAAGCCTGGCGCATCGGACAAGGACGCGAACGAGCAGCGCAAAAGCGAAATAGCCGCCATCGAAAAAGAATCGACCGACAAGACGGGCCACCGCAGTGAAGTAGTCACGCTCTACAGCGGCGGCGAATACTGGCTCTACCGGTTCAAGAAGTACACCGATATCCGGCTGGTCTTTGCGCCCGAAGAACAAATCGCATTCTTCGGCGGCGATTACGACAATTTCACGTACCCTCGCTACGATCTGGACGTCGCGTTCTTTCGCGTCTACGAAAACGGCCAGCCTCTGAAAACGCCGAATTACTTCAAGTGGTCCGCGAAGGGCGCCGCCGAAGGCGAATTCATTCTGGCTCCCGGCAATCCCGGCTCGACAAGCCGGCTGCTCACTGTTGCGCAGCTTCACTACCAGCGCGACGCCGGCAATCCCCTCCAGATGCAGGTCTGGACATCGAGACGCGATGCTCTCGCGCGTTACGCGCAGCGAAATGCCGAAGCGGCGCGACAGTCCGGTGAACCGCGCCGGTCCCTGGAGAATTCGATCAAGCGGCTGATCGGCCAGCAGGACGGCCTGTTGAATCCCCGAATGATGGCGAAAAAGGAAGCTGAAGAAAAAGCGCTCCGCGACGACCTCGCGCGCAGGCCGGATCTGCAGAAGCGATACGGCTCCGCCTGGGAGCAGGTCGCCGCGGCCTATCGACCGCTGCCGCAATACGCGAAACGAATCGCGTTCACGACGATTTCCTACTCACGTCCTGGACAAATTGCCTCCACGCTTGTTCGATATTCGGAGGAGATTCGAAAGCCGAACACTCAGCGTTATGACGAATTCCGCGATTCCAGGATGGACTCGTTGAAGTTCAGCCTCTTCTCGCCTGCGCCGATCTATCCGGAAATGGAAGAAGCCATTCTTGCCGGATGGCTTGCAGAGGCGCAGAAAACGCTCGGCGCCGACGACCCGTTTATTCGAGCAGCTCTTCAGGGCTCAACGCCGGCGTCGGTGGCGAAGTCGGTAATCGCGGGAACGAAGCTGGTGAGTGTCGACTCGCGCAAAGCGTTGTTCGAGGGCGGCGCCGATGCGATCGCAAAATCATCCGATCCGCTCGTTCAACTCGCGCGACGCATTGAGCCGATCATTCGCGAATTGCGCGCGTGGAATGAAGAGCACATCCTGAGCGTCGAAACCGCAGCCGGCGAAAAGATCGCGGCGGCGCGTTTCGCGGTTTACGGACAGAACGTCTATCCAGATGCGACGTTCAGTCTTCGCATCAGCTACGGCAAGGTTCTCGGCTACGAAGAAGACACGACGCTCGTGCCGTACAAAACCACGTTCAATGGTCTTTATGACCGCGCTCGCAGCTTCGACGAAAAGCCGCCGTTCGATCTGCCGAAGAGGTATCGCGAGGGCAAATCCAAACTCGACCTCGACACGCCGTTGAATTTTGTGTATACCGCCGATACGATCGGCGGTAATTCCGGCAGTCCCATCATCAACAGAAACGCCGAAGTCGTCGGACTGAACTTCGATAGCAACATTCAAAAACTGCCGAATCGATATTGGTACGTGGATGAAACCGAAGGCGGCCGCGCCGTCGGCGTACACAGTGCGGCTATCATCGAGGCGCTGAGAAAGTTATACAGCGCGGAGTCATTGGCTGCGGAACTGACGCGTAGATAAGTCTGAGGAGGGTTCATGTCGAAGAAGCTTTTCCTGGCGGTACTGATTCTGATCGCGATAGGAAGCGCGATCTCCGGTGAAGACAGCTACAAGAAACCTCCCCAGGCCGTCCTGGATGTCCTTAATGCTCCTCTGTCGCCCTCGGCATCGATTTCGCCGACACGCGAATACATGCTGCTGGCCGACCGCGTAGCCTATCCGCCGGTCGCCGACCTCGCTCAACCGATGCTGCGGCTCGCCGGCCAGAGGATCAATCCGAACACGAATGGTCCGCATCGCGGCACGTACTACATCGGGTTGACATTGAAGCGCATCGCGGACGGGACCGACGCGCGAATCCCCCTCTCCGCAAATCCTAAAATCAGTCTTCCCCGGTGGAGCCCAGACGGAAAATCCTTCGCATTCACGAACACGATACCGAACGGGATCGAGCTTTGGATCGGAGATACCGCGACAGGAAAAGTTCGAAAAGTGAACGGCGCCGTCATCAATTCCGCGTTCGGAGAACCGCTGCAATGGGCCAACAATGCAAGGCTGCTCATCCAGCTCGTTGTCGCCGGCCGCGGCAAGGCGCCGGCCGAACCCGCTGTGCCTTCCGGACCGAATACGCAGGAGAGCGCAGGCAATGCCGGGCCGGTGCGAACATACGAAGACATGCTCACGTCAATCCATGACGAAGCGCTGTTCGACTTTTATGCGACGTCGCAGCTAGCCTTCGTGGACGCCGCCAACGGCAGAATCGCTCCTCTGGGAAAACCGGGGATCATTCAAAGCACCGACGTTTCACCCGACGGCAAGTATGTGATCGTGAATTCCGTCCACCGTCCGTTTTCGTATTTGCATCCCGCCACGCAGTTCCCGCGGCTCGTCGAGATCTGGGACACGAGCGGCAAACCCGCCTACAAAATAGCCGACCTTCCATTGGCGGAGACCCCGATCGGCGGCGTCCGTAAAGGACCACGGAACTCGCAATGGCTGCCGACAGAGCCTGCAACGATTGTCTGGGTCGAAGCGCTCGACGAAGGCAATCCGCGAAACAAGGTTTCGCATCGCGATCGGATCGCCACGTTGAAGGCGCCATTCACGGGCAGCGTTTCCGAGCTGTTCAAAACGCAGCATCGGTTGAATTCGCTGTACTGGCTCGAACGCGACAGGATGATGTTAGTCGGCGATAACGAGCGGGATCGCAGGTGGAACCGCACGTTTCTTGTCGATCTGAACAACGCATCGGAACCGAAACAGATCTGGAGTCTGAGTTCGCAGGATCGTTATAACCAGCCCGGAACGCCGGTCGAACGGATCAATGCCGGAGGACAGGCTGCGGTTTTGCAAAACGGCGACTGGATCTACCTGACGGGAGAGGGCGCCTCGCCCGAGGGGGATCTGCCATTCCTGGATCGCTTCAACCTCAAGACGCTGAAATCCGAACGCATCTACCGCGTCAGGCCGAACACATATGAATCCGTCGTGGCATTGCTGGCCGATGATGCATCACGCTTCCTGACGCGCTATGAAACGGAGACCGACCCGCCGAACTATTTCGTGAAGACGTCGTCGGGCAGCGGTTCACAGGCTGTTACGAAGTTTGCAGACCCGACTCCGGCCGTTCGGCGGATTAAGAAGCAGCTCGTAAAATACAACCGTCCGGATGGCGTGCCGCTTTCCTTCACGCTCTATCTGCCTCCCGATTACAAACCCGGTACTCGGCTGCCCACTCTGATGTGGGCATATCCGCGTGAGTTCGGCGACACGGACACGGCTGGCCAGGTTTCCGGGTCCAGCGCTCGCTTCACGACCATCACCGGCGCTTCGCAACTGTTCTTCGCGTTGCAGGGATTTGCCGTTCTCGATGACGCGTCCCTGCCTGTCATCGGCTCGATCGAACAGATGAACGACACTTACGTCCAGCAGATCGTCGCCGGGGCGAAGGCTGCGATCGATAAAGCGGTTGAAATGGGCGTCACGGATCCGAACCGCGTCGGTGTTGGAGGCCACAGCTACGGCGCATTCATGACGGCGAACCTGCTCGTTAATTCGGATCTATTCAAAGCCGGTATCGCGCGCAGCGGCGCTTACAACCGGACGCTCACACCGTTTGGATTTCAAAGCGAAGAGCGGACACTGTGGCAGGCAACCGACACGTACCTGAAGATGTCGCCGTTCATGGCGGCGAACAAGTTGAATGAACCGGTACTGTTCATTCACGGCGAAGAAGACGACAACACCGGCACGTTCCCGATACAGTCTGAGCGCATGTACCAGGCCGTTCGCGGCCACGGAGGAACCGCGCGGCTCGTGATGCTGCCGCACGAAGCACATGGCTACGCGGGCCGGGAGTCGATCGAACACGTGACGTACGAGATGCTGTCCTGGTTCGAACGGTATGTGAGGGACGCGCCGCCGGTGAGGAACTCTCAAACGCGGTAATGTATTGGCTCAAGTGCCTGGCGCTGTTCACCGTCCTGGCGGGCGCGGTCTATTTCCCGGTATTCACGGGCCATGTTCCCTTTCCGAAAGACATCGTCCTCCAGTTCCCTGCCTGGGCTGAAGTCCCGCGAACGGCCGAGACGCGGACCTACGCCGAGATCGGTGACCTCGTCACGTTCTGCTACCCCTTTCGCCAGCTTCTTGCCGATTCGATTCGCGATGGCGCGCTACCGCTCTGGAATCCCTACTTCCTTTCAGGCGAGTCGTTCATCGCCAACTCGCAATCGTCGCTGTTCTATCCTCTGAACATCTTTTATTACGTTCTGCCCTTGCCGGCAGCATGGGCCGTATCGCTCATCCTGCGGCGGATTCTCGCCGCCTTGTTCATGACGCTCTTCGTGCGATCGATTGGCGGCTCCGGGGCCGGGGCAGTCCTGGCCGGCATCGTCTACTCGTGCTGCGCTTTCACCACCGTGTGGCAAGGACAAGCCGCGGGCGACGCTGCAATATGGCTGCCTCTGATGTGTTACGCCGTGCATCGTCTTCGTCAGGCTCTTTCGCCGCGAACAGTGTCGATCACAGCGTTCGTTTTTGCGATGCCGGTTCTGGCCGGCCATCCCGAGACTGCTCTTAACATGACCCTGGCGGGCGTCGCGCTTGCCGCAGTCCTCTGGTTGTTGCCTGGCGAGGCTGATCGCCGCGCCCTCAATCCGAAGTTTTTTGCGCTGTTCGCGATTGCCGGGATCCTGGCAATAGGGTTGGCATCAATCCAGATGATCCCCACGCTCGAATGGATCAGCCAGATCGGAGACAACCTCGATGAAGTCTGGCCCGCGAACGAGACCGGGCAACTGAAGGGACTCGTCTCGCGCGATATCCTTCGAAACCCGAGTTCATCCGGCATTTCAATTCCAGAA
>Ga0137464_1000349_pt1 | contig 14969 bp, 4 predicted proteins | sample EasRivERMGT814_2_FD_102306 | JGI IMG/M metagenome (GOLD analysis project Ga0137464, IMG submission 102306) | Soil microbial communities from meander-bound floodplain in the East River, Colorado, USA - East River MetaG ERMGT814_2 | ecosystem: Environmental > Terrestrial > Soil > Floodplain ...
CGCCGAAATCACGTTGTAATTCGTGCTCCCCGGTTGCAGCCGGTCCAGGAACCACAGCCGCTCTTGTGCGAACGAAAGCGCCATCCCCTCCCGATTCGCCGCCCTTTCAATCGGCGGCAATACCGGCAAGCCCGCCCGCCGTATGCCTTCCACACGATCGGCCAACTCTGCCACTGTCGGCCCCTCGAACAGCGCTCGCACCGGTAACTCGACTCCGAAAACCTCCCGTGCTCGTGCCACCATTCGCATCGCCACCAGCGAGTGTCCCCCCACTTCAAAGAAGTTGTCATGCACTCCGACGGGCTTACGCTGCAGCAGTTCCGCCCAGATTCCGGCCAACATTTCTTCCACTACCGTGCGTGGCGCGACATATCCGCTCGCATCGATGGTAGTGCCCGGTGCGGGCAGCGCCCGGATGTCGAGCTTTCCATTACCGGTCAGGGGAAGGGCGTCAAGACGGATGAACGCGGAAGGGACCATGTATTCGGGCAGCCTCTGTCGCAAATCCCCGCTTAGAGCGGTAAGATCTGCGTCTCCCACGACGTATGCAACCAGGCGCTTCTCGCCGGGCGTATCCTCGCGCACAATCACTCGCGTCTCCCGCACGCCTGCGAGCGAAGCTAATTCGACCTCGATTTCGCCGGGTTCAACGCGGAAGCCGCGGATCTTCGCCTGATTGTCCAGGCGGCCCAAATACTCGAGCGATCCGTCGAGGCGCCATCGGACCCGGTCACCGGTCCGATACAGCCGTTGTCCCGGCTCATTTCCGAACGGATTCGGTACAAACCGGTCCGCCGTCAAGCCCTGCCGTCCCAGATAGCCTCGGGCGACCTGCGCGCCGCCGACGTAGAGTTCTCCAGGAACATCAACCGGTACGGGTTGCCCCGCATAATCCAAGACGTACACCTGCACACCGGGAGCGGGCCGCCCGATAGGCACACGCCCGGTCATCACCTGCGCGGAAGCACACACGTTGATGCAACAGCCCACGACCGTTTCTGTGGGGCCGTAGTGGTTCACGATGACGGTATCCGGAAAGCGACGTCTCCAATACTCGAGATGGTCGCTAAGAAGCGACTCACCTCCGACAACCAGCCAGTCCACTCCGCCGCGAGTCACGCGATCATTGAGCAAATCGGCAAGCGCCTGCAGGTGTGTCGGAGTTAGCTTGAGGAGCCCATACCGTGCGCCTTGTTCCAGTCGTTGCGCCAGTCTCTCTACAGCATCTGTCTGCTCGATTAGCTCCAGACAACCGCCTGAGAACAACGGCACGAGACTGGTGAGCGCCAGGTCGAACGCGAACGCGCTATGCAAAGCCGAGCGATGCCCCGAGAACGTGCGAGTAGTCCAGGCGAAATAGTTGCTCAGTCCGGCATGATCCACCGCGACACCTTTAGGGCGCCCAGTGCTGCCAGAAGTGTAAATTGCATACGCCAGGTTCTTCGGGGTGACGCCACTGATGGGATTCACCGCGCTCTCAACCGCGATCTGTTTCCATTCCCCGTCAATGGCCAGTACGCGCACGCCCTCGTGCACCGAAACGACGTCTGACAGGCATTGTTGTGTCAACAGCACCTGAACAGCAGAATCGGACAGCACGTATTTGAGGCGCTCCGCCGGCGTGCTGGGATCCAACGGCACGTACGCTCCGCCGGCTTTCAGGACGGCGAGAACGGCGATAACAAGCTCCGGACTGTGCTCGAGGCAAAGTGCGACGCGCACCTCGGGTCCGGTGCCGAGCCGCACGAGATAGTGCGCCAGGCGGTTTGCCCGCTCATTCAGTCGGGCATAGGTGAGTGATTCATTTCCGAACACCACCGCGACGGCATCCGGTGTCCGCTCGACGAAGGCCTCGAATCTCGTGTGGACGCACTGCTCATCCGAACACGGCGCCTCCGACCAGCTCCAATCGACCAACACGCGGCTCCGTTCTGCGTCGTCGGTTAATCGCAGTTCCGAGAGCGTAACGTCCGCGTTTGACTCGGTCTGCGCCAACAGCGACCGCAGATGCGAGAGCATTCGTTCGATCGTGCCTACGTCAAAGCGATTCTCGTCGTAGTTCAGATGCAGGCGCAATTCGTGGCCCGGAATGGTGGTGAGGGAAAGCGCGTACGTGTTCCATATCACCGCATGCGCCTGGGTCACACGCAAATCCTGCGGAGTTCCCTCCGTTCCACTGCGGTCGATAGGATAGTTTTCGAAAACGAAGTGGCTCTCAAACAGTGGCGTGCCCGGCGGAACTTCGCTCCAAAGCTGCACCTGCGCGAGCGGCGCATATTCGTATTGGCGAGCCTCCACCTGCTGGTGCTGCAACTCGGTCAGCCATGCGGCAAGCCGAGTCTCCCCGTGCACGCGGAGGCGGACGGGAAGAGTATTGATAAAGACGCCAACCATCTCCTCGACACCCGCCAGCTGTGTGGGCCGGACCGAGACGGTTGCACCGAAGACGACATCCTGCTCACCGCTGTATCGCGAGAGCAGGAGTCCCCAAATGCCCTGCAAGAGCGTATTCAGCGTCACCTGCATTCGCCGCGCAGCTGCCTCCAGGCGCCGCGTTTCGATCGCCGAAAGCCGAGCCTGCTGCTTCGCGTATTGCGCCTGTGGAGACGAGCCTGCGCTACGATCCACAGCGAGCGGCGTTGGCGCGGTGAAGCCGGCAAGCACCCGGCGCCAGTATTGTTCCGCGGACGCAGAATGCTGCCGCTGCAGCCAAGCGATGTACTCGCGGTATGGGCGCACCGGATTCAATTCGGCGCGCTGACCGACACTCCACGCGTGGTAGAGCCGGAACACCTCGTTGGTGATTCGTGAAAACGACCAGCCGTCGGCGACCAGATGATGCGCACTCCTCACGAACCAGTGCGTGTTCTCGTCGAGCTGGAACAGGGCGCACCGCAGCAGCGGTGCTTCGTCGAGCGCGAATCCGCGCGAGCGGTCCGCGACCATGTAACGGTTCAGCGCAAGCGCCTGCTCCTGGTCTGTCAGAGTTCTCCAATCTTCTGTGACCCAATTCACAGGTGCCCTGTGAATTGCCGACTCCACGCGCTGCAACGGACGCCGCAGCCCTTTCCACGCGAAGGCTGTGCGGAGAATTGCGTGCCGATCCACGACGGCGGCCCACGACCGCTGGAACAATTCAATATCCAGCCGGCCTTCCAGCCGCAGGGCGATTTGTACTTGATAGTCCTGCATGCCGCCGCTGGATACTGCATGGAAGAGCATGCCTTCCTGAAGCGGCGACAGCGGATATAGGTCTTCCACCCCGCGCCTGCTGCCGAGCACGGCATCCAATTCGGTCTGTGTGAGTTGCGCTAGCGGAAAATCCGACGGCGAGTATCCGCCCGCTTCCGGTTCACTGCAATGCCGGATCAGCCCGCGCAATGCTTGAAGAAATGCATCCGCGACATTTTCGATGACGCCTTGCGGACAGGTCGCTTTCGCATAGGTCCAATTCAGTCGAAGGCAGCCGTCGCGGATAATGCTGTTTATCTCGAGCCGGTGCGAGCGCATGCTGCCGCTGCCGTCGTCATGAGCGTGGGGGGCCATCCTGAACCGGAACTGTCCCTCTGCGGATTCCCGCTGATCGAACTGGCCAAGGTAGTTGAAAAGGATCTCCGGCTCATCCTGTGAAGCCAGCATCTCTCGTACTTGCGCGGCCGGACTGAGATACCTAAGCACCCCGTAGCCGATGCCTCGCTTCGGCACCTCGCGGAGTTGCTCCTTAATGCGCTTCAGCCGCTCGCCTGGTGATGACGCTCTCGACGTGTTCAACACGACCGGATAAAGACTGGTAAACCACCCGACCGTCCGGGTCAGATCAATCGCTGGACCGATTTCTTGCTCGCGTCCATGGCCTTCCAGCGCGATACGCACTTTGGAGGAGCCGGTCCAGTTCTCGACGGCCTCGGCGAGGGCGCATAGAAGAACGTCGTTGATTTGCGTTCGATATGCGCCCGAAACGTCATGCAGGAGCTGTCGAGTTTCGTCTTCACTTAGCCGGATCATCAACGTATCCCGACCTGTCAGGCCGGTTTCAGCTGCCGGCAGCGGCAGAGCGCCATTCGTGTTCTGAGCGAACCAATATCCGGCTTCCTCCGCCAGCGCATCACTCGAAGCATAGGTTTCCAAGAGTTCCGCCCACCGCTGGTATGAGGTGGTTTTCGGTCCCAAATCCACCCGTTCGCCTGCTTGCAGCTGGCGGCACGCGCGCTCGAGATCTTCGTGCAAAATCCGCCAGGACACGCCATCGGCGATGAGGTGATGGAGCACCAGCAACAGTGCGCGATCTCCGTTACCTCGATCGAAGAGCATCGCTCCACCGAGCGGACCTTGCTGAAGGTCCAGGCTGGTGTGAAGCCGCTCGGTTGCGTTCTTTTGAAGGAGGTCCTGCTCCGCCGCCGAGGCAGCTGTCAAGTCGACACGTTCCAGTTGGATTCGGTTGTGGGAGCCATAACACTGCACCCAACCACTCTCGGTTCGCTGAAAACGCAGACGCAAAGCGTCGTGGTGTGCCAGGACCGCCTCGATCGCCGCTTCCAATACCGCATCCGGCACTGCAGGTCCGACCGACAGGAGCACCGATTGGTTGTAATACAAAAATTGAGTGGAATTCTCCTCAAGGAACCGCTTCTGGATCGGCGTCAATGGAACTTCGCCCTCCGAGCGAGGCTCTTCGCTGAGAGGGGTCGTGGAGAAGGTTTGCACCACGGATGCCAGCTCAGAGATCGTCTGATACTCGAACACGTGCCGTGGCATCAACTCGATCCCGAGGTGGCGCAGACGCGACACCAACTGAATCGCCAGAATGCTATCGCCACCCAATGAGAAGAAATTGTCGGTCACCCCGACGCGCTTCTGCCGCAACAGCCCCGCCCAGATTTCCGCCAGCTTCGCTTCCAGGGAGTTCTGGGGGGCGACATACTGCTGCCGGTCCGCGGCCATATCGGGCCGCGGTAACGCCTTCAGATCGATCTTTCCATTGGGGGTTGATGGAAACGCGTCAAGACGAACGAACGCGGCCGGCACCATGTAGTTCGGCAGGCAACGCCTGAGGTGCGCGCGCAAAGCCGGCAAGTCGGATTCTCCGACAAAATAGGCGATGAGTTTTTTCTCGTCGGCCAAGTCCTCGCGCATGATCACGCGCGCTTCTCGTACACCGGCGTGTGTGACCAATGCGGCTTCTATCTCTCCCAGTTCGATACGAAAGCCGCGGATCTTTACCTGGTTATCGAGTCGGCCCAAATACTCCAGGTTTCCATCCGGCCTCCACCGCACGCGATCACCTGTCCGATAGAGGCGCGCTCCGGCTTCACGTCCAAAAGCATCCGGAACAAACTGCTCCGCTGTCAGCGCCGGGCGCCCCAGGTAACCTCGCGCCAATTGAAGGCCGCCGATGTACAATTCGCCCGGCACGCCGATAGGTGATGGCGTGTCGGCATGTTTAACGTACAGCTGGACGTTATTCAGCGGCGTGCCGATCGGGGGAATGCGGTCGCCGATCCCGTAGGCAGCCATGCACGCACAGACGGTGTTTTCCGTCGGGCCATATGCATTGATTAGCCTCCGGCCGGGACTCCATTTCTCGGCGACGCTCGACGTGAGCGCCTCGCCCGCGCAAACTAGCGTTTGGAGCTCAGGCACCTCTTCCGGAGCCGTCATCGCAAGTACGGAGGGAGGGATAGTGAGGACGGATATATGTCCACGACGCAATGTATCCAGCAGAGGAGGACCTGGCATCAGATCCTCCCGTGGCGCCAATACCAGAGTGGCGCCGGCCAGCAGGGTAGGGAACGTTTCCCAGACCGAAGCGTCGAAGGAAAACGAGGAAAATTGAAGCACACGGCTGGTCGGATCGATCGTAGAGCGATCGAGCTTCGAGTGCGCCAGGTTGACCACACCGCGGTGCGAGATCATTACGCCTTTGGGAACGCCTGTGGATCCCGAGGTGTAGATCACATACGCCAGAGCCTCTTCGACCATGCGACGGCCGGGGTTCTCTTTGCTCGTCGCCTCGATCTCGTGCGGTAATGCGTCGAGGCAGACCACACATCCTTTTCCTGGAACCAAACTCTTCGTGTGTAGTCCCTCTCGCGTCAGAAGGACGCTCGCACCGGAGTCGGAAAGCATGAACGCCAGGCGATCGGGCGGATAATCGGGATCTAGCGGAACATAGGCCCCGCCTGCCTTCAGCACGGCCAGAATCGATATCACCAGATCGAGACTTCGCTCCAGACAGATCCCGACCACGACTTCCGGTCCCACACCAAGACGGATCAAGTGGTGAGCCAGCCGGTTCGATCGAGCGTTCAACTCTGCATAGCTGAGACTCTGATCACGGAACACCGCCGCCACCGCGTGCGGGCGCTCCCGAACCTGCGCCTCGAACACCTCATGAATGCAGTGCGGGGGCGGAGAGGGTCGCTCCGTCCGATTCCAGTTCTCCAGGATGAGCTGTCGCTCTTCGGCCTGCGCCAGTTCCAGGTCCGAAAGCAGGACCTCGGAATCGCGGGCCACTTGCTCCAACAGACGCTCGAAGTGGCGCAACATCCGCGCTATCGTAGCCGCCGCGAACAAATCGGTACTGTAGCTCAATACGGCGGCGAAATTGTTCCGTTGGGCTGTCACGCCCAACATGAGGTCGAACGGTGTGGCCACCGTCTCGATACGGACTCGCTCCTCGCGCAAGCCCGCCAGTACCAGCGGCGTACCGTCTGCTTCATACAACTGGAACGTGACCTGAAATAAAGGCGCGTGACTGAGAGTCCGCTCCAGCTGCAGCTCCGCCACCAGCTTCTCAAACGGAAGACTCTGATGCTCGTAGGCCGCGAGGGTCGCTTCACGGACCCGGTCCAGAACCTCGCGAAAGCTCGGGTTCCCAGTCAGGTGCGTTCGCAGCGCCAGCGTGTTTACAAAGAAGCCGATCAGCCCCTCTACTTCATGGCGCGTCCGTCCGGCAACGGGACTGCCGACCACGACATCCTGGCTTCCGCTGTATTTCGATAACAGCACCTTAAAGGCTGCCAGAAGCACCATATATAAGGTGGCCCCATGCCGCCGCCCGATCGCCTGCAGCCGTTCGAACAAATCCGGCGTGAATTGGATTCGCTCCGATGCCCCTTGATAGCTCTGCAACGGAGGCCGCGGTCGATCCGTGGGCAGTTCCAACAGAGCGGGCGCGCCGTTGAGCCGCGTTTTCCAGTAGGCCAGTTGCTGCGCCAAAGCGTCGCCTTGCAACGTTTCACGCTGCCAAATCGTGTAGTCTGCGTACTGGACCGGCAGTTCCGGCAGCTGGGAATCGCGGACTTGTTGATATGCTGCGTAAAGGGCCGATAGCTCGCGGTAGAGTACGCGCAAGCTCCAACCGTCGCTGACCATGTGGTGCATGACCAACAGAAGCACATGCTGCTCGTCGTCGAGGCGCAGCAGCATTGCCCGTAACAGCGGTCCCACTGTCAAGTCGAAGGGCTCCCCAATCTTGTCGGAACACAATTTGCGTACTGCCGCTTCCCGCTCGGGATCAATCAGCGCGGACAGATCTTTCAACTCAAGGTGAACCCCCTGAAAAGGCGCGACCACTTGTACCGGAACGCCGTCCACTTCGCCAAAGGTGGTCCTCAGTGCCTCGTGGCGGCGCACCACCTCGCCCAGAGCCCACTGCAGCGCGGCGAAGTCGAGAGGTCCATGCAGCCTTCGTACGGCCGCCAAGTTGTATGCAGTACTGGACGGCTCCAGGCGGCTCAGGAGCCAGAGCCGTTCCTGCGCAAGTGAGAGCGGAGGCGCGCTCCCGTTGTCGCGCCGTTGAATGCTCTGCGAGCGCTGCGTCGTCATGCTTGTTTCCTGTTGGAAAATCGAACGTGGTTAATCTTGCGGGAAACGCTTGTTGTTGAGGGATGTCACCAGGCTTGAGGATCACTTACCGATCGCGTATATGCCAGTTCGCGCCGAATTCTTCGCGCGCGAGCTTCCATTTCTTTTGCCGCTTTGGGGTTTTTCATCGCATGCAACAGTCTGGCAAAGTTCTCGAGAGCCGTGGCGAATTCCGGAGTTTTCGACCCCAGCCGCCGCTCCTGCATTGGAAGAGCGCGAGTGTACAGCCCGCTTGCTTCGTCGTATTGACCGCGGGCCGTCAGAACCCTGGCAAGGTTTAACGATACGCTGATTGTCCTGACGCTTTCCAATCCAAGGGCATGACTCTGGATGTCGAGAGCGCTCCGAAGTTCCTTCTCCGCCTCGGCTAATTTCTTTTGGCGGAAGTGAACCACTCCGAGGTGTTCCAGGATCACAGCTCTGTCCGGATGATTCGGTTGCAACGCAAGTGCAGCGATATGCGCCGCGCGGACCAGATACGATTCAGCGCGTAACCAGTTTTTCCGCCTTTCATACAAAGCAGCAAGATTGATGAGGGCAGGCAGAAAATCTCGATGACTTCTTTCGAGGCGCAATTCGGCCAGACTCAACGCCCATTCCAATTCTCGCCGTGCCTGTTTATAGTTGGCCATCTTGATGTGAACCGACCCCAGATTGCCCAGCACGAGGATCAGGTGGGGATCATCCTTCGCATACCGCTCTAGCAATCGGACGACGCGGTTGAAAGTCCCTTCTGCTGCCGAAAGCCTCCCCGTGGAGGCATATAAAGCTCCAAGATTCACCAGCAACCTGGATATGCCGCTCGCATGCGCTGCCCCTCCTTGCAGCATCAAGGCCAGCGCGCGATCCAGCAACGGCTCGGCCTGGGCGTAAGCCTCCTGTGCGACCAGGACGACCGCAAGGTCTCCAAGCGTTTCTGCAATCTCAACGGAGTCTCCATTTTTTTCAAATTCAGCGAGGGCGATCCGAAATTCCTGCGTCGCATCGGCATAGCGGCCTTCTTGAAACGCATCTCTGCCGAGTTGTCTCAAATCCATTGCGTCCGGATGATCCCTTGGAGCCGCAACTCCGGACGCAAGGAAAGCAAGACACACAGTGACGGGAATCACGAATGCCTGCTGGATCGAATTGGCAAACATCTGTTTAATCGACCTTCAGCGCCACCGCAGGTGCGATTTTCGTCGCCCTCGTGGCTGGAACCGCGGTAGCCGCCGCTGCGACGGCAAAGAAAATCACAGAGCTTCCGATCAGCGTTGCGACATCATGAGGACCCACACGGAAAAGGAGGGAAGACAAGACGCCTCCGAGCGATGCAGCGCCTGCGAGTCCGAGAGCGATACCAAGCAGGCATAGCTGAATTCCTTCCCATACGATGAGCCGGAGAATCGTACTGCGATCCGCTCCCAAGGCTTGCCGCAAGCCGATTTCTCCAGTTCGCTGAGTGACGCTGGAGGCAATCACTCCGTAGATTCCAACTGCCCCGATGAAGAGCGCGATACCCGCAGCCAGGGCGAGCAGCACCATCGTGAAACTCGTGCGACTGAGCGAATCGGCGACAATGGACTGCATCGGCCGGATATCGGTCACGGGGAGGTCGGGATCCATCGAGGCGACAAGTTTTCGGACTTCCTGCGAAATGCTTTCGGGATCCAACTGCGTACGCACGACCACATACATCTGGCCGGTGCGACCGCCTTTCTTATCAAGCATCGGCTTATAGATGGTTTGATCCGGCGGCAGACGCAAGTCGCTTCGCACGTTGCCGACGACGCCGACGACGGTTCCCTGCTCTCCCGCGATTGTGATCCGTTTTCCCAGCGCGCTCACGTTCCGCCAGTACTTATCCTTGACTGCTTTACTGCTGATCATCGAACCGAGCCGGTTATTGTGATCGTCTGATGTGAACGTACGGCCCTCAATCAGAGGTATGCCCATCGTCTCGAAGTAGCCCGGCGCCCCCCGCCGAAACGACGACGAGGGCGCTACTTGGCCTTGTGGCACGGGGAATTCTTCGACGCGGGTGGCGACTGCCCCACTCGGACTATTCAGCGGAAGGAACGTCACGGTACCGGCGGCCGAGACGCCTGGCAGCGCGCGAAGCCTATTGAGCAACTCGTCGTAGAAGCGAGGGGCGGCTTCATTGCTTTCGTATTTTCTGATCGATGGAGATAAGCGAAACGTCAACACTCCATCAGCCTTAAAGCCTGGATCGACCCCTCGCAACGCACCGAAGCTGCGCACCATCAAGCCCGCCCCTACAAACAAGACCAAGGCTAGCGCCACTTGAGTGATCACCAGAACACTGCGAGCGTAACGCTTCTTTTGTCCCATGGATCCACTCCGTCCGGTGCCATTCAGAACAGTGCTGAGACTCCGAGGCGATCCGGCGCGGAGAGCGGGTAGCAGAGAAAAGAGCAGACCCGCCACAATGGAGATGCCGGCTGTAAACGCGAGGACTGTCAGGTTTAGGCCAATCTCATTCAAACGGGGAATGCTGGCAGGAGCTAGCGCTACCAGAACACGAATGCCCGCATAGGCGAGCAAAGTCCCCGCTAATCCGCCGGTCAAGGCAAGCACCATGCCTTCCGTCAGGACGAATCGGACCAGACGTCGACGGCCGGAGCCAAGGGCCATCTGGATAGCACTGTCGCGGGTTCGGCTTTCCGTACGAACCAGGAGCAAATTCGCGATGTTGCTGCACGCGACCAGAAGAACGAACCCCATCGTGCCGAGGACGATCCAGAGAGGACGGCGTGCATTTCCAACGATGTCGTCTTTGAATGTTCGTACAGACGCCTTGCCGCTGAAGATGTTGGTGAACCAACTGTCGTTGTAGCCGACTTCTTTGAAGCGCGAGATCAAACTCTCGGCATCCACCGTTGCCGCTTCGATCGTGACATCGGGGCGCAGGCGCGCGATGCCTCCGATGGAATGCGAACCGAAATTCTCGCTGGCCGGGTTGAGTTGATACGGAACCCAGACATCTGTTTTTGGAAGTGGAAATTCGAATCCCGCCGGCAGCACGCCGATTACTTCGCGGCGAGCACTGTTCAGCTCGATCAGCCGGCCGATGATCGAGGGATCGGAACCGAATGCGGTGCGCCAGAGCTCATCGCTCAGCACAACCACTCGCGGTCCACCAGGCACGTCCTCCTCCGCTGTGGGGAGGCGCCCTCGCTGCGGCTTCACACCAAGCAACTCAAAGGCGCTAGCCGTCAACCGGCCCACGTCGACCATGATCGGCTCCCCCGCGCCGGTAAGCGCCCACTGATCCGGCTGATCGGCACTGGCGGTCAACTGAAAACCCCCAAACTTCTCGAATGCGCGGTTGTTGTTCACGAAATGCCAGTAGCCGCGATCCGAAAACGGGGACTGGCCGCTTGCCAGCCCCGCCTGGGGCAGGGTTCGCGCGGCAACGCGGACCAACCGGTCCGCATTCGGGTATGGCAGGGCATGGAACAAGACTCCATCGATAACCGAAAAGATCGCCGTAGTGGCTCCGATGGCCACTGCAAGCGTTAAGACAGTCACAATCGTAAAGGCGGGCGTCTTGACTAGCCCCCGCAGGCTGATTCGAAGATTAGAGAAGTCCATTGAATGCTCCTTTCAATGAGAGAGACAGGTAACTTGGCCGGAATCTGTATCGACAACTCGGGCCGGCCGCAGCGCGAGGAAACTCGCTCCTTCAATTAGTTGGCGGACAGGTATGCGAGGCTCTTTCTCTCGCCTCTGTAGGGTTCCCGTCCGTGCATCATTAGAACGTTGTCGATCAGCAGGAGGTCGTTGGTTTTCCAGTCGAACAGCAGTTTGACACTCTTCATGGCTCGACGAACTTCGTCGAGAACTTCATCTTCCAATGGTTGGCCGTCGCCGTACGTACAGTCGTGCGGAAGTTGGTCTTTGCCGGCGAGTTCTTCGAGCATCGCGCGGACGCCGCGTTCCAGCGATGACGGATGCCATTGCTCGGCCTGGTTGAACCATACTTCCTCTCGAGCCGATGAATGCGACGTCAATGCGTTACACGTAGTGGTTACCCGCAGCACGCCGTGTGGCAGCCAGGCGCACACCGATCCCTGGCTAGCGATAATTTGTTCAAGCTTCCCGCGATCGTCTGTTTGGTAGGTGGCCTGCCATGTCTTTCCCAGCGGAACGTCCGGGTGAAAATGACGGATGTACGTGATCTTCCTCTCGCGAAACCGCTCTACGATACTCGCCGGTATAGCGCGCAGAACATCGCGGCCACTCGCGAGCGAGGTCTGTCCACCGCGCCTGGCGGGAACAACGCTGAAAAACAACAGCCGGAGTGGCCACACAGGGAGATAGGACATCTCGTTGTGCAGTGAGATCGTTTCACTGGCCGGATGTTCCGTTGCTGTGAATACATCAGGGCCGACGCTCTTCCGGGGCGTGTCGCCGCCGACATAATTGAAAGGTGCAGAGCCGAGATTCTCCGCGCAACGGCGAAAATCCTGCGCATCCCTGAAGCGAAACCCTCTAAACAGGACCGCGCCATGCCGGGTCAAGAGTTCCTCCACGGCGGCGCGATTGGACTTCAGATACTCGGCCAATATGTCCACGCGTGGGTCCGATTCCGGAGTGACCACCACCGGATGATCGGGCCTCGAAAACAACAAATCAACTCTCAAGGTCGTTAATGGCTTTTCGGCGCCTGACGAGCGTTGGCTTTCACAGTCCACCAGAAATTGATGGACACTGAAACATCCAGGGACTCCACCGCATGCCACCAGCCCAGGGGGACATACAGCAACTCTCCAGGTTCGACATGAACGTCGATTCGCTTTAACCTGGCGCGTGCATATCCGGGAAAGCTTTGCTCATTCGGGTTGAATATGTCGAGCTGGCTGCAATGCGCGCGCGATTTGTCTCGAAAAGGATAGAGATTCGACGTCTCATCCGGCGGGAATAGGATCATTCGCTTCGCTCCGACGACCTGAGCGAAGAGATTGTGCAAACCATCATAGTGAAGCGGACTCTTGTACCCTCGGCCGCCAAACCACAAGTTGACGACTTTCATCTGTTTGTTCGAATTGATCAAATAGGGTAGGTCGATGTCATTGAGCAGTTCGGGAAAGCTCGCCAGCAGCGCTTGCTGCTGGACGGAATAGCGGCTCCCGTTTTCCGAAAGAATCAGATCGACAGCGTCACTGAAGTTTATCTTCTGGTAAACGCTGTCGTGTAGATCGAAGATACCTCGTTCGTTGTACTTAAGGTTTGTGGTGACATTTTTGAAGAGCCCGCGGAGATACTCCGCCGACCACAGCCGGTATGCCTTCCATTGGGAGACAACTCCGGAAACGATGACAGGCTGACGACCGGAATACACGGAGTCGAACGTCGACGGCGTCAGTTCCTCGGATTTCATCCTCGGAATGGAGTTTGCTGTGGTGGTATCTGATCCTTGCGTGAGGCTCATAGGCTCTTTCAGCGGCGCATCATGATCGGTAGGGTTATTCGGCCGGAGACAGCTTGATGAGCCGGGCGACCCACAAATCCCAGAGTTCGTCCATCAGCGCCGCTCCAGTACGGTCATCGACTTTCGCTATAGCGCCCACCGTCTTCTTGCCATCGGCGTTCGCGAGCACATCATACGCAGCATCCGATATTTCAACGAACGGCTGGCTGTGGTTCATCGGGCCGAGCTGGAATATGCGACTCTTCTTGGTGTAGGACACCCACCGGTCTAAACAACGCAGTTGCGCGTAAATCGGAAGCTCGGGAACCAGACTCGACAGATCGTGCGCAAGAGTTTTCGGGCCTTTCGAGATGACGTAATCGCCGATTACTAAACGATGCAGTCCCGTGGTGATGAAGCAGACAATCGCGTCGTAGATCGAATCCACAATCGGTTCCGCGTTGTTATTGAAAGACGTATTCAACACGACAGGTATGCCGGTGATGTCACGAAAAGCTTCGATCAGTTTCCAGAAACACGGATTGTTCTCGCGCGAAACCGTCTGCAATCGTGCCGTACCGTCCACATGCGTTACAGCGCCCAAAACCTTCTGTTTGTCTTTGCGGACATTCGCCACGAACGTCATAAATGGAAAATTCTTCGACGAAGCGACGTCGAAAAACTCATGGACGTGCTCCTCCATCACCGCCGGCGCGAATGGACGAAACGCTTCACGCTTCTTCACCATTGCATTGACGATTTCTTTGTTTTCGGCCGGCCGCGGATCTGCGAGGATGCTGCGATTACCTAACGCTCTGGGCCCGAACTCGGAACGGCCTTGGGCCCAGCCAATGATTTCTCCTGCCGCGAGGCGCTGGGCCGCTTCTTCCCATCGTCTGTCCGTACGCTCGAACGTGACGAACCCCTGCCACTTCGTTAACTCGCGGTGAATCTCCTCGTTTGATCCGATATGCCGGCCCCAATACACATGCTTCAGCACCGGCACCCGCGACGCCGTCGACATGTTCTCTCTGTACACTTCAAGAGCTGCTCCCAACGCGCAGCCGGCATCGTAAGCCGCGGGCTGGATGAAGACATCGTCGAACAAGCCGGAGGAGAGTATTTTTCCATTCAACGAACAGTTTTGACCGACACCGCCGGCGATGCAGAGCTTCCGATGTCCAGTTTCGGCGCGGTAATGACGAAGGACATGCATGATCACACGCTCTAACATTTCCTGTAGCGCGGCCGCGAGATCCTTGTGCGCCTGCAAGATCGGGTCGCCTTTCCGTCGGGGCGAGCAACGCTGGCTGATGATCTTGACGTTGTTATTGTGTACCGTATATTGCCCGGAGTCGCCAAGCTGGCAGAGTTCATCAAACGTCGACCGGTAAACGCCAGGATCGCCGTACGGAGCCAAACCCATCACCTTGTATTCTTCGAATGATCCGAACCCGAGCCGTTCACATACCATCGAGTAAAAGCTTCCCAGGGACTGCTCCTGGGAAATGTTTCTGAGTTCGGTCAACTGCATTCCCTGCGCGCTGAGAATCGTTGAACACAGTCCGTCTCCCTGGCCGTCGATTGTCATGACGAGGCTGGAGCTAAAGCCGGATGGCAAATAGGCACTAATGGCATGGGCCCTGTGGTGGTGAACGAAAGCCAGCCGGTCATCCCGGATGTCATCATC
>Ga0137464_1000360_pt1 | contig 14834 bp, 20 predicted proteins | sample EasRivERMGT814_2_FD_102306 | JGI IMG/M metagenome (GOLD analysis project Ga0137464, IMG submission 102306) | Soil microbial communities from meander-bound floodplain in the East River, Colorado, USA - East River MetaG ERMGT814_2 | ecosystem: Environmental > Terrestrial > Soil > Floodplain ...
GCTGGCACGTGTGGCGGGCGCTCTGGGAGGCCTGGCCGTGGCTGCGCGGGGCAGGGTTCGGGGCGGCAGGGCGCCAGCTCGGCGTGTGGGGCCATGCGCGGGAACCGGGGACGCCGTGGATTCAGGGAGGCAACGTGCACAACGAGCCGGTGGAGTGGGCGTATGAGACGGGGCTGCTCGGGGTGGTGGCCCTGGGGCTGATTGCGTGGGAGATCGGGCCGACGCTCAGGATCGGCGACCCCGTGAGCGCGGCCATCGTCAGCGGGGCCGTGGTCTCGCTCGCGACGCCGTTCTTACGCGTGTTCCCGGTCGCGGTGGTCGATTGGCTGACGCTGGCGTGGGGGGGGCGATGAGCACCAAACGCAAGGGCGGTCTGACTAGAAGAGACCGTGACTACATGGCGATGTTCCGCGAGGATCTCCTATGGCCGCCACGGTGCGGGGTGCCGAAGAACATCAAGCCACGGCAGCTGCGCCTCCTGATTCTGACCGCCTATTCTGTCGGGCAGTGGGCCCAGCAGCGGACCACCCGCCAAGCACAACGGGCTATCGCCAAGGCCCTATGGACCGGACGCTGGAAAGTGGATGCGGCCCAATGATCGCCGCCCTGGCGCGCCGGCTGTGGGAGGCGGCGACGCGGCCGCACCCGCCGCGGTATGACGCCGATCTGCGCGAAGAGTGGACCATCCAGCTCCGCGGACAAGACGACGTGCTCGTCACCGTGCGCCATTACGGGGAGCCGACGATGGAGCCGGAATTGATGACCTTTAATGGGTTAGTGGGGGTGCTCAAGGTGGGGCGCCAGCGGGGCGTAGACCCCACCGTGATGTTGCTGAAGCTCACGCGGTATCTGCAGCATGGGGGAGGGCGGGTGTAATGCCCAGGAAACCGAAGCGCGAACGGGTGATTGAACTCGGCGTCTGCGCGGGCTGCGAGCTCGCCCTTGGGGAGTGCGTGACGCGCGCCGTGGTGACCTGGAACGACCAGCCTCCGCTGCATCTCTGCGGCCCCTGTGCCGCCTTCTTTCTGACCAAGACGGATGAGCACGAAATGGCGTGGACGCGGTTCCTGTCCGACCGCTTGGAGGCGTAGCCCATGCCCCGGATTCGGACCCTGAAACCCGAACACCGCCAGCACCGCAAGGTTGGCCCCTTGACCGACCGAGAGTACCGGCTCTGGGTCAGCATGATCCTCGAAGCCGACGATGAGGGGCGATTGGTCTGCACTCCGGCCCAACTTCGGGCCTGCACTTGGCCCTATCTCGAGGATTCGAGGCGATGCACTACCGATGCAGTGGAGATGTGCCTTCGACGCATTGCGACACTGGGGCTGATCGTCCTCTATGACGTGCAGGGCGTCCGATACGCCGCCTTCCCCTCGTGGGGGGATCACCAAGTGATAAATAAGAAGAAACCGTCACGCCTCCCGCCACCACCCAACCCGGACAGTCCCGTAGCCGTACCGGAACAGTCCCGTACCGATACGGGAGGAGTACCGGGGGAAGGGAAGGGAATCGAAAGGAAGGGAAAGGAAGTGGAAGGGAAGGGAGGGGAGTCCGAGGGGAGGGAACACAGGCGGATTGTTGATCCTGTGGATACAAGCAACGGCAGAAAGCCAGCCAAGGGCGAGTACCAGGCCATGGTCAACCACCTCAAGACCGCCGACCCCAGCATGACCGACGAAGTGGCGGAGTCCATCGCCCTCGCCCACTACCACAACCGAATCCACAAGCCATGACCGACCCCAACCCCGACTGGTACACCGTCGAACAAGCCGCCATGAAGTGCCACCGCAACCCCCGCACCATCCGCAACCTCGTCTCCAAGCACCAGCTCCCACGCCGCCTGCTCTGGCGTGTCTACAACCGCAAACGGAAACGCGTCATCTTCCTCTCACCGGAGACCCTCACACTGCTCCGTAAACTAACACTAGAACGAGAGAATTAGCCCACCCACGTCAGCCAGGTGACAGTGAGTCGCTGACGACTCACCCAACAAAGCACTGACCCTTCACTGCTAGTACCGTCACGCCACTGACGCATTCCTAGTCTACTCACCGCCCCGACTTGACAGCATTTCGCACACTTACGCACACTACCCGTTGTGGTCCAGCCTACGAGCGCGCCGAGGCGATGTGCAAGCTCGCGGAATCACGGCGATGACTCATAACTCACGTTACAGGCACGAGCAGGGAATCGGCGAGCGAGCAACCCCGGCGGTTGATTCTAGCGGCGAAGCCTCGGCGCAACTCAGCCCAAAAAATATCGCTATCACGCGGAGTTACGACGCAGCAGTTGACGCGGTTGACGCCGTGACGTTGCGGCTGGTGGCGATGTGGGCGGCGATTGAAGAGGCGAAAGAGCGGGCCGCGGCGGCAAGGGGCGGCCGTGAGCGGCTGGTGTGGGATTTGGCGCTGCGGGCGGGCGCGTGGCCGATTCAAAGCACTGGCCCAGAGTGCCCAGGAGGGGCCCAGGAGCCGCGCGGGGCATCGGAGTCATGACGGAACACCACCGGACCCGGAAACGGGGCCTCGAAGTGAACCTGTATCAGTCGGAAGGGGGCCGTTGTGCGTCAGACCAACGAGCAGCGGGAGGAGATGGCGACGTTTCGGGGGTACATCGTGCCGGCCTTGGGGGGGTTGACTCGGATCGTGGCGGACCCGGAGGGGTGGCCGATGGTGCCGGGGCGGTTGGGGCGGTTGGAGTGGCGGGGACGGGAGTGGGCGACAGGGGAGGCGCGGGTGTTCGCGTTCACGGACCGGGCGCGGATGATCGGGAAGTTGCTGGCGGTGCCGGGGGTGCGGAAGTCGCAGATCGGGGACACAGAGGCGGCGGTGTCCATGGCGGCAACGGATCAGGCGGCGATTCAGGCCGTGGCCCGATTGCTGCGGACGCGGGTGCGTCGGCCCCCGCGCGAGGGAGCCGCGGAGCGGATGGCGGCGGTCCGCGCCAGGATCGGCCAGCCGGCGGGGTAGCCCGTCCCGGCCGCAAGGTGGTGCCGCGGGATGGCATCCCGAGCATCGTGGAGTTCGTGGAGCACCGGGAATATCTCGGCCTGAGCATCTCCGTAGCGCAGCGCGTCTTGCTGAAGGCGATTTACGGGTTGCCGTTGGCGGATGCGGAGGAGCTGGCGATGTTCCGGGAGTGTACGGGGCGGACGGAGTATCTCGGCCAGCCGATGGACCAGGTGACGGTGATTGCGGGGCGCCGGTCGGGCAAGGATTCCCGCATTGCCGCGCCGATCGCGATCTACGAGGCCCTGTACGGGAGCTGGGGGGAGGTGGCGGTGTCGGCGCCGCCGGGCGAGCCCATCGTGATCCCGATCATTGCGAACAACGAGCGGAATGCGCAGATCGCGTTCAAGTACATCGCGGGGTACGTGCGCCGCCACAAGCGGCTGAACGCGCATTGTCACGACGAGCGGCGGGCCATCCTGGTGCTCGAGCACGCGGTCGCGGTAGACAAAGAGGGGCACCACCCCGAGATCGAGCTGGCGTGTTACCCCTGCACGAAGGCGTCGGCGCGCGGGTGGTCGGTGCCGGCTGCGCTGATGGACGAGGTGGCGTTTTTCGCGATGGAGGCCGGGCTCGAGAAGGACGAAGAGGTGCAGGTCGCGCTCGAGGGGGCGGGGATTCACTACGCCCGCCAGATCATCGTGAAGATCTCGACGCCCGCGGGCAAGCGCGGGCTGCTCTACGAGGACCAGAAAAAGTACTGGGGCGTGAACGACGCCGCGGTGCTCGTGTGGAAGGCCCCCTCGCTGCTCATGAATCCGGCCATCAATGCGGCGCGGGTGTCCCAGGTGCGGACGCGCAATCCCGACGCGGCGCGCTCCGAGTACGACGCCGAGTTCCGCGCCGATGTGGAGACGTTCTTGCCGATGGATCTGATCCAGGCCGCCACGGTGGAGGGTCGGCACGAGCTGGGCCCCGTCGAGGGGGTGGACTATATCGCCGCGGTGGACCCGACGGGCGGCACGGGGTCGGATGCCTACACGCTCAGCGTCGTGCATCTGGCCTGGCGCGACGGGCGCCCGTGGATCATCCAGGACGTGGTGCGCGGGTGGGCGCGCGTGCGCGGCGGCGACGCCTTGAACCTCCAGCAGACGACGCACGAGGTGGCGGAGCTCTTGAAGCTCTACCGGATCTACACCGTCGAGGGCGACGCGTATGCGGGCGACTGGCCGGCGCAGGCGTTTCGCGACGAGGGGATCACGTATACGAAGAGCGAGCGCGACAAGGCCGCCGCGTTTCTCGAGTTTCAGCCCTGGATGGCGCGCGGCGATATCGAGCTCCTGGACCACGAGCAGCAGAACCGCGAGATGAGTCTCCTGGAGCGCAAGACGACGCTGCGCGAGAAGAAACCCGCCATCGGGCATCCCAAGGGTGGGCATGACGATTACCCCAACGCGCTGGCGCAAGCGGTGGCCAAGCGCGCCAGTGCACTGCACGCCGCGATCACGTGGAGCGGGGAGGCCGAGCCCGCGCCGAAGGGCATGGTCGGGAGCGCGCTCCAGCCGCTGGCCGATGACAATGTGGTGCCGACCAGTGACGCGCGGCGCTGGGGTCGCCCCGGGCGTCTGGCGTGGACGCGCGAGGCGGTAGGGGCATGACGACGGTGTGGGTCTATGCGTGTGGGAGTCGGGGGTGTGTCCCGCTCGCCGGGTATGCGCGTCTGACCTGCTGGGATCCCTGTGTGCACTGTGGCCGGATGATGCAGGAGTTCTTCCTCTGCGTCGATCCGGTGGAGCCGACCCGCGAGCCGGTGAGCGCATGAGCGCGCCCGCCCCGGAGCATACGTGCTTCCCGTGCATCTCCCCGGCGTGCCGGCTGACGCACTGTCCGCGCTGCACGCCTTGCTACGGGGCGGTGGCGCCCGCCGACCCCTGTCCGAGGTGCGGCGCATGAAAATTTGGCTCTATGCCTGTTTGGATGCGGTGTGTGTCGGGATTCGCGCGAGCCGCACGCAGGTGGTGGCGGCGACGTGTCCGGTGTGTGCGGGGGCGACGCGGCCGTATTTCACGCGCATCGAGCCCGACCCGATTCCGCCCGCGCCGGTCCCGGAGTCCGCGCGGTAATGGCGAAGAAGCAGGCGAAGCATGTCACCAAGCAGGCCACGAGGAGACGACGCATGAGCGAGCGCCACGAGTCACATTCGACGCACCCGACGCCCACCCCTGCCCCCGCCGCGAGTGCGGCCAGCGCGCTGGAGCTGGTCAAGCGTCTCGCGGGGGAGAATCGCAAGGGGCCGCGCCCGGAGATCTGGTCGGCGCTGCACGATGAGGCGACGGCGCTCGTGGCGAAGGGCGGGAAGTGAAAGTATTAGTCTGCGGCGGTCGGGATTACACCGCCGCCGATGTTCTGTTCAATGCGCTTGACGCGCTCCACGCCGAGTGCGCGGTGTCTGAATTGGTGCATGGGCAGGCGCGAGGTGCCGATCAGCTCGCATACATGTGGGGGGCGAGTCGTCTGGGCGAACACGCGCTCCGCGCATTTCCGGCCGAGTGGGGCAAGTTCGGCCGTGCCGCGGGACCAAGGCGGAATCAGCAAATGCTTGACGAGGGGAAGCCGGATCGCGTGGTGGCGTTTCCCGGTGGCCGAGGCACGGCGGACATGGTGCGCCGGGCGAAGCGGGCCGGTATTCCGGTCACGGAGGTGTGCGCCGATGTGCGCCCCGCGTAACCCCTGAGCCCGCGCGCGAAAGCGCCCCCGCTCGCCGCTGCCGCCCGCGGCGCGCAGCCGGTGACGGAAGCCACCGCGTACGACGACCGCGGCATGGACGGCTACCGCCGCATTTCCGCCACCGGCGGCCAGCGCCAGTCCCTTCGCGATCTCGCCCCGATCAAGCAAGACCAGATGGTCAAGCTCGCCTTCCTGCAATGGGAAGGCAATCCGCTCGCGCAATTCCAGATCGAGATTCTCCTCGATTTCGTGCTCGGCGAGGGCGCCCAGATCACGTCCGATATCGCGGAGTGTCGCGAGGTGTTGGAGAACTTCTGCGAGGATCCGGTCAACCAGCTCGACCGCCGCCTCGCGCAGATGATCCGCGGGTTCCGCCTCTACGGCGAGCTGTGTACGCCCGTCGCTGTGAACGACCGCGACGGGCACGTGCGCATCGCGGACGTGGACCCGCTCGACATCGTGGACGTCATCACGGACCGCGACAACATCCTCATCCAGCGCGGCGTCCTCGTGCGGCCGCAATCGGGCATCCAGTCGGAGACGAAGTACTACAAAGTCCTCGCGGCGAATCCGCTGCGCGGCTCGGAGACCTATAACCGCTGGGTGCCCGCGGAACCCGGGGAGTACGACGACACCGCCAAGCGCCCGTATGACGGCTCGTGCTTCCTCTGGCAGACGAACAAGGTCAGCAACGCCCGCCGCGGGCGCAGCGATCTCCTCTCCACGTTCGACTGGAACAACGGCTACGACAACTTCATGTACGACTCAATGGACATTGCGGGGCTCCTGAATTCCTTCGTGTGGGATATCGAGCTCCAGGGCATGACCGATGCGCAAATCGACGCGTGGATGAAGAAGTATCGCGCCCGCCTCGCGCGCGCCGGCACCTTCGCGCATAACGAGAAAGTGAAGCTGACGCCGCAAGCGCCGAATCTCCAGGCGCTCGATAAAGACGCCTATGCACGCGTGCTCCGCGGCCACATTCTCGGCAGCAAGGGCATCCCAGAATACTTCTACGGGCAAGCGGGCGGCGCGACGCAGGGGTCCGCGAAGGAAATGGGCCTCCCCGCGATCAAGCGGCTCACGCGGATTCAGAAAGAAGTGCGGTACATCCTCTCCGACCTCGCGCGCTTCGCGCTCGATCAGGCCATCATCCATAAGCAGCTCAAGCCCACGTACACCGTCGGCGAGGGCGAGGGCGCGAAGGAGATGCCGGCGGAGAAGTGCTTCCGCGTCATCCTCCCGGAGCTCTCGATGAAGGACCAGTCAGCGACGGTGGCGGCGCTCACCTCGCTCGTGGCGGCGCTGGGCCAGGCCGAGATGAAGGGCTGGGTACGGCCGGAGACCTCCGCGCGGCTCTTCGCGTTCCTCGCCTCGCAGCTCGGGCTCGAGGTGAAGGCCGAAGACGAGTACACGCCCGGCGTGCCCGCGGGGGATGCGCTCGCCGGCTACGCGAACATGGACCCGACGCAGCTCGCGCGCCTCACGGCGCAGCTCGGGCGCCAGGGCGCGGGCAACGGGGCGAACATCAACCAGCCGAAGGCGACCACGCCCGTCGGCGGGAATACGAACCAGTGAACGCGGAGCGCCAGCCGCCCATCGTCACCATCGTGCTGCTCCTCGTGATCGTGCTCACCGCGTGCTGGTTGAGCGTGCGATGAGTACCCCCGCCGAGCGGTTCATCGCCGAAGTCCAGACGATCCGCGCGCACGTGGACGCGCTGCCGGAGGTGGCCGTCCGTGCCCTCCTCGCGGAAATCGAAACGTTGCGCCGATCGGTCGCGGCGGAGATTGTCTCAGCGGCCCCCGACACCTATCAGCCGGAACGGCTCCGCCTCCTCGATGCGCGCCTCCGTGCGCTCGGCCAGGCGGTGGCGGATCGCTACACCGCGGCCGTCGCCGGTACGGAAACGCGCGCGGCCGCGCTCGGGCAGGCGCTGACCGCCGAGCCGCTGATGGCCTCCGGCGATCTCGGCTTCACGCCGCAAGCGAGCCGGCGGCAATTTGAGATCGCGCGCGCGTGGCACGCGAGCCTGATCTCCGGCGCCATCGGCGACACCATCAACGCGATCTCCTCCGATCTCCGTGCAGGCCTCCTGCGGGGCGCGAGCACGTTCGAGATCGCGCGCCAGGTGACGGCGAAGCTCGACGCCCCCGGCCCGTTCGGCTCGCTCGCGACACGGGCGGAAGCGATCACCCGCACGGAGATCGGACGCATCACGGCGCTGGCGCAGCAGGCGAGCCTCACCGAGGCCGCGCGCGTCGTGCCGGGGCTCAAGAAGATGTGGCAGCACTCGGGGAACCTCGGGCGCTACGTCCGCACCGGCCATCTGGAGGCCGACGGCCAGGTTGTGGCCGTCGATGCGCCCTTTCGGGTGCGTCCGTCCGTGGTCGGTGCTCGTAGCGCATTCGAGCTGATTCAGTACCCGCGCGATCCCATGGCGAGCCCGGAAAATTCTGTTTTCTGCTCGTGCGTGTCCCTCCCGTGGCGCGAGGACTACGCCGAGGCACTCGATGCCGCGCGCGATGACTTCAAGCGCACCCAGCGCGAGCGGCTCCGAGATAACACGTTTGCCGCGGGGGTGGCCGCCTGATGTGCGCGGTGAGCATGGTCTATGACCGCTTCGGTACGGGCGGGCCGAATCCGCCCCCGTATGTGTGGCCGCAGACATTGCCCTCAACGCTGCCGTGGACACCGGATGCGTTTGCCGAGTTGAAAGAGATCATCAAGCGGCTCGATGCGCTCGACAAAAAGCTAGGGCTAGCGGAGTGCGAGGACCCGAAGAAGGCGAAGTGGATGGCGACGATTGAGAAGCGCCTCAAGAAATTAGAGCGCACGCCATGACGCACGTGATCGAAGAACTCCTCGGCACGACAGAAGACATCGGGCAAGTCGCCCGCGTCATTCGCTGCCTGGAGGCGTCCGGCGACAAGTGGCTGGTCCGCGTCCTCCGGTTCGGCGAGTCCAAGAACGGATGGATCTGGGATCAGGCCAGCGGCAAGCAGATGCTGCCACATCTCGCCAACGCGCCCGTCGGCCTCTACCAGTTCAAGTCCGGCACCGCGGGCCATGCCTCGGCAGAAGCGCAGCTCGCGGCCGACGGCCCCGTGATGCGCAACATCGTCGCGGATCTCCAGGAGCCGCGCGTGGAGCCCGATGGCGTCTACGCGACGCTCCACGTGCACGAGGACGCGGGCTGGCTCAAGCAGAAGCTGCTCGGCCTGGATGCGCGCGGCGTGCTCGATAAAGTGATCGGGCTCTCGGTGGACACGCTCTCCGGGTATGTGCCCGTCCAGATGGCGTCCGGTGTGAAGCGCGCCATTCGGGAGATTCACAAACTCCATAGCGTGGATATCGTCACCCGTCCGTCCGCTGACGGGCGGTTTCTTCGCGCCACCGCGAGTGCGGCTGGCGAGTGGGATCTCACAGAGTGCGCCGTTGTGCGCCTTGAGGAGCGTGCAATGGACCCCGAGACCAAGACCCCCGAGCCCGTGAAGGAGTCGGTGCAGCCGCCCAAGCAGCTTGAGCTGGGTGCCACCGCCGAGCAGCTCAGCAAGATGCAGGCGACCGCGCGCGAGGCCGAGCAGACGCTCAAGCAGATGCAGGAGTCGGAGAAGCGACTGGCCACCGCACAGGCGGAGCTCGCGAAGACGCAGCAGGCGATCGATATCACCCTGTCGGACCGGCGCGTGCGCGAGGCGGTGGAAGCCTCCCCGCTGCCCGTCCCCTACAAGACGAAGCTCGTCCGCCAGCTCTCCGGCGCGGTGCGCGAGGCCGCCGCCATCGAGGCGGCGATCAAGGAAGAGACGGAGACCTGGGCCGCCGCCTCGCCCACGCAGGACCCCAGGGGATTCGGCGGGCGCCCCCGCATCGAGCTCGGTCCCACGTCCATCGACAAGATTCAGGTCGGCCTGGACCGGCTGCTCGGCGTCACCCGCGAGTCGTGGGACAAGGCCATGAAGAACTCGTATTTCGATGGCCTCACGCTGGCGCGCATCAACGAGGCGCACATGAAGCCGCATGACGAGGCGGCAAAGGACCGCGGGCTGGAGTTCACCAGCCTCCGTCAGTTCTACGTGGAGATGACCGGCGACACCGACGTAACCGGGTTCACCAAGAAGGGGCGCGCGTCGGAAGCGACGGGCTTGACCACGACCTGGGCCGATGCCCTCGGCGTGTCGATGTATCGCAAGCTGCTCCAGACGTTCGCTGAGCCGACCTACAACGAGCGCAGCATCGCGCGCTTCGGGTCCGCGCCCGACTTCCGCACGCGGGATGCCATCGTGCTCGGCTATCTGCCGGACATCGCGGCGGTCGCGGAAGACGCGCCGTATGTCGATATCGCCCTGCCGTCCGACGAGAAGGTGCAGTACGCCGTCACCAAGCGCGGCAACCTGCTCCCGGTGTCGCGTGAAACCATCATCAACGACGACATTCGCACCGTCGCCACCCTGATCGAGCGGTTCGGCCGCGCCTCGCGCCGCACCCTCGCACAGTTCGTGTGGAACTTCTGGATTGGCAACTCGCTCTGGGACGTGGACGGCGTGGCGTGGTTCGCTGCGTTCCACGGCAATACCGGGACCACCGCGCTGACCGCGGATGCGGCCGGCTCGGCGGAAGTGTTCGCCAAGATCTCCCAGTTGGGCGCGCAGCTCGAGCGGTCCTCGGGCAAGATGATCGGCGCCCCAGCGCTGGATTCCCTCTGGCTCGACGTGCCGATGGCGCTCTGGTCGGTGGCACGCCGGCTGAACATCTCGCCCGAGTGGGGCGCGGGCGTGACCAACCAGGTGTACGCCCTCTTCGGCTCCCCGACCGATCCGGGGGGCTCGCGCATCAACGTGAACCCGCTGTTCACGGACGCGACGGACTGGGGCGTGCACATGGCGCCCGGATCGGGTGGACGCGAGTCCATCTGGATCGACTTCCTCGGCGGACGCGAGGAGCCTGAGTTCTTCTTGCAGGATCAGCCGACCGTGGGCGCGACGTTCACGAATGATCGCGTAACTTATAAGCTGCGGTTTGAGTGGGGCGGTGACATTGTCGATGTGCAGGCCGCAACGAAGAACATCGTGGCCTAGATGAAAAAGTGCGCGACCTGCTGCAGCGAGAAGGCTCTGACGGAATTCCGCGCGAGCAATCGCCGCGCGAATCTTGACGGGCTGACTCGCTGCTGCGGGGCGTGCATTGATCTGGCGGCCGCATGGAAGCGGAACAACCCTGGGCGAACGGAGAAGTGGAAAGCGGAGAACCGCGAGCGTGTAAATCGCGTGACCCGCGAATGGCAGCACGCAAACCCCGACAAGATGAAGGCCATCCGGCGGCGCTATACGGTCAAGACAGTGACGAAGCGTGCGGCGTATCGCCTCGCCAATCTCGACCGCATCAAGCCCTATCAGAAAGCGTGGTTCGCCGCGCACCCTGGCTACATCGCGGAGAAGCAGCACGTGCAGCGTGCGCGGCGCTATCAGCAGAAGAAGGCGGGCGGCGTGCCGCGCGCGGAGTGGGCCTACATCAAGGCGTGGTACGGCAACGTGTGCGCTCAGTGCAGCGCGACCGAGCGCATCACGATGGATCATTTCATTCCGCTGATCCTGGGCGGCAAGCACGAGTGGTCGAATGTGTGGCCGCTGTGCAAGGCATGTAACTCGCGGAAGAAGGACAAGCGCCCGGCGCTGCACTATCCCCCGCACGTGCGCGGGATGCTGGGGGAGGTCGGCTAATGGCGCTCGGCGATTACACCGACCTCGTGGCGGAGCGGCTGCGCGACACCGCGGATATCATCACGCTCGCGGAGCGCGCGGCCGCGGTGACGGAAGCGGTGCGCCGCTATTCGCTCGTGGTGCCGCGCGAAACGGTGGCGTCGCTGGTGGGTGATGGGGTGGCGTATCGGTTCGCGCTGCCGACGGGGTATGAGGATGGATTGTCGAGTCTCCTGGCCATCGAGCATCCGACGGGGAGCCAGGTGCCGACACTGTTGAGCGGGGAAGATTACGACGTGCGGCTTGATCCGGTCAGCGGGGTCAAGATGATCTGGTTCGGCTCGCTGGTGCTGGGCGCGGCCGAAACCGCGTATGTGTACTACACGGCGCGGCACACCGTGAACGATATGGGGCAGGACACGGTGATGGTGGCGCATCGTGAGCCGGTGGCGTGTCTGGCGGCCGCGATTTGTCTGCGGCAACTCGCGGCGTACTACGCGCAGGCGTCCGACGCCACGCTCGCGGTGGATTCAATCAACCACCGCGACAAGACCGCGCAGTATCTGACGCTGGCGCGCGAGTACGAGCGGCAGTTCCGCGAGGGCGTGGGCGTCGGGAATGCGACGCTGGTAGGCCCGGCCGGCGGGCCGTATGACCTCGACGTACCGCTCCAGGGCCCCTTTGGTGATCCCTTCTACCATCCGACGCGGGCGCGCTGAGTGATTGCCTATACCGTGACCGTGCGCGGGCCGATGGTGCAGGGGGCCTCGGCGGGTGTGGTGGATCGCGCCGTGAGCGCGGCGCTGACGGAACTCGGCCATGTCGGGCAGGCGCTGGTGGTCAAGCGGACGCCCGCGGGCGTGTCATCCGGTGGGGGTGGGCTCCGCGGCTCGATCTTCACCGAGCAGCGCGGCCGCGGGGTGCAGCGTACGCAACTCATCGCGTCGAGTGTCGCGTATGCGCCGTTTGTGGAACTCGGGCGGCAGCCCGGGCGGCGGCCCCCGATCGGCCCGATTCTCTTGTGGGTGCGCCGCAAGCTGCAGGTGGCCCCGCAGCAGGAGCAGCGCGTCGCGTTCCTCGTGGCGCGCAAGATCGGCGCGGTGGGCTATCGCGGGTACGGCATGTTCCAGCACGCGGCGACGCAGCTTCAGCCCATCGTGCAGCGTCGCTTCCAGAAACTCGCGGCGGATCTGAGCGCTCAGTTGGGCGGCGGGCGGTGAGCCTTGCCACGCTCCGCACGGGGCTCCAGTCCCTCCTCGCCGGGATCACGGACATCGGCGTGGTCACGGACTACGAGCCATTCGTCCAGCGTGAGGAAGACTTCCGCACCTATTTCTACGACGCCCCGGCGGACCGCATCCTCGGCTGGACGATCACGCGCGAATCCACGAGTGAGCGCGATAAAGACAACGCCACCACCTGGCGCAACCACGCCATGGTCATTCGCGGGTACGCGCCCGTTGGGCAGAAGGGATTCACCGAAAAGGCGTTTCAGGATCTCATCGAGGACATCTGCGACGCGGTGCGGGCGCAGCAGTTGCCGCAGCTCGTCGGGTTCGGCGTGACCTCGGTCACCTTCGTGGGCCCCCCGCAAGTGCGGCTCGTGGAGGCGCGCCAGTTCTTCGACAAGCTCGTGCATTACGTCGAGATCACCATCGCGTGCGAGGGCGAAGAGGTGAGCAATCCGTGAGCGCGCCGACCTGGACGGAGCTCCGGTGCGGCAACTGCGAGCGGTGCGTCGCGCATATCGAGGAGAAGATCGGGGCGGGCTCCTTCCGCCTCAAGTTCCGGTGTCCCCGATGCAAAGAACCGCTGATGCGGACGTACACCGCGCCGCAGCAGAACACGGGTACTACGACTCAGTGCGCCGCCGTGCGCCAGGAGCCTGGTCATGGCGAACATGGGCGCGTCGCGGTTTCGGCAGTGGGTGATCGCGCTGAAGGAAGAGGCGACCTACGGGACGGACGTCTTCGCGGGCACGTATACCACGCTCAACTCGGAGACGATTCCCGCGGAGAACATCGTCCCGAGCATCTCAATGGAGGAGATTGACAACCTCGCCACCGCTGGGAACCTCGGGCGCGCACCCTCCATGATCGGCCGGGAGACGGCCTCCGTCTCCTTCGAAATGCCGTTGCGGGGCCGGGGGATCACCTATACCGCGACCGTCTGCGCCGATGCGCACCGGGTGCTGGAGCTGATGGGGCTCGCGGGCAGCTTCGCCGCCGCCGCGTGGTCCTTCCAGCCGGCCACCCCCGCGCTCCAGAAGTCCTTCACGGTGTACTGCGTCTCGCCCACCGGCAAGTCAATCCAGTTGGTTGGCTGCCACGGCACGGGCGAGTTCCGTGCCTCCGCGGGTGGCCCGCTGCGCCTGTTCGTGACCGTGACCGGGAAGCTCGATGCGGTGGCCGACATCACCTATGTGCCGGGCGTGTTCACGGCGTCCCCGCCCTTTCCGGTGGCCAAGTCGGCGGCGTTTCAGATCGGCTCGGCGAACTACGCGGCGCGGTTCTCGGCGATGCGCTTCGCGATCAACAACCAGCTCCAGTATGTCCCGGACTTCAACTCGGCCGGCGGCGTGTTCGGCGTGTTCATCGCGGACCGCAACCCGCGGCTCGAGATCGACCCCGAGAGCGTGTCGGTGGCCACCTTCGATTGGTTCAGCGCGTGGCGCGCTGGGACGCTGCAAGACTGCACGTTCGACATCGGGGCGGCGGCGCTGAATAACCGCATCCAGTTCAGCTTCAACGCGTCCGCCGCCGCGGGGCTCCAGATCGTCAACCGCGAGTACCTCCAGCGCGACGGCCTGATGGCCGCCCGCACCACCGCCCTGGCCACGATCTCCGCCGGCCAGGACGATTTCAAGCTTGTGTGGGCGACATAACCGCGCGCCCCGAGGCGCGCCATGAGGTGGTGGATGAAGATCTTAACCGTTGCCGACATTATCGCGGCCACTGAAACCACGGTGGCATTGCCTGGGCTCTCGGCGCTGCTTGGGTTGGAGGCGGGGGTGCGCGTTCGGAAGATCGGGCGCGCGGAGTACCTCGCGCTCCTGCCCGCCCTGCCACCCGGCTCGGAGTCCTGGCTCGCGGAGGAGTGGCCGGAGAAAGAGGGGGCGTGGATCGCCACGCTGCCGTTCGCCCAGCTCGAGCAGCGCCGGGCGCAGGCGCGCGACATTCTCTACCGGGTGGCGGTGACGGCGTGTGTCCAGCCGACACTGACACTGGAGCAGGCGCGGCATCTGGGCGACGACGCCGCGGAGCTCGCCGCCGAGGTGCTGAGGTTCTCCGGGCTGATCAAGCCGGTGCCGGTGGTGGAAGAGGCGAATCCGGTCCCCGTCGAAGAGGCCGAGCCGGTTGCTGCCTAGCCTCGCGCTCCCCTGTCAGGACGGGTTTCTCCTGGCGCATGACGTGCCGGTGGGGGTGTTCTTTGCCGATTACCCGCTCGACGCCGAGCA
>Ga0137464_1000366_pt1 | contig 14754 bp, 42 predicted proteins | sample EasRivERMGT814_2_FD_102306 | JGI IMG/M metagenome (GOLD analysis project Ga0137464, IMG submission 102306) | Soil microbial communities from meander-bound floodplain in the East River, Colorado, USA - East River MetaG ERMGT814_2 | ecosystem: Environmental > Terrestrial > Soil > Floodplain ...
ACGAGCAACGGCTTGAGAGGTTTCTGATTCTCGGCCATCAGGGTGGCACCTACTATGCTACTCAGCGGGAGTTGTCCTATGAGACGGCGGACTGCCTAGACCGTCTGGACCCGTTGACTGCTATCGAGATCATCTGCAACGTGTCCGACAAGGGACGCGCTCCGAAGAATGATCCGGCGATTTTTGCCCTGGCGTATCTGACGGCGAAGCGGCATCCTTCTGTTACGGGGTATGTCTTGTCCCACGCAGTCCGTAAGGTCTGCCGCACTGGTACTCACTTGTTTGACTACTTGAACAACTGCAAGGCGCTCGGACGAGGTTGGGGTCCGGCTTTCTGCCGCGCAATCTCCGACTGGTACACCCAGCGATCACCGCTCTCATTGGCGAAGCAAGTCACGAAGTACGCTCAGCGAAATGGCTGGTCGCATCGGGACGTACTGCGTAAGTGTCATGTGGTGCCGGGCAACTACACCCAGAACATGGTGTTGGCGTTCGCTGCTCAGCATGACGGCTGGGGAGGATGCCTGCCTGATGACGCTAACTGGGATTCATATAACGTCCATGCGTATCTGCATGCAGTAACCGTGGCTCACGCTGACGGCACGACGGCGAACGATCTGATCCGACTGATCGAACAGGTCGGATTAGAGCGAGAGCACATTCCTACCGAGAAGCTGAACATGCCTGCTATCTGGGAGGCATTGCTACCGAACATGGGCCTCATGGCGATGATCCGTAATCTGAACAAGATGACGAGCATCGGGATGGTGCGCCCGCTGTCTGTGGCGTCGAATCTGATCTGCGAGAAGCTGAATGACGCCGAAGCGATCAAGACCCAACGCCTGCATCCAATCGCAATCCTCATTGCTCAACGGATGTACAAGCGAGGGTACGGCGACCTGGGTTCTCTGCGGTGGACGCCGGACCAGAATGTGGTTGCGGCTTTAGAGTCGGCTTTCTACAAGGCATTCGATGCAGTAGAGCCGACTGGCAAGCGAATCATGCTGGGTGTGGACGTGTCTGGCTCAATGGGTAATCACCGTTGCACCGGCACGAACCTACTCACGTCCCGCGAAGCGGCGTGCCTCATGGCGATGCTCGCGGTGCGGACTGAGCCTCGCACGTTTATCCATGCGTTCAGCAATGAATTCATGGCGTTGCCTCTATCCAAGACTTCGACGTTGGAGGAAGCAGTCACGTACACTCGCACGTTACCGTTCATGCGGACCAACTGCGGAATTCCGATGCAGTATGCTATCGCCCATAACCTGGAAGTGGATTGCTTCTGCATCTACACCGACAACGAAACGAACGACGGTGAGCGACAGGCGTTTCAACTCCTGCGTAAGTATCGAGAACGAACCGGAATCAATGCGAAGCTGGCGGTCTTTGGCTTTGCGAACACCAACTTCTCTATCGCGGACCCAAACGATGCGGGCATGATGGACTTCGTTGGGTTCGATGCCTCTGCCCCTGTGCTTCTCAACAACTTTATCGAGAGTTAATATGGCGTGCTGCAAGGAACATACCGAATGCCCCTCCTGTCACATTACGTGGCTTGGCGATGAGATACCGGAAGGGTTGCATCGGTTGAATCCTAGCTACTACCCGACGATGGAGCGCGCCCGCGAGGGTGCAGCTTCCTTCGGGTGGACGCCAGAAAACCATCGACGATTCGGGATCAATGTGATCGGGATTGAGATTCCAGAGAAATATGACGGCGTATCCTACTGGCGGTGCCAAGCATGCAACGTCTGGGTAGACCGTTTTACTGGGGAGATCGTTGATGCACCTTGAATGGCTGAATAAAGTTGACCCCGCTGCCTTTATGATGGTGGGTTTCTTGGTTTTCGTTTTTGGGATTTCAATCCTAGTTACCATTTACCAGTCGATCCCGTGTCGATGGGGTGGGCCGCATGATTGGCAAAACATCGGAGAACCAGCCCGTATCTCTGTGAACGCTGGGACTCTGCACATTTACAATAAGGTGTGTTTGGCTTGTGAGAAGATCAACATGGAAGCTGAGCCTTACTTAATTGCCAAACAGTTGGAAATTGAACGATTGAAGGCACGCCAGCAGCGGGCCGAAGCCATTGTCAAGAGAACGGATCGATAAATATAGCGGGGTGGAGCAGTCAGGTAGCTCGCAAGGCTCATGCCCTTGAGGTCGTGGGTTCAAATCCCTCCCCCGCAACTTAATATGCCATTCCACGACACAAGAGTTGATCTGTCTGAGGTTGTATCCGACCGGGTTGAGGAGAATATCCGAAACCAAGGGGATATCGACGAACTCGTGGTGTACGTGGACCTACGTGATGAACGCCGTAGAAGTTTTGATGCTGAAAGATTCTGGATGGAATATGAACATCCGGCCCTTATCGCGTTGGCACAAGAGATTGCTAAACAACCGATCTTCCAACCAATAGCTTTTGAACCAGAGATAGCGGTGCAATCTGGGTACATGGTTACAGATTACCCTGGTCGTATCCCGATTCGGCGCATCATTGAATACTCAGTGGTTGAACAACGAACCCGTGTACAATACCGGGCACGAATTAGACGAATAGGTCCAAGGGAGGCACCCAATGCCACGTAATTTCCGAAATGAGTTATACCGGTTAGGTTATGGTGAGGAGGCAACTGCGGGTTGGCCTGCCGTTTTCCGGGCGATTATCTCCAAGACTGAGGAAAACTGGGTTCACAATCTTGCAACTCGGAACGCACTGGTATACCTCATCATGCTGTACGAACATGATGAGGGAGAAACCGCATGCCCAACAATGGTCCTCGAAACCGAAGACGGGATGCTGCTTGAAAAGCGGGATGGCGAAGTCATCATTGAAATCTTGTGTATGCCCAACGGTGTAGTCGAGCAGACATTTTTCGTTGGGGGCGAAGTCGTCGAGTCTAAGAGTCTGATACTGGGACCACTTCAAGTGCCGCCCGTTATCCCACAACATTTTGGAACCATCAACCGGATGAGGGAAAGTTATGCAACTACAGCCAGGGCAAATAGCGTTCTGCCAACGGGGCCTGCCGGGTCAGATAACACGGAAGGTAATGCGGAATGGACGGCCCCTGTGGTTGGGGATACACATATCACCGGATCGTCGGGGCCAGCCGTGGCAGTCCCGCAAACCTAAGAGGGTCGTATGATAATCGACGGCGTAGAATGTCGAATCACTCAAGACCACCAGCACTATTATTCAGTGTGGTTTTGTGGAGCTATCCTTGCTCAAGATTACTCGGAGAGTAAAGCCGTTGAACAAGCGGAGATTCGACTAAAACACATGCGTCGGGTGCTCTCGTCGCCACCTACATACATTGGGATTGGCGTATGATTCGGGTCTACTGGAACATCCACAAGCAATGCTGGTCGATTGTCTCGCGAGGGCGAGTCGTTGGGCATGCCGATACCCTCTGGCTTAAGAACGTGATGCCACGGCTCTCGGAAGCTGGGCGGTTGCGGGTAATCCGAGACGGGCGTAAGAACGTCCACGCTTACCTTGAGGGCGAGCTAGGCGCGCCGCAGGGCAAGCCAGCTTGCTTAGGCCAGATCACTTACAATCCGTGGACACACCGTACCTTTCAATTAGATAGCGGCGAGTACGTTGGCAGTGCATACGTGCGACTTGCTAAGAAGATGGCGGTAGCATATGAACGAACGTGACAAGATAATGGCTCGACTGCAAAACGCAGGACTCGCATTGAACCAGATGGTTGGTGAGAGCGAGCAAAGCTTCCAATACCGGCTTCGTATGATCCGTGCGGAGTTGTTCGACCTTGTTTCTGAGATTCGACGAACCCTGCGCAGTGATGCGCCTAGCCACTCCAACAACCCATGAGCGGAACATACATCTTTGTTACAGCAATAGCCTGCGCTACTATCCTGGGTGTATTGATTCGGGGCGGGATGATCCGTGGGGCCACGATCCTCAGTCGCAACCTCAGTCGGGTTGACGTGAATCATTTCGCTGGCCGTGCGTTCCTGAAAGTGGAGCGGTCGATGGATGGTGATGAATACACTGTGAGGTTCAGATGAAATACGATGGTATTGCAGTGCGTACTTTAGCGGAAACAGAAGAAATTATGGCCTCAATGCAACCGGGTCCAAGCACACCAGTCATTCAGACTACAACTTGGGCGATGCCGAAGCGAATCCAGAAGCGTATCGCCCGCAACTTGCAGAAGCGTCGAAGAATGAGCACCTTGCGGGCATGGATAGGTGCTCAGTTTGTAACGGCTGGGGTGATTAGTGTGATTGTACACTTTACTCAGTATATGGCAGGTGGAGGGAATTTGCACATTCTTTTGACCAGCTTTGCTGTGATGGAAATTGTCTTCGGTGTCTGTTGGCCCCGTATTGACAAGAAGCCTGCGGTCGGATAGACTAGAGACATGATTAAGTTACTTTGCTTCACAAATAAGTTCCGTTGCTTCCTTCCTGGCGATGCAGTTGATTTCCGCCCCGGCGTGAACCTGCTTGTCGGGGATCAAGGGAGCGGCAAGAGCACAATCCTGCAAAGCATTGCTGCCCACGCCAAACTGAAAAAGTTCCACTACACCCACGGTATCGAGAAGAACAGCGAGGTTGCGTTTACAAATGGGACAGTGGGCGGCATGGACTTCGAGCGGGACAACATGCGAACACAGTCCTACTTCGGGGACAATATGCAGATGCAGTTGTCGGCCATGTTCAGCAGTCATGGTCAGACTAACATCGCCATACTTCGGGCCTTGACAAAGGCCAGTGGCAATGCCACAATCCTACTCGACGAACCGGACATGGCGCTCAGCGTGCGGTCCATCGTCGAAGTAGTTAAGATACTGGTTCAGGCTGCGTCCAACGGGACACAGATCGTTGCGTCCTGTCATAACCCCTTCCTCATCCGTGCCTTCCCTGTGTATTCCTGTGAGCATCGCAGTTGGATGCACGGCGAGGAATTTATCAACACTCAAACTCAACCCATTGAGGCCACTACATGAACCCGAACTTAACAGAAGCACAAGTCATCGCCGCTAATGAATTCATGGCTCCACGTTTTACGGGGAACGGAGTCTATCTGGCAGGCGGTCAGTTTGTGTTTTCCAAGGTGGGTGACGACGTGATTCTAACCGACACCGAAACAGATGACACAGTGAATCTGGGACCAGAGGTAGAATAATGACATTCGAGTTGCCCAAACGTGATCGGATTTATCGTGCGGACTGCATCTTTGTCCACGATCAGATTGATCCGTTCGACGGCAAGATCATGCGGCATGTGTACTGCTTCAAGAAGCAGGGCGACAAGATTAAAATAACAGGCGTGATCGCCTCGTATGTGGAGAACATTAGGATCATCGAGGAACCGAAGATCACCAATGTCAAATATCGTGGCGTGAACTTTCAATCGTCTCGATACCTGTATATCAAATCGTTGAAAGCTGACGTGGAACCATTCCTCAACCAATTCGAGTGGACCGATCCCATGTGGATCGGACAATAAGATGGAACAGATAGTACCCGACGGACGCTATTGGCTGGACTGTAGTGTGGAGGAGATCGAGATTATCGTCTTCCACGGGCAGATGTTTACTACCCGTGTAGACGGAGAGATCATCGACTGCGGCCACGTCAACGATGGCATCTATACTGTTCGCTCTTTCACTCCAAGGAAAGAGGGAGACACGTCATGGCGGCGGAAACCTTAATCGCGGAGGCTAGTATGTCTGGCTATATGTGTATTGTTCTTTGTGTTGGGATGGTGTGCTCCACCATCATCATAGTGGCTGCTATCGTGGCATATGTGGAGGAGAAAAGACGCAATGACCACTGAACGATGCGCATGTCACTACAAAGAATTCTGCCCTGACAAGTGGCATGAAGAATGGGAATACGACGAGGAAGGCACGCGAGTCATCTACCGCTATCCCCGTGAATTGTGGGACCGGTGGCAGGCTCAGCGGAACATAGGGGCGGGGATATAACGATGCCAAGATTTACATTACCCGACATACCCCGCCTAGCCAGCCTATCTGCTCTAGCCGAGAGTATGAGGCGTGAGCAGAACTACTATGGACCACCGGAACATTTGTTCATACCGGGCGGCGAAGAATATGAAATGACCGTCTGCGGCTCCGACGGGGTGGAGATCGAATTACAGGGCGTGCGACCTACGGCCCAAAGTTTGAACGGCTTCACAATCGTAGCCGACCCGATCAATATCCACCAAGCCGCGACTTGGGAGCGTGTCAAGTTCTACTATAAGGGTCGGCAGGTTGGTAATGGGACATTCAGGAATGGGCCAGTAGCGTTGATCGAAGGGGACCAAATCCATGTGTCCCATACAATCTCTCTGCCGAGCGAATTGGCAGGGCGCTTCGGCACGATCATCCAGATGATAGAAGCATACTTTACTATTCTCGACGCCGAAGGGCGTCTAGCGTGGCGGGAGGTTTTTGAATGCCTGGAACGATCCTAGGCTACCCAATCAGCTTTGTAGAATTTGATACTCCGATCACTGTGCGGGAAGGCGAAGAATTAAGAGTCCGGTTTTCCTATCGTGTTGGAATACCAAGGGTATTTGTGAACGGGCACCGAGTTGATGCTGCTGGCATCTGGGGTGAGATTATGACTAAATTGATCGACTTGACCGACTGCGCATAGCAGGGAATTAAGACATGAAGATCAGCCGTAAGACCCAGCTAACCCGATACTATGTGTTCTCCTCGAAGTGGTTCGGAATCAAGGTCCACCATATCCACGGGGAAGACAAGTGGCACACGCATCCGTGGAACGGCTTCTCGATTATCTTCGGGAGGTACGAGGAAGACACGGGCAAGGGCTACCGACCCCGTTGGTTCTTCAACTGGATCGGGGCGCGCCGTCGGCATCGGGTTCGTGGCAACGTGTGGACCATCTTCATTAACTTCCGTCGGACTAATGACCGGTGGGAATGGGACGGTGTTGTCGCTCCATTTAGGGGACCGGACAATGGTTGAGGTACTTGAGATATACCGATTATTCTCAGTGGGCCTTGTGGCTTTACTGATGGTGTGCTGTTACATTCCTGCATTATGGCTGGCGAGTTATGACAATCGATCAAGTCATTAAACAAGTAGAAGACCTACGGGATCGGGCAGCTATGCGGGCCGACCGAATCTGCGACGAGGGCCGCATGGCCCCACTTGAGGATCGCGCTCGCTCTGAGGGGTATGCTTCCGCGTATAGCTTTTGCCTGATTCACTTGAAGGATATTCGCGATGGACGAATCACCGTCTGAAATTATTCTTGAGTTTCCGTGTGGCTGTGTGGTCGAGCAGATGCAGACCTGGGAGGAGATCGTCCTATTGAATGATGGGACGGAATACCAGAATGACGTGACAAAGCAGTACACCGTGATCCGACAATGTAAGGTATTCCGTCAGGATATCGAACACTCCAAGCCGGGGTTGTGGGGAGTCTTCGAGAACCTGAAACACTTTCCAGGGGCCATTGTTGTGGCACAGTTATGAGCAAGATTATCCGAAACAATTCCTACCTGGACGGCACGCTGGAAGTCATCTGGCATGAGCCAGACAACATGCGGTATGTCTACCTGCTACAGCGAGGGGACTACGTTGTGCAGCGAACCCTCTCGGAAGTGGAGTATCGGGCGGGGTGCTGCATTGATAATGTGGCTGCGTGGCACGAACTTGAGAAGATGATTTCGGACGACTACGTGGCAGCGGGGTTAAGTCCTTACGGGACAGTGCTGGGATTATGACTTGACGATTTTGCGGAATGTGGTATACTTTATGGATGATCCAGTACCGGGAGGAGATATACCGATTTGCCCTGAGCCGACTTCGGAACGAAGCCGATGCCCAGGACGCAGTGCAGGAAACCTTCCTGCTGGCGCATCGGCGTATCCATACCCTCCGAGATTCATCGAGGCTCCGAAGCTGGCTAATGACGATTGCGTACCGGGTGGTCATCCAAACGGTACGCGACCGGTGTACTATCTCGGATGGTACGTCACTGGTGGACAGCCACGATTCATTCATGGAGGCGGTGAAGCGGGAGGATGCCCACCGGGTCCGAGCGGCGATGGCGAAGCTACGTCCGCTGGATCGTGACGCGCTGACTGCTTACTATTTCGATGGTCTGAGTACGCCGGAAATGGCCGACCGGCTTACCGTGCCTCTTGGCACGGTGAAGCGGCGGCTGCACGACGCCCGGCGTCGGTTAGGAGCATTACTGTGAGTCCAGAGGAAGAAGCAAGAGTCCGTGAGGCTTTGAAGCGGGTGGGGGAGATCGCCCGCGAACAAGCCTTTGCGGCTGGACTCCCTGTTGCTATCCAAGAGGACGGGAGAAACATATGGCTGTACGAGGATGGGACCACGAAACCCTTAGAGGAAGGCCCGTAACCTGCGAGAAACCTATGCCATTACACAAAAGGGCTGACCGACCTGACTGGTCCCGGCTTCCGTGCTATGAAGACGTGCATAATTCGGCGCTTTTGATCCTGCAAGCCACTGGTCCCATCGGTTTTGGTGAGTTGGAACGGCGTCTATTCAGGTTGTACCCCGAAATCCAGGGCCTTCTGGTTGTCAGGGAGATGGTTTGGCAGTGGGTGGGCAGTAATCAATGTGGAGTTGACGTGGATTTACACATTTGCGTAGGAGAAGTGCCACATGCGGGGTGATTTCATGGTACAGTTTCACAAAGGCGTCCTGATTCTAGCCTGTTTGTGGACATTAGGGTGCTTAGCCTACGTTTTCTGGGAAGGGTTATGCGTTCTCTGGATTGTGATCGGTAGAGAATTTTTGATTTAACCTTGACAAGTGGCAGGAGTGAGGTACAATATGGTAGTGACCTTAAGTGAAGCAGAGATTCAAGCCATACTTGTCTGCGTTAAATCATTCCAATGGGAAGATTGTCGTACTGGGGAATTCTTAGAATCTCTGCAACGCATCACTGACAAGCTTAACCTAGCCCTTAACCCTGTGGACGTGCCACTATGATCGTAGAAGTTGACCACATGACCTACCACTGTGACATTCCTGTGCAGGTCGGGGATGCCGTTCGCGTTACGCTTAGCCCTGTTGCTGCCCAGCGGTGGGGTGTCGAGACGAAAGACGGCCATGTGACGCGCATTGGTAGTGATTACGCTGGGTCAATCCTGTCCCATGTCACCGAGAGATTGGAAGTATTCACCGAATATGACCGGAGGTTCCTTGGAGAATTGCTTCGGCGCGTCGAGGAGACTGCACAAAATGATCCGTGGGGCAAACACTACATGGCGGGACTTGTCAAGTGGTGTGACCAACTTCGGGCTATGCCAAACGACCACCAATGTCGGATTGGTTGGAAAGGGTTTACTGAAAATGTGGCTTGAACCAACACCTTGGGATTTGGCACAACAAGAGCACCAGCAACAGGATGCTTTTGCGGCGGCTGTGGCCAACGCAATTCAAAACGGCGGGGCACCCGTCCGCGAGGAGATTTTCGATGAGTGATGAATTTGGCGGGTATGGTGCTGACATACATGGCTTCGATCCATACTTACATACCAGAAATAAACAACAAGCTGTTGACGAAGCTGCCCGGATTCTGTCCGAAATGGATGCCGAGCGAGGGCATGACCGACAGACACCACTTGCTGAATCGTTCCGACCTGTGACGACAAACACTGACGGATTATTGTCCTTGAAGCTGCCCGTGCTCCTGTTCCAGAATGGTGAGCGAGTCGGTGTCGTGCTGAACCTGTACACGCATCCCGACAACGGGGTAATCTTCGACGCCGAGATTCGGTGGGAAGACGGAGTAGTGGAGTCGTGGCGTGGTAAGAACATGCGTGGTCGCTTTTTCATTGGGGAGTACGCTGGGAGTTGTGGAGGGTAGCGTAGTGGTAACGCCTCCGCTGGTAGCGGAGAGTACGCAGGTTCGATTCCTGCCCCTCGACCTGTGTACGTGGTGTAACCCGGTTAGCATACTTGACTGTGAATCAGGAGGCAGGGGATCATAGCCCCTCGTACACCTTATGTTTCCAACTGAGTCCGATTACTATTGCTTAGGATGTTTTGATGTTATACCGAAACTCAAACGGCTCGTACACCGCATCTTCTTCCGATGGAGAACACCGAAAACAATTGACGAAGGAAGAAGGGGAACGGATGATCCGTCGGCTCACGCCTCCCAAATGGTGGGGCAAGCTGATTCGGGATCGACGCCCCGGCTTCGTAATAACCTAGACGACGATGCGTGGGGCGACGGGCAAGCAGACCTTGGCTTACCGGAGTTTATGCGACCATGAACCGGAACGACTGCCGCCTTGAGGCTGGTGTCCGCTCACTAGAAATGGTGCGAGGTATCCTGGGGGACAAGTTCTCGTTTGCCCAGCTTTGCTTCTGGACGGATAAGACCCAGGAGATCACGGACACCGAGTACGAGGCTCTGCGCAGCATGGGGTGGGAGCGAGAAGGCAATTTTTATTGGAGGGGTGAATGAATCCATTAGCGTTGTTAGCATTGTGGATGGTTCTCGGTGAAGCCGACAGCCATCGTTCAAAACCTAAAAGAAAGGAAGGCAGTGTCATGCGTTTGTTCAATGCGTTTCAGATTGTGGGGGCCTTTGTGGCTTCGCCGTTTGGTATCGCGTGGTTGGCTGAGCAAAGTTTCAAGGGCGCGAATGTGGCGTTCTATGCCGCGTGTGCTGGGTATGTCGTGGCATTTGGAGCTATGATCGCCAGCGTGTACCATTCCATGAAGTCGTGGAACTAATGAACGTCACACGGAAAGCCGTCGAGCAGTGGGCGTTCCGCGAATGGCAGAAGGTCCATCAACCGGAGGAGTATCAGCGGGCAATGGAGGCCCGGCAGGCTGAGATCGACGAATACAATCGGAGGAACAACGATGGCGACACTGATCCAGAGTGAGGGCTGTCAAGGCGAGCGGGTTTGCTACTATCGTGCTGAGCGATGGGATAACGAAGGGCAGTGCATCCTGGCTACAGGTTTGACCGACCAGGAGGCCGAGCGTCTGGCGGACGAACGGCTCAAAGAACGGAATGGATTCATTGCCATGACTCCGGTCGAACGGTTCCGAATGATCTTGGAGAGGGGAGATATGTCCCAGCGAGACATGGAGGTTGCTATCCGTCTGATTGGGAGAATCTTGGGAGTTAAGAAGTGATCCACAACCAACCATTGCAAGAGGGCAAGATTCTCATTGGCGGCAGCTATTCCAAGGCTCTTTGGTTGTGCCGGGACTACTGCGCGGCCCACGGTTGGTGTGTCTCGGTCAAGCAAATACAAATCATCTGGACGGAATCAACCATATCCGGCGTTGAAGTTTACTTCTTCAACTACCCGCGTGCCGGGGAAAGGGATATTAAGACCCTGGGGATGGGCCTTTTAGTTTACTTAGTAGCAGGGCTGGGGCAGTCGAGTGGTTCGATGGTCGTAAATGGGGAGGCAATCACCTATGAAGTATCCGGTAGCGATCCTAGCCTGTAAGGGCAACGACATTACTCCGACCCCGTGCGTCTTGGAGGCCGCAAACGCTGACGAAGCAGCGGGGAAGGCTCTACGCATGGGTGGCCGTTTGCATCCTGGGGCGGTGATCCATGTGAAGGTCGGCTTCCCAGACATGGTGATAACCGACGTGGACACTGTGATTCTTACGCAGGAGATCGTTCGGTGATTACCAAGGCCGAAATCGAGAAGGAACTAGAGAAGTTCCGCGAGCACAAGGCAAACCTGTGGCGTGAGGCCGAGCGGTTCCGTGACCAGTGGGAAGCGGAAGTGGACAACGTGATTGCGTTTTATGAATACTTGCTTCGGGAGGGACTGTATGATTCGTAGTTGGGTCGTTGAGCAACTTCGGCAGATGGAGAAGCACCGAGACTACTTTGAGTCTGGTGGCGTGGTGCTGGACGCCTGGAAGGGCGAAGTCTACGCCCGCATCGATATCTACAAGAGGCTACTGGTCGAGGGGTTCCACGACTGCGCACCGCCCCAACCCCCGAAACGCGGCGATCCACTACCGATGGTCGCAGCATATACTCCCCATACTCCTCCCCCGTAATTTCTTCCTCACGGAAGAAGAAGGGCAGCACTGGTAATGAGATACGTTGTCGCTCAGAAGCGGGAGGATCGGGTCAATGGTCGTTTGACCGACCAGGAGATCATAGCCGAATTATCCTTCCCCCACACAGTCCTTAGTCTAGGGGATGGCTATGTTCTGATCGAAGCAGACTCTCACCCGCCACCCAATTTTAGATTGTGGATCGAACCCGAAATCACGTACCGGTTGGCAAATGATTGATTACGACGACAAGCTGAAACAAGCCTGGGGTATGCTCGAAGTCATGGTACTTGGAGTCTGGGTCGTGCTGCTTGCAGCAGTGATTTTTTGCGTCTTGTGGGATTCCATCTTGACAATTCTCCGGTTGGTGGTATAATCTAAGTATGCACCAGCTACTCCTACCCTTCCGTGACAGACAGGCGAGTTTGACCCTCCTGGGGTCATACGTCATGCACGCCGCCGCTCTCCCAATTAGCATTAGTGAGATTGAGAACAAGGCTAAGAAAATACGCCTTCGGTTCTATGATGGGGAGCTACAGGAGGTAGTGTGGAGGTTGACGGCGGCTCAGATGCTTAGAGTCCTACCGGACGGTCGTATTTGTCGGAGGCTGGGAGTTAACCTTGAACGCTATGTACGAGAATATCCAGGTGCCCCTTGAGTACACCTTGCATCGATTGTGGTTGCGACCCGTGTGACTGTCCTTGTGAGGATGGGCTGAGTTCTGGGCTTCGGGAGTTTCTACGACCTTTGTTTGAACATATACAGGTGCTCGATGGACGAAATGAAAGAGGCAAGACGGCTCCTGATTGCGGTGAGCCTGATTCTGGTCATTGTGGTGTCGGCGTGTTGGGTGGTGCGACTCGTTCCTGAATCCCCCTCCCTGATTCATAAATCTGGTGTTGCGGGAGAAATACCTCGCGATACGACAACTGGATGGAAGGGTGTAACAGGTTCGATGCCTGACCACACCGAAAGGCAGTGAGTAAGTCCAACCCTTCGAGTCGGTGAGATTCCGACCATCAGATTTATGAATCAGTGAGGTAGACATGAAGGATACCGTGTCGGGCAAAGCCGTGGTCGGCCTCTACGTTGCAGTAGTCCTGTACGCTCTATTCTGGTGGTGGTACGTATGATCGTTCTCAATCTATATCAGAGTTCCCGCCTGACGGTTCACCGGGACAACATCAAATCTGTCTTTGAGGATAAGGACGACAAAACGTGCCTTGTCTCTTTCTACCACCCGGTTGAGCTACCTAACGGCCCCAAGGACCAAGTGTGGGTCAACAACCCGATTGAAGACTTTGGGGAGGCTCCCAGCCGGGTACGAACAGCATATGAAGCACGCGACTCATAAGTACACCATTGATTTGTTTGAACCGTCGGTTGACCCAGGAGGGTACACCTATCGTGGAATCACTGAGGCTTCGAGTCTTGGTGAGGCGTTGAGCAAAATCATCACGGAGGCCAATCAGAAGTATCCAACCAACTTGGGGTGGGGCATGTGGTCCCACAAGATTCATTGAGGGAGGTACGGGTAGCAGAACGACTGCCGAATAGGCCCTCTGCTCTCCGGCCACCCCTATCCCCGTGACGCGGCAGGCATTGACTTTTTGAACTCGTGTTGTGCGCGAACGGCGCTGGCGCGCCTCCCCCTACAACCGGGGCAATCGGCACAACTCTGACCCACCGGTATATTTGATACACTACAACTGACACCTCCGATACGACCACACCACCTCACACATCATACAACTAGTACAATCGATACAATGAGAATGAGATAATCATCATCATTGATACAATCGATACAATCCTCATCGCATGCGTGCGGTCGAGAGGTAGGGTTGTACTATCTTTGCGGATTCTCCGCTCCCACTAATTGGGATAATCGTTACCATCGTTTCATGGTGTCCCCCTTCCAAGGTATGGATTGTAATGTTGGTAGGGGCTGTACTGCCCCCTCACAGCCATCATTTTTCTATCTTTCGCTATATCAAGTTTAGCATGCAAAACGGGATTGTCAAGCGTTGCGCACAATTTTCTGAATTTTCTCAAAATAACGGTTGTACCACCTACCGCACGGGTGCTAAGTGTAATGGTTGCAACGATTTACGGAGCAAGAGAGGTAGGAGGTTGGATTATAGGGCATATTCCTTTTTTGAGGGCGCTGATGAGAGGTCAAAACAGTGCGATTGCAGCAAGTGCAACGGTTGTAACGACTTGTATCGATTGGAGTGTTCCGATTTTGAGGCTTTGACCTATTTTACAGGGGGAGGGGGGTCGGCATAATCGTTAAAAACGATCCAAATGTTTTGACCATTTGAGCGAGGTCAAAATCATTACAACAGGGTCAAAACCCTTATCCCGCAAAGACTTAACTATCCTAAAAGGAGGTTTTGACCTCTCGACCCCTATTATTCCTATAGAGAGTATAATTCTTACAATTTCTCGCGTGTATAGCAATCTTACCGTCAAAGACGTCAAAAGCTCAAAAACCGTTACAACCCGTTGCAGAGCATCCACTTATGACGATTCTGACGGTCAAAAGAGGTCAAAACTAGTCAAAACGCATATAATCGCTCAGGATGAGCGATTGCGTTTATGGTATCGGAATACCAAAAAACGATTTGGACGCAACCGGCGCAAAGCTAGGGGCCTTAAAATCGACATGGCAGCGATGGACACTGGCGACGGTGAGGCGGG
>Ga0137464_1000369_pt1 | contig 14631 bp, 7 predicted proteins | sample EasRivERMGT814_2_FD_102306 | JGI IMG/M metagenome (GOLD analysis project Ga0137464, IMG submission 102306) | Soil microbial communities from meander-bound floodplain in the East River, Colorado, USA - East River MetaG ERMGT814_2 | ecosystem: Environmental > Terrestrial > Soil > Floodplain ...
AGGAGCGCAGAAGTACAGCGTGCACATGAATCCGTATCCGGGCGCCGAGGGGTACTCGTGGACCACGTCGAATTTCGTGAACGTCACCTGCACCTCGACGGCGGGGACGTGCTCGAGATGGACGATCACGCCGAGCCAGACGGCGCCTGACGGATCGGCGGCCAACGTCGCCGCGCTCCTCACGTACGTCTCGACGACGGTCAAGGGAAAGACGACAACGACGCCCGTGAAGCAAGGCGACTTCTACATGTCCTTCCGGATCGACGTGACCAAGCCGTAGCCGGATCGGTGGCGTGGTGCACGGCAACAAGCCCGGGCGACTTTCGCCCAGGCTTGAGCGTGCATTTTGAACACAACCTGTCGTTGTCCGTTGTCCGCCATTCCGTCCTTCGTCTTCCGTCGCGCGTTTTCCCACCCGTTGTCGGTCGGTCGTTGTTCGTCGTCCGCGAACAACGCGTCATGACAGCGTCTAAGGCTGACCCTTTGAATTTCGCAATGCACGGTGAGATGCACTCGCGCTCCCCTTCGCGCGCCTGCTGGCTCGTATCTTCTCGACGAAGTCGTAGTGTTCCTCGATGAACTCGCGCCTGCTGTCCGTGAGGTGGATCAGGCATTCGAGCTCGGCGACGGGACCGTACGTACCATCCGCGAATACGGCCTTCAAGCGTTCGCACTGGTCCTTCTTATACTTGACAAACTCTTCTCTCAAGGGTTGCAGTCGAATCGCGAGGTCCGGGCCGAGCCCGGCGTCGACGGAGTCCTGGAGCTCCTGCAGCGCCTGCTCGGCGGCACGCAGGTCGCTGGTGAGATCGCGCCGCATCGTGGGCGTCGTCATCGTATCCGCCATCGCATCGCGCGGGCGCTCCGAACACGCAACAGCTCCCACCGTCAGGACCGCGGCGACGGCAGCCAACCAGCGTTGATGCAGCGTACTCATATGCGAAACTCCCTCAGGCTGGCCCTTGGAAAAATCCGCTCGGATGTGCGATTCACCGCGCGACGCAGGTACTCCAGAGGACGCGATTCCTTGTACAGAGCGACCTCGTCGCGTCTTCGCTTCAAGAGACCGCGCAACACGCGACGCTCACCGGTCCTCATGTCGCGTCCGGTGACGTACTTGAGTATCCGCGAGGTCGCATGCTCATGCCTGCGCGCGTTGACGTGAGGGAGCAGGCCCTTTTCGAACGCGCCGGGACCCACGTTGAAGATGAAGCTGCCGAGCGCGTCCACCTGATTCTGCGTCAGGTCGACTTCGATCTTGTCGAGCGCGCCATTCACGACGCGCTCGACGTCCTTTCCGAACAACTCGATCGCTTGTGCTTCGGTGAGGCCACCGGAGAATTCCTCGCCGGCGAGCACCATATGTCCGTAGCCAATCGTCGAGTTCCCGGCCCCGTCGTCATATTTCTTGGGCACGAACGCCTCGTGCTCGCGGATCCTCGCGAGCCCTGCCTCACTCATGCGCTTGCGCGCTGACGCGGTCTTGCGCGCTGGCGCGGCAGGGCGCGCCGGCATGTCGATACTCCCCGCTGACGTCTCGACATGACGCGCTGAGCCAGGCGACTTTCGCCGCTGAGGCTCCTCCGCGTTGCAGGCGAGCGCCGCCACGGTCGCAGCGGCGAACAGGCGCACTGCGGTCATCAGGCAGCGTCGAGATCGTCGTCGAATGAATCGCGGTGCGGGCGGCCCTTCGTCTTGTCGTTGCCCTCTGGTCCCGTCGGGTTCGCGTCCGTGTCGCGAGCCGTGTTGCCGACCGCGTCGCGGGCGTTGCCGCGGGCCTCCGACTTCGTGTCAGGATGGACTTCGACTCGCTCGTCTGGATCGACCGGATGCCTGACGTCGTCGTTGTCGCGGTAGCGGTTGCGGTTGATGCTCTCCCGTGGCATGCGTTGCTCTTCGCTGGTGTCCCCAGGGGGAAAGGCAACTGGTGCGCCAGTGACCAGACCGTGGCGAGCGGGACGCGGGGTGGCAGCAGCAGCGTTCGTCTTCCGTCGCGCGTCTTCCTACCCGTTGTCGGCGGTTCGTTGTCCGTTCGCCACGAGCTGTATCGGCAGGCAGCCGAACGAACAACGGATCGCGAACAACGCCGAACGGGTAGGAAACACTCACAACACAAAACGAACGACGGAGACGGATTGATGCGCATCAGGTGAATCGGATGCCGGCCTTCCTCATCATCCGCGGTAGCGTCGGGGCATGGCTCGGCTTGCTCGGCGTGGCGTTCCACTCCAGCTAAGTGTTACCATTCGTGGTAGCACATCCGCGTGACGACGATTCGTCGCGGAGGATATCTCTTCATCATGTGGAAGTCCGACCATCCGCCGCGGCACGTTCACGTGTATCGCGACGGTAAGTTGGTGGTCAAATGGGACCTGGAGCATGACCGGCCAATGAAAGGGGCCCTGCAACCCGGGCTCTTGGCGTTGATCCGCACACTCGGAGAGGAAGGGCTCTTGTGAAGATCAGGCGCGTTACCGCCAACAGTCGCAAAAGGGCGTTCGACCTCACGGTTGGCAGGACGCGATACACCTTTCCGTATGCCAAAGCCGCGCCCCTGCCGACACCGTCCGATCCCGTCCGAACGGTCGTCGTGGACGACGAGCTTTCGCGTGAGGCGTTCTCGTACGTGTTGGTGTCAGGACGGCGCGGAACGGTGCACGTCGAACAAGTGCTCGAGTACAGCCAAGATCCGGCGTGGCTGCGCGAGCAGATGCTGTATGATCTCACGCTCGAGGCGCAGCGACGGTTGGCCGCGAGCCGGCTGGCCAAGCGCGAGGTCATCCGACGCCTTGGAACCTCGGCGTCACAGTTCTACCGTCTCCTCGATCAGACCAACTACCGCAAGTCGATCGACCAACTCCTCGTTCTCCTGCACGTGCTCGATTGCGACGTGCGAGTGGTGGTCCGCAAGAAGACAGCATGAGAGCGTCGACTCCGGGTGGGGCCGACGTCGACCCCACCCGGATCCACCTGATCGCGTAGCGCGGCCGTAAAACGCTCAACAGTGAATCGGGAGCCGGTGGATCGACTTTCTGCGAGGACGGAAGCGCCTACGTGGCTGGGCTGATTGCGGCGACGACAACGGAGTAGGAAAGCACAGGACGGAAACGCGGCAGACGAAGTTGTTCCGCAGACGACGGAACCGCGAGTCCAAACGCGGTCTACTCCGCGCGTAGCGCCGCGTTCGGATCGGCCTTCGCCGCCCGCCGTGCCGGCGACGCGCTCGCCGCCAGCGCCACCACCAGCATGATCGCCGCGACCAAAGCGTAGACGAGCGGATCCTTCGCGGACTGACGGAAGAGCAGCGGCTGAATCCACCGGCTCGCCGTAAATGCGAGCACGCCTCCGAGCGCCACCCCGGCGACGCCGAATGCCATCCCCTGACCGACCACGAGCCGCAGGATGTCGCGCTGCTGCGCGCCGAGCGCGACGCGCACGCCAAGCTCGTGCATCCGCTGCGTCACGTTGTATCCGATCACGCCGTACAGGCCGATCGCGGCGACGATCAGCGCGAGCACGCCGAACGCCACGAACATCGTCGCGCCGAGCTTCCACGAGCGCCGCGCGCCGTCGACGATGTCGATCAGCGGCGTGACGGTCACGTACGACTGCCCGGGCATCAGCTTCTGCAGCGACGTGCGCACGATCTCGGCGGATTTGCGCGGGTCGCCGTTCATGCGCAGAAAGAGACCGTTCCCTCCCCCGGGATTGAACTGCTCGAGCGCCATGTAGTAGGTGTACATGTTCGTCGCGTGGAGGTCGTTCTGGACCATGTTCTCGGCGATGCCGACGACGGTGGTGCAGGGCATGGTGTCCTGCCCGACCTTCACGCACTTGCCCAGCGCGTCCTCGTTCGGCCAGAGCCTCTTCGCCATTCCCTCGCTCACGACCATGACCCGCGGCGCGCCGTTGCGGTCGTCGTCGCTCAGAGAGCGGCCCCGCAGAATGCGCGTTCCCATGACGTCGAAGTATTCCTTCGTCGTCACCTGGTACGTGAACCGCCCGAGTCGGGCGACCGTGTCGATCCCGGCGACGTGCAGGCCGGTGCTCGACGTGCTCCAGAAGGGAACGGTGTTGATCCACGCGGCGGACGCGACGCCGGGGATCGTGCGCGCGCGCTGCACGAGCTGGTTGCGGAGCGCCACACGGGACGCGCTGTCGAGCGGCATCCCCCGCATGTTGCGCGAAACGTACAGCACCGGGTCGGCCTCATAGCCGATGCGCATCGACTTCACGTTGTTCAGGCTCTTCACGAACAATCCCGCGCCGACCAGCAGCACGACCGAGAGTGCACCCTGGAGCACGAGCAGCGTGCTTCGCGCGCGCGAGCGCTGATACGCCCCCTCCCGCGACCCCGCCTTGAGCGTCTTGGCCACGTCGCCCCGTATCGACACAAGCGACGGCACGATGCCGGTGAGCACGGCCGCAATCAGCGCGGCGCCCACGGCGACGCCGAGCGTTCGCCAGTCCGTGAACACCTCGAGCGGCGCGTTCTGGTTGGAGATGAGCAGGCGGCGGATGCCGGCGCCTCCCCAGTACGCGACGACGAGCCCGGCGCCGCTGCCTATGAGCGATAGTACAAGGCTCTCCGTCAGGGTCTGCTGCACCAGCCGCTGGCGCGTCACGCCGAGCGCGAGCCGTACGGCGATCTCGCGCCGGCGCCTGAGCGCGCGCGCCAAGAACAGGTTCGCGACGTTGGCGCAGGCGATCAGGAGAACGATCGCGGCGACTCCCGTCACCCAGAGCGCCGTGCGCGCCTCGAGGCTCGGGTCGGGGCCCGCACCGGTCTTCATCGCCGAGACGATCCCGATGGGCCGGTAGCTGTCGATCGGCGTAGGGTTCGAACCCGCTCGGGCCATCGATACTTCCTTCAGGTAGCTCGCGCGGTACGCCTGCGTCACGTCCGCACTCGCCTGCTCGATGCTCACGCTCGGCTTCCGGCGCACGAGGATCGAGACCCAACCGTTGTTGTACTTCATGTACCAGTTGGTCGGATCGGTATCGGTGGGCGACACCGTGGCGCCGCGATACGTGGTGATCGGGAGGTACAGCGCCGGCGGGTCGTTGTCGTTGACGCCGACGAACCCTTCCGGCGCCACGCCGATGATCTCCGCGGACACATTGTTGACCTGGAGCCGCCGGCCGATCACGCCGCGGTCGCCGCCGAACTCCGATTGCCAGAACGCGTGGCCGAGCACGACCACGTCGGCGCCCCGGGGCGTCGTGTCTTCGGCCGCCGTGGTGAAAAATCGGCCAATCGCCGGACGCGCGGCGAAGAAATCCCAGAACGAGGCGCTCACGGCAGCGACGCGACGCTCCTTGGCGGCGTCGCCGACGCCCACGGCGAGGCTCGGCGTGGTGAACGCGGCGTAGTGCGTGAACGACTTCGTCGAATTCTTGATGTCTGTGTAGCGCGTGTACTGAATGCCGCCGGCCGACGTCGCGGTGGTGCCGCGAAAGGTCTGGCGCAGATAGATGCGGTGCGTGTGCGCCGGGTCCTTGAGATATGGAAAGGGCCGGAACATCAGCCGGTCGACGACGCCGAACATGGCCGCGTTCGCTCCGATCCCGAAGGCGAGCGTGACGATCACCGCGGCGGCGAACCCCGGCGACTTCCGCAGCCCGCGGAACGCGTAGCGAAGGTCCTGACCGAGATCGTCGAACAGCTGGGAGAAGGATGGCATGTCGCTGCGGGAGCTAGGGCCTCCAGGTCTGACAGCGCCGGCCCGCCAATGGTTCGGGGCCGGGGCCGTAGTCGACATCGGCGCGGTCGCTCGAGTCTGATCGAGATTGGTGCGCGGTCGCTCGAGTCCGCGGTGTCCTCTGGCGCGATGGCAATGCCGCCAAACTGCGGCGGCATTGCCTCTGCTTGCCGTCTCACACCGCGGCCCTCTCGCTCCCAAGCCGGCCAGTCCGCGCGAACGTGCCGCGCCACGGCTGGCGCGATCCGTCCGCGGATCCGTACGCGCCCGACAGCTTGGCGCGCGCCCGAACCGAGTGAGGCAGCCAAGTCCCGGTGCGGCGACCGCGCTCGCGTCACCAAGCGCTGCGACTGCGCGGTCGCGCGCGCCCGGCAGCTTGGTGCGCGGCCGAACCGAGTGAGGGAGCCAAGTTCCGGTGTCCAACGCGCAGGGCGGAGGCACTGCTGCCGCCGTTGGGCAGCAGTGCCATAGCTGCGCGTTGGATACCGGGACGCGGCGACCGCGCGCACCCGGCCCTCACCCGCCTCGCGTCCTCCGGGGCGGAACTGGCAACAGAGTGTCGTTTTCCGTACCGTCAACGCATGCGCACTCCACTCTGCCTCGTGGCCGCGGCCACTCTGCTGGCATTGCCGGCACCATCCCTGTCCGCCCAACAGGATCCGACCAACACACTTCCCCTCGCGAACACGCGCCCCGTGCGGTTCACGACCACGGAGGGGACGTGGATGTCGGTCGACGTTTCGCCGGACGGCAGAACGATCGTCTTCGATCTCCTCGGCGACCTCTACACCGTGCCGATCGCGGGCGGTCAGGCCACGCGCATCGTCGGCGGTAATTCCATCGACGTCCAACCGCGCTTCTCCCCCGACGGCAGATCGATCGTGTTCGTCTCCGATCGCAACGGATCGGACGCGACGTGGATCGCCGACGCCGATGGCAAGCGCCCGCGTCTCCTCACCGCCGGCGGCCAATCGCCGATCTGGACCCCGGACGGCAAGCAGATCATCACCGGAAATCGGCTGATCGACGTGCGCGGCGGCGCGGGGCTCGTGCTCGCCGGAGTCGGCAACAGCGCCAGCGTCACCGCCGACGCCCGGTACGTGTGGTACCAGGTGGGTAACCAGGCGGCACGCTACGACCGGGAGAGCGGGACCAGCTCCTATCGCACGAACGTCGTCGGCGGGGTGCTCGGCCCGATCATCAGCCGCGACGGAAAGTCGCTCGCCTACTTCACGCGCTTCGAATCGCAGCTCGCGTTGATGGTTCGCGACCTGGCGACGGGCGCCGACAAGTGGCTCGTCGTCGGAACGCAGCCCGAGGCCGCATCGACCCCGGTTGACGGAGGTGGGCGCGGCGGCGGTGGCCGGGGCGACGCGGCGGGCGCGTCCCCTCCCCCGCTTCCGGGATCGGCGTGGCTTCCCGACGGCAGCGGCATCGTGACCTCGCACAGCGGGAAGCTCTGGCGTGTGGACGTCGCCTCGGGCCGTTCCACCGCCATCCCGTTTTCCGCCGAGGTTGATCTCGCCGTCGGCGCGCTCGTCAAAGGCGCGCACACGGTCGGCGATTCCGTCACCGTTCGCGAAGTGCGCGAGCCCGCGCTCTCGCCCGACGGCCGGCGCGTGGCATTCACCGCGCTCGGGAAGGTGTGGACGATGGAGTTGGGCGGCGGCGCGCCGCGCCGGCTGACTACCTCAACGGGTGTTGTCGAAAGCTCGCCGACGTGGTCGCCCGATGGCCGCTCCGTCGTCTACGCCACATGGGTGGACGGCGACGGCGGCGACATCCATCGCGTCGACGCGAGCGGCGGATCGGCGCGGAACCTGACCAACGCCCCGGCGATGTACACGCGACTCGCCTTCACCCCCGACGGCTCCCGGCTCGTGTTCGCACGCGCGCCTCGTTGGGCGCGGACGGCGATGGTGGACGACGCCGCGTTCGGCGGTGGCCGCGCGGGCCAGGCCGGCGGCGGCCGTGGCGGCGCGACTGCGTCGCCCGAGCTCAACCTCGAGTTGCGGTGGATGTCCGCCTCGGGCGGCGCGCAGCGCTCCATCGCCATGGTGCTCGACGTCGGCGGGCTTCCGCTCGGCGGGCAGCCGCACTTCACCTCCGATACCACGCGCGTCTTCTATCACGACGGCGCCGGACTCGTGTCCGTTCGCTGGGATGGCAGCGACCGCCGGATCGTCCTCGCGGGCGCCTCGCCGCAGACGTTGCTGTCGCCCGACGGCATTCATGTGCTCAGCCGGTCCGGCAGGAGAAGGCAGATCTATCTGTACGAGCTGCCGCGCTTCGCCGACTCCATCGTCATCGAACCGAGCGCCGCCAATCCGCCGGTGCCGGTGCGTCGCCTGAGCCGCGCCGGCGGTGACTTCCCTTCATGGTCGCGCGACGGCGGCAAAGTGGTGTGGGCGTACGGCGCCGCACTCTATGTCTACGACGTGGCGCCGGGCGACAAGGCCACCGCCGACTCGGCGGCCGCCGCGGTCGTGCGAGTGACCGCCGCGCCTGATTCCGGCGGCGGCGCGCCCGCTGCCGCCGGCGGTGGCGGCCGAGGGCGAGGTGGCGGTGGCCGCGGCGGGGCCGGCGGCGGCGGTGCGGACTTCGCGCCTTGGGCGCCCGCGTTCGAGGCCGCACGCACCGACGTTCGGATCACCGTTGCGGCAGACAAACCGTCCGGCGTCATCGCGCTCCGCGGCGGCCGCATCATCACGATGAAGGGGCACGAGGTGATCGAGAACGGTGACCTCGTGATCACCGACAACCGGATCACCGCCGCGGGGCCGCGGGGCCGGGTCACGATTCCCAGGGGCGCGCGCGTCATCGACGTCTCCGGCAAGACGATCCTGCCCGGCTACGTGGACGCGCACGCGCAGCTGTCGGTGCCAAGTCAGATCCATCGCACCGTGGCATCGCAGTACCTGGCGAACCTCGCGTACGGCGTCACCACCACGCGCGATCCGGAGACACAGACCACCGACGTCTTCACGTACGCCGACCGCGTTGCCACCGGTGACCTCATCGGGCCTCGTGTCTTCGCTACCGGACCGGCGGCGCTCGACACCGGGCTCACGGTGCGCAACGCCGCCGAAGGTCGCGAGTTCATCGGCGCGTACGCGGCGGGCTACCGCCCGAACACGGTCGGCAGCGAATTGACCGTGCCTCGACCCGAGCGTCAGCGTTTTCTGATGGTAGGCAAGGAGCTCGGGCTCACCGCGGTCGCGCTGGGGCCGGCCGACTTCAGGCGCAGCCTGAGCGCCGTGCTCGACGGATATGCCGACTACCAGGGCGCGATGGAGACGTACCCCCTTCACTCCGACATGGCCAAGCTGATCGCGGAGACCGGGCTCACGTACACGCCAATGTTGCTGGGGCGCGTGGGCGCGCGTGACGGTTACGAGTTCATAAAAGCCACGGAGAACGCGCACGACGACCAGAAAACCGCGCGTTACTACTATCATAAGGATCTCGACCGCCTCACGCGCGGTCGCGGGTCGTGGGTGGCCGCGGAAGAGTATCCCTTCCAGGCGGTGGCTGCCGGCGCCGCCCGCATCGTCGCCGCAGGCGGCAGAGTCGCCATCGGATCGAATGGGCGAGTGCAGGGGATCGCAACGCACTGGGAGATGTGGCTGCTCGCGAAAGGCGGAATGCCCACGCACGACATCCTCCGCAGCGCGACGTTGTTCGGCGCCGAGGCCATCGGCGTCGGGACGCAGCTCGGGTCTATCGAAGCCGGCAAGCTCGCCGACCTCCAGGTCCTCGACCGGAACCCGCTCACCGACATCCGGAATACCAACTCGGTCCGGTATGTGGTGAAGAACGGCCGTCTCTACGACGCGGCGACGCTGGATCAGATCGCGCCGACGGCACAGAAGATGGCCAAGCTCTGGTGGCCGGATCTCGCCCCGCCGCAAACGCCGGCGGTGGCCGCGCAGCCGCAAAAGCAAACGCCGTCTGCGCCGGCGACGAAGGCGCCCGAGTTCACCGTCGTCGACGGCCCGGGGCCGCGCGATCCCACGAACACGCTGCCGCTCAAGACCACCCGCATCGCGCGCTTCACGACCGACGAAGGCAGCTGGATGTCGCTCGCACTCTCGCCCGACGGACGGACGATCCTGTTCGACCTGCTCGGCGATCTCTACACCCTGCCGATAACCGGCGGCAAAGCCACCCGGATCATGGGCGGCAACCAGCTGGACGTGCAGCCGCGCTACTCACCCGACGGAAGGAAGATCGCGTTCATCTCCGATCGGTCCGGCAGCGACCAGCTGTGGGTGGCCAACGCCGACGGCTCCAACCCCACGCGCGTCTCGGCGGTCGAGGGAGGCCGGGGCGGCGGCGGCGGAATGTCGAACCCGATTTGGACACCCGATGGCCAGTACGTCCTTACCGGCCAGACGCTCTATCACCTGGCCGGCGGCGACGGCGTCACCGTGCCGTTCGGCGGCGCAACCAGCTTTTCACCCGACGGCAAGCGCGCGTACAGCTCGGGCCGTGGCGGACAGGTGATGATGTACGATTTCGCCAGCGGACGGAGCAACGCGGTCTTGAGCGTCGCTACCGGCGCGATGCAGGGCACCGTGAGCCCCGACGGGAAGAAGCTGCTGTACTTCACCCGCTATGACAGCCGCACGGCGCTCATGGTCCGCGACCTCGATACGGGCGATGAGAAATTGCTCAAGCTGGACGTGCAGCACGACGCCGGGTCGCGGTCGGCCGGCTTTGGCGCGATGCCGACTCCCGCCTGGCTCAAAGACGGCTCGGCGGTGCTCACCTCGTACGGCGGCAAGATCTGGAAGATCGACGCGGCGAGCGGCCAGACCACCAACGTTCCCTTCACCGCCGACGTCGAGCAGTACCTGGGCCCGCTCTCGCGCTTCCAGTATCCGGTCACCGATACGTTCACGGTCCGCCAGATTCGTGACGCCGTGCCGTCGCCCGACGTGCGCCGCCTCGCTTTCACCGCGCTCGACAAGCTGTACCTCACCGATCTCGCGGGCGGCACGCCCAGGCGCGTCACCACGGCGACCAACGTCGTCGAACATTCACCCGCCTGGTCGCCCGACGGGCGGCACGTCGTGTTCGCCACGTGGACCGACGAAGCCGGCGGCGACATCTATCGCGTCAACGCCGACGGATCCGGCCTCAGGAAGCTGACGTCCGCTCCCTCGTTCTACTTCCGCCCGGTCTTCTCGCCCGACGGACGCCGCATCGTCTTTGCGACCGGTCCGTGGGTGACACGACGGAACCTCGTCGATCGATTGAGCGGATCGCTGGACGAAGCTCCGCTGAGTTTGGCCTGGATGAACGCAGAGGGCGGCGAGATTCACCAGATCGTCGAGGTGGGGAGCGGCGTGACGGCGACGCCCGATGGCCCACTGGCACACTTCGGTCCCGACGGCGATCGAATCCTGTTCTACGGCACCGGTGGCGGCATCGCGCCTCCGCCGCCGCAACCCGCGGGCGGACGCGGCGGCGGCGGAGCGCCCGCGGGCCTGCAGTCCGTGCGCTGGGACGGCTCTGATCGCCGCGCGTTGTTCGCGGGCGACCCGATCACCCTGTCCCCAACCGGCACGCACGGCTTCACCACCAACGCGGCGACGCACCGCATCTTCATCTTCCCGACGCCGTTGGTGGGCACACCGCTCCAGCTCGAGGCGCGCGGAACGAGCCCCGGAGTTCCCGCGTCGGTCGCCATCGAGGTTGGCGGTGAGTTCCCCGGCTGGACCAGCGACGGCAGGTACGTCCACTTCTCGCTGGGGCGCTCGTTCTTCCTATATGATGTGGCCGAGGCCATGAAGGCGCGCGTCGATTCGATCGCGCGCGCGTGGCCGCGCAGGCTGGCGGGCGATTCCCTGCCGCCGCCCGGTGCGGACACGCTTCCGATGCGTGCGGCCTACACGCCGCGACGCTTCGACATCAAAGTCGCGGCGACGAGCCAAAAGGCCGGCGGCGTCGCCGTGCTCAGGGGTGCCCGCATCATCAGCATGAAGGGGAATGAAGTGATCGAGCGTGGTGACGTCGTGGTCACGAACGACCGCATAACCGCGATCGGGCCGACGGGACGCGTGGCGGTACCCGCCGGCGCCAGGGTCATCGACGTGACGGGAAAGACGATCATGCCGGGATACGTCGACGTGCACGCGCACACGTGGCCGACGACGGAAGTTCACAAGACCGCGGTGCCGTCGTTCCACGCAAACCTGGCCTTCGGCGTGACGACGATGCGCGATCCGCAGACGAGCACGAGCGCCGTGCTCACGTACGGCGATCGGCTCCGCACGGGCGACCTGCTGGGCCCGCGGCTCCTCGGCACGGGCCAGGGCATCTTCAGCGGCGACCAGATCCTCACGCTCCAGCGTGCGCGCGACGTCGTCAAACGGTACGCGGAGTTCTACGAGACCCAGACCGTCAAGCAGTATCTGGCCGGCAACCGCCGGACGCGTCAGCTCGTGGTGATGGCCACACGCGAGAATCGCATGACGCCGACTACCGAAGGCGCCGGCGATTTCAAGATGAGCATTACCGAAATGCTCGACGGCTACGCCGGTCACGAGCACGCGTACGAGATCTATCCGCTGTACAAGGACGTGGCTCTCCTCTCCGCCGCCAGCGAGATCACGTATACGCCGACTCTGTTGGTCGCCTACGGCGGCCCGGAGAACAAGCATTATATGATTGCACGCGACCGGGCCTACGACGATCCGCGATTGCGCCGGTTCACCTTCCAGCCCGATCTCTCGCGCCGGACACGTGCCGCGGTCTGGGCCCCGGAGGACGACTTCATCTTCAAGGGCGTGTCGGGCACCGCCGCAACGATCGTCGCGCACGGCGGCAAGGTGGGCGTGGGCGCGCACCACGAGGTGCAGGGCATCGGCACGCCGTGGGACCTCATGTTGATGGCGACCGGCGGCATGCCGTTGCACGACGTGCTGCGCGTGGGAACGCTGTGGGGCGCGATCTCGATTGGCGTCGACAAGGATCTCGGCTCGGTCGAAGCGGGCAAGCTGGCCGACCTCATCGTGCTCGACGCCAATCCCTTGACCGAGATCAAGAACCTCAAGCGCGTGAAGTACGTGATGCGGAGCGGAATCCTGTACGAGTCGGAAACGCTGGACGAGGTGTGGCCGACGCCGCGGAAGCTGGCGCCGCCGTGGTGGCTCGGTTGGCTGCCACCGGCGGGGACGCGCGAGTCACCCCAATGAGCGCTGCCGGGGAGGTGTGAGTTTGGGTGTGAGTCCACGGCTTCGTGCCCGGTCGCGCGAGTCCGCGGATGTCCTCTGGCGCTATGGCAACGTTGCCAAACTGCGGCAACGTTGCCTCCGCTTGCCGTCGGACACCCGCGGCCCTCGCGCTCCCCTTACGCTCCGTCGGCGCACCGGCCACGGTCCGACAGCAGAGCGTTGGCGGGAGCCGAGCGCGCGCGCGACACTGGCCACCGTGCATTGCAACTCGGCGCGCCCCCGAACCGATGAGGGAGCCAAGTTCCGGTGTCCAGCGCGCATGGCGGAGGCACTGCTGCCGCAGTTTGGCAGCAGTGCCATAGCTGCGCGTTGGATACCGGGACGCGGCGACCGCCGGCGCACCGACACCGAACGGCCCGCGACCGACGGCGCACCGAAACCGAACGGCCGGCCGACGGCAACCACTACCATTGGAAGTAGTGTCAAACGAGGCAAACCCCTTCGATTGTAAAGCGAATGACAACGATCTTCCGTCCTCTTCGGCTCGCCGCGGTGCTCACCTGTGTGCTCGCGCCCGCCTTGCGTGCGCAGACCGCGACCATCACGCGCGCGACGCAGACATCGGTCATCAACAGCGTCATCGACCGGATGGCGTCTTCCTATATAGACGCGGACACCGGCCGCCTGATCGGCGACCATCTGCGCGCGCGGCTCAACGCGAGTGCATACGCGTCGCTCTCCAATCCAGCGCAATTCGCTGACGTCGTGTCCAACGACCTTCGCGCCATCAACGGAGATCTGCACCTCGGTCTCCGCTACACCCCCGAGGGCCAGGGCGCGCCAGGCGGTGGTGGGCCCAGCAACCCGCGGTTGATCAACTATGGCATTGGGCGCGTGGAGATTCTCGACGGCAACGTCGGCTACCTCGAGATCACGGGTTTCGCCGGCGCGCCGGGATACGAGGAAGTCGTGGGCGACGCGATGAGGCTGCTCGCGCGCACCGACGCCGTCATCATCGACGTTCGTCGCAACGGCGGCGGCAGCGGCGAGATGAGCCATCTCGTCTTCAGCCATTTTCTACCGATGATCCCCGTGCCGACGATTCGCGTTCAGCGCCGCGGCGCCGAGCCCGTGCTGCGCACCTCGGTCGCCACCGTGCCCGGTCCGCGCCGCACCGACGTTCCCCTCTACGTCCTCACGAGTCAGGGCACCGCCTCGGCCGCCGAGGAGTTCAGTTTTGTGCTCAAGAATCGTCGACGTGCGACGATCGTCGGCAGCCGGACGGCCGGCGCGGGGCACATGGTGAACTCCGTGCCGGTGGGTTCCGGTTTCGTGCTGAGCTTCTCGATCACGCGCGTGACGGACGCCGAATCGAAGAAGGAATGGGAGCGCGTGGGTGTGCTGCCCGACGTCGACGTCCCGACCGAGCAGGCGCTCGACGCCGCGTACGCCGCCGCGCTGCGCACGATCACTGACAAGGGGACGGACGACCTCCGGTCGCGCCAGCTCGCGCGTCTCATCGAGGTCGCCGACGCCAGGCGTAAGCCGGCAACGGTCGACCTATCGCGCCTCGCGGCGTACACGGGCAACTACGAGGGGCGCGTGGTGTCGGTCGTGAACGGCACGCTCATGTACGGTCGGCGCGACGGCGCGCTGCGCGAGCCGCTCGTACCGCTCGGCGCCAACACGTTCGGCCTTGGTGCGCTCCGACTCACGTTCGATGACTCCAAAGGCGCGATGCAGCTGAT
>Ga0137464_1000372_pt1 | contig 14601 bp, 30 predicted proteins | sample EasRivERMGT814_2_FD_102306 | JGI IMG/M metagenome (GOLD analysis project Ga0137464, IMG submission 102306) | Soil microbial communities from meander-bound floodplain in the East River, Colorado, USA - East River MetaG ERMGT814_2 | ecosystem: Environmental > Terrestrial > Soil > Floodplain ...
CGACCAGATCGACACGGCGCAGCCTAGCCCTGAGCATCCCCCCGGTTACTATGGTCCCTCCGGTGCGGCGCGCGCCTTCAACATCATCACCGCCAAGACCGTGCTCAGGCCGCTCAAGCCCATCGAGGGCGCGGCCCAGGTGAGCGGCTACGTGATGCGCAAACCCATGCCGCTCGAGCCCTGGCTCTATCTCGCCGTGCTCGCGCTGTTCGCTATCGACGTTCTCATCGTCGTGCTGATGAGCTCTGGCTGGAGCTTCGGCCGCCGCGCGCCGCAAGCCGCGGCGATACTGCTCGCCGTTGGCCTCCTGACGGTGCCTCACGCACCTGCTGACGCGCAGACGCAGGCGCCACACGAGAGGCCGGCAACCCACATCCGGGGGGGTTGCCGGCCTCTCTCTCATCCTGGTGCGGGCGCGGCCAGCAGGATCTGAGCCAGACGCGCGTGCTGCTGCTCGGTCAAGGGCGGGGCGGCCGCAACGACCCGCCGCACCGCCGCCTCGATCTTGGACAGTTCATAGTCCCGGCGCAGGGCCGCCGCATCCTCGGAGCGGCCCTCCCGCACGGCGTTGGCGATCTCGCTTCGCAGCTTGCGCTGCGCTGCGTCCAGCGTGGTTGACGTACCGCCCGATGGGCGATCAAGAGATGTGGAGGCCACTGCGGGGCCCTTCCACTGCGGGGTGTCGTACGCAGGCGGGCGGGTTCGCGAGCCGTCCCCCCGAGGGTCCTCTACCGGCCACCCATACGTGGCCGGTTGAGCATCCATCGATGAACCCTTGTCGGGTGTCTCTACCGGCCACCCATACGTGTCCTGTAGAGCCTGGCTCGCGCCGCCCAGGGGCCCCGGCGGGACCATCCCGCCGACCACGTCCACATCGGACGCTTGATCCGGATTGCTCGTCATCCCGCCAGAGCGGGAGCGTCGCCTTTCGGCCCTGGCGTGCACCTCCAACCGCCCCCGAAGGGAACGGCCAACCCGAGCATAACCTAACCCTAGCTAGGTGAGGTCCAGTCGATTTGGACGCTGTCCGGGTCGAACCCGCTGCCCCGCCGGCTGACCGGCAGGATCGTCACGGTCATGACCTGGGCCAGGATCGCGCGCCGCTGACCCAGGGCCAGGCGAGGCCACACCGCGGCCACGTCACCGGCGCCGATGATCGCGTCCAGCGGAGACCGGTCGGTCGCCGCCGCCAGCTGTGCCTCGGCTGCCGCCAGCTTGGCCTTGATCCGCTTGGTGGCGGCCAGCATCTGCTCGCGGTCGATCAGCCCATCGGCCCGGTCCCGGGCAAACTGGTCGAGCAGCTCGCGCTGCGCCCTGGCGTCGCGCCGCAGCGACTTGACGTCAACGGTCGGGTTCGCCTTCACAAAGTGGTGACTCGCGTCGGGCTGCGACAGCCGCTCGGTGAGCACCGCCGAAACGTACAGGTCCACCAGCCGGGCGTTGCGGCGCACGTGCACGTCCCCGGTCCCACCCTCGCGGGCGCACCGGTACGACGCGGCCCGGGCGGTCCCCCGCTGGATCTCCATCACGGATCCGCAGACGCACCGGTACAGGTTGGTGCCCAGCCACATCGGGGCCCGCCCGGGCGTGGCCCGGGACGGATCGGTGAGCTTGGCCACGACCGCCCGCCATGTGTCCTCGACCAGAATCGGGTCACCGGGCAGCCTGACCTCGGTCTCGGCGCCCAGATAGACGATGATGCCGGCGTTGATCGGGCGCAGCAGCACGTCCCGCAACGTCTCGGCCGTCCACCGGGTGCCGGTCACGGTGGTGACGCCACGCTGGATCATGTCGCGGGCGGCCGCTTTCAGCGCGCCGCCCGACAGGATCTGATCGGCGGCACGGCGAATCTCGCCGGCCTCAACCTCGTCGATGGTCAGCTGCGTGTTCTGGTGGTTGCTGGACGGGTTCGGTACCGGGGTGAAGCCGTAGGGCCGGCGTCCTCCGCCCCACTGGGCAGCAGCCGCGGTCCGCTCCCGGCCCGCGGCGACCCGCCGGGCTGTGTCCGCCGATGCCTTGGCGGCTACCGACACCGCGATCCTGGCCACCAGTACCTCGGTGTCGGTGCCGCCGGCGGTGAACCGCAGCGAGCCCGACAGCGAGTCCGCGAACGCGCCCCGCTCTTTGAGTACGTCGATGAGGTCCTCGGCGTCGCGGGGATCGCGCATCGTGCGGTCGAGGTCCTCGGCGAGGATGGCCTGGACGCTTCCCGCGGACAGGTCGTTCAGGACCGAGCGGAACCCCGGTCGCCACACCCGCATGATGGCCTTGCCGTTGGCGTCGACGCCGACCTTGCGTCGTTTGAACGCAGAGGCCGACTTCGATCCGTTCATGAGGTCGTTCTCGATGACGACCCTGCGCACCGCCCAGCCGAGCACGGATGCCCTGGCGCGTAGGGCCTTCTCCCGGTCGGCAAACGTCCCGTTTTCGGTGCGTCCGTCGGACAGGCGCAGGTACAGATCACAGAGCATCATGGCCTCAATGTACTACACGTTTTTACGATGTCGGTCTTGCCCAAGCCCGGAAAAAGGTTCCGGTCGCGGTGGTGCCCCGGCGTAAACCTGCCAGGGTCAGCCCATGGACCGCTGCATCGGTTTCAGCAGCTTGCACGCTGAACCGCCGCACCTCGGCCGATCTGGGACCGAGGGCGCCGCCCCGCCGCGGTCAGGCCCGTGGACGAGCCACAGGTAATCGCAGCCCGATGCCCGGGCTATGGCCGCGCACACCTCGAACGGGTTGCGGGGGCGCGCTCCGGAGTTCTCCCAGAGCCGCCAGGTTGCCTGGGGCAGCTGGCAACTGACCGCTGCCTCTTTGAAGTTCCAGCCCATGAAGTGCCGCACGAGAGCGAGCCGCGACGAGAACGTCGCATCCGTCGGGATCCAGTGGTTGAGCGTGTCGGGAGCGGCGCCGGGGTACCGGACGCCGAGCGTTTCTAGGTTCACGCGCCACAGCATACCGTCGATGACACGACGATCAAGCCTTACACGCGAAACCTGTGCTTGACACATATATCTGCGCGGAGAAAGCTACCTGCTCATGGGGCAGCTTCCTGAACTAATGACGGTCGCCGAAGTCGCCGAGGCGCTGCGGCTGTCCGACGAAACCGTGCACCGGTGGGCCCGGCAGGGCCGCATGGAGTACGTCGATATCTGCGGTGTCAAACGGTTCCACTACACGTACATCGCTCGACTGGTCTCTGGTGAAACAGCCATGCCCGACGACGTGTCCGCCGAAGTCATCGTGATCGACTCCGCCGCATGAGCAGCACCGTGGTAGCCGTTGCCCTGGCCGTCCTCGCCGTTGCCCTGGCGGGCCTGGCCGCCTACGTAGTGAACGCACTACGCCGCCTCGACAACGATGTGCAGCGCCTGCTCGACCGCTACCCGCCGCCGCGGCGCCCGCGGCCCGTCCTCCCGCCCCCGCCGCGACAGGTGGCCCTGCCCCCGATGCGGCCCCGGATCTCCGACCACTGAACCCTCCGGCCCTCGCCAACGAGGGGCCGGGCCCAGAACCGAACGAACCTGGGAGGCCACATGCCCATCGTCATGGCCGCAGGCCGGTCCCTGATCGCCGCATACGATGGCGACCCGGGCCGAGGACTCGTCATCGGTCACGCCAAGCTGGGCCTGCATGGCCGGTGGCGGGTCCAGGTTGGGGCGAAGGTGAAGTATCGCCGCCGCCGCCGTTCGGCCATGCGTGCCCTGCACCGGCTCTGCGCCGCCGCCCTGGTCGACGTCGCCCTGGGCCGGGCCGCGCTCGCTCGCCGCCCCGGAGTTGCGGCATGACCGGTCTCACCTACGACGCGTACCTGGCGCTGATGGCCACCGGCCTGATGTTCGCCGGCGGCGCGCTGGCGTGGCCCATCGCCCGCAGGATCGGCGAGCGGCGCCCGGACCCCATGTTGTGGGTGCCGGTGCAGACCTCGGCCGGGCGGGCCTGGCGCCGGGCCACACCGCCGCCGCCGCCCCTGCTGCGGCGGTGGCGGGCCACGCTCGGAACCCGGGCCATGGTGGCGGCCGCCCGGGCCCGAGCGTGGTGGGACTCGACCGCCCCGCGCGACGTGCACGCGCCGGTCCGGGCCGCCTTGAGCGCGCGGGCCGGGACCCCGCCGCCGTGGTTGGCATCGGACTTCATCGGCCGGCCCCCGGCAGGCATGGCATGAGCGACACCGACCGCATCCGAGAGGTGCTGCAGCACCTCGTCGAGGACACCGCGACCGACCTGGGCCGGTTCCTCGGCCACCGCGGCAACTCGATCATCACCCGCGGTATCCAGCCGCTGGACTACCGGACCGTGATCGCTAATCAGGGCAACTCGATCATCGCCGTGGGGAAGGCGCTCATTGAGCTGCTGCCCCTGGCCGCGACCGACACCGACCGGCAGGCCCAGGCCGGCGCCGCCCTGTACTGGGCGATCTACTACGCACCCGGCGCGGCCAAGTTGCTGACCGACCCCGCCTGGCGGGACACCGTGTGCGCCGCGTTCGCCCGGGCCCAGGACGTGTTCGGGGCCGGCAAGTCGCACCGGGTGTCGTTCGACGCTGATGACGTGCACGGGCAGCCCGGCGACCGGCACCCGGCCGAGCCCGACCCGCGCGACCCCGGGGCTCCCCCGCCCCGGGTCCTGCCGGTGAACACGGAGTGGTCGTGAGCACCGACCCGCGCGAGATCCCCGGCGCGATGGTCGGCCCGGGCAGCCCGCACGACCTGGGCGGTGTGGTCCTGGACGCCCGGCATGCAGTGCTGCTGCGCACGGTGGACGTGTCGACGATCGACCCCGAGCGGGGCGGACGTGGTCAGGTCGCGCTGGCCATGGTCCTCGCTGGGCGCATCAACCAGACGAAGGACCTGGCCCAGGTGCTGTTCATCTTCGGCACCGACGGCGCCGCCTCGATCATCAGCGAGTTGATCGGCGTGATCGGCCGGGCCGCCGGGCGCACGTTCGTCCTGGAGTTCATGGCCGATCTGGACAAGCGGCTGGAGCAGCTGCGCGACGACGGGAACCTGACATGAGCCCACTGCCCCTCTCGCCGCTGACCCTGGACGCTGTGCAGGCCGCCGCCATCCGCACCGCCCGGCACCGTCCCGATGTGAATCCGGTCCTGGACGAGCTGGTGATGCAGCTGGGCAAGGTCGCCGAGGCCGGCCAGGCCCTCGTCGACGTGGACGCCCATCGGGGCGACCCGTTGGTGGGTGCCCTGCTGGACCTGGCCGCGCTCGCGCTGCGCTGGGTCGAGGATCTTGAGGAAAGCCGGTGACCGCCGGAGTCCGGGTCCTGTCTGCCGACGCGCCCCACGCCGCCTGGCTGGACGCCCGACGGTCGGGCATCGGCGCGTCGGAGATCGCCGCCGTGGCTGGCCTGTCCCGCCGGCGCGGCCCATGGGATGTGTGGTCGTCCAAAGTGGACGGCTCCGAATGGGAGGGCACCGACGAGATGCGGTGGGGCCAGTTCATCGAGGGCCGCATCGTGGACTGGTGGGCCCGGGGGACCGGCCGGTGGGTCGGGCAGGGCGGCCTGTTCCGCCACCCCGACCACGCGTGGCTCATCGCCACCCCGGACGCGTTGGAGCTCTCCACGTACGACGGCTCCGGCGAGCCGGTCGCCGTGGTCGACGCCAAGAACGCCGGCTGGCACATGGCCGCTGACTGGGACGAGGACGGGGCGCCCATCGACTACATCTGTCAGATCACCTGGCAGATGCTCGCCGTGGGCGTACGGCGCGGCTTCCTGGTCGCGGCGATCGGCGGGAAGCCGCCGGTGGAGCGGGCATTCGACCTGGACGAGGACCTGGCCGCCGAGCTCGTGACCCGGGCGGGCGCGTTCTGGCACCTCGTGCAAACGCGCACGCCGCCGCCGCTGGACGGATCCGGGCCGGCCGCCCGGTGGGTCACCGCCCGCTACGCCGACGCAGATCCCGATGCGGTGGTCGAGCTCGACGACGACCAGGTTGGGCAGCTCATGGCTTGGGTGGACCTGGACGAGCGGATCAAGCAGCTGCAGGGGGCGCAGAAGGCGGTAGAGAACGCCGTCAAGGCGCACCTGGGCAACGCGATCATCGGCACCTACAAGGGCCACGACTACGTGACGTGGAAGTCGATCGAGAGGGACGGCTACACGGTCAAGCCGACGGTCTACCGCAGGTTCTTCATCCCCGCAAAGATCAAAAAGGAGCTGAGTAGTGGCGACGACTGACGCGGCTAAGAAGGCACTGGCCAAGCAAGCCGACCCGTCGCCGGGTGACACGCTCGCCACGATGATCCGGGCGATGAAACCCGAGATCGCGATGGCGCTGCCCCGGCACATGAACCCCGACCGCATGGCCCGGATAGCCACCACCCTGATGCGCACCACGCCGCACCTGGCCCAGTGCACCGCCGGGTCGTTCATGGGTGCGCTGATGACGTGCGCGCAGCTGGGCCTGGAGCCCGGGCCGCTCGGGCACGCGTGGATCATCCCGCGGGAGCGTCGCGACAAGGGCCGGTCCACGGGCATCTGGGAGGCCGGGTTCCAGCTGGGCTACAAGGGTGCGATCGAGCTGGCCCGCCGGTCCGGGCAGCTGGCGAAGATCACGGCCCGGACGGTGTACGCCAACGAGTTCGGTACGGACCGGTTCAGCGTGGTGTACGAGGGCGCGACGGAGGTGCTGCGCCACGAGCCGATTCTTATCGGCGACCGCGGCGACCCGGTCCTGTACTACATGGTCGCCCGGCTCACCTCGGGCGAGGAGATCTTCACAGCGCTCACGCCGGACGAGGTCGAGACCCGCCACCGCCGGCGCCCGCAGGCCCAGCCCGATTCGCCGTCGTGGCGCAACGACTACCAGGCCATGGCGTGGAAGAGCTGCATTGTGGAAGGCCGCCGGTGGCTGCCGCAGTCGGCCGAGCTGGAGCAGGCCATCGCGCAGGAACGCACGATCCGGACCGACATCAGCCCGGAGGTGTTGGAGCAGGCGGTGCCCGACTTCCTGGAGTCGACCGCCGAGGATGTCACTGAACCCGCCGGGGCTGTCATCCCCGACGGCGGCGGTGGCGAGGACCCAGCCGGTGCCGCCCCGAGGGTGGCGGAGGGCGGCACCGGCTGGCCCGACACGCGCCGCCCGCCCGACGCGCCACCGGCGGGCGACCAGCCATGACCGCCACCGCCGCCGGGGACCGCCTCAACCGGGCTGCGCTGGCAGTGGCCGGGGCGTGGCGGGCATCCCAGCACGGCCAGCTGTGTCCGGTATGGACCCGCCGCGCCAAGGGCGTCGAGTTGGGCGCGTGCGACTGCTGGATCCTGCCCAACGCACACACCTACGCCCGGCTGGCGCTGAGCGCTGCCGACGCACCCGCGGCCGAGGTGGCTCATGGTGGCTGACCCGGTCGTGGAGCTCGTCATCGTCGGGACGCCCGGCACGGCCGGTTCGAAGTCGGCGTTCCCGATCAAGGCAGCGGACGGACACATCGTGCGGATCAACATGGTGGAGAAGGACCCCCAGCACGTGAAACGCAACTGGCGCAGCCAGATCATCGACCAGGTCCGCACCGCCTACGCCTGCGACTGCGCCGTGCCCGGCTGCGCCGCCCTGCGCCCGCCGTTCCCTCTCGATGAGGCCCTCGTCGCGTCGATGGTGTTCACGGTCAAGAAACCGGTCTCCGCCCCCAAAACGGTCAGGTCCTGGCCTTCCGCCCGCCCCGACACGATCAAATACACGCGGGCGACGGAGGATGCGCTGACCGCGGCCGGGCTGCTCAAGGATGATGCCCGCATCGTGCGTTACGTCGAGCTTGCCAAGGTCTATCCCGGTGAGGACCCGGGCGCGTTGCCGACCCCGGGCGCCCGAATCCGGCTTTGGCGCATGGCCGAGCTGACAACGTGGCAGCGCGACGCCCTGTCGACGGATGCTGTCGACTTGACCATGTTCGACCTCATGACCCCGGGAAGGTGACCCATGACCAATCGAGAGCCCGAGCCGCACGAGCAGGCCCGCTACGACCAGGACCGGGCCGCTGTGGACGAGTTGATCGCACTCGCTCGACGGCACCGGCTCGGCTACTGCGTTTACCCGAACCTGACTTGCATCGGGGACACCCTGCCGGACTACCTGGAATCGCTGTCCGCGCATGACGTGCTCGTGATCGCGGTCTCGTGCATCGCCCGCCTGGCCGATCTGCCCGCACCGCCCACCGTTCTAGAAGGGATCGGCACATGACCGTCAAGATCAGAGCCCAGTACACGAAGGACACCCGGATCATGAACGGGCTAGAGTCGATCGCCAACGAGATGATGGCCGACCCGCTGGCCCGAATCACTGCCGTCGTCGTCATCGAGTGCGCCTACACCAAGGTTGATCATCTCAACGGCGGGCAGCGCACGCTGCAGGCCAACCTGGCCAGCATTGAACCCGTGTTCGACTCCGACGCCACCGAGGCCCGCAACCTGCTGGAACGGGCCTACAAGAAGCGCACCGGCAACCCGTCGGCCCCTGTCCTGTTCGGCGACTCGGACGACGAGGACGAGCAGGACGAGCAGGACGAGCAGGGCGACGAGGGCGAGCAGGGCGACGAGGAGGTGGCCGAGCCGGCCACAGCCGAGGCCGAGCAGCCCTGGGACGAGGGGGCGCCGCGAGGCAACCGTGGCAAGACCGGCAAGGCCGAGCTGTTCAGCGCGCCCACCGAGGGCTAGAGCCGTGGACCTGGCCACCCTGGACATCGACGTCGAGCAGGCCAAGGCCGGCCTGGACGAGTACGCCGGCGCGCTGCGGGCTGAGCGTTCCGTCGAAGATGAGGCGATCGCTGCGGCCTACCGGGCGGCTTCCCGAGGTCTACCGCTGATCTCCCTGTCGGTTGCGATCTTCACTGGCGGGTTCTTCGACAACGGCCTGCCCCGCATCGCGATCTGCCGGGCCGACGCCACCATGTGCTCGGTCGAGCGGTGGTGGTCAGACCGGGGCCTCACCTACTACGACGAGTACGCCACCACCCGGCCGGTCACCGCACTGGTCGGCGCACACCACACGAGCGTGCACACCTCGACGATGCCGGCCATCAACGGCCGGTACACGCGGCGGGCCAGCACGGTGGTGCCGCCGGTCCCGCCGCGGTGCCGGCCCAAACGGGCCCGCCTGGCGCGCCATCACGTCCTGTGGGAAGTCGAGGCGTGGGACCCGACGCCACCGCGGGACCCGGCGCTGCTGCGCCACATACGGGGCGACCTGTGGGCGGTGCTGGCGACGTGGGACCTCACCGACGTGGAACGCGCCGTGCTGGCCCAGCGGGCCAGGCCATGAGCGACACAACACAGTGGACAGTCCAGACCTGCGTCTCGCTTACCTGCAACGCGCCCATCGTGTGGGCCAGGACCGACCGGGGCAGCCGGACCCCGGTCGACGCCCAACCGTCGCCGGCCGGCACGACCCGCCTGGTCGACCTCGGCGCGCCCGAGCCGGTCGCGCTGTACGTGCGCGTTGGCGACCGGGACCAGTTTCCTGGCGAGCTGCACACCACCCACTGGGCCAGCTGCACCGACCCGGGCCGGTTCCGGAGACGCCGGTGACCACGGTCGCCGAGCTCATCCCCGGCGACCTCGTCACGGGCGGGGGCGCGTCCGCGGTGTTCGTGGCCGCCACCGCCCATCCCATCTGGCCGCACCTGCGGTTGGTCATCTGGCGTTTGTACGACCCGGCCCATCCCGACCTGCAGTGGTCGCACGACGCACTGTGGCCGCTGCAGGTTGTGGGGAGTGTCGTGCTGCCCGTCAAGCCGGGCCTGCGCGAGCAGCGGCTCCGAACCGCCCTACTGGGAGCCGCATCATGATCGCCAAGCTGCACAGCACCAGCCGGGTCGTCACCATCAACGGCCAACCCTGCCGGGTGTGGGAAGGCACCACCGCCCAGGGCGTTCCGATGCTCGCGTTCGTCGTCCGGGTCGCCGCCGAGGCCGGCTACGACCTGGAGGAGTTCGAGGCCGACCTGGCCGAAACGCAACCGCCCAGCGACGCCGCCGCGAGGTTCCCCGACGCGATGCGCTTCGAGGAGGACGCAGACCTGTGATCCACGAACGGATCCCCGAGCAGCTGGCCGACCTGCGCCTGGCCGCTGGCATGAGCCAGGCCGAGCTGTCACGCCGATCCGGCGTCAACAAGAACACCATCAGCCGCTACGAGCGGGGCCTGTGCGACGTGGCCACATTCACCGCCGACATCCTCGCCCAGACCCTGGGGCACCAGCTCCAGCTCATCCCATCGGAGCCGCAGCCGTGAGCGTCGTGGAGATCCCGGGAGTCAGCTACCGCCAGCTGGACTACTGGTGCCGCAGGGGCTACCTGCGGCCCGTGCACACCGGCGGTTCCGGTGCCCCTCGCCGCTGGACCCAGGCCGAGGTCGACATTGCCCAACTCATGGCCCGGCTCGTCGCCGCCGGCCTGCCTCCACTAGTCGCCGAGCAGGTCGCCCGCGGCAAGCCCGACATCGGCCCCGGCATCACCGTCGTGGTCGCGCCCGTACCACCAAAGCCAGGAGGAACCCCATCATGAGCACCCCCACCGTCTCAGCCGTCCTCGACAAGCCCAGTTACAGCCCGGGCGAGCGGATGACCCTGACCGTTACCTACGCCGACGCCGACACCACCTCATATCCGGTGGTGGTCACCGTTACCGACGCCGCCGGCGGGCAAGGCTCCGCCACCGTCAACGTGGTCCGAAACGACCAGCTGACCATCTCGGTGTCCGACCCGACGGGCAAGGTGTGGGTCCCGCAGTCCAACGACGGCGCCCGCGCGGTCTACGCCACGACGGCCTAACCCGTGTCCACCATCGTCGTCACCGTCACCGATGCCGTCGGCAACGCGGCGACCGCCTCGGCCTCCTACACCGTCTCAAGTGGACTGACGGCGCCCGTGCTCGTCGGGCAGATCCAGACCGAAACGCGGGTCCTCGTCACCTGGGCCGCCATCGCCGGCGCCACCGGCAGCTACGACTTCTACCGCAACGGCGCGCAGCTGGGTAACACGCCCAGCCCGGACTGGCTCGACCCCGACGTCACGCCCGGGGTGACGTATTCCTATACAGCCCGGGCCCGGACCTCCGCCGGCGTGTTCGGGCCGCAGTCCACACCGCTGCGCATCACCACCCCCATCCCGCCGCCTCCCCCGCCGCCGCCCCCGGGCTACCCGGACGCGACGAACACCGGCGTACCGGCCGGCACCGCGCTGACCCCCCGTGGCCAGCTGACCATCACCACGGCCGGCGCGGTCGTGGAGGGTCTGGACATCACCGGCGGCGTGGTCGTGGCGGCCGCCAACGTGACGATCCGAAAGTGCCGCATCCGCTCATCCACTCAGTACGTGATCAAAAACAACTCGACCGGGCTGCTGGTCGAGGACTGCGAGATCGACGGACTCAACGGCACCGGCAACTCGATGGGCCTGGGCGACGGGAACCTGACCGTTCGGCGCTGCAACATCCACGGCACCGAAAACGGCTTCAACGTGGGCGGGCCCACCATCGTCGAGGACAGCTGGATTCACGACCTCTACACAGGTGGCGGCGCCCACACCGACGGGATGCAGTTCAACCAGGGGGCCTCGGGCATCACGGTGCGGCACAACACGATCGTGTCCCGGCCCGGCTCCACCAGCTGCATCATCATGTGGGACGAGGGCAACCCGCAGAACCGTGACGTCCTGATCGAAAACAACCGTCTCCTGGGTCCCGGGGCGGCCTACACGATCTACACCCCGAGGCAGGGCCCGCTGAGCAATGTGCGGATCCGCAATAACCGCATGCTGCCCGCCGGGTACGGCTACAACGGCGGCAACCAGGCCCTGGTGACGGAGTGGTCGGGCAACGTCAACGACTCGACCGGGGCGCCGGTATGAGGGACGCCTACTTTCGGGATCCGGTCAACGCCCTTGCCCTGGCTGTTGAGGAGCAGCGCGACCAGCTGGTGCGTTTGCACGAAGCATGCCCGGCGTGCCGGGTCGACCGGGGCCGAGCCTGCATCTACGCCATCGGGACGCGCGGTCGGGCGCTGCAGGTGCCACAAGGCTGGACGAGCTGCACCAGCCGGTACCTGCTCGCCGCCGATGCCGGAGTCGTGCCGCCCCTTGTGGGCGTCCGGCACCTGTCTGGGCGGGCACGGGATGGATGAGCTGACCCGGGAGCGCTACGGCCCGGTCCTGCCGCTGCGGGAGGCGTACGCCCGGCCCAACCCGTTGCCCTGGTCGGGGCGGTGGCGGGCCGACCTGGACGACGGGGAGTGGATCCGGCGGCGCCGCATCGGCCTGTGCGGAACGGCATATCTGGTCGAGCAGGACGGGAGGTTGCCGGCGTGAGTGACGAGCAGGCCAGCATCATCCACAACCCGCTGTCCTGCGGCCTGTACCGCACGATTGCGCCCATCGATGATCAGGTGGACCACGGGCGGTGGATGCGGGCCTGCGCCGAGGGCGGCTTCGTCGGCCAGTGCCGACTCTGCGGCGGGTATCTGCGTCCGCTGCGGCCCCACGAGGTCACCGGGCATCGCACCGACTATGAGGCCCAGTGCATCAACTCGGCCTGTGAGCACTCCGTCCTGGCGCCCGGTGGGCGTACGCAACGTCGCTCGGCGCAGCACAGCGAGGCCCCGGCCGGCTGGTGGGACCACCGCACGCAACGGCTCAAGAAGGGCGGTAGTGCGGCATGACGTGGGTCAAGTTCGACGACGGGTACCGGACGAACCGCAAGGTGGCCGCACTCTCCGACGCGGCCTACCGGCTCGATTCTGAATCGATCATGTGGTCCAACTCTGAGACGTGCGACGGCGTTGTGCGGAGCCATGAGCTGACCCAGATACGGAGGAGGGCCACGCCTCGGGTTGTGGCCGAGCTCGTCGCCGTCGGTCGCTGGCATCTGGCTGGGACGTCGTGTGAGAGCGAGCGGTGTCCGGCCAACCCGGCGTCTCCGAGCCCGGCCTCTGCGCTCGATGGCTGGGTCATCCACGACTATTTCGACTTCCAGCCGACCCGGGCGAAGGTGGTCGCTGCTCGGGCCGCAAGGGCTGAGCGGCAACGCAACTGGATGGCCACGAGACGGGGATCAAGACACACCAGTGACAGCACTACTGACAGCACTACTGACAGCACCAGTGACCGCGCCACTGACCCACCTACTGACAGCACCAGTGACGGTGTCAGTAGACGTGTTACTGGTATGGGTGCTGACACTCACCCCTATCCCTATCCCCCTCCCGCTCCCGAAGGGAAGCGGGGAGGGGACCTCCCCGAAGCGCCACCCGCCCGCCGCGATGCGGCGGGCCGCGCGGACGGATGGCGGGAAGATCAAAACCCGGTCGCGAACGGTCATGCCCCGGTTCGGCCACCCGACAGCAGCGCGCTGCGCGCCACCCTGGCCGCAGCGGCCCGTAACGCCCGGCGACCATCGGCGGGCGGCGCGTTCGAAGCGCTCCGCGACGCCACCCCCGAGGTCGCCGTGCTCGTCGAGGACGCTCCCGAGCTCATCGATCCCGAAATCCAGGGTGATCAACCATGACGCTCAAGGTCCGCAAACGGCTGCAGGCCGGGACACCCCGGGCCCTGGCCCTCCCGGCGTGCCTATGCGCCAAACCGCCCTACCCGCTGGCCACGTTCGTGCACGGCGACCTGGTCGCGGTGGTCCTGCGGCACTGGGACCCGGGCTGCCCCATGCCGGCCGAACCGGTCGACCCGAAGATCTACGACGGGCGGGCATCGTGATGAACCCACCGACCTTGCCGGGCGGGCGCCCAAGCCACGCCGCCGACGGCAGCTCCAAACGGAGCGGCATCAACGACCGGCGGATCACCTCGTGCAAACGCTGCCAGTGGGGCATCTTCGCTGACCAGCCCTCGGCCTGGTCACGCAACCCGCTCGGACTCGTGCACACCGCCTGCCCAGACCACGTGGGGCTAGCATCCGAGCAGATCCAGGAAGGGACCGCCGTGACCCAGCCCAACGCCCTGAGCGGCCCTGTGAGCCCCGCTGCGGCCCTGCCCGGGCCAGGCCAGCCAGCAGCCCCTGTTCGTGTCGCTCCCGCCAGCCCAGCCGCGGCGGCAGGCAACCTCGTCGTGGGGTCGTGACCGTGGAAGGCGACAAGGCCGAGGCGACCGACCTGCATGAGGGCACCAGCACAGGCAGCGTCGGCTGCGAAACCCCACCCACCGTCGAACACCGACACGATCAAGGACTCGACGCCAGCAGCAACGACTGGCCCTCCACCACAGTCAGCACCGTTCAGGGCTAGGCATGCCCCAACCCCCTGGCGACCCCCGCAACGGGCATCGCTACCGCACCGCGGTGGCCACCCTGCTCGCCAACTCCGACCTGTGCTGGCTGTGCGGACACCCAGGGGCACGCACCGCCGACCACGTGATCACGGTCAAAGACTGGCTGGCCCTGCATGGCAGCTACGCAGGGGTCAACGACCCGGCCAACATGCGCCCAGCGCATGGCACGAAAGGCAGAGTGAACAACCCCTGCCCCGTGTGTGGTCAACTGTGCAACCAGGTGCGAGGTGCAGGCCGCGCGCCGGTTGAGCCTCACTCACGCCAGTGGTGAGCACGACAGGCAGGGGGGAGGCCGAATTTTTAGGGACCGGACAGACCGGACAG
>Ga0137464_1000376_pt1 | contig 14536 bp, 13 predicted proteins | sample EasRivERMGT814_2_FD_102306 | JGI IMG/M metagenome (GOLD analysis project Ga0137464, IMG submission 102306) | Soil microbial communities from meander-bound floodplain in the East River, Colorado, USA - East River MetaG ERMGT814_2 | ecosystem: Environmental > Terrestrial > Soil > Floodplain ...
GTCCGCTTCGCCCGAGTCGAACAGCGGCAGGATGTGCGGATGTTGGAGCGCCGCGGTGGTTCGGATTTCGACAACAAACCGGTCGGCGCCCAACACGGCGGCGAGTTCCGGCTTCAGCACTTTGAGCGCGACTTTGCGTTTGTGCTTGACATCCTCGGCGAGGTACACGGTCGCCATGCCACCTTGGCCGAGTTCATGCTCGATGCGGTAGCGGTCGGCCAGCGCGGCGGATAGGCGTTCCGCGGTCGCGCTCATCGCGGCAACAGGTCGGTCCAGCGTTCGAGCATCACCAGCGTCGTGGGTTTACGTCGATCAGGACGCCGGCGAATCATCAGGAACCTTCCGTCCACGCCCACATCGAAGGCCTGATCGAGACCAGCGGTCGAGAATAGCGCGCGCGCCGGACCCGTTTCGAAAGACGGTGACGTTGTCACGCGCACGGCCATGAGCGATCCATTCGCGACGAAGTACAACTCGTCTCCACCACGCGACCAACGCGGCCTGCCACGCAAGTCAACGCTTGTGGTGACGCGCCAGTCCCCCGCGCGGGCGAGGTCGGTGGACCGCACATGCAACTCCCTCGTGCCTGACGCGTTGGAGAGAAACGCGAGCCATCGGCCATCCGGCGAGATCTGCGGAGCAAACGCCCGCTGGCCGCCGGGGACTACGACCGCGGCGGTGCCGGACACCTTCATTCGTACAAGCTCGTCGGCCCCATCACTGCCTCGAGTGAAGTACAGGTTTTCGCCGGATGGGTCGAACACCGGAGTCGTGACCAGCCCCCCGCCCGGGAACGTCATCACGCGCTCCGCCAATGCCGCGCCCGAAGGATCGACGCGATACAGATGGGTGCCCCTCTCATTACCCATGAAGTACATGCTCCGCGAATCGCGCGAGAATTCGGCGTTCCCCACCATGATGTTTGGCAACGACACCTCGGCCACAGAGCCACTCGCCATGTCGCGAACCAGCAGATGCGACAGATTCGCCGTCCACTCCTCCACGGCGGCCCGTGTGCCATCTCTCGACAGCACGACCTGCATGAACATTCCGATCCAGCCGGTGTCGACCGGACTGGCGACGCCGGCGCGGTTCATCCACACCAGGTCAGTCGGCCGTTCTGCCAGGCCGCCTCGGCCAGCGGCCACGTAAATGAGCCGGCCGTTGTCGGCTACGACGACCCTCCCGAGCGTACTCTGGACCCCCGTCGATGGAAGTGAGATGATCGAGACCGCCGGTCCGGTGATCCGGCGGCTCTTCACATCGAACGGAATCGCGAGAATCGACCCGTCGCTGCGCGTGACAATCAGGTGGCCTGGCGGCGCGTACGTGGCCCGCACACCGGCAAGCAATCGCGTGTGTCGGCCGCCGTTCGGGCCGACCACGGCGATATACGTGCTGTCGCTATTTCCTGGAATCGTGAAGATCAACCCATTGCCGCCTGGCAATGCACTGGCTTCGATGTGCACCTTCTCTCCAGCGCTGCTATCCGCCGTCGTGAGCAGCTGCACGGTTCCGTCGGAGACTCGAATCCGCGAATACCCGGGGAACGTGCTGTAGGCAATGTGATCGTCATCCGTCCAGACGCCACCGATTCCTCCGTCCGTCCGCGCCAGAACCTTCGTGGCTCCGCCGTCGAGCGCCACGACGACCAGCTCCTCCGACGACGCCGCATCTCGAATGAACGCGACACGCTTCCCGTCCGGCGACAAGGAAGGACTCATTCCACCTTCGGTGCCGGCGATGGGTACCGACGTCGTGCTCGACGCGGTACGCAACCAGAGGCGGCCACCACCATCGTGAACGAACTTCGATCCATCGGCGGAGAGTGCCATCCCCCAGTCGATCGACTCGCTGTCAGGCATCGCGAGTTGCACCCGCCACGCATGCGCGCTGTCGCTGGGTGATGCTGGTCGCACCCACGCCCAGCCTGCGACGGCGAGGGCGACGACCAATGCGCCGCTCGTGATCAGGGCGAGCCGCTTCCACGAGTGATGCACAGTCGCCGCCGCGTCGGCGCCTGATGAGAGCGATGTGGAGAAGCCGGGATCTGCCAGCGCCGCCCCAAACGCTGCCGCGGTCGTGAACCGATCTGCCGGGAGCTTCTCCAGCGCTTTCGCGATGGCCGCGGCAACGTTGCGCGGCACAGACTTGCGAAGCGCCGTCACCGCCTGCGGCTGCTCGGCGATGATCTTCATGATGATTTGCTGCGCCGAGCCGCCCGTGTGGGGCGGCTCGCCGGCGAGCATCTCGTATAGCACCGAGGCCAGCGAATAAATATCGGAGCGGCCGCTGATCTCTTTCTCCGCTGTCGCCTGCTCGGGGCTCATGTAGTGCGGCGTCCCCAGCGACAGTCCCGTCTCGGTCATCCGCCCGCCGGCGGCCGCGCTCACGGCGAGGGCAATGCCGAAGTCCGCGACCATCGGTCGGCCGTGCGCGAGCAGGATGTTCTCCGGCTTGATGTCGCGATGGATAACCCCGTGCTGATGCGCGTACTGCAGCGCGTCGGCGACGTCGGTCGCGATCTTTACCGCTTCGTCGACACCGAGCTGCGTCTCGCGGTCGAGCTTCGCGCGCAGCGTCTCGCCGTCGATGAACGGCATGACATAGTACAGGAAGCCGTCCGCGGTACCCGAGTCGAACAGCGGGAGAATGTGCGGATGCTGAAGGGCCGCCGTGGTCTTGATCTCCACCACGAAGCGGTCGGCGCCCAACACGGCAGCCAGTTCCGGCTTGAGCACCTTGAGCGCGACTTTGCGATCGTGCTTGAGGTCCTGGGCCAGCCACACGGTGGCCATGCCACCCTGCCCCAGCTCACGCTCGATGCGATACCGGTCGGCAAGGGCGGGTCCGAGGGAGCGTTGCGCAGCGTCGCGTACAACGGGATCCATCAAGGCACCGGTGCGGGATCGGCCAATACTACGGGCCGCCACCCAGCAGCACCATAGGAGCCCTAGCGATTACGGTCGATGAACTCCTGGGCGCCGGGCACCGCGAACAAATTGTCGGCGATGCCCGCGATTTCCTCCGCCTCCCGCCACGCCGCTTCGAGCTCGGCCAGCTCTCCCTCCAGGGCGCGCTGTTCAGTGTCCTCGTTGAGCGCCATTTCCAAGGCGAGACGCTGCATGTGCGAGATGCGCGAGAGTCCGGCTCGATTCACAGGTCGTTTCGTCTCGGCCTGCGATGGGTCGCGATCGAATTCACGCTGCTTCGCGCCATCGATCGACCAGATTGTTTCGGACGACTCGGCGATGTGACGGAACAGTGCTTCACCCGGCCGCTCTTCGACCGTGGCCACGGCGGCGCGCACCAGCGCGTCGTGCCCGCCGGAGCGATTCAGTCGCGTGAGCAATGTCGCCAGCAGACGGCGGGCGTCGGGACCATAGTGCTCGACGCGGCCGAAGTGATGTCGCAGCGACAGACGCCAGCCGAACTCCGGGTCGGGGAGAATCATCGTCCCGTCACCCGACACTTTCCATTCACGCCCCGGTCCACGCGGCAGCTCGAACTGCGCCGGCGCGCCGACGAGCGACCGGGTCATGTTGAATGCCAGCGCGGCCAGATGCGGAAGCAGGATTCCGGATCCGACGTACACGCTTCCCAGCGCGAGACCGGCGGCCGCAAATCCGACCACACCCACCGTCGCGACCGCGCGTGTGCGTCGCCGGGTGAACTCGCGACCGTAGCGCCATGCCGCGAACTCGGGGCGAAGCGGACGCCCAATCCGCACCAGGCCGAGTCCCCCGGGGACTTCGACATAACCGATGTGCGTGGTTTGCGCGCGCAGGCGCTGTTTCCCGAACATGCGCTCGCACGCCTCGACCGCCTCCCAGCGCTCCTCGAGCGGCGTGAGATTCCAACGCGCGCAGTGCGGACAGATCACCCAGAGCCGGCCGCGCTCCGAGTCGAAGGCAAGCTTGCGGCCGACCTGGAAGTGCTCGACGACCTGGTTGGCGCCGAGCCGCTGCGAGCAGTGAATGCAGTGCTGGAACACGGAGGGAAGATACCATACACTATGAGAGGAACACTTCGGCCCGCTTCGTCGCCGGTGAGCTTGCCTCTCATGTTCTCCACTCGAGCTTTCGTTGTTGCGGCATTGGTCGCCGTCGCGCTCCCGGCCACGGCGCAGAGCCCCACACGTTCATCATCCACAGCGGCCGCGTGCTGGTCGTCCGCGGCACCGCCAGCCTCACCGCATCGCTACCACGCCGTCGTCGCTCTCGATGGGAAGATCTACGCGGTCGGCGGCGACTCGAGCGGGCACTTCGAGGTCTACGATCCTCAGCGAGGCGAGTGGACCACGCTTCCGCAGATGCCGGAGCCCCGTCCCTTTGTCGCCGCCGCGGCAGCGTCGGGGAAGATCTACGTGTTGGGAGGGGTTACGAGCTCGCGCGCCTCGGTTGCGAGGGTCGACGAGTACGACGTGGCCCGGCAAACATGGACGCGGCGCGCCGACATGCCGACCGCTCGAGATCGCCTCGCGGCGGTGTTCGTGGACGGGAAGCTCCTCGCGGTCGGCGGCCTTGCGTCCGAATCCCGCAACCTGGATGTGGTCGAGGAATACGATCCGACATTGGACCGATGGTCTCAGGGACCCGCGCTCCCGGTTGCCCGCCACGGACATTCCGCCGTCGAAGTGAACGGGAGGGTCTTCGTCGTCGGAGGTTATGGAACGAATGGCTCACTGGTATCGCCTCTCGCGCGGACCGACGCCTTGGATCGTCAAACACGAACCTGGAAACAACAGGCGGATCTTCCGGATGCCAGAGGATTCTTCGGCGCCGCAGTGCTCGGCCAGTTCATCTACACGTTGGGTGGGCGTTCGCGCGCCGGCGCGCCGGTCGAGCGCTACGACACGGCGACGGACAGGTGGGAGGTACTTGGGCAGATGCCGCTCCCCCGTCAGCGATTCGGCGCGGGAGCCGTGAACGGGACAATCATCGTCGTGGGCGGAGAAGAGAGCCCGAGGACGGCGGCGATCTACGACCCTGTGTGCACCAGCAAGGGATCCTGACAGACATGCGGCTTCCACGGTCGGGGTTGACTGGCTCTGATTTGGCGATGCGCGCGGGCCGCGCCATCGCACGCCGCCAAAGGCGTGCTCGCCTGGCGCGGCGGCTGGTGATTCCTCTGCTCGCCGGCGCGCTGTATCTCGGGCACATCGGCGCGTGGGTCGCCATCGCCGGGTTCGGACTCCTCCTATGGATGCTCGTCGTCATCATGCTTGCCGAGCAGCAGAAGTGCCCGCGGTGTGAAACGTCGCTGACGAAGCGCCGCTGGTGGCGAGAGGACTTTGCGCCCACATGCCCCGAATGCGGTCTTCCGATCGATTGATGCGAGCGAGGGATCGGGTCAGGTTGGCGACGGCGAGCGTGGCAGCGCACGACCCGTTTCGAGCAGCGTCTTGAGATTCGACAGAACCCTCGGCCAGCCGCTCGATATGCCCGCGAGCATCTGAGAGTCGCGCTCGAGGTCTTCATGCGTGACCGTCAACCGCACGAGCCCCTCGTCGCTCGACTCGATATCGAAGGTCACGCGCGAGTGTTTCGAATCGTCGTCGGCCTCCTTCGGCCGAGCCCACGTGATGACCAGGCGACGCGGAGGGGAGCTCTCGACGACCTTGCCGGCGATGTCGACCGTGTGGGTGTCGTCGGCACGCTGGTGCTCCCATCGAGAACCGGGCTTCCAGTCCGACACGTTCACACGTGCGGGACCGCTCGAACCAATCCAATACTGGCGCGCCACGTCCGTGTCGACCAACGCGCGCCACACCTTCTCCGGCGTGGTCGCGATATAGGTCACGTACACGAAGCTAGGCTTTGTCGTCGTCGTCACTTTCCAGTCTCCTCTTGAGGTCGCGCAGCGCACCGAGGCGGCCGCGCTCGAACTTTTCGATCCAGCGTTCGCAGATCTCGTGCAGCGGCACCGGGTTGAGGTAGTGAAGCTTCTCTCGACCGTGCCACACGATGACGACGAGGTTTGCGTCCTCGAGCAGTTGCAGGTGCTGCGTCACGGCCTGGCGAGTCATGTCCATGTGCCCACAGAGCGCCGTGAGCGTCTGGCCGTTTTCCCGATGAAGCAGGTCGAGCAGGCGCCGGCGGGTCGGGTCCGCCAGCGCTTTGAAGACTTTGTCGATTTCCAGAGATCCGGACAGTGGCCTAGTTCCAGTTGTCGATCTTGACGTCGTGCGGGTCCGGCGCGCCCGTCCCGGTTTCCAGTAGCGACTTCAAACTCATCAGAAAGATTCCCCACTTGGTGCTGCAGTGGTGCATGAACTCCACCGGCTCCTTCCAGCCTTCGTGTTTGAAGAGGATGACGGTGTAGTCGCCTTCCTGCCTCAGCTCCCAGCTGACCTTCGTGTCGATCCATTCCTGGGGCCCATCGACGACTTGCCATAACACACGCCGGGCGGGATGAAGCTCGAGAACCTTCATGTCGAAGCCGCCGGCGCCAAAGCGGAATTGGAGCACTCCGCCGACGTTGCTTTCCCCCTGGGTGTTGTTCGCCCACCAGGCGGCGAGGCCTTCACGCGTGGTCAATGCCTGATAAGCGGCATCCACGGACGACTTGATTCCGACCCTGTGCAGAATATCCGCCATACGCCCTGTCTCCTTGCTTGCTGGTTGCTTGTAACGACTGCGTGCAGCGAATATATGCAGGTATTTACCTGCATGTCAAGAGCGGAAGCGGCGCAATCGCCGGCGCTGCTGAGGATGGCGCCGTTAACGCCCCCGCACGAGCACACGCCGCACTACGCCCCACGCCGCTCGTCAGTCCCCGCAGCACGCTCCGCACCCCGCTGCGCCGGCTGTTGGTCCGCTAGCAAACGGATTCGTGGTATCACCGCTTGTGGATACCAGTTCTGCTATGATATTTTGCGCCGAGCGGCGTATGCCTGCGCGTTCAGTCTTGTGCCGCTGCTGGATGTGTGAGACGAATCACACACAGCCCTCACGCGCAAACCGGGCGCCGGCCGAGGCCGGCACTCGATTGCCGTCTTGTTTCCCAGCAACCACAAATGGCCGGTTTCGACACTTTGCCTCGCGTCAGGTCCATTGGCCTCGCGGGAATCGCGATCATTGCCGCCGCCTGCGCCAGCGCGGGCGGCAAGAGTGCGCAGCGCACGGGCTGCGATCTCCCCGACCGCGACTCGGTCTTCGCCCTCAGCGGTCCGGTGTACCGCGAGTGCGGCGTCGATCGTGTCGCACGACGGCTGCCCAACAATGTTCATCCGGACTTCCGCCCGACCGCTGCCCGCACGGCGTGCTACTCGGCGGATCTGGAATTCGTCGTCGACACGATGGGCAAGCCTGAAATCCAAACGGCTCGCATTGTCCGCGCGAACGACCAGGGGTTCGCGGCGGCGGTGGTCGCAACGCTCACACTATGGAAGTACGAACCCGCGGTCCGCGAGAAGAGGCCCGTGAGGCAGATCGTCACCACGCACGAATCGATGTCCACCGCGGTCGTTGTGGTGCCGGCCGGCTCGTCGCCACCGACTGGTCCGCCGCGTCAACGGCTACCGACCTGCTAGGCACGCTCCAGCAACGGACTACCCGGGCTGGCCGTCGATGAGCCGTTGTTGATCGCGAAGGCTGTCGACGCGATGCAGCTTCCACCCGTCAGGCGTTCGGAGCCAGATCTCGCGTTGTGTGACCCACGTCTTCCACGTGGTGCACTCTGCGGTCGCTCCGGCGTGCCATGTGGTCGAGATGTTGGTGGACCGTCGCCCCGCCGTGTCGCCGGAGAGCTCCAGGCTGTCGATGTCGATCCGTATCTCGCGTGCTCGTTTGCTGTGAGAGAGGGAATGCGGCAGACCGAGCGCAGCTCAGGGTGCAGACCGTGGCAGGACGGCAAAGAAAAGCATGTAAGAGACACCGGTCATTGGGCGTGTGTCATAGACACGCCGCAGCCCGTTGTGGTTGGGTCGAACCACGGGACCTGCGACACGCGCCAGGAGCGGTGCGCAAGGGTGCGTGCCGGCACGCGCGTTCAACGTGCCGAAAAAACGAAACTGTCGTGAAAAAGAGCGAAGTCACCGTCACAAAAAACGACGTGACGCGCACAAAAGACGGAGTCGCCGGAACGCGCCGCGCTGCCGTCTGACCTGCCGGAAGCCTCAGCGGACCGGTCATCGCGGTGCGCGGACAGAAGCGACGTCTCCGCTAACCGGCGAGCGAGCGCAGCGGACCGGCTAGCTGCTAACGGTTGCCGGATCGCGCATTGAGCGTACCGCGACGAGGGCTTCCCTTCCCGGTCCTCGCGCTCAGCGGTACGGCACGAGGACATCGCGGACCGGTCCGCGCAATCGGTTGGCCGTGCATCGCAGTCGTCTGACCGAGCCACTCGCTTAGTTGACCGGGCCACGCGCTCGTCTGACCAAGCCTCGCAGTCAGCGGACCAAGCCGCGCACTCGTCGGACCAAGCCTCGCCGTCAGCGGACCAAGCCGCGCACTCGTCGGACCAAACCTCGCCGTCAGCGGACCAAGCCGCGCACTCGTCGGACCAAACCTCGCCGTCAGCGGACCAAGCCTCGCCGTCAGCGGACCGCGCCTCGCAGTCAGCGGACCACGCCTCGCGGTCAGTGGACCAAGCCGCGCACTCGTCGGAACAAGCCTCGCACTCGTCGGACCAAGCCGCGGCCTTAGCTGACCGAGCCTGTCGGTGCGCTAACCGGCGCGTTCACTCGCCGCACCGTTCCTCGCGTTCGCCTAACCAGTGCGCACGTCGAGCGCGCCGAGCCTTGCGTTCAGCGAACCGGCACGCGTTGTCCGATGACCAACCAGCGAACACCGCGGACCAGTCCCCGGTGTCGCCGGACCGTGCCGCGCAGGCACCGAACCGGTCCACCGCCTCGGCGAACCGTGACGCGATGAAGGAGGAACGGCCATCCAATGCCGCTGACCGATACGCAGCATCAGGGGAACGCGCCGCTCATTCGGCGGAAAATTCGCGGCGGCGCCTGACCGGCGGGCGATGTCATCTGACCATCGACTATCGACATCTGACCATCGACTATCGACATCTGACCATCGATTGCCTCGATCTGACCACGATCGACCCGCGCAAACCCTTTCATTTGCGACGTGAACCGGTGAATCGCGCTGGGTGTCAGACAGTTGATCCCAACGGATCCGTCCCGATCCTAATCGAAGATGAGGCGGTGGAGAGGGTGCGTCCTGCACGCATGATTGCGTTCGACGCGATGATGGATGCGATGAGGGAGGCGTTGAAGATCCTCACGCCGCAGCAGATCGAGGATTTCCCGCCGGCGCTGCGGGCGTCGTTCGATCTGGAGAGTCTAAAAACGCGACGGCCGACGGCGGGCTTTCCTCCGGCGTACTAGTCGGGGTAGGACACGGGAGCGCAGGCGCGAGGCAACGGCAACTGGATACGGATTTGAACGGATTGAACAGATCTGAACGGATTGCTCCTCGGCAGAATTGGCGGGAGTGACGTAGTTAGTGGTATCCGTTCAAATCCGTTCAATCCGTCAAGATCGCTTTTCCATTTTGCAGTTGTCTTTCTGTTTGTCACGAGAAGAGCCACGAGAACTGCGGACTGAGATACCACCTCGGGTCGCCGCGCGGGGTGACCGCGTTCCAGGCGCCCTGGAGCGAGAAGCTCATCGACTGCTTGCCGATGCGGAACAACTTGCCGGGTCCTCCCGCCAACGGAACGGTCCAGCGCTCACCCGCGTTCGCGGTCCAATCGCTCGTGATCGTCGCATTGCAGTAGACGAACCACCCGCGGGGCAGGTTGACGGTCAGGAAGTACTGGGCGGCGAATTCGTTGAGCTCATTGAGCCCGCTGCCACCCAACGACCAGGCGTTCCCCACCACTATGCCGGCACCCCCGGCGTCTTTGTCGTAGTTGAGTACTAGTGCCGGGCCGAGTGCGGGTCGGTTGGTCCCTAGATCGGGATGCGTACGCGTCGGCAGCAGCACCGCGGGGCCTACCCCCCAGACGAAGCTGCTCGGCTGGCGCGCGGTGACGAAGACGTTGATCAAGGCATCGCCGAGGCCGAATATGGACGGCGCATCGGGCACGGGCAGTTGTGCTGCCGGCACGATCGTATAGGTGACGACACGCAGGTCCTTGGTGAGGGCAAAGGGCCAGATGATCTGGACCGAGTAATCGCCTACGGTCTTCCCGGTGACCGGAGCGTTCGGCGTGACCGCGACATCGAGGATAACCTGGCGCAGCCCGGCAACCGGGTTGTGTTTACGCTTCGTCAGACTGTCGGCAGACTGCTGAGCCGACGCTGTCGCTGACAGCCCGATCGCGATCCCCACGACGACCCACTTTCGGGAGCCGATCAGCGCGCGCAGCTTCGGCATGTCGATTGTCATGCACTGAAGAACTCGACGAAAGCGCCATGCCGCAATCGAACATTGGGTATACTGTTCGCGAGGGTATGGTTCAGGCCGTCCATCAAACATGCCGAGCGCTCGACTCGTACTCGCGATTGGCGCGACCCGCGGCACAGGTCTTATGATTGCCCGTCTTCTCACTCGGGACGGAGTGGCTGTGCGCGCCCTCGCCCGCGATCCCGTTCGCGCGGCTGAAGCGCTCGGTCGGGAAGTGGAGATCGTTGCGGGTGACATCACGCGTCCGGAATCCCTCACCGCGGCGTTCAAGAATGTCACCCACGTCGTGTTCACGGCGGGCGTCCGGAGTGGCCATCCCGCGCGTGGGACGACGGTGCGCGACACGGAGTACCAGGGAACCATCAACACCCTTGGCGCCGCCCGCGCCGCTGGATTCAGCGGTCGCTTCCTATATATGACGGCCAGTGGCGGGGGCACACGGTCATTGGCCGCGGCATTCCTCAACCTGGTGAAGGGGAACACCCTGCGGTGGAGAGAGCGCGCTGAAGACGAGATCAGGGGCGCGGGGATCGACTACACGATCATCCGTGCCGGTGTCTTGGTCGATGCGCCCGCGGGGGAGCACACCATCGTGCTGACGCAAAAGCGTCTCGCCCTCTCGATCCGTCATCGCATCGCTCGCGGCGACGTCGCCGAGGCGTTTGTCGCCGCACTGGATCATCCGCGCGCTTCGCGAACGACGTTCGACATCGTGTGGGGAGATCGCGGACGCCCCGAGCCGTGGTCGCAGCTGCTCGACCGACTGCAGCCCGGCGAGATCGACATGCGGGGGTCGAAGTCGTAGAGTAGGGAGCGGCCCGTTCCAGTTCGTTGTCATCCTGAGCGAAGCGAAGGATCTCCCGTCCACTGGCTAGGGGCCGCTTCGGTGCCCGGAGAGTAGATCCTTCGGTCGCTCTGCTCCCTCAGGATGACAATCAACGTCTAACTCAGCACTCTCGCTCCGAGGTTACTCATGACTCGTGCTGCGCGCAGCGTCTATGTCTTCGGCATTTACCTGCTGGTCGTCGGTGCAGTGCTGATCGGCGCTCCTAACACCCTGCTGGCACTTCTGCAGCTGCCATCGACCAACGAGCCGTGGGTGCACGTTCTCGGCGTCCCGGTCATGGGGATGGGCGTGTACCATGTCGTGGGCGCGCGCGCCGAGCTCGTGCCGTTCTTTCGAGCCACGGTGTGGGTTCGCGTCTTTGTGTTGGTGATTTTCGCCGCGCTGGCGGCGCTCCAAGTGGTCCCGCCGATCATCATCGGGTTCGGTCTCGTCGATGCCGGCTGCGCGCTATGGACGCACCTCGCCATGCGCGAGACGCGCGTGCAGTTGAAGGCTTGAGACTAGCGAGGCAGCAGGAGTAGCGAGGCTACTCGCGTGGTGCCATTTTGAGCGGCGCAAACTAAGCACAGGTTGGGTCACCACCCTCTCCTTCCAACATCATGGCCCGAAGTAAGTCGCGGTGAGCGCCACCGACGCACTGCGCACCGCGTTGTCGGGCCACTACATCATCGAGCGCGAGCTGGGCCGCGGGGGCATGGCCACCGTGTTCCTGGCGCGCGACCTTCGCCACGACCGAGCCGTCGCGGTGAAATTGATGATGCGCGATCTCGTGGCGCCGTCGGGCGCCGAGCGCTTCCTGCACGAGATCAGGATCGCCGCGCGACTCACGCACCCGCACGTGCTCGGCGTCCACGACTCGGGGGAAGCCGACGGGCTCCTCTACTATGTCATGCCGTACGTCGAGGGAGAGACGCTGCGGGAGCGGTTGGCGCGCGAAGGCGCGCTTCCGCTCGCGGACGCCGTGCGTCTCCTGCGAGAGCTCGCCGACGCGCTGACGTACGCGCACGCGCGCGGCGTGGTGCACCGCGACTTGAAGCCGGAGAACGTGCTGTTGTCGGGGGGGCACGCGGTGATCGCCGACTTCGGAATCGCGAAGGCGCTGGCGGTTGCCACGCAAGACGGGGCTGCGAGCGCGGCCGGACTCACGGCGACTGGCATGTCTCTAGGGACGCCCGCCTACATGGCGCCCGAGCAGGCGGTCGGCGACCGGAACACCGATCACCGCGCCGACCTCTACTCGCTCGGCGTGATCGCCTACGAGGCGCTGTCTGGAGCACATCCGTTCGGCGCGCGCACGGCCCAGGCGCTGGTCGCGGCGCATCTCACGGAAGCGCCGGTGCCGCTCGGCGCGCGTCGTCGCGACGTTCCCCCGTCGCTGGCCGCGCTCGTGACGCAACTCCTCGCCAAGGAGCCGGCGGCTCGGCCGCAGAGCGCCGAGGCCGTGCGACAGACGCTGGACGCTGTGTCCACGTCGCCCGCACGGACGGCGTCGCGGCCGCGGCGCACAGCAGTCGCGGTGGCGGCGACCTTGGTCGTCGTCGCCAGCGCGGTGTGGTACGCGGCACTGCACAGGGCGCCGACCACGACCGACGTAGCGGCGATTCGCACGTTGGCGGTGCTGCCATTCGTGAACACCGGCGGCGACCCGGAAGACGATTACTTCAGCGACGGCCTGACCGACGAACTGGCGCACGCGCTTGGGCGGCTGCCGGGACTGCGCATCCAAGGGCGCTCGTCCAGCTACTCGTTCAAGGGAAAGACGGCAACGGCGCAGGAGATCGGGCGCGTGCTCGAGGTCGATGCGCTCGTCGAAGGTACGTTGCGGCGAGCGGGTGAGCGGTTGCGTGTGACGACGCAGCTCGTCGGCACCGGCGACGGAAAAGTGCTGTGGGACTCCGTGTTCGAGAGCCGGTCGATCGACGCCTTGGCCGTGCAGGATCAATTCACGCGCGCCGTCGTGGCGGCGCTCGCGCCGACGGTTGGGAATCGTCCGGCCGACGCGTCGGTGATCGACCTCGAACGGGGCACGACGGACCTCCAGGCGTTCGAACTGTATCTCAAGGGCCGGTCCCTCTGGCACGCCCGCGGCGCCGAGAACGTCACGCGATCGATCGACTACTTCCATCAGGCGATCGACCGGGACCCGAGGTTCGCGCGGGCCTACGCCTTGTTGGCGTTGGCCTACAACGTTCTCCCGGTGTTTGTCCCCGATCCGAAAGACACGCTGTCGGCACTCACCGCCGCCAACGCCGAGCACGCGTTGGCGCTCGACTCCACGCTCGCTGATGCCCAGATCGCCGCGGCACTCGGCCAGGAGCGGCGGCTGGTCAACTTTCCCAAGGCGATTGCGCACTATCGCCGGGCGATCGATCTCGAGCCGTCGAACTCATACGCGCACCACGCGTTCGGATTCTTCCTGCTCGGGCTGGGTCACACCGACGAGGCGGTGCGCGAGTTGGCGCAGGCCGTGCAGCTCGATCCGCTCGCCAAATCGGCGGGAACCGCGTCGTCATTGGGCCTCATGTTCGCGCGACACATCCCCGAGGCCATCGCCGAGTCGCGTCGCATAGTCGCGCGCGACTCCACCTTTGCGCTCGCGTTCCAGACTCTAGGGCTCGCGCAATTGATGAGCGGGCAGCCGGACAGCGCGGTGCGCTCGCTCGAGCGGGCCAGGCAGTTGTCCCCCCTCATGCCCGGGCGTTTCGCCCGGCTGCTCCTCGCCTACGCCGCTGCCGGGCGATGGGCCGACGTAGAGCGGATTCGCGCGGAGTTGCGCCGCCCGGACGGCGATCACTCCGGGGGCGTCGACGCCGCTTACGCCGACTTCGTTCTCGGCGATCGCGAGCCGCTCGTCCGCCTGCTGACGACGAAAGGGGGTCAACGGCGCTGGCACGAGCAGTATCTGTTCGGCTGCAACCCGCTGATCGATCCGCTCTGGTCCGACCAGCGTTTTGTGGCCGCCATGCGGAAATTGACGATCGAACCGTGCCCGCTCGCGCGTCCGTGGCCCTTTCCGCCCCGGCCACGGTGAGCGTCGCCTTTCTGCCGGTGACAGGCGATCGCCCCGGGCGGCCTATCTAATCGGGGCGATACGACGCCTTTATGCGAATGGGCACGATCGTCTCCCCCCAATGAATGCGCATCACCGCATCCTCACGTAGCACGACGGGGAAATAGAGCGCCATCGTCTCCATGTGAGAGCTGCGTTCGGTGGCGACGTCGAACCGGAGCGCGTCTTCGCTCGCGCCAGGGTATGGCCTGTGAAAGACGTGTGCGGCGCGGCTCAGGATCACGGTCCACGCACCCTTCTCGCGCGGAA
>Ga0137464_1000382_pt1 | contig 14472 bp, 11 predicted proteins | sample EasRivERMGT814_2_FD_102306 | JGI IMG/M metagenome (GOLD analysis project Ga0137464, IMG submission 102306) | Soil microbial communities from meander-bound floodplain in the East River, Colorado, USA - East River MetaG ERMGT814_2 | ecosystem: Environmental > Terrestrial > Soil > Floodplain ...
AATGTCCGCGCTGGTCGTGCTCGTGGTGTTCGTCACGATCGGCCTGCTCGATTCGATTCACTATCGGCCGGCGCTCGAGCGCAAGGCGGGGCAGGGCACCGCCTATTCGACCGAGGTGCTCTCGGTCTTCGACGTGATCGCGAGCCCGCTTCGCGACCGCAGGGAGCGCACCTACTCCGCGCCCTTTGCGACCCGGGCCTACACGCGCGAGACGCTCGAAATCCAAGGGCCGGACGGCCGGGTCCGGCAGGTCAGGGAGTTTCCCAAGTTGAGGTGGGGCGGCGCGCATCTCGAGGACGAAACCGGGCGAGGCCGGGACATCCTGGTCCGGGCAATGCTGGGGCTGGCTCTGGGATCGCTCGTCTGGTTCGTGCTTGCCGGAGCCTCGGCCTGGCGGCAGGCCCACCTCTCGAAGCGCCGCCTGGGCGGGGCGTGGCGCGCGATCTGGCGCGGGGAGACGCAGACGCCCTGGCGCGCCGTTCTGATCACCGCGGGCGTGCTGCTCGCGCTGGCCGGCCCGGCGCTGGCGCTATGCGCCCACTATCACGTCCTCGGCACCGACAAAGTCGGCCGGGATGTCTTCTACCTCGCCTTGAAGAGCATACGCACCGGGCTCATTATCGGCACGCTGACCACGCTCGTGCTGCTCCCGCTCGCAGTCGCGCTTGGCATCATGGCGGGGTATTTCCGCGGCTGGATCGACGACGTGATCCAGTACCTCTACACCACCGTCAGTTCGATCCCGGGCGTGCTGCTGATCGCGGCCGCCGTCCTTTTGATGCAGGTCCAGCTCGACCGGCATCCGGAGCTCTTTCCGACCTCGGCGCAGCGAGCCGACCTGCGGCTGCTGTTCCTGTGCTTGATCCTGGGACTCACGAGCTGGACCGGCCTCGCGCGGCTGCTGCGCGGCGAATCCCTCAAGCTGCGGGAGCTCGAGTACATCCAGGCGGCGCAGGCCTTCGGCGTGCGCGATACGCGCATCATCGCGCGGCATATTCTCCCCAACGTGATGCACATCGTGTTGATCAGCCTGGTGATGGACTTTTCGGGACTGGTGCTCGCCGAAGCCGTGCTCTCCTACGTAGGCGTCGGCGTCGATCCCTCGATGATCAGCTTCGGCACCATGATCAACGCGGCGCGCCTGGAGATGTCGCGCGAGCCGATCGTGTGGTGGGCGCTCGCGGCGGCCTTCGCGTTCATGTTCGTGCTGGTCCTGGCGGCGAACCTGTTCGCGGACGCGGTGCGCGACGCCTTCGATCCGCGAGTGCGGGTCGGCACATTGGCGGCCGCATGAGCACACTGTCTCGCCGGGAGCGGCGGCCGGCGTGGGCCGGGCAAGGGTCCCCTTGGCGCCGCCCCGTCCATCGAAGGACGACGCGCCAAGCTCGGGAGCGGCGCAGGGAAGGCCCGGCCCGCGCCGGCCGCCGCGAGGTTTCGGCATGAGCGAGTTCCTCCTTCGCGTTCGCAATCTCAGGACCGTGCTCCACGGAACGGGCGAACCCGTGCGCGCGGTGGACGGCATCGACCTGGAAATCCGGCGCGGCGAGACCTTCGCCATCGTCGGCGAATCCGGATGCGGCAAGACCATGACCGCGTTGTCGCTCATGCGGCTCCTGCCCGAGACCGGCCGCATCGTCTCGGGCAGCGTCGAGCTCGCGGGACTGGATCTTCTCGCCCTTCCGGAAACGGCGATGCGCACGGTCCGCGGCCGGCGCATCGCCATGATCTTCCAGGAACCCGCCACCAGCTTGAATCCCGTGCTGACCGTCGGGACCCAGATCGGGGAAGTGCTCGAACGCCACACCGAGTTGCGCGGCGCACAGCTCGGGGAGCGCATCCTCTCGCTCCTCGACGCGGTGGGCATTCCCGACGGGGCGCGCCGCGCAGAGGAATATCCCTTCCAGCTCTCGGGGGGACTCAAACAGCGCGCGATGATCGCCATGGCGCTCGCCGCCGGTCCGGATCTCCTCGTCGCCGACGAACCGACCACGGCGCTCGACGTCACCATCCAGTCGCAGGTGCTCGAGCTGCTGCGCGAACTGCAGAAGAAGAACGGCATGGCGATCCTGCTCATCACGCACGACCTGGGAATCGTCGCGCAGATGGCGCACCGCGTCGCGGTGATGTACGCGGGCCAAATCATCGAAGTCGCCGACCGCGAGCGCTTCTTCGCGGCGCCCCAGCACCCCTACTCGCGCAAGCTCTTTGCGGCGCTTCCGACGACCGGCAAGCGCGGCGCGGAGCTCGCGGTGATCAAGGGCCAGGTACCGCCGCTCACGACCGAATTCCGCCGCTGCCGTTTCACCGAGCGCTGCGATTTTGCCTTCGAGCGCTGCTCTGCCGAGGCGCCGGGATGGACGCAGATCGCGGACGGGCACGAAGTACGGTGCTTCCTCAGGGAAACGGAGCACGCGGGCCCCATTCAGGCGGGCGAGGCGGGCGCTGCCGCGATCCCCGCCGGAGCCGCGGAAGCTGCGCCGCTCCTTTCCGTGCGCGATCTGAAAGTGCATTTCCCGATCCGCAAGGGTCTGTTCAAGCGCACCGTCGGCCACGTCAAGGCGGTGGACGGCACGTCGCTGGAGGTCCGCGCCGGACGCACGCTCGGCCTGGTCGGCGAATCGGGCTGCGGCAAGACCACCGTCGGCAAGGCGATCCTCCAGCTCATCCGCCCCACGGCGGGCGAAGTGCGCTTCGATGGGGTCGAGCTGACGCGCGCGCGCGGTGCTGCGCTACGCATGCACCGCCGCGACTTCCAGATCATCTTCCAGGATCCCTACGCCTCGCTCAATCCGCGCATGCGCGTCGCCGACATTCTCTCCGAAGGGATGGCAGCGCTCGGCGTCGAGAACGACGCCGGGGGGCGCACCCGGCGCGTTGGGGAAATCCTCGACCAGGTCGGGCTCGCGCGCGACTCGGTCGATCGCTACCCGCACGAGTTCTCGGGCGGACAGCGCCAGCGGATCGCGATCGCGCGCGCTTTGGCTGTCCGCCCGCGCCTCATCATCTGCGACGAGCCCACCAGCGCGCTGGATGTTTCGGTACAGGCGCAGATTCTCAACCTGCTCAAGTCCCTGCAAAAGGAACTCGGGCTTTCGTATCTCTTCATCACGCATAACATCGCGGTGGTCGAATACCTCGCGCACGAGGTGGCGGTGATGTACCTGGGACGGATCGTCGAACGCGGCACCGTGGACGAAGTGCTGCGGGAGCCGAAGCACCCGTATACGCAGGCGCTGCTCGCCGCGGTGCCGAAAATCGAAGCCGGGGGCACGCGCGAGGTGATCCGCCTGGAGGGCGAGCTGCCTTCGCCGGTGAATCCGCCCGCGGGCTGCCACTTCCATCCCCGCTGCCCGAAGGTGATGCCGGAGTGCCGCGAGCGCTACCCGGAAAAGTTCGCGTTGTCGGACACGCGGAGCGTGGCGTGCTGGTTGTACAAGAAGTAAATGCCCTCTCCCTCCGGGGCCGCCAGGTATGAGGCACCGATCGGCGCCAACACTATCCTCTCTGTACTTTCATTCCCCAATTAGCCGGTCTACCTTCTTTGTTTTTATCCAGGAAATGATTGATTTGACGACAGGCCCCTCGCGCCCCTGGTAGGAGTGCAGGTGGGCGCCGCCACAGGGATCACCCCCGGGCACGCCGCCACGCACCGTCACCAGATTCTCGCCGGCATATTCCTTCACGGCCGAATAAGGCGTTTGCGGACAAGCATCGTTCTCATTATGAACATGAAGAATCGGAGCGGCGATGGTGTCGTAGGAAAAGCCGGAAAGCGAACTCGCATACCCTTGGCGATTTGGCCCGTTCATCGACGCGGAATGAATACTGCCGTTGATCTCGCTGTCCGGCTTCAGGCGACAAAGAGGCTGCCCATAACCGTGCTATTTGTGTCCGGACCGAAATGCCCAGACGCACAAGCCGCCAGCAACGACCATTGCAACCCAGGAAACCCACACTGGCATGTCGACACCTCCGACATGCACCGGCCATTGATATAGAGCCCGCACAGCTTGAAGAACGGCTATTACGGCGAAGAGAACACCTGAGACGACGACATACTTGCTCCGCATTTCGATCCTCCTATTCAGCCAGTGACACCCAAACGTCGCCGTTCAACGGCGCGCCGCTCTTGGGCGCGTCCGTTGCAACGGCTTGTTCGGCGACATCGCTTCATAGCGAAGGACCTACTCCGCGCCTTGAATGCCAGAACGCAACAACTTCGAGAAACGTGCCGCGGACTCGGTAGTAGACAAAATACCCGACGCGAGGCAGGTAAAGCCTTCGAACTACTTCGGAGCGTGGTGTTTCCACCTTGGTGCCGATGCCAGGTTCTTCAACGAGCAAGGCCAAGGCGGCCTCAACATCCATGCGTACAGCCCCGGGAGCGGCAAGACGATTGATGGACCACCACTCTGCTGCTCGTTCAATCGCGCGCTGGGCGCGAGGCTTAATACGGACGCTAAGCGTCAAGATCAGCCGAAACGGCGAAGGCGCTTAAAAAACTCCGCGGCCGGAACGCCTTCCTCTCGGTCGGCCTCGTCTAAGGCAGCAAGAAGCTCTGCCTCTTCTTCGGGCGAGAGCTTCACAACCGCTTCGTCGCCACGAGCGAGGACAGTGACGGCCGTTCCTTCCGGCAGAGAGAGGCCTTCAACGACAACTTTTCCGTCAATTACGGTGCCTGAAACGACTTGCATACTGGAATAGTACCCGAATGCGAAGTGGCGATGCAATTTGGCGCCGAACCTGTAATGCTAAGCAGGAATGCAGTTGAGCAGTGTCCAGACCGATGCAATGTCTTTGAAAAAACAAACCGCTGTGCTCTGCGGGACTTTGCTCAACGGCATTTTTTGTCAAGTGCTTGACGTTACGAATGATTTCCGGAATTGCGGTACGTCCGTCAGGCGGCTTACCTCGCCCCTGGAACCCTGCGCGTTTTGAGAAACTCTTCGAGCGTTTCTCCGCGAAATCCTGCGACCATTTCCGGGTTGGAGACGCCTTTGACGCGGCCGAGTTTTTCCAGGCAGAAGAAGCTCGCGCCGTAGCGGATGAGCGCCGCCCAGTCGAGGTCGCGGACCATTCTGCGTTCTTCCACGCTCAAGGCCGCCTTGGCGAAGGCCGCCTCGGGGTCGCTCTTGAAGAGTTCGCGGTTTGCGGGGGTGGTGAAGCCGTGGAGGAAGCGGTTCAGGCGCAGCGCCTTGGCGCTGGTGGCCAGGTCGAAGAGGTAGGTGCCCGCCAGTTTCTCGGCGCCTTTGAGCTGGGGGTTCATCGGAATAGCAGATTCTTCGCTTCGCTCGGAATGACAAAGCTTAGGTGGAGGCGCGGGAGCGTCGTGCGCCGTTTCGAGATGGTTTGCGCGAGGCGCGCGCCTTCCTTGAGGCCGGCTTCGCGCCGGGCTCCTCGAACAGCGCCACCGCCATCGCGGTAGTCATGGGCAGGTAGTAGTTCTGGTGGATTTTCTTCACGCGCGGCGAGAGCGCGCCGCGCATCGCGAGCCACATGATTTCCTCGGCTCCTTCGGTGCCGCCGAGGCGGATGTAGTCGGCGTGGCGCATCGCGGCGAGTTTCTTCGGATCGCGCGCGATCAGATCGAGGAACTTCCTGTCCCATTTCTCGTTGTTGAATCCGGCGCGCTTGCCGTTCATCTGGTGCGAGAGGCCGCCGGTGCCGACGATGACCACCTTCAGGTCCTCCGGGTAGGAGAGCACGGCGCGGCGCACGGCCTGCCCGAGCTTCCAGCAGCGCGCGGGCGTGGGGATCGGGTGCTGGAGCACGTTGATCTCGATCGGCACGATCTTTCCGGGCCAGTCGGGCGAGGGCGGCCAGAACATGGTGAGCGGCGAGTGCACGCCATGGTCGATCGGCAGGTCCTGAAAAACGGAGATATCGAACTCGTCGTTCACCAGCGCGTCGGCCATGTGGCGGGCGAGGCCGGCGTGGCCCTTCAAGGGGGGGATGGCACGCGGTCCCAGGCCTTCGTCGGCGATCGGGTATTCGGCGGAGACGCCGAGCGCGAAGGTCGGGTAGTGATCGAAGAAAAAAGTGGACGCGTGATCGTTGTAGAAGAACACGAGAATATCGGGCTTTCTTTCCGCGAGCCAGACCTTGACCGGCTCATAGCCCCTGAAGAGCGGCGCCCAGTCGGGGTCGTTCTGTTTCTTGCGGTCATACGCGCCGCCGATCGTGGGGACGTGCGAGGTGCCGATGCCGCCGAGGATTTTCGCCATGGATGTCGGGAATTCTAGCGCTTCTCCATGCCCAGAGCGACGACCGCCCCGATGACGATGAGCGCGCCGGCGATCTGCAAAGGCGCCAGCCCCTGGCCGAGGATGACCCAGCCGAGAACGAGCAGCGCCACCGGCTCGAAGTTGAGCACGGCGATGTCGCTCGCCGAGCGCATGCGCGGCTGCAGCACGAACAAGGCGGTGATCGCCGAGCCGTAGAAGAGCGTGAGCAGCGTGAGGCCCAGCCATCCCATGCCGTCGGCGGGTAGAGCGAGCGTTCCCGTAGCGGCGACCGCGGCGAGCGCCACTACGCCGCAGCTCGCCATCGTGTAGAAGCTGCGTACGCGGCCGTCCACGCCCTGCAGCCAGCGCGCATTGAGAAACAGCACCGAGGCGAAGGCGAGCGAGGAGCCGGTCGCGAACGCGACCCCCGCGCCGATCTCGCTCCAGCGCACCGCGAGCTGCTCGCCGGTATGGGTGATGTCGAGGGCGAGCGCCAGGCCGAAAAGCGCGACCAGCATGGCGGCGAAGGCGCTGCGCGACGGGCGCTCCACTCCGGCCGCCCAGGTCATGAGCGCAAACAGCATCGGATAGGTGTTGAACGTGAGCAGCGCAAGCGCGACGGGCAACCGGGCAACGGCGGCGTAGATACAGTAGCTTTGCACGGCCACCACGACCCCGATTGCGAGCGCGCGCCCAAGCGTCAGGCGGGGGAGCGTGAGCGGAGTGCGCAGTGCGATAAGCAGTGCGAGCAGCGCGAGCGCCGTGCCGCCGGAGCGGAACACGACACCTGTGACGACGCTGACGCCGTGGTCGAAGGCGACGCGCGCGGCGATGTGGTTGAGGCTGAAGGTGACCGCGATAACGAGCAGGGTCGCGATACCCAGCCAGCGGGGCAGAGGCGTCAAAGCGCTACGTCGAAAAGCCGCCGGAACATCGTGCGTTGAGCGTTGCGGAAATGCGGCCGGACGCGGTCGCTCCACGCGGTGTGACGCACCGCCAGCCAGGGCTCGCTGACCAGGGTTTCGGTGCCCACCAGATCGTAGCAGGAGTGATAGCGCGGCGAGCCTCCCGGATTGCGGAAGCGCCGGGCGCGCACGCACCCCGGGCAGGCGGCAAGCCCGGGCATGTGCTCGCCGTCGTACCAGGCGTTGAGGTCGGCCTCGTGTTCCGCGGCGACGTCGGTCTCGACGACGTAGTGAAACGGCGCCGCCTCGCCGCGCGATGCGCCGGGGACATCGAATACCGGTTGGAGTCTCGCCGCGCTGACTCTCAGATCTTTCAGGGCGGGCAGGCTGCCCGCGCGCTCGGCAACGCGGCCGAGCGCGGCCGTATTCACGGCGCCGAACTCGCGCGAAAAGAGGTACGCATAGACCTCGCCCCCGGTCTCGACCGCCGCGTAGGCGGCGACGCTCTCGGCGAGAGGCACGCAGTCCGTGGCGAGTTTTTTCAGGGCGGTCTCGAAATCATCGGGCGGGCGCGAGGCCCCCGCGCATCTGAGGAGAATTCCGCCGGTGTGCGCCGCGCTCATGCTGCCTTGAATCCTATGCGACCGCGACGGGGATCTTGAAATCCTTGATGCGCTTTTCCCATTCCGCCGGGCCGGTCTGATGCACCGAGGTGCCGTTCGCGTCGACGGCGACCGTGACCGGCATGTCCTTCACCTCGAACTCGTAGATCGCTTCCATGCCGAGGTCGCCGAAGGCGAGTACGCGGGATTTTCGTATCGCCTTGGCGACGAGGTAGGCGGCGCCGCCCACGGCGATGAGCGAAGCGGCCTTGTGCTTGCGGATCGCCTCGATCGCCGCCGGGCCGCGTTCGCCCTTGCCGATCATGGCAACGAGACCCATGCCGAGCATCATCTCGGTGAACTTGTCCATGCGGGTCGCCGTGGTGGGGCCCGCGGGGCCGACGACTTCGTCGCGCACCGGATCGACCGGGCCGACGTAATAGATCACGCGGTTGGTGAAATCCACCGGGAGCTTTTCGCCTTTTCCCAGCATGTCCTCGATGCGCTTGTGCGCGGCGTCGCGGCCGGTGAGCATTTTTCCGGAGAGGAGCAGGGTTTCTCCCGGCGTCCATGTTTTCACTTCCTCGCGCGTCAACGTGTCGAGGTTCACGCGCCTGGACTGGGCGGCGGGTGTCCAGGTCACCTTGGGCCAGTCTTCCAGGCTCGGCGCTTCGAACTCCGCCGGGCCCGAGCCGTCCAGCGCGAAGTGGATGTGCCGGGTCGCAGCGCAGTTGGGGATCATCGCGACCGGCTGCGAGCCCGCGTGCGTCGGGAACGTCCTCAACTTGACGTCGAGCACCGTGGAGAGGCCGCCGAGGCCTTGAGCGCCGATGCCGAGCCGGTTGACCTTCTCGTAGAGCTCCAGGCGCAGCTCCTCGTGCTTGTCGCGGGGCCCCCGCGCCAGCAGCTCGTGCATGTCGATCGGCTCCATGAGGACTTCCTTCGCCATCTGCATCGCTTTTTCCGCAGTACCTCCGACGCCGATGCCGAGCATCCCCGGCGGACACCAGCCCGCTCCCATCGTCGGCACGGTCTTCAGCACCCACTCGACGATCGAGTCCGAGGGGTTCAGCATCGCGAACTTCGATTTGTTCTCCGAGCCGGCGCCTTTGGCGGCGACGTCCACTGCGACGGTGTTCCCCGGCACGAGCTCCATGTGGATCACCGCCGGGGTGTTGTCCCTCGTGTTCCTGCGACCGAAGAGCGGATCTTCGACGATGGAAGCGCGCAGTTTGTTGTCCGGATGCAGGTAGGCGCGGCGCACGCCTTCGTTCACCGCGTCGGCCACGGACGGAAATGCGGAGCCCGTGAAACCTTCGAAGCGCACCTCCATGCCGATTTTCAGGAACACGTTGACGATGCCCGTGTCCTGGCAGACCGGCCGGCGGCCTTCGGCGCACAGGCGCGAGTTGCTCAGAATCTGCGCGATGGCGTCTTTCGCCGCCGGCGAGCGCTCGCGCTCGTAGGCGCGCGCGAGGTGCTGGATGTAGTCGCGCGGATGGTAGGTGCTGATGTACTGCAGTGCGTCGGCGACGCTCTGGATGAGGTCTTGCTGCCGGATCGTGGTCACGGCGGTCCCGGTCAGTGCGCCGTCACGGGGTGGGCCGGCGTCGCGAGGCGCTCGGTCCAGGCGATCGCCAGCGCCGAGACGAGGAACGCGAGGTGGATGAAAGTCTGCCACATCATCGTCTTTTCGTCGAAGTTCGAGGCGTTGATGAAGGTCTTGAGCAGGTGGATCGACGAGATGCCGATGATTGCCGTCGCGAGCTTCACCTTCAATACGCCCGCGTTGACGTGCGAGAGCCACTCCGGCTGGTCCGGGTGACGGTCGAGATCGAGGCGCGAAACGAATGTCTCCCATCCGCCGATGATGACCATGACGAGCAGGTTGGAGATCATCACCACGTCGATCAGGCCGAGCACGCCCAGCATGAGTACGGTCTCGTCGATGTTGCGTACTCCGACCACCTGGAGGAGATGAATGAGCTCCTTCCAGAACTGGAACACGTATACGCCCTGGGCGACGATCAATCCGAGGTAAAGGGGCGCTTGCAGCCACCGGCTCGCGAATATCCAGCGGGGCAGGGGTCTCAATGCGGGTGCGGCAACTGTGTCGGACATGGAAGCTCCCTTATTTTGATTGAGGCGGCAACGCGGATGGGCGACTGGCGCGGCGAAGACTCTCGCCGGGAAGTGCGCCGTCCCCTCCCCGGCGCAAGCCGGCAGCGCGAAATCTTAACATGGCGTCTTGTTGCGAAGCTCGACCCCTCGCCGGTAATATCACGCTTCCCGGCGTCCCGGCGAAAACGACTCAGAGGAGGATTCCCAAGATGGCCGACGCAACGATCGAATCCGTGCTCCAGGAAGACCGGCTGTTCCCGCCTTCGCCCGAGTTCGTCAAGCAGGCCAACGTATCCGGCGCCGCGGCCTACCAGGCGCTGTGCGACGAGGCGGCGCGCGACTTCGAGGGCTTCTGGGGCCGGCTGGGCAAGGAGCACGTGCTCTGGCACAAGCCGTTCACCAAGGTGCTCGATGAATCGAACGCGCCCTTCTTCAAGTGGTTCCACGACGGCGAGCTGAACGCCTCTTACAACTGCCTCGACCGGCATCTGAAGACGCAGGGCGACAAGACCGCGATCATCTTCGAGGCGGACGACGGCAAGGTCACGAAGATCACCTACCGGCAGCTCTACCACAAGGTCTGCCAGTTCGCGAACGCGCTCAAGTCGCTCGGCATCAAGAAAGGCGAGCGCGTCATCATCTACATGCCGATGTCGATCGAGGTTGTGACGGCGATGCAGGCGTGCGCGAGGATCGGCGCGACGCACTCGGTGGTGTTCGGCGGCTTCTCGGCGAAGAGCGTGCAGGAGCGCATTATCGACGCGGGCGCGGTGGCGGTGATCACCGCCGACGGGCAGATGCGCGGCGGCAAGGAGATTCCGCTCAAGCCGGCGATAGACGAAGCCTTGTCGCTGGGCGGCTGCGAAGGCGTGAAGAGCGTCGTCGTCTACAAGCGCACCGGGACTTCGGTCGCCATGCAGGGGCCGCGCGACAAGTGGTGGCACGACGTGATCGAGGGCCAGGCCGAAACCTGCGAGCCGACCTGGGTGAACGCCGAGCACCCGCTTTTCATCCTGTACACGTCGGGCTCGACCGGCAAGCCCAAGGGCGTGCAGCACTCGACCGGCGGCTACCTCCTGATGACGGTCATCACGATGAAGTGGGTGTTCGACTACAAGCCCACGGACGTATTCTGGTGTACCGCGGACGTCGGCTGGGTGACCGGGCACAGCTACTGCACCTACGGCCCGCTCGCGGCGGGCGCGACCGAAGTGATGTTCGAGGGCGTGCCGGTGTGGCCGGACGCCGGGCGCTTCTGGAAAATGATCCAGGACCACAAGGTGACGGTGTTCTATACCGCGCCGACTGCGATCCGCACGCTCATCAAGGCGGGCGGCGACCTCCCGAAGAAATACAATCTCAAGTCGCTCCGCATCCTCGGCACGGTCGGCGAGCCGATCAATCCGGAGGCGTGGATGTGGTACTACACGACCGTCGGGGACTCGCGCTGCCCGATCGTCGATACCTGGTGGCAGACCGAAACGAGCAGCCACCTGATCACGCCGCTGCCGGGCGTGCATCCGCTGAAGCCCGGCTCCTGCACCATGCCGCTGCCCGGAATCATGGCGGCGATCGTGGATGAGACCGGCCACGACGTGGAGAAGGGCAGAGGCGGGATCCTCGTCATCAAGCGCCCGTGGCCGGGAATCATCCGCACCATCTGGGGCGACCCGGAGCGGTTCAAGAAGAACTACTTCCCGGCGGACTTCAAGGGCAAGTATTACCTCGCGGGCGACGGCGCGAGCCGCGACAAGGACGGCTACTACCGCATCATGGGCCGCATCGACGACGTGCTGAACGTCTCGGGGCACCGTCTCGGCACGATGGAGATCGAGTCGGCGCTGGTGGCGAACGTGAAACTCGTCGCCGAGGCCGCAGTGGTGGGACGGCCCGACGAGATGACCGGCGAGGCCGTCTGCGCCTTTGTCGTGCTCAAGGGCCCGCGTCCCACCGGCGACGAGGCGAAAAAAATCGCCGACGAGCTGCGCAACTGGGTGGCAAAGGAGATCGGCGCGATCGCCAAGCCGAAGGACATCCGCTTCGGCGACAACCTGCCCAAGACGCGCTCCGGGAAAATCATGCGGCGGCTGCTGCGCTCGATCGCCAAGGGCGAGGCGATCACCCAGGACGTCTCGACGCTGGAGAATCCCGCGATCCTCGAGCAGCTGAAGCAGTCAACCTGAGATCGTCACCGGCCCTCTTCGTGCACACCCTCTCCCGCTTGCGGGAGAGGGTAGGGTGAGGGGAAGCGTGCGCGACCCATGAAGGACCCGTTCGCGCAGGACCCCTTGCTCGAGCCGCTGGGCTCCGCGTCGCGCCCCGGGACCTCAACGAATTCGACCGGCGCATGCTCAAGGAGTCCCTGCGGCAGGCGCGGCGACTGCAGCAGCGCCTCGCGCTCGACTGCCGCCGCTGACCGGCCGCCGGAACCGCGCGGGATTGATCGCGCTCGCGTAAAATCCCGACCTCGAACGGAGAGGTGGATGAGCGGTTTAAGTCGCACGCCTGGAAAGCGTGTTTAGGTTAATAGCCTAACGCGGGTTCGAATCCCGCCCTCTCCGCCAGCAGATAGTCCAGCAAAATCTGGTATGCGGAACTCGGCGACCGGCTGACCAGCCTCGCTCTGCAGCTCCTGGCGCTGACCTTCGTGCGCACCAGCGAGCTGATCGGCGCGCAGTGGGAGGAGTTCGATCTCGATTCGGCAGTGTGGATCATCCCGGCGGCGCGCATGAAGATGGCGAGGCTCGGGGCGCTGGGTGAAGGGGCACGGGTGGCGTCGGGGCGGCTGTGCGGTTGAACCTCTTCCCTTTTGGACCATGCGGCGAAGTCAACGCTCAGCGCGGTCTTTCTTCAAGCGCTGCGTAGGGGCCGTCGGCGTAGACGATACGCCCCCCCACCATGGTCAGCAGCGACACGGTGCCGCCGATCTGCTCGACCGGCACGCTGAGGTAGTCGCGGCCCAGCACCGCGAGATCGGCGAGCTGACCGGCTGCGAGCGCGCCGCGCGCGTTCTCTTCGAAGCTGAACCAGGCGCTGCCTTGCGTGTACAGGCGCAGCGCCTCGATCCGCGTCGGCAGTTCTTCCGGCGCGCGCATGGCGACGCCGGAGATGGTTTTGCCGTCGAGCATCCATTGCAGCGAGACGAAGGGGTTCGGCGCCATCACGCGGTGCGCGTCGGTGCCGCCGCCGACCGGCAGCTTCAGCCGCAGCGCGCTCACAAGCGGCGGCACGAGGCGCGCGGCATCGGCGCCGCGCTGGCCGAGGAAGGCCTCGCCGCGGAAATAGAACGCGTTCTGCACGAGCCAGCCCATCCCCATTGTCTTCAAGCGCTTGAGAGATTCCGGCGATGCGTCGTTGAGATGCGCAACGGACCAGCGCAGTTTTGCGATGGGCGTCTCGGCGTTGACGCGCTCGAGCACTTCGAGCAGGTGATGCACGGGGCGGTCGTTGTGCCAGTGGAAAGTCGCGGTCATGCCGCGCGATACGGCCCAGCGCAGCACTTCGTATAGCTGCTCTTTCTGCGCGTCGCTCGGATTGTCGTTGTTGTAGTGGCCCCAGGTGACGTTCTCGCCGATGCCGTTGAAGCGCAACCAGTCGTCACCGAAGCCCATCGGCAGCGTCTGCGTCAGCTCCTTGAAGTCTTCGAGCTCGCGATCGCGGCGCGGCGCGCTCAGGCTGTAGCGCACGCGCAGGGTGAGCCCGTGCTCGCGCCAGACCTGGAACAGCGGCTGGTAGTCCGGTATCTCGATGTTGTAGCCGCCCGGATCGCTCACGCCGGTGATGCCCATGGCGTTGAGGGCGCGGAAGAACGCGCGCGTGCCTTCGAGCTTCTGCGCGAACGTCGGGCGCGGCAGCAGGTTGTAGAGGTCGCTGATGGCGCGGTTGTCGCCGGCGAGCCAGCCGGTCGGCTTGCCGTCCTTGTCGTGCTCGATGGTGAGGCGCGCCGCCAATTTTGAATTGCTGGGGATGCCGAGCGCATCAGCGCCGCCCGGGCCGAGCAGCACATTGCTGTAGAGCAACTGGATGTAGACGTGATGATCGGGGGCGGCGGCAGCGATCTCGGCCTGCGTCGGTCGTCGGTCTTCGCGGAACTGCCGGTCGGTCCAGCCGCCTGCCACCACCAGCCATGATCCCTGCGGGGCTGTCTTCGCTGCCGCGCGTATGCGCTCGAGCGCTTCTTTCAGCGTGCGAACGCCGGACCAGTGCACCTCGGTGGTGTAGCTCAAGCCTGCGCGGATGGCGTGGATGTGCGAATCGATCAGGCCGGGGATGACTGTGCGGCCATCGAGATCAATGACGCGGGTCGAGGGGCCGGCCAGCGCGCGGATGCCCGACACATCGCCGATCGCTGCGATTTTTCCGTCGCGCACCGCCAACGCCTGCGCAGGCGCGCCGTCATAGACGACAAGCTTGCCATTGATGAGGATGGTGTCGGGCGCCGGCGCTTGTATCTGCGCGCGCGCGGTGTCGATTCCAATCAGCGCAAAAAGAAAAACAGCGACGAGGCAGGCGCGCAGTACGGGGCCGCGCCTTACTGGCGCTGCATCGTGCATTCAGTCTCGATGAACATGGCCGTGCCGCCGGGCGGCGTGCGGCGATTGACCTTGACCTGCTTGTAGC
>Ga0137464_1000386_pt1 | contig 14413 bp, 19 predicted proteins | sample EasRivERMGT814_2_FD_102306 | JGI IMG/M metagenome (GOLD analysis project Ga0137464, IMG submission 102306) | Soil microbial communities from meander-bound floodplain in the East River, Colorado, USA - East River MetaG ERMGT814_2 | ecosystem: Environmental > Terrestrial > Soil > Floodplain ...
ACCCCGAAGGCCGCCGCCTCGGCCACCAGCTGCTTGGCCGTGGGCACCCCCTGGTACTCGATATTCGAATCCGCCCCGACGGCCTGCTCCGCCTCGCTCACCGCGTATTTCAGCAGGTCCGCCAGCCGCTCCTCGCCGATTTCCTCGATGATGCCGTTGTAGCCGAACTCCTTGAGGTGCGCACCGGCCGCGGCCAGACTCGGGAACCGATCGGGCAGCCGCGCGACCATCTCCGCCGCCAACGCCACCTTGGTCGACGCGGTAAACGCCGGCATCCGATTGGCCGCAATGCGAATGGCTTTGCCGCCGACAGCTTTCGCGGCTCGGCCGATCAGGGCTGCCGACCCGCCCTCGGTGAACACATCGATGTAGGTTTCCGCAAGGGCATCGCGCAACGCACCAAAGAGCGGGGCACCCGGTTCAGTCACCAGCAGCCGGGCCGATTCCTGGTCCTGGGGCCGCAACACATAGTCAGGCGTCACGTTCTGAATGGTTCGACCGACGATACGCGGCAGAAACGCCGGCGTGCGCAAGGCCGCCTCGGTGGCCATTCTGCCGACCGAGGAAGCTCCACGTGCGATGGCTCCGCGCGCCACAGGCGCCGCCACGGCTTGTCCCGCCTGCGCCAGAGCAGCTTTCTTGATACCCGCCGAGAGGCCCTTTTTGATGCCCGCGCGCAGCAGCGTGGCTACGCCACCCGACGCGAAGAACTCCAGCAGATAGGGGATCGACTCCGTGGCGATGGCCGTAGCCAGGCCGCCCGTCGTATGACCCCGCGACGTCCGCACCAAGTCATCCTGGAAGTCCGCCAGCGTCTCCCACTCCTCGGGGCTGGCAAATCCGTTCTCGGCGTGCTTGGCGGCTACGTAGACCTCCAATAGGTCCTTGGCCTCGACGCCGGCTCCCCAGAACGGGATGAGGCCCTGAGCGCCCCGCGAGGTTCCCAGTCGTCCCAGCGTCTCCCCGGCCGTCTGGGGCTTGGCCAGCTCAGCAGTCTCCGGCAGACCGTAGGCCGCCCGCCGCTTGTTGAGCTGGTAAAGACGCCCTTCGTCCGACGTGGCCGCTTCCCAAGTGCCGGACGATCGCGCCTCAAGCTCAGCGGCGGAAGCCGCGATCCGAGCCAAGAGCGGTCGCGGTACCGGCGATCCGGTTTGCTGCTGCGCAGACTGACTCCCTCTCCCCGTGGGAGAGGGTGGGGTGAGGGCTGGTGTGCCACTGCTCTCAAGCAGTGCTCCGCCTTGCGGGCCCGGAAACGGTGGTGCAGCTACGCGGGGGTTTACGCCGTTGGACGGTGGTGGCTGGGTGAGCGCAGGGTTGTATTTGCCTTGTATTTGGGGCGGATTCGTCGCCGGCTGCACGAACGACGGCAATCGTGGTTGTGTGGGTTGTGGTCGAACTCGCGGTGCTGGGGGTCTTTGGGGCGGTTCCGTGGCCGCGGAGAACTGTCCGGCCTGATCGGCCGAGTCCATGGCGTCTTCGGCCAGCACATCTTCCAAGGGCCCGCGAGACACAAAAGACGGCAAGGAATACCCGCTGCCGGATCTACCATTGCCATTGCTCCGGCCCTGGGAGAGCAGCCGTTCCAACCGCTCCTCGCGCGTCTCCATGCGTCCCCTTTGTGGCTCCGTGGCTTCGTCGCTTCGTCGCTTCGTCGCTTACTCTATTCACCTCGGTGGATGATGACTTTGGGTGTGTCGTCGTCGCAATCCTCGGGCAACGGAAGCAGACCCCGCCCGTCGCACACTTCACAGCGCACGTACTCAGCCGTGGTCGGGTCACAAATCTTGCCCGTAGCCGAGCAAATAAAGCAGAGCATGGCCACCGCGGGCTTGCACCAGCAATGTTCGTGCTCCTCGTGCACCGCTTGGGCGGGGCTGATGTAGGTAATCGTCGGCACGCTCAAAATCATAACCCCTTACATTGCATGTGCCACTGCTGCGCAGGCTTCTTTTGTGTGCCACTGTTCTCAAACAGTGGTCTTACGGTCCCTGAACCTCCTCCGCCCCGATCAGCCCCGCCGCCACCCACTCCGCGATCTCCTCCGGCGTGCGATTCTCCAGGCGAATCAGCTCGATCATCTCCTCGCGAGAAATCGCCTTTTTCTTGAGTGCCAGGGTGATGTCCGCGATGGGCGTGGGCCTGCCGGAATGGGTTGCGATCCGATCAACTTCGGTGAGGTTCGCGGGGCTCAAACCCGCGCGCAAGGCACCCCAATCGCGCATTCCTTGAAGCTTTTGCTTCACGTTTTTTGGCACCCGCGTGTCAATGGCCAACTTGGTGACCAGCGCTTTCACGTCCACATCGAGCCCCGATTCAAGGCCGCCGCGCGGGCGGTCGACGGGGTCTTTGTATCCTGGGCTTTTCACGAATCGCCAAAGGTCTGTTGCCGTCGCGTTGGGATCGGACGCCTGCTCCAGGAGGGCCGCTTCGAGGAGCTGCGCCTCCATGTTGCTCTTGGGCGTTCCGTGCTTGGCGATCACCGCTTCGCGCAAGGCGTCGATTTTCTCCTGGGGGGCATCGCCCATGATCGCCTGCCCCAGGGCCCCTTCCAGGGTTCCCGGAACCCGCCCGGCCGTGCCCCGCGCGTCCCGATCCAGCCGCGAATCCTCCTCCATGCGGTTCTCGCGCTGCACCTCGAGCGCGAACTGCCGCTCCTGCATGTCTCGAGCCTGCTCCGTCCGCACGTAGGCCATGTAGCGGTCGCGCACGGCGTCGTTGAAATCTTTGCGGATTTTCTTCTGGCCGAAAAGATCAGGGTAGAACGTCTTGACGAACTCTTTAGGGGAGAGAATGCGCCGGTCAGCGGCCGTCCCTGGCCCTGCCCCAGGCGCACCCCCTCCACGATCTTTTTCCCCTCTCCCCGTGGGAGAGGGTTGGGTGAGGGCTGATCCCTCACTCTGTTCCGCCAGCTCAATTTCCCGCTGCCGCGAAGCCTTCCGCTTGCGACCGTCGGCCCGGGCGGCCTGAAACAGGGCGTCACGCTCGTAGCGTTCAAACTCCGCGTCCGCAACCATCCGTTCCTTGGCCAGCCGCTCCGCCGGCCGCATCCGCCCCATATCGTCGTCGCTGACCCGAAACGGATTCAACTCCGGCCCTGGCCGCCCAGCCGGTTGAGGCTGTTCGTCCACCATCGCGGGCACGTCGGGCAGATCCCGGTCAAAGCCGTAGTCGAGCTCCGTCAGCCACAGCGGCTCGTCCAGCTCGAGCTGTTTGGTTTTCGTGGGCATCCCTGCCATCCTTCCCGGTCTGCCGTGTCCCGTGTACTGAGTACAGTGTACAGCGTACTACTCCCTCTCCCCGCGGGAGAGGGTTGGGGTGAGGGCCGCCTACTTCCCCTTCGTGGCTCCGTGGCTTCGTGGCTTCGTGGCTTTCTTCGCCTTCTTCGCTGCCTTCTTCCCGCTCTCCGTGTAGGGGTACTTTTTCCCGTTCACCATTGGCATTTCAAAATCCTCCCTCGTCGAATCCACCAAACCCAAAACTCGAATCAAACCGGCTGGCCGGATCACTCCGCCGCGGCGAGGTGTAGTTTGGTCGCGCCGGACCATTCCCCCCAAACACCCCATTGGGTGGCAATGCCGCATACCCGCCGTAGTCTCCCGCATCGTTACCGTTCCAAAACGGATCGACGAACGGATTCTGCCGGTAGGTCTCCAATCCGCCGAGAAACTGCCCCGTTCCCCGCGCGATGGTCTCCGCCCCAGCCGCGGGGTCGCCTTGAACAAACGATCCAATGCCGCCGCCGATGGACGAACCAAGACCGGCCCCCAATACCCCGCCTTGCAAGGCGCCAACGCCAATGGCCGCCGGCAGAAACGCGGCTCCAGCCCCCGCGGTCAGAACCGTGCCCGCAATGGCCGCCGCGGCCGCCGTGGTCTGCTTTTTCTTGGCCTCGCGCTGCTGCTTCTTGATCTGCCGCTCCTGCTTGATCTGGTTCAGTGAATCCAAAAGCTGCTGCCGTTTCTGGAGCATGAACTGAAGCCGCGTGCGCATCGAATTCGCCCCAGTCTCATAGAGCTGCGGCGTCCGCTGTGCGTAAAGATTGGTCAGGGCCCTCGATCCGCCCGTGGGAATCGCCTGGTACGCCATATCGTTCAATCCTCCCTGCGTGCCTTCGTGGCTTCGTGGCTTCGTGGCTTCCGCGAGCTAGCTACCTCCGAATCCGAAAATCTTCGTGCCCGCATTCAGGATTGGTTCCAGCAACCCGGATCCGCGAGCGGCAGTAAACTGTTGCAGGGCGTCGTCCCATCCAAATTCCAATTCCCGGTCCAGACGATCCAGCTCCTGCTGGGCGAAGGCCTCTTGTTGGTCATGGTCAATCCGCGCCTGATCCATGGCCGTGAAGGCCAAAAAGTCCGTGGGCTCCGGGTCGTTGCCCGCCCGCAAGGCGGCGATGGCCCGATCGATGCTCGCCAGGCCGTCGGCGATGGCCAGGTCATAGCGGCGGTCGCCCTCATCCATCTGCGACAGCATGTATAGGCTGCGGTCCATGGCTTCCAGGTTGCGTTTCTTGGCCTCAGCCGTCATCTGCGACCCAGCCGCCTCACCCACGGCCCGCGTGGTGGCCATGCCGACGGTGTTCGGGGCCGACCCTAAGTTGCCGCTGCTGGCCGCCCGGGCCTCCTGGGCACCGGTGGCCACGGCAATGTTCTGAGCCAGGGCATTCCGCGCCGCCACCTGCTCCTGATCGGTGATCGCCTGATAGCCGGGTTGCGTCCGCTCCATCAGGATGTCCCGGATCCGCTGTCGAAAGGGATCAGCATCGGCCTCCGCCGCGGCACTGGTGAATCGTCCCTGGGCCTCCTGCAAACTCCCGATCGACGCATTACGCTGCCGCTCCGCTTGTTCCGCCGCTGCGTTGCGACTGCTTTGGCTGGCCAAAAACCCAAGCCGCTCGCCTTCCGGAAGGGTCTTAAGCCACTCGTTGACGTCGTAGGCCAACTTTGGGTCTTGGAAATCTCGACTGAATGCGGCAGGGATCACCGGATCACTGTACGGAACCATAGATCCCCGTGGACGCACACCCGGCTTCCCGCCCCGCCGTTCACCGAACTCGACTTGCCACCCGTCAAACCAGTCGGTTGGACCATCAAAATCCAGACCGGCACGGGCCGCTCTGTCGCGCGCCGCACGCTGCTCATCCACGCCCCCTCCGAATCCAAAGGGCGAACTGCCCAACGCCTCCTGACGCCCCGGCCGCCAATCCCTCACGTAGTTAAACAACCCTGCCATGCGGCGTCTCCTTGGGATTTCATCCCTTTGCTTAGATTCCATCCCCTTGCTGGGATTCTATCCGCTCAGGGCGTGCGTGGCGGATCGGTGGTTAGTGCCCGATCCGCCACGGTCCCCTAAAGTAGCGTTCCTTGGTCATGGTCCCGGTCCGACCGTCGGCCTTAAAAGATCGAGCATCACGGCCGGAATCGTGGGCTCTGTTGCCGGCGGCTTGGGCGCCTCAGGTTTCGGGATCGCAGCAAAGACCAGCACGGCCTTGAGCGTATCCACAATCGCCCCGAGAAACTGCCCTTGCGTCTGAATGATCCGCGCCGATTCCTGCTCTCGAATGGCCAACAAGTTCGCAATGTCCGCCCGCTGGCCCTGGGCCAGCGTCACGTCGCTGGCGTCAGAGTCCATTTTCACATCGAACGTGTAGGAGCCGTCGGCGTTGGTGGCGACCTTGCCCTTGCCCTTGAAGTCGGCCGAGCCCGTGAACGTCCAGTTCTCCCCGTCCTTGACGATCTTGATCCCCGGCTCCGTAAAGCCCATCAGCTTGCGAACATCCTGCGGAGCCAGACAGCCCGACAGACATCCGCCGATCATCGCAACAAGCAACACGGCCAAAGTTTTCATCGTTCCAAGCTCCAAAGTCGGCCCCACCGGCCGAGATTCAAAGGCCGGTGGGGCCTTGGGGTGCAGCAGAATCAGCGTCTCATTGGCTCGTGACACAGCACGATCGTCCGAGCCGCTGGCCGAACGGTAACGCTTACCGTGACCGTAATCTCAATTGGCTGTGCCGGACAGCAAACCGGCGGCTGTGCCGGCGGTGGGCAAGGCACGCATACGCTGCCGATCGTGGGCCGATCAAACATTTACCGGCGCGCCCTTCGTGCAAAGGCAGAGGCATTGCCACCGTTGGGCAAAAAATCGGGGGTGATGTCCGCGGCATTCGCGGTGGTGGCCACCGCAAAGTGGATTTTGTTGCCCGCCGGGACATGGGCCACCGACGCCTTAATCACAAACTGTTCCAACCCGGAAATCGGTGCCATGACCTTGACCGTATTGGGCACGGTCAAGTGATTCTCCATGGTACTGGAGATGTCGTAGGGGTTAATACCCCCGTCCGGCCCGTCCACCAAAGCCAGCGCGCAGGCGATGGCGGCAGGGTTCTTGGACTGCACCGTGATCGTCAACACCCCGCCGCTGACGCTGGGCGTACCCACAATCTCACACTGGGCACCCGGCTCACCGACACCACCTTGCCCCAACGTTCCAACCAGTTCGAGATCAAACATAAAACACTCCCTTTCTTCTATCGAAGACTTCGCCGCGACCATCCATGGCCGCGGGTTATCGAATCGTTCCTACCGCCAGTGCCCCGGCCGGTCCCAGAGCTGGATGTCCCAGCCCGCTAGGCAGCGCAGCAGCCACAGGCAGATGAACAACAACGCGATGATGTTAATGACCTTCTTGACCGTCGCTTCCATGGGGATCGTGTTCACGATCATGAGCACGGCCCCCAGAATGATTAACGGCACAATGACTTCAATCAGCCCCATCGTCAAAATCCTTTCCAAGTTTCTCGCCCGGCATTCGCTCTTCGCCACGCTCGCCCGCCGAGTGCCCGAACCACCAAATAGTATCCCAAAGCGATCACTTTTCGTGCCATGCGCCGCGTCCACCGGGAATGAGGCGACTTGGCAAGCATCTGGCCGAGAAACACCCCGTCTATTTGCGCGCGGGTTCGCCCGTCCGGCTCGTAATAGGCAGCGTCATGCACTTGACATACCTCATCGAGCGGCATCCCCAGCGGGCTGTCCGGGATGATCCAATCGCCAATGTTTCCGGGTCCACAACTCATACGACGTCCTCTACGGGATGACCCTTCGCCACGCCCTTGGCCACGGCGCACGCGATAACAATACACTCACTTAGATTCAGCCCCAGGGGAATACATAGTGTTTCTATCAGTGCTTGCCCGAAGTTCTCATAGATGGCGAAGCGCAGCTCGTTGGCGTTCATCTTGGCCCCGGTGGTCCGATAGAACTCCTTGAGGTTGTCTGCGTAGCCGGACATTTGCGTGAGGGTCTTTTCGTCCACTTCGATCGGCGAATTCCGCTGAGCCACGCCGCGGCGGATGAGCGACAGCTCCCCGCCCTCCATTTGAAACTGCCACGCCTGCTTGAAATCCGCCCGCAGCGCCGTGATTTCGGCAGTGTGGTAGCCGATTTGTGATATCATCGTGGCAATCCGGAAAGCCACGAACCACGCGGTAGTCATCAGCGAAACGGCTCCGAGCATAATGCTGAAGACGATCCCGACATCCCGAAATCCGAATGATGCTTCCATGCTTTCATCGCTTCGTGGCTTGCCGCGGGCCGGCTTTCCGGTGGCTCCGTGGCTTCTCTCAAAAATTATACTGCACCTCATACTCATGCCCGTCGGTCAGGGGGATGGGCCCGATCCGCAGCCGGTCCATCGGGGCCGGCGCGGCGATGTCAATCTGCGAGCCCACCACCGGGATACCCGCAGTGACATCAAACACGCGCACACTGGAAACCCCAGTCAAAGCCGCTTGGTTCACCTCGAAAAAGTAATTGACCCCGGCCCAATTCGGTTCCGTGAAGAGCATCAGCCCGCCCCCCACAAACGATTCCACGTGCTCATCGACGAACGAACCACCACCGTCGATAAGCTCCGCAAATCGCCAAACCAGTTCGACTTGCGGTCCCAGCCAACCCACGCTGACCGCGACGACGGCCGCCGTGTTCCACGCGAACCCACCGGCCGGCTCAATAGCCGGGCCGGCCAGTACAGGCAGCGGCGTGGGGTCGCTTCGCCAGCTTGTGTAGTTCCGCGAGTCGTCGAAGACTCGCCCCCACGCCTGATACTGCCACATACTCCCATACAAAGCCTACTCCCTAATCCGGCCAGATCAGCCGCCCGTGCTTGGCGATGTCGTCCATCCGCTTTTCTTCCGGGTAGCACTGCCGCAGGCAGGCCGGATTGCTGCACGTGTTGCCCACGCACTTGTAGCACCACACGTGCGGCCGCCCCGAGCCACGCACAACCACCCAATGGGCACCGCAATGCACGCACTGTTGGGTGTCCTGGGTGACGGTCTTACCGTCGAAGTCACAGGTAATCACCACGCCAGCCGCCTTTGGGTCGCTGTGCTCGAACATTGGTTACTCCAGCCACTCCGCACTGACGTTCAGCGAATGGGGCGCGCTTTGCGATATACAGTGAATCAAAAGCCCAGCATTGGCCGCCGGAGCGCTGTGATATTCCCGACCCGGATAGGCCACCCAGCGGAAGGTGTTTTTTTGATGCACCGAGGTATCGAAGAGCAGGTCCCCAAGCGTGGGATCCACTGAGAAAGTGCCCACCGCCAACGTGCAGACGGCCGCGGGGCTGAAGTTAGAGGCTTTGACCGGCGTAGGTGTCGCCGCCCCGGTGCCCGTGGTCGAGGTTCGCGCCACCTGATATTCTCCGGTCTGCTCGACCGGCGTGGCGTCGGAACTGATGTTGAACCCACACAGAGCCGCACGGGCGGTGGCCGATCCAATAATGTGAATGGCACCATCCGGCACGGTTGTCGGTGTGAAATTCACTCGTGCTGTGTATAAACTCATCGTTTTCCCTTCAGTAAGCAACCACGCCTGGTGGCATGGTGACTAGATTCGCACTGTCATCCAATTGGGGCACCTTCGCCGGCTGCCCAAAGGCCAAAAACGGCCAACGTCGGATCGTGGCATTGGCCACCGAATAGTCTCCGATCCATCCAACCGGGGTCATCGCTACCGGAGTCGCCCGGTGCAGATACACTCCGGCTCCGTCACGAGACACCAATTCGTCATCGGAGAAGCTCTCGCAGTTCATCGTGACCGCCGCGTCCTCGTCGCTTACGGTTGTGGTATAGACTTGGTTGGATGTCAACGCCGCGATTCCGAATGAACCCGCCCCGGACGATACCCTATTGGCAAGGGCGTTTACGGTGGGTACGCCCTGCACAACCACAATTGCCAATTGAGGTTGGAACCCAGCCATAACCGTTTCCTGTTTGCCAAGCGCCGTCGGGGTGGCGAGCACCCCGGTTAAGTGTTCAACCTTTCCGTTGTAGTTCAGGGCAAGAAATGGGTATTCATAGACTCCGGATGATCCCCGCGTGGTTGCCCCAAACCCCACCGCCGTGGGGCTGACAATTTCAATGGCCGGAGCGGCGGAGGGATCGCTGCTCGCGTAGATGTTTGAAACACGGTTACTGTCGTCGGCGGCGGGCGCAGCGTCCAACGACTTCCAAGCGGCGCAGCACTGCACCACCGTCCCGGCATGGTTGCCCACGAATCCAACCTGCATTAAGGATTCACCTGCGATAGCATCCCATTCGGCACTTGCGCGCTGCGCGCCCAGGACCATCATTTGGTCAAATTCAAACGGAACGTCTGTGAGGGTAACCGTGTTCCCCACCGTATTGTCTGAGGTAATGCTCCCCACGTAGGCTGATAGATCATCGCCGCCGAGCAGGATCACCGTCACCAGTCCTGCGTAACCAGCGGAGCCACCCAAGTCGAGGCGAATGCCGTCGGTGACCAGGCCATCCCACCACGCCTCGGCGAGGACGGTGCCGGCCGTGTCTAGAATAGCCAGACATCTCGTGTTTGAAGCCATACGGTAGGTGTCACTATCCGCCGTGTTGTCCTCGGACGTACTGCTGATCGAAAAGTTGCTGACCCCGTCACTGAACCCCACCGAGATTTGCGCGTCATTACGAGGGGTTCCGCTAGTTGTCGTTCCCCCAGCAATGACGATGATTGCTTTCACGGTGCCGAACCCAGGAAAACTAAATATCTGCGTTGGATTCGCCGTGTTCATCGCAGCCTGTACGATTTCCGCTCGTAAACCCATGTCAGGTCATCCCCAGGAGGGTTTTGAATTTCGCTCGCGTGATGCGATCTTCCGCCAGTAACACCAAGGCCGATTCCAAACGGGAGTGAAATTGGCCCTTCTCGGTCGCATTCAACGTATTCCAGAAGGCGATTAGCTGCTGAAACTGCACTTGATCCTCGACGCTCAATTCAAACCCCGTAATGACTTGCGCTTGCGTCAAATCGCCCTTGGTCAGAAACCAACAAGCCGCGGAGAATTGGTGAGCCGGAATATGGTCCACGCCTTCGAGCGGGAATGGAGCATTACGGGCCAGTCGATCAATCAACGCCATACGTCACCTCATGGAACTCGTACCGCAATAATCTTAGCCCCCAGTGCCAACCCAGTGCCCCCACTGGACACTACGTGCACCGGCGTAGCCACCGCGAAAAACGGCATGTGAAACTCCCCAAAAAACTCATCCACTGACGCGGGCCCGCCCAGCGGGTCCATTCCCACGGCCGACGGGCCACCCGGCGCACCGGGCACCAACTGCACGAGCCGCGCAATCTTCTTGTGCTGCACGTCGAGCTGCCGCGACAGATGGCGCAGCTCCTCCTCGATGGGCCGGTTGGTGTGATGCCGTTCAAACTGCTGACTCATAGGGGATTGCCGATTGCCAATTTTCGATTGCCGATTGCACTCATGAACCCCTTACACCTCTTGCCGCAGAAAGGGGTTTTCGCGGAGGGTCAGTCCGAACGGCTCATAGTCGTCGCTCATCTGCCAGCGGTCATACCATTCGGGAAGCTGCATCCAAATCACCTCAGACGTTATGCCTCCGGCACTGAGGGGCGGTCCACCGTCCCCATAGCCGCCGGGCACGTCGAACTGCCCTTGCTCGTATTCACCTGCCATTGCCGGCTTACTCCTCCATATAGAAAACCAGGGCCGTGGCCACCAACACTCCGCCTATGTTGCGAAAGCCCAGCCGCTGGCCGCCGACGATGATGATAGGCTTGGGCGGAACCCACCACGCCCCGCCGGTCTGTTGGTGAATCGAGAACTTAAACTGTTGCACAGGTCCCGCCGGTTCCGCCCCCGGCGCGGTATTAGCCAAGAATGTCGTCTGAATCGTCTCCGCCGCCTGGGGATGTTCTTTGACGACATTGGCCGCGTCCGCGGCGAGCGCCCCCGCGCCGGTCTGTGTGACCGCGTCAAATAGCAGCGGCACACTGGCCCCCGTCGAACCTTGGGGGATCAACTGGATTGCCCGCAATTTCGCGCGGGTATTGGCCGCGGCGATGATCTGATACAAAGTGAATGGATTGGCGTTGGGCGTCAGAGTCGGCCCGTTGTACCGAAATTCAAGAGCGGCCATCGTTTGATCTCCTATCGTTGGCCCACGGGATCGAAGCGAATCTGCCAGCCCGTGACACCGAGTTTTTCCGTCCAGCCGTTCAGCCATCCGGGCGAACGGCGCATGCGCAGGCCGAGCTTCCGTGCCCGCCGCGCGATTCGTTGTAGCTTGTGAGGTCCGGATACGTCCGCGATCGAGGTAGTCATAGGCACCACCACTGAGCCTAACAGGTCCTCATTGATGACCGCCTCGAAGAGCACGTCGGGCGGTCCGCCGTCAAAGGCCGCGGCGTCGGAAAACAGCCAGCGAATCCACAGCAGCACAATGGCCGCCCCCTCATTGAGCTGCATGGCCCCCGTCTCATATTCCCAGTCGGGCACACGCAAGGCGTCGGCATCTTCGTCGGCGGTCTGCCCGGTGCTGCCAAACGTCGACGTCCGCCGCGATCGGCAAATCAGACCGTCGTCGAGGCCCCAAAGCACGCCGGGCGTGCGCAAATCTTCCTGCGAATCCGGGAACGACGTGCCCCGATAAGTTTCCGCGGAGGCCACGCAGCGGATCGTGGCCGGAAGGCCCAGTCCCAAACCCTGAAAATCCGAAATCAGGAGCCCACCACCATCCACCGTGGACCAGCCCCCGATTTTGTAGTGGTACGCCAATCCCTGGTTTTGCGGTGCGGGCACGGCCGTGTATCCGTGGTTTTTCAGATCGCCGTACAGGGGCATGATGTAAATGATTCCGTCGTGACGGTCATCGGCGTAGGAAAAGAACTTGACCCCCGCCCGCACGTTGGTGTCGGGCGCGGTCGCAAACGGGGCCGGAGCCACCATCCGCTGCCAGGTATCCTTGATCGCTTCAGAAAGCTTGCGTGGTTCCACCCCGTCATACATGTAAAACCCGCTGTCCCCCGCGAAGTAGACCCGAACCGGGTCTCCGCCCATGAAAAACCCGTTGCCGTTCTCGTTGACGGGTCCGGGCTGATCGGGGAATTCCTGGGTGTGAATGCTGGTCTCCAGGGGCACGGCCCCCGTGGCGATGGTCTCATTGGTCTCGCCCAGAATCTCGCCGGTGATGGCCCGGAATCCCTTGCGCTTTCCCGCTACCAGTGTGCCGCCAAAGCCCATCAATCCCCGGATTTTGTCGTCCTGGTCTCCGCTGACTTTCAAGAAGTCGTTTGCGTCGCAGTGGTCCGGTTTGCCGATGGCTGAGTAAAAGAGCTTGCCCGGCTTGTCGAACCGGTAGTAGAACATCCGCTCTTTCCAGATGGTGGCCACCACCGCGTTAATCGGCACCCCGTTCTTACTGGGGGCGAAGGGTCCGTTTTCCAGCGTGGAAATGCCTTGCAGGTCCGCGTCTTCCAGGGCGATGGTGCTGGTGTCCACGTTGTCTTGCACCGCCGCAGCCACCGCGGGCAGGTCGAGGATCAGTCGCCATCCGACTTCGCCCAGCGTGTGATTTCTGCGATAGATGCGCACGCGGTCGATGCCGCGATCAGCGGGCAGGCTGATTCCGTAGGGCAATAAGTTGATGGTGATGATGTCCCCGTCGCCCTTACGGAAAATCGGCGTTTCGTAGGCGTTGCTCTCCACGCCGTTCACACTGTCGTAAAACGTGGCCCGGTAGCTCACTTGAGCTTTGGGCGCGGCGTGGCCGGGGTTGTGAAAATGAATCTCTATGCCCGCGCCCGACGTGGGACTAGCACTGGTCAGGGTTTCGCCAACCGGAGGATAGATGCCCGCCAGAAACAGGTTAATCCCGTCGGTTTTGAAGATGTCCCCGCTGCTCCCGTCCACGACGTAGACGAACTTTTCGTAGCGCACGAAGCTGGCCGGATTTTGGCTAAGAATGCTGGACCCGATCTGCTGGGTGATGTGCGTGGGCGCGCCTTCGTTCTGGATCACGTGGTTGCTGTAGCGTAGCCGGCCCCCTTGCGTCCCCGCCCCCACGATGCCCGCGCTGCCGTGCTTGCTCAAAATCTGGGATGCGGCCGCCACACCCGCGGTGAGTAGCGCCGGCGGCGTCCATTCATACAGCCCGACAATCTCCTCAAAATCACCGATAAAAGCGTTGGCGGCGTCCCACGGCGCACGCGGCCGGACCGACTGCTCGGACAGGATCACATTCCGCGCCTTCCGCGCGTAGCTCATCCCCACCCGCGACACGTCCAGGGTGTCATTAAGCCCCAGAAACGGACCCTTAAACTCCAAGGGCCGCGGTGCGGCGCCGGCGGATCGTGATGCGGATCGTGATTTCCTAGCGGTCGCAGGCATCTAATACCGTCTCGCTCCGTAGGGCTGCACGATGCGCCCCATGCTCTGCATGTTCATGGCCCGTTTCTCCAGCAGCTTGGCGGCCACGTAGCCGGTCTCAAACCGCTCCACGCCCGAGCAGAAGGCCGTGGTCTCATAGGCCAGGATTTCGTGCTGCTCCTCGGGCAGTTGCACGGGCATGTCGTTGGTCTGAGCCAGCGGGGCCAGCGACGGACGATAGAGAACCTGCACCGTGCCCCACGCGGGAGGCATCACCAGAAAACCAATATAGAACCGCCCGTCAGTCAGCGACCGAAAGGCGTAGAACCCGCCCCGACTCGAGTCGTCGCGGTTGTCGTAGTCCACCTCATTGAGCGGGCCGTATCTCTGATTGCTGTCCTGGACGCGAACATCCAGAATCCGCCGGGCCTCGTTGACCTGATATTCCCGCTGCGTAGGCACGGTGGTAATGGTCTGCACGCCGGTGCTGCCGCCCTCGGGAACGGCACTCCACGCCCGAGCCCGGCCCTGCTCCAACTTGCAAACCGCCAGCTCGTATTCGGCATTGATGACCTGATTGAGGCGGCTCAGATCACCACCCGGAGCCCAGAACTCGGACGCTTCCTGGTTAAGCCAGGTAAGAACCCGCGACTGAATCTCCCCCAAAGTCAACCTCACGGACCAGTCCGCCTCCTTTTCTCCCTCTCCCCCTGGGGAGAGGGTC
>Ga0137464_1000387_pt1 | contig 14399 bp, 27 predicted proteins | sample EasRivERMGT814_2_FD_102306 | JGI IMG/M metagenome (GOLD analysis project Ga0137464, IMG submission 102306) | Soil microbial communities from meander-bound floodplain in the East River, Colorado, USA - East River MetaG ERMGT814_2 | ecosystem: Environmental > Terrestrial > Soil > Floodplain ...
CCGCACGCGCGCCGCGTCCTGAGGATCGAACGTTCCGTCCTCGAGCCCCTTCGCATAGGCGCCGAAGAGCTGGCCCGTCTCTTGCCCGATCTTCGCGAAGACCTTGGCGTGCTGCCCGCACCGGACCGGATTGAGATCGATCAGCGCGTGGCCCGCGCTCGCCGCAAGGAACCGCGTCACGACCGGATCGCCGCACGCGCGCTCGAGCGCAGCCACGATATCGACGGGCATGTGGAACGTCTCGTTCCCTTCGCTATCGTCCGTGTACCGCGCAATGCTCGCGCGCCCGACGCGCGCAAGCTCGGAGGCGGCCGTCTGTCCGCCGCAGGCCTGCACGAGCTCCGCCACCGCTTCCTTCAGCGTGCCCGGCGTCCGTTGCTTGTAGAGTGCCCGCCCCCCGGCCATCGGTGGTTCAGCCTCCACCCCGCCGCTCGCCGGCCGTCCTCACGGCAGCTAGGGCTCGCATCGCCACGGCTTGGCCGAACCGCCATGATGCGGGCACGGCCGAAAGATGTGTTATGTCGCCCTTCTTGATGTACCCACGGACGAACGATGGGGCGTGATGACGGCTTGTTTCCACAATGTCCGTAATCGAGAAAGCACCCCCGTCCTCGATCCAGGCAATCAATGTGAGTTCATGCGAAACACGCTTAGCCATGAATTTGTCCGTCCACGGAGGAACCGGCGAGCGGGGTATCGGCCCGCTCGCCGGCACGCACGCGCCGGTGGCTCGCAGCCAACAGCGAGGAATGAGAATTCGGAGGCGTGATTCTCGGTGACGAACGATTCTGTCCCGGACTAGAACGCCGACTCATGAGGAGGTACGGCGAAACGAACGGTGGAGAAACAGAAGGGGCGGACTGGGAGTCGTTACGTCCGTCCGCCCCTTCGCCTGCGACGGCGTTGCGAATCGCTTCGTCGGCAGAAATTCCGGAAGTCTTTTTGTTGTGCGCCGGGCCGCCTTCGGCGTCCGGTCGCGGGTCAAACAGCGGCGCGAGCGTCACGAAACGGACACGATTGATCAGTGAACGGATCATGGCGCACCTTCCAGCGCGCGCTCCGCGTCATCGAGCCACGCCATGAATTTTTCGTACGTGCTGAGCCAGCAGCTGCGCCCATCCCTCAGCCTGCGGACGAAATCGCCGTCGTTCACCGCGAGATTCGCGACCCGGGCTTCGGACAGCTCGGCGCGCTTGCAATAGGCCTCGATCCGATGGAGCAGCTTGTCGGCCAGGGGAAGATCGGCTTCAGCCGCGGGGGTCTCTGTGCGGGTCATAACCCGCAGATAGCACAGGTCATGACCCGGTCGTCAAGACCCGCGCGTGCGGGATATACCCCGCAGATGAATAAAACCTTGGAGAGTCGCGTAAAATTGCGGCTCGGCGCGCTCGGCATCTCCCAGCGCGAGGCCGCCCGCCGGATGGGCCGCGCGGAGGGCTATATCCGTGACATCTTCCGCCGCGCATCGAAGGGCAAGGCGCGGGTCATGAGCGATTCGCTTCCGCTTCTGGCTCAGGCGCTGGAGACCAGCGAGGATTATCTCCTGGGGAAAACCGACGACCCGTCACGTTCGATCGCCGACATGACGGAGCCGCGCGAGATTCCGCTGATGACGATCGATAGCGAAGGTTTCAGCGAAGCGCCGCGGCCCAAAAACATGAGACCGATTCATGCAACGCTCCCGGTGAGTGAGGCAGCGTTCGCGGTCATCGTCTCGGGCGCATCGATGACGTCGACGGGAGGCCGCAGCCTTCCCGAAGGCACGCTCGTCATCGCCGATCCGAACCTGAAGCCGGAACCGGGCAAGCTCGTCGTCGCGATCGACGACGACGGACTGATCGTGCGCGTCTACTACGCGCGCCGCGACCCCGAGACCGGCGGCGAATTCGCGAAGCTCGTGCCGCTGAACCCTGCCTTCGACGAGCTCGAGATCAGCGCGCGCCGGCGCGACGCCGAGATCAAAGGGACGGTCGTCGAGTACCGCGTCGCTGAGCAACGCGCTTTCGGATGACCCGTTGCGCAAGCTCGCATCCCCCGCACCCTGCGCAATGATCGCTCAGGAATTCCGCCGTGAACTGCCGGGCGGCAAACGCGATCGCTACCTCCGAATCCGGCCGCGCATGGGCGACGACGTTGGTGGGGTAGGCCGCACCGGCTTGCCGGCGCCACGGGCCGACCAGTTCGTTCATGCACCATTCGGTTCCGTGGACCTCCCTGAGCGCGGCGAGCAAGGTTGTTGCGAAGGCGGCGATGATGCGGCCGACAACCGCCACCTCGCCGATGTTGGTACCCATGGCGCAATCTCTCCCCAGTGTTCGTTCGTGTTACGGCCGTCCCCCTGGCGGTTTTTATTATGTCGAGACCTTGACACTTAGTACCGTGTTACTTTGACGCGCACCCGAGCTTGATTCGGTGAATCGCTGTCATTTCAAATTGGGAGACGATCCTTTTGGCCGTCTTTGGGGTGGCAATATACGGTCGCCTTCCACTGGTATTCCCCACCCGTCGCAACGATCGAGGCTACACGATGACCAAGCTTTGCCTGTTCGCAACGATCATGTCGCTCGGACTGTTCGCACTGTCCTCGGCCTTTGTGACCGTCACGCTTCCGGCGTACGCCGTTCCGCTCGCGCTCGCGGGTACGATCACCGCCGCCGTCGCTGCGCTCAGCTTCAAGCGGCTGGCGTGATCATCCTCGGCGCCGTAATCGCCGCGCTCTTGAGCGGACCCGCCACGGCGACGGACGGCGATACGCTCAAGATGGGAACCGTCAGTGTACGGCTCTTCGGCATCGACGCGCCCGAGGCGCAGCAGCGCTGCAGCGCGCGCTCGGGCAATGAATACGAATGCGGCACGCGCGCGCGGCTGTTTCTTGCCGGTGCCGTGTACGGACGATCGATCACCTGCGAGCCCAAGGACATCGACCGCTTCGGCCGCACCGTTGCGATCTGCAGCGCCGGCGGCGTGGATCTCGGCCGCGCGCTCGTTTCATCCGGGCTTGCCGTCGCCTATCGGGAGTACACCGACATCTATGTCGAAGACGAACGCGTCGCCAAACAGGCCCGGCGCGGGCTCTGGGCCGGACGTTTCGACCCGCCCTCGTCTTACCGCGCCAATCGATTCCGCTGAGAGAACCGGCGGCGTCGCGGGTTTTCGCCCGCGCTCACTCTTGACTGCGGGTCATAACCCGCAATAGGGTCCCAACCGTCGCGGGCCCTGAACGTACCCGCGTCCAGGCCGGAGGCGGGCCCAAGCGGAGTTAACCCCCCGCTATCCCTCCCGCGCTCCGGCCATCCACACCAGCGGGGGGCCGCAATGTCGCTCTTTATTCAAGACACACTCGCCACGGCCGGTCTGGTCGTGTTCATCGCCGCCGTCGCCTTCATCTCATTCGGCGTCGATTCTCTGCTCTACGGGCCGCTGCCGTGAACGCGCGCGCGATCCAGCCGCGGCGCCCGGCCGCGTGGGACGATGTGTTCGCCATCGCCGCGTCCGGCGCGCGCATCAATCTCGCAAGCCCCGACGCCACGCTCGTGCGAGTCGCCGACATCGCGGACGGGCTGTCGCAACTGAACCGCTGGGCGGGCGCCACGATCCCCGCACCGTTCAGCGTCGCGCAGCACTCCTCGATCGTGGCCGACGAGATGTACCGCATTGGCGGTCCCCTCGCCGGCCTCTACGGCCTGCTGCACGACGGACACGAATATCTGCTCGGCGATGCCGTCCACCCCTTCGAGCTGGCGCTCGCCGTTCTCTGGCGCGATGCGCGGACCGCGATCGAGGTCTTGAAGGGCCGGCTCGACGTCGCGATCCACGCCCGCTTCGGCCTCGCGTGGCCGCCGCCGCCGGCGATCGCAAAGGATCTCGCGGCCGTGCACGAACGCGCCGTCCTGACCGAGATGCGCGACATCACGCGCGGGCACGAGCCCGAGATCGCCGAACTCGAGGCCAGGGGCGTGACGCGGCTGCCGAACTTCATCCGTCCACGGACGGCACCGCTCGCGCGCGAAGGGTACCTTGCGCGCTTCGACGCCTTCGGCTCGGCGCTTGGGCTCAAACGCACCGACCAGGGAGGCCTGCTGTGAGGCGCGGCGCGCGGACCAACACCGCACCGCCCGGCATCATGTTCGCCGACGTGCTCGCCGCCGGCAGCATCTATTACGAGCTTCCGGTCGCGCGATTCCTCACGACCAGCCGCAAGTTCGTGATCTCGCACAAGCGCCAGACGATCATGTATGTCGCGCGCAAGACGACGCGGCTCTCGCTGCCCGACATCGGCCGGCGGTTCGGCGGAAGGGATCACACGACCGTCCTGCATGCGATCCGTAGAGTCGAGGAGCGCCTCGCCCATCCCGATCCCGAGGTCAGCGTCAAGCTCACGGCCGCAGTGAGCGCGATCGCCACGATCGCCGCCGAGGTCGCGTCGCGGCGCCGCCAGCGCGTGACCGGGTATTGGCTCGAGCACGACGACGGCCCACCGCCCGAGCTGCTCGACGCCTATCTCACCGCAATGGCCGAGGACTGAATGGGCACGTGGGGCTGGATCGCACTGATCTATTGCGCCGTGGGCATCGCCTTCAGCCTGTGCATCTGGAGCGGCATGCCGAAGGACAAGCGTATGCCGCTCGTCGCGAACATCGTTGTCGGCGCGATCGTCGGAACGCCGTCCTTTGTCTTCGCGCTTCTTCATCGTCGCCGCGAAAGAGATCACCGATGGGCGCTGAGACCGGCATCGAGTGGACGGACGCGACCTGGAACCCGGTGCGCGGCTGCACGCGCGTCTCCGAAGGCTGCCGCAATTGCTACGCCGAGATCATGGCCGCGCGCTTCTCGAAGCCCGGCCAATGGGGCCACGGCTTCGCCGAGATGAAAGGCCGCGATCACCGCTGGACCGGAAAGCTCGCGCTGATCGAGTCTCAGCTCGATCTACCGCTCCGCTGGAAACAGCCGCGCAAGATCTTCGTCAACTCGACGTCGGACCTGTTTCACGAAGCGCTGCCGTTCGGCGCGATCATGCGTGTCTTCAACGTCATGTGGCAGACGCATCACACCTATCAGGTGCTGACGAAGCGCGCGGACCGCATGCACGAATTCATGACCAAGTGGCTCGACCTCACAGGCGAGGATTTTTCCGCGTTCAAGAACGCCCGCGGGCCGGACGAGACGCGCAAGACGCATCCGAGCGGTCGCGGACAATTGTTCGCCGACATGCTCGAAGCAATGGGCACGCCGCCGCCCGGCTGCGCCTATCCGACGTTCGATTGGATGGACGGCATGATGCGCTGGCCCGCCTGGCCCGCGCACAATATCTGGCTCGGCGTCAGCGTCGAGGATCAGGAGCGCGCCGACGAGCGCATTCCGCCTCTGCTCGAGACGCCCGCGGCCGTGCGGTTTCTTTCGTGCGAGCCGTTGCTCGGGCCCATCAATCTCAACCTTCGCGCGCTCCATCATCGTCACGACGTCGGCATCGATTGGGTGATTGTCGGCGGCGAGAGCGGACGCGGTGCTCGGCCGATGAACCCCGAGTGGGCGCGGTCGCTTCGGGATCAGTGCGCCGCTCTAAGCGTGCCGTTCTTCTTCAAGCAGCACGGCGAATGGGTGCCGTTCGCGGCCACAGACATCGAGTGGTTCAAACAGCGCAAGGCCGGCGGACATTTCGATAAGCGCACAGATATATCGGATGCAACCGGCTGGCCTATGCAGCGCGTCGGCAAAGGCAACGCCGGCCGACTTCTCGACGGCATCGAGCACAATGATTTTCCAAAGAGGGCAGCGTGACGCGAGACGAGGCACTGACGCTGATTGCCGCCGAGCGCCTGAGGCAGATCGAGGTCGAAGGCTGGACATCGGAGCACGACGACGAGCACGCGTTCGGCGAGATGCAACACGCGGCGCTGGCCTATCTTTTGAGCGCGGAGCGGCGGCCTTACTCGTCTCTCTACACTCAGCCGACGATCTGGCCGTGGGCTGCACAATGGTGGAAGCCGAAGGGGCCTGGGCGGGACCTCGTGCGCGCCGGGGCGCTGTGCATGGCCGAGTCTGATCGCCTCATTCGGCGGCACCAGAATCACCTCGCCGAAAAACTCGCCCCCGTCGTGCGCCTGTTCGAGCGGATCGTCAACGCGCTCATGACCGTCGATCGCGAGGCCGCATGACGCTGCTTGACCTCGTGGAGGTCTACTTCGCGATGGGCGCGATCCTCGGCGCCGTGTTCATCACGACGGGCGGTGTCCTCAGGTATGAGGACCAAGCGTGGCCTGGGCGGCCGAGACGGATCGTTACGGCGCTCGTCGCGATCGGTGCCCTCATCCTGTGGCTGCCGTTCCTTATCTTTTGGGTGGTTGAGCCGATCATCGATCCGAACTGGAAGCGCAAGTCGCGCGCGGAGCCACGCGCATGACCGTCTATGTCGACGATTTCGCGGCGTCGCTCGGGCGGATGATCATGTGCCACATGGCGGCCGACACCGAGGCCGAGCTGCACGCGATGGCCGATCGCATCGGCATCGCCCGCCGTCATCACCAGCTCCCCCGCGCGGAGCGCGGCGAAGATAAAGGGCATTACGACATCTGCCGGGCAAAGCGCGCGCTCGCGGTGAAGCTCGGCGCAAAGGAAGTCACGCGGCGCGAGCTGCTGCGCATCGCGCGCCCCAACGGAAGGAGACGCGCATGATCCGCCTATCTGACCTGAAGCCCATCAACAGGCTGAGCCAGTTGATCGCGGAAATTGACGAGTCGCTCGCCAAGCTCGACGCCGACAAGACGGTTGCCCCGTTCGTCGTCATTGGAAACTGGAACGATGGCGAAGACGCGATCGAGGAAATCCACGCCACCGTGCGCCTGGACCGCGACTATGCGCGCGCCTCTCTGGCCACCCTGAAGCAACGCACGCTCGAAAAGCTCCGCGCGCTCGGCGTCGAACCCTGAATTTTTTAAACGGAGGAGGAACCCGTGAACGTGCATGTCACCGAAACACCGTCGACTCTTTACGTCCCGCTCGGCCGGTTGCGGCCCGGCCACGAATTTCCCGGCGCCGACATCAACATGCGCAAGAGCTATTCGATCCACGACACGAGTTCGCTCGCGCGCTCGATCCAGACCGAGGGCATACTGCAATCGCTGCTGGTCTATCCGCACGACGAGTTGCTGTTCGTCGTCGCCGGCGGGCGCCGCCTCGAGGCGTTGCGTCTGCTCAAGGAGGACGGCTTCTGCGGCGACGATTTCATGGTGCCCGTCATCGTCCGGCCCGACCTCACGCCGGCGGACGCGCTTACGAAGTCGATCGTCGAGAACGCGAGCCACGTCCAGCCGCATCCGGTCGACCGCTACGAAGCGTTCGCCGAGCTGAAGCGGCTGGACATGCCGGAGGCCGAGATCGCGCTCCGCCACGGCACGACCGAGCGCAGCGTGCGCCAGCACCTGGCGCTCGGCTCCGGCCTCTGTCCGGAGATCCGCGACGCCTGGCGGGAGGGCGAGATCACGGTCAAGATCGCCGAGGCCTTCACGCTCTGCACCGATCTTGCGGTCCAGGCGAAGCTCTTCGCGCAGCTGAAAAAGCAGAACCGGCTCTGGGCGGACACGATCGAGCAGGAGCTGCGCGGCGATCAGGAGCATGTCGGCCATCTGCTCGCGGCCGTGGGCGTGAAGGCCTATGTCGACGCCGGCGGCCAGGTCGCCGAGGATCTGTTCCGCGAGGTCGATCGCCGCGACCTCGTCTCCGACGTGGCCCTGCTGAAGGCCATGGCGAACGACGTGCTCGACCGCAAATGCAACGCGCTGGTCGAGGACGGCGGCTGGGCGTGGGCGCATCCGGCCGAAACGCTGCCGCGCGATTGGCAGCACTGGCATAGGAGCGAGGGCAAATTCTCGCCCACGGCCGAGGAGAATCTCTCGCTCGAGGCGTTCGAGAAGAGCCTCGGCGAATTCCAGCGTCTCGACGATCAGAACAACGGGCTCACCGAGGACGAGAACAACGCGGCCGAAGCGGTTCAGGCGCGCTACGAAGCACTCCGCGCCGCGATCCTCGCGCGCGGCTTCACCGAGCGCGCCAAGAAGAAGGCGGGCTGCGTCGCGTTCATCAATCGCGAGGGCGCGGTCGAGATCGTCCACGGCGTCATCCGTCCCGCGCCGGAGAAGGACAAGAAGACCGAACCCGCCGACGCAGGCCAGACGCCTGCATCGGGTGAGCCCTCGAGCACAGCTGAAGCCGCCGAACCGGCGAAAAAGGAGGACGAGCCCAAGCGCATACCCGAGTCGCTCGCGCACCGCATGTCGCTCCAGCTCACGCGCGCCGCTTCCATCGCGATCGCGGCCGAGCCCGACTTCGCGCTCGCGGTGCTGATCGCGGGCCTCGCGGCGAACGCGCAAGGCTATCCGGTGCGCGTGCAGCACAACGGCCTCGGCAGCCAGGACCTGAAGGTCACCGACAAGGCGAGCTTCGAGACGATGGTCGCGCGCTTCGCCGCGCGCACGGTCGCGCAGAACCTCGCCGTGCTCGCCGACATCGTCGGCGCCGCGCTCTCGTTCGAGACGCCGCACAACGGCGTCACGCACCCGGCGGTCAGGAACAAGGGCGTCGCCGCGATCGTCGACGTCGTGCCCGGGATCTATGAAGCGCTGCGCGATCGCTTCTTCGACGCCGAGGATTATTTTTCGGCCGCGCCGAAAGAGATCGGCCTCAAGGCGATCGCCGAGGCCTGCGGCGACGAGCCGGCCCGCGCGCTCGCCAACAAAGCGAAGTCTGAGATCCTCAAGGCCTGCCTGGCCAACGTGGTGCCGACCGGCTGGCTTCCGCCCGAGCTGCGCATCAAAGGCTACGTGCCGCGCCCGAAGGATGCGAAGTCCGCCAAGGCGAAGAAGGTCAAGGCCAAAGCGCCGAAGTCGAAGCCCGCGAAAAAGGGCAAGCGCAAATGAGTGCGCTCGAACAATCAAACCGCGAACGCAAGCGGCTGCGCCTTCCGCCCCTGATGACGCTCAAGGAGTTCAACGCATTGCCGGCGCGCGCGCAGGGCTTCGCGAGCTACATGCAATCGGCATGGCCGGGCAGCCCGCTCCCCGACAGATGCACCTACACGGCCGGCAGCATCGAAGCCGCTGAATGGTCGATGGGTGAGCGTGCCGCGATCCTCGAAGCACAGGACAGCGAGTCATGAAGCTCACGATCGAACCGACCGGCCATTTCCAAACCGTCAACGGCGTGCAGACGCGCGAGTGGCGCGGCAAGACAGACAAGGGCACGCCGGTCACTTGCTTCATTGCGCTCGTTCAGAGCCCGCGCTCCGCGGATCAGACGGAGATCGAGGACGCGCTTCGCGAGGTGAAGGTCGAGCGCGAGTTGGTCTCATTCGACCTGCGGATGGTGTCTGAATGAGCACCGCAGTCACCGAAGCGCTCTGGACGGCCATTCTCAAATGTCGCGACTGCGGGCACGAGTTGAACCGCGCCGAAAATGTCCCAACCGATCAAAAGGGTTTTGTGTCGGTGACATCGGCGCTCGCAGCACCGCGCTGCCCGAAGGGCTGCCGATCGACGCTCAGCGATCTGAACCTGAACACGACGATCGAATGGATGCTCCAGTCGTGAAACCCGACGAAACATACGTTCCCGTGAAGGGCACGATCGTCACGACGACGCCGGACGCAGTGATGCTCGTCGTCGGCCAGGGCCGCCGGGTCTCGATCCCGCGCTCGCTGATCCACGGCGCCGACGAGCGTGAGCTGCCGAAGCGCCTCGGCGTGGCCGTCACGCTCCGCATCTTCGAATGGAAGGCGCGCGAGCTCGGACTCATCAATCAAACCCTCGCCGGCGGCGCCGACAAAGACCTGTTCGGAGGCAAGCTCTGATGAGAACGATCGAGAACGATTTCACGGCCGCCATCGCCGCTCTGAAGATCATCGCCTCGGGGCTCGGCAAGACGAGAAACGGTTACCACCGGCGGCTCGCGCGGATCGAAGCGATCACTATGGCGCGGGAGACCTGCGAGGCGCTCGGCATCGCTTATGACAAGCACGCCGTCGCCGGCATGGAACCGATTACGCAGCCGCGCGAGCCGATAACCGAAACCGACGCCGGCAAGTTGCGGGCGGCGATCAGACGCGCGCGGAACATCCTCCACGCGCATAACCGGCCAGACGTGCCGCTGCCGAACGAGGCGCGCCTTCGCGCGCGCGATATTCTCGACCTCGCCCTCGAAGGGAGCACTGCACCATGAGCCCCGGCCCGACCCGCTTCACGCTCGAGGATGCCGATCGGGCGCACGACGAGTGGGGCGCAAATTGCGGGCCGGGTGCGATCGCGGCCGTGATGGGGCTGACGCTCGACGAGCTGCGCCCGCACATGGGCGACTTCGAGCAGAAGCGCTACACCAACCCGACGCTGATGTGGGACGTGCTGAACCGCCTCGGCGTGAAGTGGCGAGCGTCGCGTCCATCGCCCCCGACGAATGCCGCCTGGCCGAACTACGGGCTCGCGCGCATTCAATGGGAAGGTCCCTGGACGGAGCCCGGCGTGCCGATGCGCGCCCGCTACAGGTTCACGCATTGGGTCGGCGTCGCCCGCGGCAACGCCCATCGTGAAACGAACATCGGCATCTTCGACATCAATTGCATGAACAACGGCAGCGGTTGGGTCGCGCTCAAGGACTGGTCGGACGTCATCGTGCCGGCGATCCTGAAACTTTATCCGCGCGCGAACGGCCGATGGCACATCACGCACGCGGTGGAGATCCAGCCGTGAAGGCACTGTCCATCCGCCAGCCGTGGGCATGGGCGATCCTGCACGCCGGCAAGGACATCGAGAACCGCGATTGGAAGGATTACAACCGCGACGCCAAGTTCCGCGGCGAGTTTCTGATTCACGCATCGAGCGGAATGACGAAGCGTGAATATGAGGAATTCGTCTGGCTCACCGACCAGGAATTGAAGCTGGCCGACAGCGCGGCGGTGCCCGCCTTCGACGCCCTCCTCCGCGGCGGGTTTGTCGGCCGCGCGCGCGTGGCCGACGCCGTGCGCCGTCACGCGTCACCGTGGTTCTTCGGCCCGCTCGGCTTGGTGATCACGGACGCGAAGCCAGGTCCGTTCACGCCGTTCAAAGGCATGCTCGGATTCTTCGACGTCCCCGATGACATCGCGCGGCTCTATCCATGAACGCGCCCGTCCGCGTTCAGCGCAAGCGCACCAAGGGCTGGCGGATGCCGGAGAACACGGTCTATGTCGGCCGCCCCAGCAAGTTCGGAAACCCTTTCGACTTCAGCCGCTCCGAGTATTGCTGGGCCGCTCTATCGTTCGGCTGCAAGGGCGATGCCGCCGGCCGCCGCGAAGCGTCCGTTTGCGCGTTCCGCGATTGGATTGCGCCGCCGTGGGGCCGCCGCACGCTGTCGAGCGAAGAACAGCCGAAGATGGTCACTGCCCGCGGCGAGGTGAAGCTCGGGCCTAAAGTCACCGCCGGCGAAGCGCCGAGCATCGACGAGATCAAAGCGGAGCTGCGCGGCAAGAATCTCGCGTGCTGGTGCCCGCTCGATCGGCCGTGCCACGCGGACGTCCTTCTGGAGATCGCGAACCGATGAACGCGCAGACGACATTCTCCGAGTCCGAGCCGTCGATCGCCGACGACTACCTCGAGGGCGCGCCGGCGATCGCCGCGTTCCTCGGCCCCTGCTGGACCGTCCGCAAGGTCTATCACGCGCGCGCCGCCGGGCAGCTGCCGGTCCGCTCGATGAAGGGCATCGGCCTCTACGCTTTCAAATCCGAGCTCCGGGCCGCCCTGAAGGCGCCCGAGACGCTTCCGGCCTCAGGCGAGGTGTTGACGCCGGCGTCCGCCAAGGGCTGAATCGGGGCGATGGCCTACATCCACAAGCGCATGTCGAAGACCGGGCAGCCCAGCTGGTCCGTGATCTATGAGACCGGCAAGACCAGGCACCCTTCCGGCAAGGTCACGCGCACGCGCGCGCGGGAGACGTTCGACACCGCGCGCGCGGCGAACGATCGCCTGGCCGAGATCCTGAACCGCAAGCCGAGCTCGTCGCAGCCGTTCCGCGTGCTCGCGAAGCACTTCCTCGATCACGTCGAGAAGCTCAAGGACAAGGGCGAGCGCGAGCGCTCGACCTTCGAGCAGCTCAAGCAGCACATCAATCTGCACATCCTGGCCGACGCCGACTTCGCGGCGATGAAATGCCGCGCGATCGGCACGGCCGAGGCGCAAGCCTTCCTCGACACGCTGATCGACCGCGTGTCGCCGAAGATGGCGACGAAGGTGCGCGGCACGCTCGGCCGCGTGTTCGCCCACGGCGCGCGCCGCGGCTTCACCAACGCGAACCCGGTGACGAGCACCAAGCTCGAGCGCCGCACGCGGCCCGACGCCGGCGCGGCCGAGCACATCCAGCTCCCGCCGAAAGAGGATCTGCGCGCGCTCATCGCCGCCGCGAGGGCGCACGACGAGACCGGCCGCGCCGCGGCCGTCATCCACACGCTGATGTTCACGGGCTTGCGGATCTCCGAGCTCAGGGGATTGAAGCGCTCGTCCTGCACGCTCGTGGGCGCGACGCCGAAGGCTGCGATCAATCAGCGCGCCGATCGCTTCGGCGCGATCGGGCCGGTGAAGGGCAGGAAGGCGTTGCGCACGATGGATCTCGGGCCGGAGACCGCGCAGTGCTTGCGCGTGTGGGTGGTGAAGGCGCCCGCCGGCGAGCTGCTGTTCGCCAACGAGGAAGGCGGCGGCGTGTGGTCCTACGCGAATTTCTGGAATCGGTTCTGGGTGCCGCTGATGAACCGCGCGGGCCTGGTGACCGGGGAGGACGCGTCGGCCACCGTGCGCGAATGGTCGGCCGCGCAGGCGACGTTCAAGCAGCCGCGCTTCGCCCCGCACATGCTGCGCCACGTCTACGCGTCGCTCCAGATCGAGCAGGGCGTGAAACCGAAGCGCCTGCAGCTGCTGATGGGACACTCGACCTTGCGCATCACGCTCGACACCTATGGCCACCTCTGGCCCGACGAAGACGCCGACCGCGATCGCGCTAAGAACGTCGAGACCGCCCTGTGACGAACGGAGTCGCCTTCCATCGTCAACGGCTCGGCTTCGCGTCCTGGCGGCGCAAGGCGTCTAGCCTGAGGGCTTATTTTTCTTTGCGCGTTTAGGAAGGTGTTGATCTGTGGCTTTCAAAGCTGCGATTCGCTCAACTCGCCATCCCGATAAACGTTGGTCAAGTGCTCATTCACTGTGCGGACATCAACACCGAACAGCTCTGCCATCTGACCCTGTGTCATCCACAACGTTTCAGCATCGTACCGAAGCTCAAACCGAACCCCTTTTTCGGTCCCGTAGAGCAATATTCTATCGCCGGTAGCCTCATCTTCGATCAAATGCACCGGGCCAAGCGAAGGTAAAGGCTTAGAAGCCATATCGAGATCGCCTCAGGGGGTCTGAGAACGATACTAGAACAAACCCGCCTGGCCGGTAAGGGGTCATTTCACCGATTCACAGCCCTCGCGCGGGCCGCTCGAGTCGCGGGACGTAGTTCGTCTCGGCGATCAGCCGGATGCCGATTCGCAGCGTGACGTACTCGCCCGGGTACAAATCCTTGGCGACGTCGAAGGCGCCGCGCGCGATCAGCACGTTGCAGGAGACAGAGAGCAGCCGCTCGATCCGGCCCTTCGGCTCGGTCCATTTCTCGACCTTGAATTCAAGCTCGCTGACGTCCATGCGAAAGAACGCTACCGGGCACGGACACAGAACATAAGGTGGTTTCTGTGGTGCCGCCGTGGTGCCAGGAGAAAATAGTAACGTACGGAAACGCTGGTAATATAAGGAAGTCTGCGCGACACGGCGCGACATGGTTCCGTCGCGCAATCCGCATCAGTGAAGCGCCACAAGCCTTTGTTCTACCGTTGTTTTTGCAGTGGTGCCCAGGGCCGGAATTGAACCAGCGACACACGGATTTTCAGGCAGTCTTGTCGGCCCGGAAACAGCTTCTATATCAAAATGTTGCGGGCCGCCCCAGTGGCGAAATGGTGCCGCGAGCTAAACGGGGCCCTTTGAAGGGCGATGCCAACCAACACGGCCAAGCGCACCCAATGCGTCACCATTGGTGCCCGCGTTCCGGGTTCCACCTTCGCTCATGAGCGTCGGCGGCCAACGTCAGCGCCAGCACCTTGGCCTCCAGCACATCGACGTCTTCTTGAACTGCGATGCGCTTACGGCCGAGAACGACATCAAAAACCACGATCGGCTCATTAAGACTTTCCGTCATTCAATTCTGTCCTACGTCTAGATGTTGTAAAAAATCGACCTTCGTTCACGTCGTCGGGATGGTAGCCGTTAATTGTTTAAGAGTGCGTTACCGGTTGTGGGCGGGCAGGGAGCGCAATCTGTGGGTAACATGGTGATGCCGAAGCATTCGCTCAACAA
>Ga0137464_1000391_pt1 | contig 14331 bp, 14 predicted proteins | sample EasRivERMGT814_2_FD_102306 | JGI IMG/M metagenome (GOLD analysis project Ga0137464, IMG submission 102306) | Soil microbial communities from meander-bound floodplain in the East River, Colorado, USA - East River MetaG ERMGT814_2 | ecosystem: Environmental > Terrestrial > Soil > Floodplain ...
AGCGCCCTTCCTTAATGCACTTCGCGACACGACGTTTGTTCACCTCCGACCAGTTCTCGGTGTCGGTCCTGGGCGTAAACTTCAGCGCGAACCTGTCCTCGTCGATGCGCCTTACGATGCTGTCGATCCATCCGTAACAGAGCGCTTCCTCGACGGAATCTTCGTGCGACATGCACTTTTCGCCCGTGTGCTTCTTCGGAAACACCACCCACACTTCCTTCACTGTCGCGTGATTCTCGGCAAGCCACGCGCGCCAGCTCTCCCGATCCTTTGCACGGTAGGTGTTGTGCCGCCCCATACGATGTGAATTGTAACGGCTCCCATTGTGCGCCGTTCCGCTTTGGTTGAAAATGACGGCCGCCATATGAAAGTACGGACTCGTGCGCGCGGCAGGCTCAAGATCGGAGACGACTGGAATGCGATCACCATTATTGCGTTGTCGCAGAGCAACCCGCTTAAAGCCATCGCCGAACTTGTCGAGAACAGCATCGATGCCAGGGCCCGCACCATCACGATCACGCGGGGTCGCGAGCATGGCAGCCACTTCCTCGCCATTCGGGATGACGGTGAAGGCGTGCCGCGGAACGCAGACGGCCAGCCGGATTTCCATTACGTCGCCACGCACATCTGCGATTCCGTCAAGCGGCGTCTGAAGGAGGGCGGCGCTGCGGGCCTGCAGGGTGAATTCGGGATCGGGTTGTTGAGCTTCTGGACCGTGGGCGATGCGATCACAATGACCTCAACGGCGGCCGATCAGCGCGCTTACCAGATGGTCATGCGGAAAGGGGATCCGGCATACACCGTGACGCCACGGCGCGCTCTTTTCGGCGAAGTCGGAACGGAAGTGCGAATCGCGCCTCTGCTCGACGGCATTCGATCGCTGTCGGGAGAAAAGATCCAATGGTATCTGGCGGCCGAGTTGCGAGATCGAATTCGGCAAACCGGCGTCAGGATCACCGTCATCGACAGGCTTGCGCGCAAACAATACGCAGTTGAACCACGCCAGTACGAAGGGCGTTTGCTCCACCAGCTTCCGGCCGTTCGCACTCCTTTCGGAGACGTCTACGCGGAGCTCTATTTGAACGAGCCTTCGGATTCGAACGGCATTGCGTTGTTCCGGCACGGAACGCGCGTCATCGAGGACATCGCGTTGCTGGAGGATTTCAGCCGGCCGCCCTGGACTCTGCGTTACCTGCAGGGTCACCTGGACGCTCCATTCCTCAATCTGACACCCGGCACTCGAACCGGTCTCATTCACGACGCTTCGTACGCAGCGCTTTGCGATGCATTGCCGCACGTCGAGCGGATACTGGTCGAGATCATTGAAGAGCAGCGTAGCGCCGAAGAAGAGCAGGCCAGCCGCGAGTTGCTGCGTACGATCCATCGGGCCTTTCGCGAGGCCTTACTGGCGTTGCCCGCCGAAGAATACGACTGGTTCGAGATCCAGTCTCGCGCCGTCAGGCAGGCGCATGGTGCGGGCGCTCCAGCATCACAAGCTGCGAATGACGGATCCAACGGCGGCGACGACGTTATTGCGGGAGCCGCTGAACCGGAGCTGCATGAAGACAAGCAGCGGCAGTTCTTCGAGTTTGCCGGTCCGCTCTTCAGCGTGACCGTGTCTCCCGCTTCGAGCGTCATTCGCGTCGGCTCGAGCAGAGAACTACGGGCGCTGCCCCGCGACCGGTCCCGGCGCCGCGTGGAACGGGATCTCGAATTCCATTGGCAGATCGTCGAAGGCGCTGGTTCGCTGGATGGCGTCCACAATCAAGTTGCCGTCTTTCACGCTGCCGACGAGCCCGGACTTGCGCGAGTGCATGTCACCGTACGGCAGGGAGACGTGGTGTGCGAGGGTGAAGGGCTCATTACGCTCACGCATGAGATTTTTGCGCAGATCGGCGCCGCGAATATTTCCGCTCAGGGCCTTCCCGGCTACACGTTTGAACGCGCGCCTGGAGAGTCCTGGCGCTCGAGATTCGACGGGGCGCGGCACGTCATCGTGGTGAACAACGGTCACCGCGATTTTGTTTACGCGTCCCGGAGCAAGCCGTTGAAGCTGCGTTACCTGGTGCGTCTCTACGCCAAGGAACTTGTGTTGCGTAATTTCGTCGGTCTGCCTGCCGACCAACTTCTTGAAAGAATGGTCGAGCTTTCCATGCGTACGGAAGAACATCTCTGAAGCTGGCACAGTAGTCATATGGGCGAGAACACGAAAATTCCATGGGCGCATCACACGTTTAACGGCTGGATCGGCTGTACGCGTGTTGCGCCGGAGTGCGATCACTGCTACGCGGAGTCGATGGCGAAGTTTCGGGGCTGGGCGAAGTGGGGAGCGGGAGAACCGCGAAAGCGCACGACGGAAGAGAACTGGAAAAAGCCATTGCGATGGAACCGCGAGGCCGAGCAGCAACGGACGCGCTATCGTGTTTTCAGTTCTTCGCTCTCGGATGTTTTCGATGTCGAAGTTCCAACAGAATGGCGCTCGGATCTTTTCGACCTGATCCGGAGGACCCCGAACCTGGACTGGCTCATGCTTACGAAGCGTCCGGCTCAGATGCGCGACTATCTGAATAACCTTCCTGGCGCTCCCTGGCCGAACATCTGGGCTCTGGTGTCCGCCGGCACTCAGAAGAGCGCCGAAGCATTTGTGCCGATTCTTCTCGAAACGAAAGCGGTCGTGCGAGGCGTCAGTTGTGAGCCAATCCTCGAGCGCGTCGATTTTTCGAAGTGGATGAAAGCGGGCGAATCGCGCGAGCCGCGACTGAACTGGATCATCGCCGGCGATGAGAGCGGTCACCATTCGCGAGCATCCGATCCGGACTGGTACAGGCGGCTCCGCGCGGATTGCCAGTCGGGAGACGTGGCCTTCTTCCTGAAACAATTCTGCGATTCCCGCGGCAGGAAGACGGAAACGCCGGAACTCGACGGTCAGCGCTGGATTCAGTTTCCCGTTCCCGGTGCAGGCAATTGACAATGCGACTGCTGACGATCGGATTTACGAAGAAGACTGCCGAGCAGTTCTTTTCACGGCTGCTCGAAGCGGGCGCCAGGCGAGTCGTCGATGTCCGCCTCAATAATGTTTCGCAGCTTGCCGGGTTCACGAAGAAAGACGACCTGAAATATTTTCTGAAAGCGATCGGCGACACCGACTATTTGCACGTTCCTGAACTGGCGCCGACTCAGGAGATGCTTGATCGATACAAGAAGGAGAAAGGGGACTGGGCCGCATACGAGCGAGAATTCTCGAATCTCATCCGCAGGCGCGCGATCGAAAAGTCCATGCGCGACGTCATCTCGAATGACGATTGCCTGCTATGCAGCGAGCCGACCGCCGAACACTGTCACCGCCGTCTCGTTGCGGAGTACCTTCAACAGCACTGGCGCAACATCGAAGTTCGACACCTTCGCTGAAGGAATCATTACTTCACCAGAGACGGCCAGTTGAGGATCACGTGCATGGGTTCGACTTCGTTGCGATCCAGAGAAGCGTCCACTCGGGCCAGGAAGCGCCGGCCATCAGCGGTCACCGCATAATTCAGTGCAGTGTTGCTAACGATGACCGCACCGGCAGGACTGAATAGCAACTCAGGTGCGCTTGTGCTGAGCGTCACTCCGGCCTTCACCTCCATTGAATGGAACCCATTGGCTTGATTCCAGAAGATGATCTCTTTGCCGTCGCCACGCCAGTACGGCGCCAGGCCGTCCGCAAGTTTACGGCGTTCAGTGAGCGAGGGGTAGGCCGCCACCCACACCTCAGAGGGCGATCCTTGATTCCCAACGGAATACAACGTCCACTTTTCATCAGGTGACAGACGAAACTGGTCACCAGTCAGATTCGCCAGAATGCGGGGCTTTGCAGTGGAGGGTCCTGTGGCGTTCTCTTCCGGCGCTGGATATAAATTCAAGCCGCCGCCTCGTGTCAGCAGGCCATCTTGCGTCCAGGCTTCGAGGCGGATGACCCCCGGGTATATCAATGTGGACTTGCCGGATCCCACCACCGTTTGGTAAACGCCGGGGTCCTTATTACCGATTACAACAAAAGCCACGCGCCGCGAGTCGGGTGACCAGACGGGGTCGATTTCCTGTTCGGGACTGAAGGTCATTTGAGACAAGACTCCCGTCGAGACTTCAAGCAAGTACAGATCCCGCGTTGATCCTCTTTCATGCTGAACGACGGCCTGCCGGCCATTCGGAGACATCTCGATAGCGCCATAGGCGGATGCCGGTAATCCCGGCCCTTCGGGCTTACCGTCCCGCGTGAACCAGCGGTATCGAATCAGATTTGTGCCGCCGCCCCGGTAGGCAAGCACACCATTCGCGGAAACGGAGAATGCATTGAAATCCTTGACGCGAACCAGCCGGCTGCTTCCCATGTCCGTCAGTAAAAGGGAATTCTCATTGAGATCGATCGCGGAAGACACCTGCGCGCGCTGTTCCACCGTTGCCGCAGCAGCGAGCAGAGCGATGAAGAGGATCAATAGAATGAAACGCCGGGTGGTTTGCGAAGCAAACATGCTCGCCAGAGAATGGTACACTCGCGCACCATGCTGCTCGCGGCATGCGACAGGTCAGGTCCAGGCGAGATTCTCTCCACATGCGAATCGTCACATACAACTTCCTCCGCGCCGGAAGCACGACGCGCTGCGGTCACTGGTCACGGGTGATCCGTCAGCTGCGAGCGGATCTCGTATTGGCGCAGGAATGCCGCCCGCCCGAGCGTTCTCCCGGTGAGCGGTTTCGGCATGGTGAAGACGACGTATTTGCGTGGCAGTCAGCCGGTACGCGAGGTTGGGGAACCGGTTTGTTTGCGCGATCAGCATCCTTATCTCCGATCGACATTCCGGGTTACGAGGGTTGGGTCGTCGGAGGAGAGATACGCAATGCGTTTTGGTCGAGGCGGCCCGTCATTGTCTTCAGCATTCACGGACCTGTCGGTGAACGCGGCTACATCCGTACAATGCAACACATCCTTGATCGTCTCGTTGTTCTGCGTGACCGCGCCGACCTTGTGCTGGGCGGTGACTTCAACGTCGCTGTGGGTTACCGCCAGCCTCGAGACGTCATCAAGTTCCTGCGCGGCGAAAGGGAATTACTGGATCGACTAGGCGGCGAATTCAAACTCGTGAGCTGCTGGCAAGCGGCCAATCCCAATCGGCCATTAGCCCAAACCCTGCGATGGATGGGCAACCCCGCTGCGCCCTACCACTGTGACGGAATCTTTGTCCCTCGTTCCTGGCTGACGCGTCTGAAGGCGTGCCGCGTCGTTCGAGGTTCGCGCTGGACTCAATTGAGCGATCACAATCCCGTCGTCGCAGACTTTGATGTCGCTTGAGCGTTTAGCGGAAATTGTCGACCAACATCAAGTCCATCGCCCAGCGTTCCGTTTGTAAGCTAAGACCCCATCGGCCGTCGCGAGATACGGTAAAGCGGCCTAAGCTGCCCACCCTGGAAACCTGGAACGGCAGACGACCGTAGCGAGTGACCTTGCCATCGGACGGGTTGTACAGCTCCAGCGCGTCGCCCGGTTCGCCGCGCGTGATGAAGAAGATTCCCATTTCCGTTACAGCCCAGTGGTTCGGTCGCAGGCCCTTAGTAACAACCGTCTCTTCTCCGCCGGCAACAGGAATTTGTTTCAGATTGTCGCTTCCAGGTTGAAGGTAATAAATCAACGCACCGTCCACGGACTCTATCGGCTCCTGGCCGCCGTTACGAGTCACCTGCGACGCGGCGCCGCCTGCGGCGGAAATCTTCCAGATTTCGGACCGTCCCGTTCGATCCGAGTTGAAGTAGATCCTGCTGCCGTCGCGCGACCAGCCTGGAAACCGCTCTGTTGATGGTTCAGTGGTCAGCCGCCTGGGCTCCCCACCTTCTGTATTGATGATGTGAATATCCGTGTTCCCGTCGATAGGCACTTCGAAAGCGATCCACTTTCCGTCGGGAGACCAGGCCGGAGCGCCTTTTTCCGGCGCATCCAGTCTTGTTAGCTGGCGCAGACCGGAACCGTCACGGTTTGCCACCCACATTTGTTCCTGGACGAAATTAGGAAAACGCAGGCCCGGGGGCGGCTCGCCGGAGCGTGTGGAAACGAACGCGATCTTGTTCGCGTCTTGTGAAAAGCTGCCTGGATAGTCCACGAGCGTCGTATCCAGCAGAGGCTGTACAGCCTGAATAAGGCCGTCGGGTCGTGGAACGTTGAGATCGATCAGGCGAAGGCTGATATCGGCCTGCACGGACAGGAAGGCGAGACGTGCCGGCCCTCCTGAAGCGGGCCGCGAGATGGTGGGAGAATTGGCGGGTGATGAGACGGCGATGGGCACCCCGCGTTCCGGCCGCGAGCCAAACGCAGGAACGCGCCATAAGAATAGGGGGTAGCCATATCCGCTGTTCAGAATCAACTCCCGGCCATCCGGCGTCCAGATCAGTCCGCCGGCCGGAGCGTTCTGATTTGTCCGGCGTTCTGCTTCGCCGCCGGCCATCGAAACCACATAGGCATCATTCACACCGGGACGCGGAGCACCGAGAAACGCGAGAGTCTTGCCGTCAGGAGAGACGTCAAACCGGGTAACGCTCACTGAAGTCCCAAGCGGAATCGGCCGGCGCTCCAGGGTGGCGAGAGAGATCTGAAAAACACCGAACCTGCCTCCGCCGATCGAGTCGCGGATCACTACAGATTTATTGTCGGGAGTCCAGCGGACATAACTCCCGGAGTCCGATACTTTGCGTTCCGCACTACCGAGTTGAGAGATGACGAATACGCCTTGCCCCGCCCGCACAAAGGCGATCTGAACGCCGTCGGGCGACCAGGCTGGGAAGTTTTCATGAAAGGCCGTGTTCGTAAGTTGCCGAAGGCCTTCGCTCCCGACGGCCTTGATGTAAATATCTCCGGGGCCTTCTTTTTCCGATCCACTCCAGGAGAAGGCGACAAAGTTTCCATCGGGCGAAAGGTTCGGCGAGTCCTCGTTTCCGGGCAACAGCGATAGAGGATGCGCCGGCCACGACCCGGGATCGGATGCAGGGCGTCGCCATAGAGCGGCCGCAAGAAGCGCGATCGCGACCGCGGAAATGATGCCGACCCAAACTGCAGGGCGAAGCCCCCCACCAACGCGAGAGGGCAAGCGCTCCGTCTTCTGTGTATCTCCTGCCGCCTTCAAGTCGGCTATCAGTTCGCTCGCGGATGAATAGCGATTCTCGGATTTCTTCTCGAGACAACGCGTGATCAACTGCGCTAAAGGCGTGGGAACGATCTGTCCGGACTCCTCCAGGGGCGGCGCATCATCTCTTAGAATGGCGGCCATCGTATCCTGCGTTGTTGAGCGCGCAAAAGCGCGACGGCCGGTTACCATCTCGTAGAGCACGCACCCAAAGGAAAAGACATCGCTGGGCGCTTCGGCAATGTCGCCACGCACCTGTTCCGGCGACATATAGCCGACGGTCCCCATGACCACGCCGGGTTGGGTCACAAGCTCCTTCGACGCAGTTGCCAGAGCGTCCTGGGTGATCGCTTCTCGTTTGATTCGAGCCAGCCCGAAATCGAGAATCTTCAACTGCCCGTCCTGGGTCAGAAAAATGTTCTCGGGCTTGAGATCGCGATGAAAGATCCCCTTGCCATGCGCTGCGGCGAGCCCTTCGGCAAACGCGAGGCCGTACTCGACCGTCTTGCGCCAGTCCAACCTCGAGCGCGCCAGATGGCTTCGAAGCGTTTCGCCGGACAGCAATTCCATCACGGCGAAGGTGACTCCCTGTTCCGTTCCGAAATCGTAAATCGCGAGGACGTTGGGATGTGAGAGAGCAGCGACTGCTTTGGCCTCGACTTTGAAGCGCGCCAGAGCATCCTCGTTTCCAGATAAATGCCGCGGCAGAATCTTGATTGCGACTTCACGATCGAGAACCGTGTCCCTGGCGCGATAAACCTGCCCCATCCCGCCCTGGCCCAGCAAATAACGAAACTCGTAGCGGCCGATCCGGCGACCAACCAGCGATTGCGCGGGCTCGATGTCCAGCATCTGCGCTGCGATTCGATCGGGGGATCCTTCAAGGAAGTTGCCGGCGCGTTCGTGCGCTGCGATGAGTGAGGAGACTTCTTTTAGTAACGCGTCGTCGCCACCACACGCTTCGGCGAGAAACGCCGGCCGGTGCGCGCTCTCGCGCTGGAGGGCGGCGTGATAGATCTCCTCGATCCGCCGCGCGCGTTCGGGCGACATCTTCTCGGGTTTCATTGCGGCCCCTCCAGGAAATCGGTTGCATCCTAGCACGAGTCTGAACCGGCAAGAATTTTTGCCGGCAACGATAGGTTTGGTGCATGGGTGTCGCTTAACAAGGTGAGAACAAAAGAAACAGACACCAAATGGAGGCAACATGACCACGAATCGCAGACTTAAAACTTCGGCGATGTTTGTCGCTATCGCGACGCTGGCATCACTCGGGATTTTCCTGGGAACGCAGCGCGCGCAAGCCCAAAGCCAGGAGCAGACCAGGCCCGACCGCATCTCGTTCGGACTCGTTGGCATCACGCCTGGCCAGACCGCACGCATCAACGTGGTCAACGCGGCACCGACGGATGACCCATATTGGCCGCCCGGCCCAAGCCGCGTGGTGCTGACGTTTCTGGACAGCGAAGGGCGATATTTTCGCGGCCGGGACGGCAATCCTGTCGGCCGCGTGGTGATGCTCGAACCGGGCCGGTCGGCTTCACTGAACCTCAACGCCGACGAATTTGCAGCGGGCGCAGCTCGGTTTCAGCTCCGCGCGTTGGTTATGGTGTGGCCTCCGGGCCCCACTGCTCCGCCCAATCCCACCGTGCCGACACTCGAAGTCATCGACAACTCCACAGGCAAAACGCTGCTTCTGTACCCCGGAGTTATCCGAGGCTTCAACCCTCAACCGGACCCGCCCGTCGCGGGCCAGTAAACATTAAATAAGGAGAGAACCATGATCAGGAAACACATCTATTGTGGGCTAATCACGGTAGCGATGTTCGTATCAACTGCGTTGCCGCACGCCGCGCTGGCGGCTGAACACAACGCTCCGCACAAGGCGATCGTTGGCAGCTGGATAGAAACCATAACCGTTACAGGTCCGGGCGCTCCGCCGCCATTCAAGTCCGTCGGAGTGTATTCCGACGACGGGAACCTGGTTTTTTCAGATCAGGGGGGCGTCACGCTGGTTCCTCCCCAAACCTTCAGCGCTACCGTTGGTTCGTGGACTTATATCAAGGAGCGCACGTTCGCGTGGACAGCCATCGCCTTGATATCCGATCTCAGCGGGAATCATGTGGGCACACTCAAAGTCCGGGGAGAGTCCAGGATGGATCGGTCGGGAGACAAATACACGTCACGGTTTCGTGCCGAGATTTTCGATGCTAACGGCCTGTTGCTTTTCGCAGCAGATGGCACCAACGAAGGCCGGCGCGTTTCAGTTGAGCCGCTCCCGTAACGGAGACGTCCGGGAGTGTATGTTCCGCTCCCTCTCCCACCAGGAGAGGGACGGACTCTCGTCCTCCTTTGTTTGACCAGCCAGGCCATTAATGCTAAATATTTAGCACCATGAGTAGACTCCTCGCGAACTAGGCACGTAGTCGAAGAGATCATGGATCTCCTCAATGAGGTCCTCAGCTCCGGCAAGACTCTGGAGTGGTGGCGAGCTCCAGAACTTCATGACCCTCGGGATCACCGAAGATCGCAAGAATAGCTGGTGCGTCCTGCCGCGTGAGCCATCGGAGGTCCACCCTACGGCCGGAAAGCCTTGGAAGCTCGTGACCCCATTCGAAGGAAGAAACCATTCGTCGGTTACGCTCCCACTCTCCGAAACACGCATCTCACCGACGCAACGGAGTTCCGAACTGCAGCATGTAGCCGTTGTTGTCGTAGATCGCGAACTCACGCATGCCGTAATGGAACTCTTCCATCGGGTAGACGATCTTCACGCGGTCCTTCAGGTTGGCCCAGAGCGCCGACACATCGTCCACGTTGAAGTAGAAGGACCCCGTGAAGCCCGGCGTTTTGAATGGGGCATGGGCGTTCGGCGTCGCGATCATCAGTCCAACGCCGTCCCGCCTGAGTGACGCCCAACCGTCCTCTTCGCTCAGCCCATCACAAGTAAAGCCCAGTCGATCCGTCCAGAATTCCACCGTTCCATGCAAGTCGTTAGTGCGCAGCATCGGCCGCAGCGCTTGAAAAGTGATACCCATCGTCCCTCCACCGAATGGCTGCAGGTGAACAAGTGTGGCCTACGAGAGGCCCGACGGTGTCAACCATCAGTATGCCGGAGACCAGCACGGCCCGCCTTAGAGCCTCCACCAGAATAAACGCAAGCCATCGCCAAAGCGTGCGCCAGCAACCACAGAGACATTCCGCGATCCTGAAAAACCAGGATCAAGACCAATGCTCTTGGAATCAGAACGCCGAGAGTTATCGGCACCCAGCCGCTCAAATTGTAGATGGCCAACCCGCCCAGGAAATAAGCCGCCAATAAGCTGATTCTTGGAAGTAACAAGGAGAAGATCAGAAACCACAACGGGAGTTGTTCTACCACCATAACCTCCAGGGCCGACTCGTTTTTTCCGCCGTGACTACGAATTCACGCGTCCAGCGCAGTTAAAAATCTTTTATTCCGTTTCCGCGACGCTTTCATCTTCGCCGAAACACCCTCGTGATCCTCGATGTCGGGCGAAGCGCCATTCCTCACCAGCCACGTCAGCAGGGCGGGATCGAATTCCTTCTCGACGCCATAGTGCAGCGCAGTCTTGCCTGTTTTCGGATCCTGGTAGTTCACGTTGGCGCCTTTGCGCGCGAGGAATTTGGCGGCTTCGAACTTTTTCCAGCACCAGCACGCCAGGAAAGGCGTGAACCCGACGACAACTTCCAGGTCCGCACCTGCACGAATCAACAGATCCAGCATGGGCAGATCTTCGTACCAGCCGGCCGCATACAGTCCGTTTGGCGTACCGCCACGTTTGATCAGCAGTTTGACGACAGCAGGATTCCTCCCACGACATACGGCGAACCAGACTGCATTCACTGTGTCGCACTCCTCTTTTCCGACCTGCATCGTGGACTCCACGTCCAATCCGCGGTCGAGAAGGAAGTTCACCATCCGCGTCGATGCCGATACCGGAAGCTCGAGCTTCTCGTATGAAGCCGAGCAGGCCAGATGCAGCAGATTGCGGTTGCCTCTGTCTGTCACGTTGAGCAACTCCGGCTTCGTTGTCAGGAGTTCCTTCGTCGACTCGAGGTCCAGGTTCTGGACAGCCTCGATGATTCGCGTTTTAGACATGTGACTTTTCCTTAAGTGGCAGATTACAGCCGAAAAGCGCCGAAACAACCGGAACGGCGATTGACACTAAAACCCAGCGTGCTTATCATGGCCGCCTCCGGATTAGGAAAATCCCACAGTCTGCACCTACGGATAGCAGCAAACAACGAGTATCGCTCTGACGCAGACCCGCACCGTTCCAGGATTTGCGCCCGCCGTACTGTTCGCCGCTGGTAAGCCTGCAGATGTCTTTTTTTTGACAGGACGTCTCCACAGAACTATCGCGACAATCGACAAGGAGAACGCCAATGGCTGAAAACGAGAAGCGTGACCCCACTGACCCCAAACCGGAAAACGATATTATCGATGAGACCCAGGACGACGATTTTCATGCGGTACTCAAGGAACTCATGGCGGCTTATCAGCCCATTCTTGAGGAAGACCTCGCTCGTTCGAAGTCTCCGGAGAAACTTCTAAAGGAGGCGCGGGCAAACCCGCCGGACTGCGACACCGAGCTTCAGCTTGCAGATCGTATTTTTAACCGCTTTTACAGCGAAGCCGTTGCGACGAGCCTGTTGCCCGCCGAAGCGCGAGGGATCCTGGGACCTGTCGACCGGTGGCGCTGGTGCCTGCTGCACATCCGCTGTTGCACGATCTTCGGATGGCTGATTTGCCGGGGTCCGCGAACGTTTCGCGCCCTGGCGTACTACCTGTACAGGTACTGGATTTGCGTCCGCCAGTTGCTTGGCAATGCGCCCATCGGAAGGCCGCTCACGGCCGACGAGCGCGCGGATCTTCAAACGCTTATTCAGTCGCTCGCAACAGCGTATAAGCCTTATCTGACGGATCAACTCGCGACGGTGGATTTCACCTCCGGTATTCCCGATGAGATCACCGCGGGCGGGATCGACTGTTTCGAAGGCCAGGAAGAGGCTGCGGCAATCTTCGAACGACTGATGACAGTAGAGACGGCGCAGGCCCTGCTCGGCAAAGAGGCATTTGCGGCTCACAGCAAGGATCCGTTTTTCTGGTTTTGCCGGTGCTGGTGTCTTTGCGCCATTCGCTTCGGCTGTTGCCTGGCTCGCGCTCGCAATCTCGTCGAAATCGTTCAGTGTTTGATTTTCTACCGGCGTTGCCTGCGGCAGTGTTTCCGGCCGATCCGCTGCGAAATAACAGCTCCGACCGGCTGCGTCGAGGAAGAGATCAATCTGAACGTGGGCGGCCTTGCCGTCGAAGTCGTCGGCACTGCGGCTGGGGCGTTCTTCGATCACTACACGATCGAATGGCGGAAAGTCGAAGGACACGACTGCAACGACAACTTCGCTTTCAAATCCGATGGAGTCGTTTACCCGGGAGGGGCCGGCACGGGCGCAGCACCCGTCGTCAGCGGAACACTGGGTTGGATCAACACCACGGTATTGCCTGCCGGTTCTTATGAAATTCGCGTGTGTGTCTACTCGACTTCAAACGCAAGAACGTGTTGCTGCATTCAATTCAACCTGTTCAAGAAGCTGGTTTGGATTCAAAGCGTCGCCAACGCGCCTGTCCAGACGCCTCTCGGTCCTTTCGTCTCGACCTCTCCGATCGTCAGCGGAAACCCGGGAGGAACACTGGTTCCGGTCGGCGGATGCGTTACGGTCAAAGGCAGCGCGTGGGTTGGCGAGTGCGAGGACCGGAAGATCAAATGCTTCGACCTCCGTTATGGACTCGAATTCCTGCCGGGACCTGGTGAAGTCGGCTTCAATCCGGCCAGTTATTTCGCCTCGATGCTCTCACCCGGACCGGTCTGTTACGAACCGCCGGATGAAGCAGGCAAGCGGGCGCAATGGAACCAGGTGATCAGCGGCGCGCTCACGACGCGACTCGTGCTGACGACGATCGACCTCGGCATGGGAATCACCATCGACGTGTGGAAGCTGCAGGACTACTGCTTCAACAGCGCGAGCCAGTTGCCGCCATGTCCGGATCTGACGCATCACTGCCGCAGCGGCAAATACACGCTTCTGCTTCAGGTCGAAGACACGGCTGCGAATTTCTATTACGACACGCAGCACGTGTGGTTCGACAACAAGCCGATCCATGTCGAATTCGGCGGACTCGAAGGATTGCCGGCATGTTCCGATCTCTGCCTCGGCAAGTTCATTCCACAGGGCGGGCCCTGCGGTGTGCCCTGGCCGATGAACGCGCTCGGAATCGTTTACGATGAATACATCATCAACGGCGACATGGCTTATCCGAGCGACAACTTCGACTTTTACACGTTGTACATTACCCGGCAGGGCGGGCCGGTCTACAGTGTCCCGATCACGCCGGGCCTTGCGCCTCCGGTGTTCGGTCCGGATCCGCTTCACGGAACGTCGCGAGTCGGCGATCCGGGAACCCGATGTGAGCAGACCATTCTCGGCTGTCCGCCTCCGTTGATACCGATGAAGTTCAACGCCGTGCTGACGCAGCTGGATCTGCGCATCTTCGACGCCGGCTGCGCCGGTGCTCTAGCCGGGCCTTTCGCGCCGCCGGCAGGTTTCGCGCTGGACAGGGGTGAGTGCTGCGGTTACACGTTCCAGCTTTACGCGCAGGACAAGACCTGGAGCGACGGCTATGCCGGCGGTTTCCACCATGCCTGGTCGCTGCCGTGGGCCGTCTGTATCTGTAACGAGCTCGAGTGTCCTGAAAAATGAGTCTGGAAGTCCGCTTTCTGCTGGCCGTCCTCGCAACGTGGCGAGTGACTCATCTTCTCGCCAAAGAGGACGGTCCGGCAGATGTCATCGTGAGGTTTCGCGCACGGCTCGGCGACGGGCTGTTCGCGAAACTCATGGACTGCTTCTACTGCTTGAGTATTTGGGTGGCTGCGCCGCTTGCGCTCTTCGTTACCCGGACGCCAATCGAGTGGCTCCTGACGTGGCTCGCGCTTTCAGGCGGCGCATGCCTGCTTGAACGAATCGGGCGGGATCCGGTTGTGATCCAGCCAATCCAGGAACATCCAACGGAGGTTGATGATGGGATGCTGTGGCCAGAAACGAACAGCTCTGCAGCACAAAACCGCGGTGACGCAGCCGATCAACAAGAAAGCTCAGCCGCCTCAAG
>Ga0137464_1000401_pt1 | contig 14176 bp, 13 predicted proteins | sample EasRivERMGT814_2_FD_102306 | JGI IMG/M metagenome (GOLD analysis project Ga0137464, IMG submission 102306) | Soil microbial communities from meander-bound floodplain in the East River, Colorado, USA - East River MetaG ERMGT814_2 | ecosystem: Environmental > Terrestrial > Soil > Floodplain ...
AGGGTCACGCCTACCCAGCCGGTGGCAGCGATGGCCATGAAGAGCTTGAGCGGCAAGGTCGCCTGGCTGTCCTCGATCCACGACGCGTTGTGGACGACGACGATGAGGATCGCGAGCCCGCGGACGCCATCGAGCGCCGGGTCGCGGGGGGCGACCGGCGACAGCGGAGCGTGGTTCGTCTCCGCGTGGCGTGTGGCGGAATGCGTGGCGGAATGCATGGTCCCGGAGATCGACGATGAGGGAGCGTCGAAGTCACCGGCGCGGGGAGCCGGAGCGCGGCGAGCGGTGGCAGAAACCGCGGCCGCGCTGCACTTTTCACCCCGGCGTCCCGCCACACCGGAGGAATCGCAAATGTCCGACAGGAAGCTTACCCGTCGCGACTTCGTCGCCGACGCGAGCAAAGTCGCCCTCGGCGCCATGATCGCGCCAGGCTTCCCAACGATTGTCCCCCGCCACGTCCTCGGCGGCAAGGGGTTCACCCCGCCCAGCGCCCTGCTCAACATCGCCGTCGTCGGCGTGGGCGGGCAGGGGAGCGGCAACGCGCGCTCCGTGTCGAGCGAGAACCTGGTCGCCTTCTGCGACGTCGATCCCGCGTTCATGGAGCGGAACGTCATGGGCAGCGGCGATCCGAACGAACGTGCTCCGAGCGCCGAGACGGTGGCCTTCCGCGAGAAGTACAAGATGGCGACCAAGTACGTGGATTTCCGCGAGATGCTCGCCAAGCAACCGGACATCGACGGCGTGATCATCGCGACGCCGGACCACATGCACGCGACGGTCGCCGCGGCGGCGATGAATGCCGGCAAACACGTCTACGTCCAGAAGCCGCTCACCTGGTCCGTGTACGAGTCGCGCCTTCTCGCCAAGATCGCGCGCGAGAAGAAGGTCGTCACACAGATGGGCAACCAGGGCCACTCACAGGAGGGCACCCGCCGTGTCGTCGAATGGATCAAGGCGGGGGTGATCGGGCCAGTGCGCGAGGTACACATCTTCACAGACCGGCCGGCGCGATTCTGGGCGCAGGGTCTGCCGCGTCCCGCCGCTCCGGCTCCGGGCACGACGCCGACCCTTGTTCGCGGGGATGTGGGCGCTGTGCGCAACGCCGTCGCCGCATCGCTGGCCACGGCCAACCAGCGACTCCCGGCCGGGCTGCGCTGGGACCTCTACCTGGGCCCGGTCGCCGAGGACATCGAGTACCACCCGGTTTATCACCCGTTCACCTGGCGCGGCTGGGTCGACTTCGGCTGCGGCGCGCTCGGAGACATGGGCGCGCACCTGATCGATCAGGCCTATTGGTCGCTCGGTCTCACGCAGCCGACGAGCATCGAGGCGACGTCGTCGCTGTGGGGAACCGCCACGGTTCCGGTGCCCCCCGGTGCCCCCGCCGGCACGCGCCCGACGCAAAAGCAGGTGTCCTACCCGATGGCGAGCACCGTTCACTACCAGTTCCCGGCGGTCGGCCGGCGACCGGCGGTGAAGTTGTTCTGGTACGACGGCGGCCTCTATCCGCCGCGCCCCGATATGCTTCCCGACGATTTCACCTTCGTGTCCGAAGGCGGCGGTGTGTTCATCGGTGACAAAGGCGTGCTCGTCCACAAGACATACGGCGAAGATCCGGTGCTCTTCCCGAAGTCGGTCGCCGACGCCGGCGCCGCGGTGCCGAAGACCGTTCCGCGCATCACCGAGAGCCATACGATGAACTGGGTGCGCGCGTGCAAAGGCGAGACGGAAGCCAGTTCCCCGTTCGAATACGGGGCCGCGCTCAACGAGACCATGGTGCTCGGTGTGGCGGCGCTGCGCGCCGGCCAGGGACGCAAGGTCTACTACGACGCGGAGAAGATGCAGTTCACCAACGCGCCGGACGCGAACCAGTTCCTCACCAGAGAATATCGATCTGGTTGGGGCCTTTGACCGTTGTCATCCTCGCTCGCGTAAGCGAGCGGGGGTCTGCTTTATGACGCTTTCCTGGTAATAGTTTCTCATCGCTAACCTGAGGTCCCCGCTCGCTCCGCTCGCGAGGACGACCACCATCATGAAGCCTTCCCGATTTCTGGCACTGATCCTCGTGGCCGCTTGCGCGCGCTCGGCGCAAGTCGGCTCGCCGACTCCCGCGCAGCAGGCCGCACCCGCGGCGCCCAACACGCTCACCGCCGCCGAGCGCGCGGCCGGCTGGCGCCTGCTCTTCGACGGCGTGTCGACCAGCGGTTGGCGCGGTTACAAGCAGACGCCAATCCCGCCGCAGTGGATGGCGATGGACGGCACACTGATGAAGGATCGGCCGACCGAAGACATAGTCACCACCGCGCAGTTCAGCGACTTCGATCTCGTGTTCGAGTGGAAGATCGCGCGCGGCGGGAACGCGGGCGTGTTCTATCGCGCGACCGAGGAATACACCAAGGTCTATTGGAGCGCGACCGAGTATCAGCTGCTCGATGACGCCAACGCTCCCGACGGCCGCTTGACTCCCGACAAGGGCTATATGACCTCGTCGGCGACGAACTACGGATTGTACCCGGTGGCGAAGCAGCTCGCGAAGCCGGCCGGCGAGTGGAACAGTTCGCGGATCATCGCGAGAGGTACACACGTCGAGCACTGGCTCAACGGGCAGAAGGCGGTGGAATACGACTACGCAAGCCCGGACTGGGAGGCGAAGGTCAAGGCGAGCAAGTTCAAGGACTGGCCGAACTACGGGCGCGCGAAGCGCGGAATCATCGCGATACAGGGAGACCACGCCGGCGTGCTCGCTCTCCGCAACGTCAAGATCCGGGAGTTCAAATGAGCGTACGCGGGCGGCTGTTGGTGATGATGTTCCTCCAGTATTTCATCTGGGGGGTCTGGTTCGTGACGCTGGGTACGTACCTCGGCCAGACGCTCAAGTTCTCCGGGACGCAGATCGGCAGCGCGTACGGCGCCATGGCGATCGCGGCGATCGTGAGCCCGTTCTTCATGGGCGTGGTCGCCGACCGTCTCCTCGCCAGCGAGAAACTGCTGGCCGCCCTGCACCTGATGGGCGGCGTGATCATGTGGTTCGTGTCGTCGGCCACGGAGTGGTCGCGTTTCTACCCGCTGCTCCTGCTCTACGCGTTGTGCTACATGCCGACGCTGTCGCTCACCAACTCGATCTCGTTCCACAACGTGAAGGACCCGGCGCGCGATTTCCCGGTGATCCGCGTGCTCGGGACGATCGGCTGGATCGTGGCCGGCATCATCGTCGGCAAGGTGTTGCACGCGGACGCGCTCAACACGCCGATGCAACTCGCGGCCGGCGCGTCCGTGTTGCTCGGGCTGTTCTCGCTCGCGTTGCCGCACACGCCGCCCAAGGCAGCCGGCGAGCCGTTCAGTTTCGGCACCGCGATCGGACTCGACGCGTTGGGACTGCTCAAGAACCGGGATTTCCTCATTTTCGTCATCGGTTCGTTCCTGCTCTGCATTCCATTACAGTTTTACTACGCGTTCACCAACCTCTTCCTCAACGAGATCAAGGCGCCCGACCCGGCGTTCATCCAGACCTTCGGCCAGATGTCGGAGATCGGATTCATGCTCCTGCTGCCGTTCGCGCTGCGGCGGTACGGCATCAAGGTCATCATGCTCGTCGGGATGCTGGCGTGGTCGCTCCGCTACTTCGCGTTCGCGAGCGGGAACGCGCAGTCCGGGATGTGGCTCCTCCTCTTCGGCATTCTGCTTCACGGCGTGTGCTACGATTTCTTCTTCGTGAGCGGGCAGATCTACACGGACCAGCGCGCGGGTGTGAAGATCCGCGCCGCCGCGCAGGGCTTCATCAACCTGGTGACGAACGGCGTCGGCTACCTCGTGGGCGCCAAGGTGTCCGGCGCCGTCGTGGAGCGGTATTGCAGCCAACGTGACGCCGCGTCGGCGTGCGTCGCGCACGACTGGTATTCCATCTGGCTCGTGCCCGCGGCCGGCGCGCTCGGCGTGTTCATCATCTTTGCCCTGCTGTTCCGTCCCGCCAAACAGCGGGAGGAGCCGTCGTCGGTGCAATCGGCACCGGCGCGCGCGTCGGCCTGATGGACCTCTACACGACGAGCCTTCTGTTGGGCGGCGTCGGACTAGGCGTCATGGCCATAAGTGGGCTTGGACGCCACGGCGGTGATCATGGCGGTCATGGCGGCCACGGGCACGGCGGTGACGGCCATATTGGCGACGCCCATGCCGGCCACATGCACGCCGGTGACGCTCACGGCGGCCACTCCCATGTCGGCCACTCGCATGGCGGCCATGCGCACGGCGACGCTCACGGCCAGGCGGGTCACAGCCATTCGTCCGCGCATACCGCTCACGTTGGTCACGGCGCGCGCGACATTGCATGGGCGCTCATGTCTCCGCGCATCCTGTTCAGCTTCCTCATCGGCTTTGGGATGACGGGGGAGCTGCTCCGTGGATTCCTTGGCGGTCCCATGCTGTTCGTGGCGGGGCTCGCCGGCGGAGTCGCCTTCGAGCGGCTCATCGTCGCACCGCTGTGGAACTTGGCCATGCGCTTCGCGTCCAAGCCGGCCCTCACTTTGGAAAGCGTGATCGCCGACGAGGCGACGGCGGTGTCCAACTTCGACGCGAACGGGCAGGGATTGATTGCCGTCGAGCTCGACGGCCAGATGATCCAGATCCTCGGGACCCTGCAGCAATCCGACCGAGCGATGGGCGTGCGAGTGCGCGCCGGCGAGCGGGTTCGAATCGAGGATGTGGACCCCGCCAAAAACTGCTGCACGGTATCCGCCCGCTGAATTGGGGTCCGACCCCGCTACCGCCGCTAGATTCAAGATCAGTCTGATACGAGGAATGGGTGTATGTCTGGCATACTGTCCGGGTGGGCGCTGATCGCGGTCGTCGTGGGGTTCGTGGTGTTCGTCGTGCCGTTGATCGTCGCGAGCTTTCTCCGCAGCGTCGAAGCAGGCACGATCCGCATGGTGAGCTGGCTCGCCGGCGGCACCGTGATCTACCGCGGGCCCGGCAAGTCGAAGGAGATCCCCCTGCTCACCACGGGCACGACGATCTCCAGCAAGGTCATCAACGTCGACCTCGACATCACCGATCAAACGGCCGACGTCGACGACACCGGAACACCGCGCCCGATCAAGGTGCGCGTGCTCGCCAGCGCGATCGTGTCCGTCGGCGACACGGACGTGCTGATCAAGACGGCCGCCAACCGGTTCTTCTCGAAGAGCGACGCCGATCAGGTCAACACGCTCACCGATCTGCTCTCGAGCTCCGGCCGCCGCGCGATCAACCTCCTCACGCACGACCAGCTCTTCTCGGCCAAAGCCACGCCGAGCGCGTCGCGCTCGCTCCTCCCGGCGGACGTCTCGCGCCTGCCCGTGAAGGTGGCTCCGGCGCCGCTCGTCGCGTACGTCGATCAGCCGGGCGTCGAGGACGACGACGACCCGCTCGCCGTGATCATTCGCAAAGCGTGCTCGCGCGAGCTCACCGACCTCGGGCTGATTTTTAATTCGCTCAACATCAAGATCGTGCAGTCCGAGGTCGCCGAGGCGCGCCGCCGCCAGTCGGCCGCGGAAGCGCAGGCGAACGCCGAGATCGTCGCCGCCAATCAGTCGCGCCGCGCGAAGGAAGCGCAGCTCGACGCCGAGCGGGCAATCTCCGACAAGCAGCGCGAGCTGGAGCAGACGAAGGCGTCGAACGCCGCGCTCATCGCGCAGGCCGAGGCAAAGCGGCAGGAAGCGGCCGGCCTGCTCCGCGTCGCCGAGCTCGATGCCACTCAGATCGCCCAGGCGCGCGCCGACGCCGCTCGCGTCCGTCTCGAGGCCGAAGCTGCGGCTGACGCAGAGGCGATTCGCATTCGTCGCATCGCCGACGCGACGGCCGAGAGCATCCAGAAGGTGAACGACGCCATCAAGGCCGGGGGCGAGAGCTATTTCCGCTACCGGCAGATCGAACTGCTGCCGCAGATCGCGCCCGTCATCGCCGAAGCGCTCTCCAACGCCAAGATGATCACCATCGCGGGGGGTGGAGTTGGCGCGCCGGAGTCGACGACGGCGAACATCACGAGCGTGATTCAGACGATGCTCGCCGCCCAGCTCGTGACTCGCAGCGGCATTCTCGACGGGAGCGCGCCGCCCCCGTCGCCGTCGGCGGCCGACGCCAAACTTCCACCATCGAAGCCGGGCGCCAAGGTGTAGCGATGTCGCCGGACCAATCCGACAAGCCCCCGCGCCCGCCGGGGCGCACTGGTGAATTGGAGGTGATGTCCGTGCGTCCCGAGCTGCGCCCTCCGCTGCCGCGGGTTTTCACCGAGAACGAACTCTTTCGCGGGCTGTGCTTCGCCCACCCGGAAGCTCAGGCGCGTGAGCTGGCGAAGGCGATCGCGGCCGACATGACGAAGCCGGGGAGCGTGTGGGCGGCGGACAACGTGTTGCTCATTGCCCTGTTGTCCCCCGAGCATACGCGTCGTGCCGCGGCCTTTCTCGGACTCTCCGACGACGCGATGCAGCGCGAGCTCACGCGCGTGCGGACTTACCTCGTGCGCTCGCCGGCCTGACCGCGCGCTCGCGCACGACGTCGCGCGGACGTTTGTCCTTTCGGAATCCCTGAAGCGACGGATGCCGAATCCGCCCGTCGGACGTCCACTCGGTGAACTCCACTTCGGCGACGAGCGACGGACGCACCCAGTGCGCGTTGCGCACGAGCGCGCCGCGTGGCGCCGGATCGAACGGGGACTTTTTTGCCTCGATGCGGTCGAGTCGCTTGCGCAACGCCCGCCCGAAGTCTTCGGTCCACCCGCGCCCTGTTCCGACTTTGCCCGCGAAGGCGAGGCGCTCGCCCTCGTAGTAGCCGACGAGCAGCGCGCCGACCCCCACGCGCGCGCCGGCGGGCTCGGTGAATCCGCCGACGACGAGCTCCTGACGCCGGACGCATTTCGCCTTTTGCCAATCGGAGTGCCGCGCACCGGCACGGTACCGTCCATCGCGTCGCTTGCTGACGATCCCCTCGGCGCCGCCGGCGCAGGCGCGCCGGAGAAATGCCTCCCCCGACGTTTCGAGGTGATCGGTGAACCGAATCACGCCGCGTGCCCTGCCGATGAGCTTGCGAAGGCGCGCTTTGCGTTCGACGAGCGGAAGGGTCGCGAGATCCTCGCCGTCGAGCGCGAGTAGATCAAAGGCGAAATAGACGAGCCGGCGTCGATTCGTGCCGAGCTGCTGCAACGCCTGAAAGCTGGACACGCCGCGATCGTCGAGCGCCACCGCTTCGCCGTCGATCACCGCCTGCTTTGCGCGCAGCTTCTTGGCGGCCTCGGCGATCTCGGGATAGGTCTTTGAATAATCCTGACCACGTCGCGAGATGAGCGAGACCGAGCGCGCCGACTTGAAAATCGCGACTCGGTATCCGTCGAGCTTGAGCTCGTGGATCCAATCACCACCAGCCGGCGGTTCATCGACCAGAAGGGCAAGCTGCGGGCGGAAATCCTTGGTGCGTTTGAACATCTGACGGCGTGCTCTGACGGCGTGCTCTGAAGGCGTGCTCTGACACCGTGCTCTGACGGCGTGCTCTTACTGCGGGAACTTAACGCCGCCGACTGAGTCCTGAGCACTGAGTCCTGAGGGCTGGGTTTGAGGTCGCAGTTTGATCACGGTGTCAGAGCACGCCGTTAGAGCACGCCGTTAGAGCACGCCGTTAGTAGTTCACTTGGTCCACGGCGGCTTTATACCATTTACTCTCGCGTATGCGATCAACTGACCGAGATGTTCGTGCAAGTCTGCGGACATGATCAACGACGTTTCAAGAATCGTAAGGTCCTTGCCGAACAGCTTCTGGCTGCCCGTGATGTTCACGGCGTCGAGCCCCGCCACATTGCTCTTCATGTAAGCGTAGCCTTCGTTCAGATGCTTCAGAACGTCCGGCTTCGTCGAGCTCGCCTCGAACTTGGTGAACGCTTCCTGCCCGCGCGCGATCACGGGCGACCGCGCGGCGCCGTATGCCATCGGCGTGAACACGTAGTACTCGCTCGCCACGTGCATGAACGCCTCGCCGATCGAGCGCACGCCAGGCGCCGGGCGCCAGGAGTATTTGTCGGCGGGAATGGCGTTGGCGAGTTGAAGCATCTTGCTCTGCAGCGTGTCGAGATCGGCGAGAAACTGTTTGCGCATTTCGACGGCCGATGCGCGGTCGGGCACCTGCGCTTCGAGCACCGTGGCGGGGGCGAACACGAACACGAGCGCAACGATGAACGCGGCGCGTCGTGCGGTGGGAAGGGGGATGTCGAGCATGGGCTCTCCGAGTGCGAGTCTGGTCCAGTTGCGATGGGCAATCCTGTCGGCCTGGACGGCCAATGCTAGGGCTCGGAGGCTGAGACGCATGCAGATTGTGACGGATTGTTGGGTTTGAGGGACGAAGGGGCGCTCGGTAACACCTGACGACGTTGCCTGACACCGTCAGGGCCCGTGTTCAGTCGTTGCGCTGTCAGGCGCGCGGTTAGTCAACGCGGTCAGGCAACGCCGTCAGCTTTCAATGCGTTCCTGCCGGCACCCCGATCACCCGACGATACACGTTCATGTACTTCGTGGCCGAGAGCTGCCAGCCGAAGTCCTTGATCATCGCGTGCCGCATCATGTTCTGCCAACCGGCCGAGTCTTCGAACTGGTCGATTGCGCGCATCACCGCGCGCATGAAGTCGTCGGGCGTATACTCGTCGAACAGGAAGCCGGTGAGACCGTCCTCGATCGTGTCGGCCAGTCCACCGACGTGACGCGCGACGGGGATCGTCCCGTAACGCTGCGCGCGCATCTGCGTGAGCCCGCACGGCTCGTACTGCGACGGCATGAGGCACATGTCGGCGCCGGCAAGGAGCCGGTGCTCCAGCTCGTCGCTGAAACGAAGTTGCACCGATATGCGGCTCGGCGCGCGTTCGGCGATCGCCGACAGCGCGGCTTCGTAGCGTGGCTCCCCGCTCCCCAGAAACACGAACTGCGCATCCAGCGCGAAGTAGCCGGGGTCGCCGAGAATGAGATCGAGGCCCTTTTGCGACGTAAGGCGAGCGCTCATCGCGAAGATCGGGGCGCCGTCCGTCGGGCGCAGACCCGTCTCGCGGAGGAGCGCGATCCGACATTTGCGCTTTCCGTCCAGATCGTCCGTGGAATAGTTGGCGGGAATGTGCGGGTCCGTCGCCGGATCCCACTGCTCCTGATCGATCCCGTTGGTCACGCCGACGAAGCGGTCGCGCAACGACACGAACACGCCGTCGAGGCCGAAACCGCCGGCGTACGTGCGCAGCTCGTGCGCGTGCGTCGGGCTCACGGTCGTCACCGCATCGGCGAATACGAGCCCGCCCTTGAGCAGGTTCACCTGACCATACCACTCGAGCTGCCGCCAATTGAACAGCGACGCGGGAAGCCCGAGGTCGGCCATGGTCTTCGGCGGGAAATGTCCTTGGAAGCCCGCGTTGTGGACCGAGAGCACGGTCTTCGCGCGCGTGAACCGCGGATCCGACGCGAAGTGCGTGCGCAGATAGACGGGGACGAGCGCCGTGTGCCAGTCGTGCGCATGCAGGATCATCGGCCCCGACTCGGCGATGCGCGGGAGCGCCGCGAGCGCAGCCATGCTGAAACAGGCGTAGCGACGATCGTTGTCGATGTAGTCCGTGCCCGGCGGGCCGTACATGAATGGGCGCGCGAAGTATTCGTCGCTCTCGATGAAATACACGTGGGCGCGCGACAGCGGATCCCCGGGGCGGGGATTCAGCTTCCACAGCCGCACCTCTTCGCTGCGGTTGCCCACCATCACATGGAAGTGCGCGCCGAGCGGCTCGATGTCCCAGTCGCCCATGCGAACCTTGGCGTAGAGCGGCATCACGATCGCCGTCCACACTCCCGATTGGCACTGGAACCGCGCGAGACTGCTGACCGCCTCGCCAAGACCACCGCTGCGCGCGAAGGGAGCGAGCTCGGCGACGAGGTGCACGACGCGCACGGGACGCCCGTCGACGGTCCGCAGCGGCGACACCTTCGGCGTCACGGGATCCGTCTGGAGCTCCGCGTCGGGCACGGGCACGTCAAGCGAAGGCGCGGCCGCCGACTTCGGCGTGCGAACAAGCTGGCCCTCGTGTGCTTTCATGGTACCCGGACCTCATCGTATACTGTGCGTCAGGACACAATACTTGACACCGGTGAATGGCGCGAGTGGGGTGTCCCTGACGTGTTTGCGTGCCGCGTGCCGCGCGCCCGGCTACGTCGCTAGTACCGATCAGCGCGTCGAGTTCGCCGAGCCGTCGTCGCCGGCCTCTGTAGGCCGAAAGCTCAGGTCCCAGGCAAGCCAGAGCGTGCGCGAAAAGGGGAAGAAGACGATCGGCATTGTGAGGGCCAGGACCGCGCCGACAATGATGGGAACTGCTGTTTTTGGCCAAAACACCCACAGGGACAGCAGCGCGACCACGCCACTGAACCCCTCGGCGACAACGAGGTTGATCGCATAGGCGCCGAGCCAGTAGTCGCTCTGCTCGCCTCGCTCGAGGGCCAACCCGCATGTCGGGCACCGGTCCCGCAGTTTGAGCCAGGTCCTCAGCACGCTTGGTGCGCCGCAGCGGGGACAGCGAAGTCCCGCGGCTCTGGCGAACATCGTCGTGGGAGGAGGTAACCGTCTTCCGGCGCCAGCCAGCGTCATCGTGATGGGCGTGGAACCGGAGACCTGCCTCCTCGTCGCCCGGAAACGATCTTGGCGCGCATGGGGGCCCGAATGGGTCCGTCGCCGAACTCGCGGCGATACGCGTCCGCAACCGCGTCAACGATGGTCGAGACATCGACCGTCCCTCGCTCGGTTATCCCCGTATAGAGCGGCGTCCCGCGCACGAAGCCACAGGCGGCGTCGCGCGCCGACGGGCTCTCGGCGACGAGGGGAAGCGTTTCGACGACTACGTCCTCGAATCCGGCGTCGACCAGGAGGGCGTCGAGGGCTGCGGCATCATAGTAACCGTAGGGGATGTGCAAGAACTCCGGCGGATCGGTCGCGTAGAATCCCGCGGTCGTGCTGTCGGCCAAACGGGCGAGCGGGTTGTGATCGAGCGAGTCCCACACGCTGAAGACCAATGCGGCACCCGGTCGAAGCACGCGCAGCGCTTCACGCGCGGCGGCGTGTCGGTCGGGGAAAAACATGAAGCCGAACTGGCAGACGACGGCGTCGAAGCTTGCGTCGCCGAATGGGAGCAACATGGCGTCAGCCTGGCGCCAGTCGACGTCATCGCCGACGCCGGCCACCGACTGTGCGGTGGCGAGCATCGCACCGTTGAGGTCGGTCGCGACGACGTGACCGGTTGGCGCGAGAAGACGCCGGAGGTGGCGTGTGACGCGTCCGGTGCCGCATGCAAGCTCGAGCACTTGCGCATTCGGACGCGGATCCAGGCGCCGGACCAGGTCCAGGGCGTACGGCTCGAACATCATGGGGCCGAGGAACCGCTCGTAGTTCTCGGGGATCGTGCCATCGTAGGCGGTCGGATCGGCGTGCGGGCGTGCGCTCCGCGTGTCGGGCGCGCCGGAGTGGAGCGGCTCCCAACTCGGCGGGTCGCTGGCCGGGAAGCTCTCATCGGAGGATTCGTCGATGGGATCGGGACGCGGGGAAGTCATTTGTCGTCAGGCGCTCCGGGGTCGCGGTCGCGTTTTTTCATCCCGACGCTCCGGCGAATGCCGATGGCGATGAACACGATGCCGAGCGCAAGCAGCACGCCGCGGCGCCCCGGCTGATTGATCGCGAGCATGAGGAGCAGGATCGCGACGAGGAGCGGGAGAATGCGGCGAGTGCGATCCATAACTGGGGCGACTGGGGCGACTGGGGCGACTGGGGCGACTGGGGCGAGCGGGCGAGTGGGCGACTGGGCGTCAGCAGCCCAATCGCCCAGCGGCCCGTCCTACCAGCAGCCCGCTACCGACCAGTGCCCTTACCGGCCCCGCCGTTGTTGTCCGGCATGACCGGCTCGCCCTGTTGCCAATAGAATGTCGCCTTCTTCTGGCGCGGCCACAGTTCGTCGAGTGTGTTGGCGTCGTAGAGCCGGCCGTTCTTCATCACATAACGCAGCGTGTTGCTATTGCGAATGTTCTCCAGCGGATTGGCGTCGAGCACGAGGATGTCCGCGAGCTTGCCCGCCTCGATCGAGCCGACGTCTTTCGCGCGGCCGATGTCTTCGGCGCCCATGATGGTCGCGATCTTGAGCGCTTCGTGCGGCGTGATCTTGTTCCCCGACGCGATGTTCCACAGTTCCCAATGGTACCCGAGTCCCTGGAACTGCCCGTGGCTGCCGACGCCGGCGCGGCCGCCGGCGTGGATCAGGTCGGCCACCTGGTCGCTCACGTACTTCATGATATGCTCACTCGGCGCGAACCAACCGCCGACGCTCTTCCGCCGCAGCGTCTTCGCGTCGATCTCGGCGTGCGGCAGGAAGCGTCGCAGCTTCATGTCGCCGTGCACGTCGCCCTGCTCGTACCAGAAGTTCTCCGCCCACGGCCCGCCGTAGGCGACGATGATCGTCGGCGTGTAGGCGATGCCGCTCTGGGCGAAGAACTTGATCAGGTCGTCCTGGAACGGGAACGCGGGCCAGGTGTGCTCGTGGCCTGAGTATCCGTCAATCGCCTCGCTGATGTTCATCTCGATGTCCAACGAACCTTCCGTCGTCGGCATCAGCTTTTGCTCGCGCGCGGCCTGGATGATCCACTGCCGCTGCTCACGGTTGCCGGCGACGTACTGCTTCATCGTTTTCGTATCGTAGTAGTCGCTGTACCGCTTGAGCACCGTGCGCGCGTGCTCGAGGCTGCGGAAGTTCTCGCCGCTGAACACGCCGGGGCCGGTGGACCAGCCGCGCGGTCCGAGCAGATCTCCCGCCTCCAACTCGTCCTCGTAGGTGATCACGTCGGTGGAGCCGGTCTGCGGATCGCGCGCGGCGGTCACGCCGTACGCCAGGTTCGCCGCATATGACCAGACCTCGCCACGATGGATCTGCTGCGGTACCCGCAAGTGCGAGTGCGTGTCGACGAAGCCGGGGACGATCGTCTTGCCGGCGACGTTCACGATGTGCGCGCCCGCGGGAATCTGGACGGAGCCGCGCCGGCCGACGGATACGATGCGGTTGTTCTTGATGACGACGTCGGCGTTCTCAATGACTTCGTTCCCCTTCATCGTGATGACGCGCGCGCCGCGCAGCACGGTGTTGCTCTGCGGGATGTCGCGCGTGCCCGACACGAGCACGCGGAACTCGCGAGGCTTGAACTGCGGAGTGTTGGCGTTGCCGCGGCCGCCGCCGCCCCGTCCACCACGTCCGCCGGCGGCACCGGCGGAGTCGCGCTGCGTCGTGTCGCGAATCCCGCGCGCCCGGTTGGCGGCGCGGACCGAGTCGTCGAACACTTTCGCGCGGTCGAGATCGTAAACGACGTGCGCGTTGCCGATCGAGTAATGCACCTTGTGGCCCGTCCAGTCCCAATGCGGGAACTGGGCGCCGATCTCGTCGAGCTTGCGCGCCGGGAAGTTGGGGTTGTCGCCAACGGTCACGGTCGGCGTCGTGCCGCCGACGATGGGAACGGTGACGACCCATGCGTCGGCGCCAACGAGGGCCAGCGCCTGATCGCCCTCGGGGGCCATGAAGATCATTCCCGCCCCGCCACCGCCACCGCCACCACCGCCACCCGGAGCCGCCGCCGCCGACACGCGCACGTGCTCCTTGATATCGGTCCCGTCCCAGCGGAATGACACGAGTCCGCGTCCACCCGAGGCGTAAATGCGGTCGGAGCCCTTCACGAAATGAGCGTTCTGCAATCCGGTGGACGGCATGACGAGCGTGGGCGCGCCGCCGTTCGCCGGAATCCAGACGAAGTCGTTGCCGCCCTGCTGGGTCTCTTCCTGATACGCGGGGGCGCTGCCGCGCAGCGCGACGATACGCTGTCCGTCGGCGCTGAACACGGGCTGCTGGAAATAGCCGCGCGTCGTCGTGAGCTTGGTTGGCGCACCGCCGGCGGCCGGCATCTTCCAGATGTGACCGCCCTCGCCTTCCACCCAGGTCACGTAAGTGATCCACCGACCATCCGGTGAAAACGCCGGCTGGAATTGATAGCCGGAGCCCTCGACCAGTTTCTTCGGCGCGGTGGCATTCCCCGATGCCGGGACGTCGGTCACGTATAGCCGGTCGAGCGCGGTGAAGACGATCTTCGAGCCGTCGGGTGACGGCACCGCGTTTCGG
>Ga0137464_1000404_pt1 | contig 14096 bp, 19 predicted proteins | sample EasRivERMGT814_2_FD_102306 | JGI IMG/M metagenome (GOLD analysis project Ga0137464, IMG submission 102306) | Soil microbial communities from meander-bound floodplain in the East River, Colorado, USA - East River MetaG ERMGT814_2 | ecosystem: Environmental > Terrestrial > Soil > Floodplain ...
GACGAATTCTCTCCTGAAGTTCAAGATCACTGACGACCATCACGCGTTTATACGCTACGTCACGCGTCGTGTCAAGTATTTACGACCTTCCGAATCTCCGACGTCGGCTCTACGCTACGTCGCGTGGAACGAGGGGTGCACGTTGGAGCAGTCCTACCGGGCCTGGCTCGCAGTCACGGCTACAGCCAGAAGCAGCTCGAGAAGGCCACCGGGATCGGTCACTCGACGATGAGTGGCTACTGGTCGGGACGCCGGCCGCTAGGGGAGAAGAACGGTAAGAAGATTGCCGCCGCGCTCGGCTTACCTTTCAGCGTATTCGGCTTGACTGACCCCCAAGACCTACAGGCTGATCCGCTGATAGCACAAGCCGAAGCTCTCCTACATGAACTCCGTCGCCGTCTTGCTCCGGGGACGGATCAGCCTGACGGGGCGGCAGAGTCGGAAGCGCCGTGAGAAACACTTGGATGGCGCGAAGGACGAGCTCGGCGTCCTCGCGCGTGAGGGTGATCGTCACTCCCTCCACAGAGCTGGCCACAGCTTCCGCTCCCTCTCCCCTCGATCCCTGACGCGATCCTATGCGACTACTCGCACTATGTCTAGTTGCCTGAAAGGAACACGATGAGCGAACCACACTCCTAGTACCGCACTGGCACCGGAGGTCTTAGCATCGCCTTCGGGAACTTAGAGTTCTCGAAGCGAAATCCGACGTTGGTTCCAGCGGCATAGTGCTCGACTACCTCGTCATGGGTAAGCGCGGCTGAATAGACGGCTACCTCGTCCAGAACACCATCAACGTAGTCACCGCCACCACCGAACCCAGTCCGCACACCCGTCGCCACCGCCCCTATGCTCCCGGCGGAGGCGTCCGTATCAACGAGGCTGCCGTTGATGTAGAGCCTCTGGTTCGTGCCGTCGTAGGTTCCGACGACGTGGTAAGTAACACCCGCTGAGGGAGTGGTGAAGTTCGAGATAGTCTCAACTCCTCCGGCTTGGCGACTTACATACAGATTCGGCCCTCCAGGCCCGTGAATAAGGAGTCCCCATCCGTTCGTACCGTCGTGGTGCTGGATGATGCGTCGGAATAGAGTGTCGATCGTGTGGAAGTTGACCCACGCCTCGATGGAGTAAGGAGCGTTGACGAGGAAGTCGAAGTCCGCGTGGTCCGCAGCTTCGTAGTAGTGCGAGACACTGCCAGGCAGATCCCGCGCCGTGTCCGACTCAGCGGGAAGAAGCCCCGCAACCTCTGCGGGCGTGCCGGTCTTGGTGAAGCCGTGGCCGTTTCCCGAGGCATCGTCCACATCAGTAGAACCAGTCCCTAGTCGCCAGTAGGCGACGAGCGATGCCTCAGCGAGGATTACGTCGGAGTAGGCCACCTACTGCCACACCTTCACCCAGTCGACGAGCATCTCGCACGGGAACACCGTGGAGGCATCGGGTGGGCCAGACCAGCTACCCACGCCTCCAACGGCCAGGTTGAGGGTGAGGTAGTGCGGAGTAGTCGGGACGGCGGAGTGCTCGAAGCGCATCCGCTCGATGCCGTCGAGGTACCACACGAGCTTGCCCTGTCGCCAGTCGACCGCGTAGACATGAAAGTCGTTTGCGAATGAAACCGGAGAGAGGTAGGAATGCCCCGCGCTCGTCGAGCCGTGGTAGTTCATGTACAGCTTGGCTGGCTCGTGCCCGAGGATCTCCATCATGTCGACCTCTCCGGGCTGCGCTGAGTTGGACGGCATCCAGAACGCGGGCCACAGGCCACGCCCGGCAGGAACCTTGATCCTCGCCTCAGCGTAGCCGTAGGTGAAGCGGAAGCCCGGCTGTATCTGCAGCGGATCTGAGGAGATCATCCCCGAGGTGTAGTGGAAGGTCTTGGATCGGTACGGCTCGGGCCACGTTGTCTGCCCGATCTCGGGCTTCGCCGTCATCTTCAGGATGCCGCCGGAGACGGAGAGGTTGGCGTCGCGGTAGAGCTGCTCCTGGTTCTGGGGGGCGTCAGTGTCGTAGCCCCAGATGCCACTACGCCAGATCGTTCCGAGCCGCAGCGTGTCGAACTGATCCTCAAAGATCAGCGTGCCGTGGACGGGGTCGGGTGGAGGGGGTGGGGGTACCGGCACTTCGAGCGCGTCCAGGCGGGCGTCGAGCGCACGGATCTCTACTTCCTGCGCCTGAGTTGCCGCCGCCTGCGCTAGCGCGTAGTTGCGGATCTTGGCCGAACCTGTTGAGATGGCTGTGGCGAGGTTGTCTAGGTTCGATACGTCGGTCATCAGGCTCCAATCGGGTGAGTAGGCAATCCGGTGGCGTGAAAGCCAGACCAGGGGCTCGGAGCACTCGTGTAGCTCGACTGTTCGGCTATCCACGCAACGTCGGGATGGTTCCGCCAGGACGTGTCTCCGGGTGGCACGATTACGAACCCGCACGGCTTGCCCTTTGTGATCGGAGACTCGTTGGCCCACTGGGGAGCAGACATCACTTGCGTCCAGTAGCCACCATCATTCGTGTGGTTTTCTGCACAGCAACCTTCAACGAGGGAGCATCCGTGCTGATTGCGAACCGGATACCCGCCGTTCCCGCGTCCGTCCATCATTCCGTTGATGATCAGGATGAGACGGTGGGCATCGCACACCTGACGAAAGATCTGCAGCACGTCGATCACTGCGTTGTAGAAGGCATCGGTCGGGACCGAGTAGCCGTTCCCAGGACTCGCCAGAGGAGACTTGTAATCAGAGTTCGTCGTCCCGAGGTCGTCCGCGAAGAACCCTGCCATGTGCGGGTTGTCAGAAACGATCTTGTTGAGGACCTTCAGGAGCTTGCCGGAACTGACGAACGTGCCGAGGTCGCGAACATAGCCCCACTGGTTGTACGGCGTCGTCTGTCCGGGCCAGCGACCGATCGCGGGGCCGTATGCGTTGGCGTCGTTTATCAGCGCCGTGTAGTTGCCGCCCGAGGCGGTAATCATCACGTTCGTGTAAACGAGGACGTGGCCACCGGCGTTGGATACGGCAACCGCTCCAGGCGTTTCGGATGACAGCATGCCGACCATCGCTCCTGGTCGTGCGTAAGAACTAGGCGCGTCGGATCCGTAGATCACTGCGCCGGGCTGCGGTGGGGAGATCGTGATTGCTGGTGGAGGCGGCGGAGGAGGCGCAACCTGCCCGACCTGCTCGAGCAACGCCATCGCCTTGCCCCAATGCGTCGACGGCGGGGCGGTGCCGGACGGGTAGTTCGGGTTCCCGTTCGACTTGCGCCACCCCGCCGTCGTCAGCTTTAGCTCGGCAACCGCTGCGTCACGGAGCTCGGCATCAGTCATGCCGGCGGCTTGTCCTCGAGCTGATACACGAAGCCCGAAGCCACGACCGCGGCGGCGAGCGCCGTCAACTGCTCTGCCCTCGTCAGAGCGTCGTCATCGAGAGCCAACACGAGCGAGCCGATGCCCGCGGACGCGAACGCCATGATCGACTTGATTGCCGGCGCGGCCGGCCCGTTCTCCGTGAGCCACACCATCCCGCCCGAGCCGAGTACGGCGAGCAGGGCGATGAGCCAGTTCTTCGTCGAGATGTCTCCGAAATCCGTCGCGCCCGTTCCGAGGGCAACGACGAGAGCTCCGAGAGCAGCCACCACTACGGCAGCTAGTGCCTTGATGTACGGCATGAGATTCCTTTCGGGTTGGGGTTATGCGGGTGGGTTGGAGACGAGGACGACGAGCAGCGTCACGACGGCCACCAGCGCACCGACGCCACCGACGATGTAGCCGACGACTGCTCCCGTGTTGGCGCGGGCATCGACGACCTGAGCCTTCTGCCCCTGCGCCTCGTACTGAGCTCGTCTCAGGTCAGCGATGTCCTTGATGATCGGCTCGAGAGCGGCGGCGAGTGCGACCGTCTGAGCGGACGCGGCAGCGGCCACCTGATTCCTGAGCGCCTCGGCCGACGTCGCCACCTGAGCGGCCAGCGTGGATGCTTGGGTTGTCTGAACAGCCGCAGCCGCGGCCACAGCGCCTACGTCCACGGCACGAATGGCGTCGATGCGCTTGGCCTCGGCTTCACGCAGTTGGTTCTCGTGATCCGCACGAAGCGCCGCCGTCTCCTTGAGGTGCTCAATGTCCTTCTCTCGCTCCTCGGCTCGCAGCGCGACGATCTCAGCCAAGTGATCAAGATCATTCTCCCGCAGCTCGCCCCTGAGACGGAGAACCTCAGTGACGTGCTCCTTCTCCGCGATCCGCAGATCGTCCTGCCGCCGGATCGCCGCGTCGACCAACTGGAAGACGTTGGCCGTGGGGTCCACGACGGGCTCGTTGTGACGATCCGTCGCCGGACCCTGACCGGATGAGTACTCACTCACGCGACCAGCACCACATAGACGAGGACGCCGAGAACTGCGCCCAGGACAATCCAAGCCCAAGTAGGCACGGCCACTCCTTTCTGGCGAATAAGCGGCTCCCCACCGAGCCGCGGGGGTTAGACCTCGATCTCGCCCTCGTCGAGGACGTTGCCGTCCGCGTCCAGCACCTCGACGCGCGTGGTGCCGTGGTAGTCGACCGGGTAGGTGAGTGCTCCGCCCAGCCCGTCGTTCGGCATCGGGTTCGTGGTCGATACGTCTCCGCCGTCGTGGGTCGACGCGCGGAGCGTCACTGTCTCCGAGTCTGATGCGGAGGCGTCCCAGGTGATCCAGGCTGCCTTGCGCTCGGTTCCAATCTGTACGGTCATCGTTCCTCCTTAGTTGAGTGCTGCTTTGAGTTGCTCGCCCACGGTGGGCACGTCAGGGCCGTACCCGTAGGCGAGGTCTTGTCCACCGGTCAGCGAGCGGGCGTCCATTCCCATGTGGACGTGCGCGCCGTTGGGGTGGACGGCGATGTCCCCGACCTTCGCGCCCTGGCGGAGAAAAGTGTTTACGGGCGGGCAGGTGACGAGATGCCCGTACCAGTACTCGATCCCGCTCGTGCCCTTCGTGAAGCACGCGTCCCCGATGTTTGCGGAGCTCGCGCGGGTGACGGTCATGTCCTCGACCGCGATCGAATCCAGGCCGATGATCCAGCCAGCGTCGAGCGCTGGGTAGTGGGGGATGCCCGAGGTCGGGTGGGTTAGTCGGAGGTTCAGAAGCGGAGCGCCGCCGATGACCACCGGCCCCAGGTCGGGCACCTTCGGGCCGGGCTTGGGCGGGATGTACAGCCGGTAGACCCACTTCGAGTAGGCGTCGGCGTACTGCCACAGCGCGTCGAGCGTCGCCTGGCCCATGTTCCCGGTGGCCGGCGTGATGTTGTTGAACTTCTGCACGAAGGCCACCGCGTCGGCTGTCTTCTGATTCATCACGTCATCGAATCCACCCGGCGGCTTGGGGAAGAAATCAGCGCCTACGGGGATCTGAGCGGGGAGGTGGTGCAGCGTGCGCTTGACGAAGTCCTTGACATCGCGCCCATGCGAAGGCCCCCGCGGGTCTTGCGGGCCGTACAAACTTCTCTTCAGGTTCACGCAGGTTCGCCTGGGTCGTTGCTGTCGACGAAGCCAGTGCCTGTGTGGTCAGTCGGCCCCAGGTAGGTGATCCACATACGACTACGGGCGATGATCTCCCAGCCCGCGCCGCCACCCACGAGCGTCACGCGCGGGGTAATCGTCTCCGGTGGTGAACCGACGATCTTGATGGGCAGCGTCCACGAGCGCAGAAACGCCAAGCGTCCGTCAACAGCCTCGTCAACGGACTCGTACGCAGACAGGCGGATGTCGGCGCCGATGTGACGGCCAGGGTAATCGCCGCCGACGTCCACCTCGAAGAACGCCCGATAGTTGGAGGCCGCGGTCACGGTGTCCGCCTCACATGCGAGCGTGATCGTGTAAACGCCTTCGACGTTTATCTGCGGGATGTAGTAGAAGTCTTTACCGAAGGCTGCGGTGCCATCCCCGGTGTCGTACGCGAACACCGACTTGAGTGCCGTGTCCGACCAGTCGATGAACGGGAACAGCAGGTCAGTAGCCACGGCCTCGGGAATCTCTTGCCCGAGGTAGACGTCGTCATAGACGGCAAGCCAGGGATGCGTCGACAGCGGATCGGTGCCGCCTTGTGACTTGGGTGCGTGCGTCCAGGCGTGATAGTCGACCGGGCTCATGCCTTACGTCCCATAGGCTCGGAACTCCCACGAGTTGGACGTGACATCGACGTAGATGCGGTTGGAGTCGCCTGACTGCCGGTAATTGAATGCCACCGCCGCAAGGTTTACGAGCTTGATCGCGCCCGCCCCAACAGAGATGACGTTGTCCTGAAGCGCAAGACCTCCCGCCGTCGCGAACGAGGTTACAAACGTCACGTCGAGCGCACCGCCGGAGGTGTTCTTGCACTCGATGATGCAGTTGGCGGAGGAGAGGTAGTGGTCGTTCGTCGCATCACCCGCAGTGGCGGCAGGCTGCGCGGTGCCAAGTTCAACTACAGCCGTTATGGGTATCTGGACTCGCGGCATCGGTACTCCTATTCGCTCACGGGTTAAACACGTCCGTCGCGTAGTACGACGCAGGGGTGAGGTTCGGCGTGACCGTTATGTGGTCGGCTTCCCTGGCCGGCCGACACTCAACAGCGATGCCGTCAATGAAGAACGCCTCATCGGCGAGATCGGCTTCGTCGATCGTGAGCTGGACAGCGTCTGAGATGTCGGCCTTACACATGAACTCGAAGGTCGCTGCTGCTCGATCGTCGGTAGGACGAAGGCTCTGGATGACGGTGTTCTGGACGGCTTTTCTGGGCTCGCTGTAGTTGGTCACGTAGAACGAGCCGAACAGCCAACACTCCTCGGCGCCTGTATTTCCATTGTCAGCGTGCTCCTTGATGATGAGATCGGGGGCGTCGTCGCCGCGATGCCCATAAGCTGCAATCGAAGCTGCGTCTTCCACGAGCTGATCGTTGATGAGCGAGCGATCAAACGCGAATCCATTCTCGTCAGCGCGTGGCCAGGCCAGATAGGAATTTATGATGCGAGCTCGCGGAGCGTTGTAAGAGAATGCGCGTATCTGCGCGACTCCCGAAGTCACGTCTTCTCGAGTTGCCGCCGACCAGCGGGTGAAGTCCCAGTTGCTTGCGGTTGCTGCGGTCGCCTCGGGGTCGAACCTTGCAAATCTGCCGTGAATGGCGACACGACCAAATCGGTCCTCATACCCCTGCGCTACCCCACTCGGGAATTCAGCGTCCGTTGCGTCGCGTAGAGCTTGCAGGATGCTGTCGCTGGCAATGTCGTAAAGCGTCTCGTTCACCCAGATATTCCCTGAGAAGACGACGGTCATATCGGTATCTAGTCCAGCGTCGTCCAACAGGTGAATGCAACGATCATCGAATAGCTCGTCCTCGTAGAACACGACGCCATTCATTCCGGCGGGAGCAACGTCGCCGAACCCCGGCTTCATCTTGCAACCACCGAGGTAGTCGAAGATCCCGGTGCAGGAGAAGGAGACGTTGGCAAGGTCAGGAGCCCTCGAGGAGTCCCGCAAATCACGAGCCACGTCGTCGATGTGCCCACGCCAGCGGATGTGCCAGGAGTCGTCCACGGGGTCGTAGAGCTGCAGAAGAACCTGCAGGCCCACGAGGTCGTAGTCGATGACTTTCGCCCGGTCGTGGAAGTACACCGTGCCGGTGCCAGTGTCTGTCGTGTCGAGCTCGGACTGTCGGCCGGCGAAGCAGTCGAAGCCGTAGCAGCGTGCGTCAGCCAGGGCGTCGTAGCGCGTCCACACAGGCTCGGCAACAAGCGGCCCGCCGCCAGCCAGCCACACGCGCCCCTCTCCAGGTGAATCAGTAACCGCCACCTAGCGGTTCCTGTTCGGGCCACGCTTCTGACGGGGGTTACGGCGCCTGTCCTTCTGCTGCTTCTTAGTGACGGACTTGCCTACCTTCTCGCCGTCGAGCTCGACCGTGACGTGGTTCTCGACGACGATCGGCCCTCCGCCAACGAAGCTGCCCGTGGGTTGCGCTCCTCCTGCGATAGCCAGGCCGGCGGTGTTGAACCCGGAGTGCCGGCGCCTGAGCTCCCGTATCTGCTGAGGCGTAAGCCCGAGCCCCTCGACGAGCTTCTTCGTGTTCAGGCCGGAGGTCTTGGTCAGCGGGCCTTTGAGCGCCCCCGCACCATCGTTTAGCGCGCCCGCAATCTCGCCGAACATCGTGAGGATTGCCGAACGTATGTCACGACCGGCGCCGTCGAACTGTTTGGTGAACACAGCCGAGATGCGCTTGACGGCCGCGCGGATCTTCGCCGGGTCGAGTCCCGACTGCTTCAACTGGTCGATTAGGTTGCTCGCGCGGTTGCGAATCGCTCCGATGCTCGCGATGTGCTTCTCCCCGGTGTCGGTGAGACCCAGCGCCTCGAACTGCTTGGCGTTTTTCTGCTGTCGAAGGAGGTCGGCCCGCTGCTGGCGGATCTCGAACAGCTTGCGCTGGAGGTCGATCGTCTTCCCCTCTTCCTTGATCTGCGCCTTTATCGCCGTCTCCATCTTTCTGAGGACGACGAGGTCGTCACGGAAGGTGGCTGTAGCTGCTGCCTTGTCGAGATTGAGGTCGAGGCTGTCGAGGAGTGCCTCGAAGGCTGTGCGAACCTGCACGGCTGCCTTGGCGGCTACGGCTGCTGCGCGCTTGGCGGCAGCCGCAGCCGCCTTTCTCGCTTTCGCTGTTGCTTCCGCTGCGGCCCTCTCGGCAGCGGCCACCTGCTCTGCTGCGGCCTTGGCTGCTGCCGCTGCGGCCTTGGCTGCCACCGCTGCTTTCTTCGAGGCGCCAGAGACAGGACCAGGACCAGCGTCGAAGTTGGGGATATCCGGCCCCTGCGGGCGTGTCGCAGTGGCGAACTTCGTCGTGACCGTAACCGTTACTTCCTTGCCCTGGATGCCGTCGATGGAGGACTGAATCGCGTGCGCTGTGTCCTTTGCGCTCGCAGCCATGCCGGCGAGCTGCTGCTGCATCGCCTCTTTGGCATCACGGAACTTCTCGCCGAACACGCCGGGCAGGCGAGAGAAGGGATCAATGATTGCCAATGCTGCCCTGATGGCCTGCCTGGTAATCGTGTCCCAAGCCCGCTGTAGCGCATTGTCGATCGCGTTGCCGAGGTCGCTGAAGACCTTGCCCACGCGCTTTGCGAACTCGACTACCGCGTTGATCGCGACCTGGAGACCGAGCACGCGGACGACGAACTGGGCGAGCTTGCCAAGGTTCCCAAAGACACGTTTTACGAGATTGGTCAACGGTGAGAACGCACGAGCGACGAGCCGCGGTATACGCGCCAGAATCCCGACGATGACCGGGCCGATCTTCGGCAGTTCGCGGTTGATGACCGTGAACAGCGCTCCGACCATCTGCGTTCCTATGCGCGCGAACGGCGCAGCTATCTTCGCAGCCACCGTGAGGATCCGAGCTCGGAAGACGGCCGCCGCCACGGCTAGCGCCAGATCCCAGTTGCGAATCCAGAAGGCAGGATCGGAGAGGGTGACGAAGGCGGTTACGACTGCGGCCGCGAGACCGGGACCGAGTTGCTTGCCTAGTTCCTCGAAGTCGATCGCTCGAACGGCATTGTTGATTCGCTCGGCCAGTTCCTTGGCAGCGGGGATGGCTACTCGCACGGCTTGCGTGAGAGCGTCTCCGATCTCCTTGCCGATAAAGCCGAAGTCGACCTGCTCGAGCCGCGCCTGAAGTCCATCGCCAATGCCTCGCGCCTCTGCCCATACCGCGTCCCAGTCCACGCTCCTGACTGCATTGCCAACCGTCTTGGTCAGTTGAGCCGCCAGGTCGCCAACCGTCTCGATGACCACGTCGATCTTCGCGCTGAACGACCCAGCGGTCTTCAGTCGGCTGACGAAATCAGAGACGCTTCTCTCGATCTTCGGCAAGGCGTCCGCAATGAGTTGGGCCACGTCCGCGACGGCAGGAGCAACCGCCCCGACGATCGCGCCGCCCATGTTCTTGAACGCCTCTGAAGTACGGGCGAGGGCGCCGGGGATCGTCTCGCCGAAGGCTCGCGCCGATCCTCCGACCTGCGACGTGACCTCTTTCAGGATGAGCTTCTGGGCATCAAGCGTTCGCCCTGTTTCGACGAGTTGCTTGATCGTGTCCTTCTGCCCCTGGCTGAAGGTGACGCCTGCCCGCCCAAGGGCCGTCATACCCTTGATTGGATCGTTCAGAGCCTTGCCGAGTTGCTTCGCGGTCGAGTCGAGGGAGCCGAATCCGGCAACCGAGAGGTCCACTGCCGCCTTGGTGGCACGATCGAAGACCTTGTTGCCTTTGCCCGCCTCGTTGCGGACGTTCTTGAAGGTGAGGAGTAGGTTCTCGCCCGCCTTGATCGCTTCGTCGTCGATGCCCGAGTAGCGCTGGATCGAGGTCGCAAGCTTGTCTACTCGCTTGGCGGTGACATTGGCGATGCCAGCCGTGGACTTGAGAGCCGCGTTCGTCTGGGCGGCTACCTTCTGCTGCTCCGAGAATTCGCTGATACTGCCCCGCACTGCACTCCCGATCGCGTCCAGTCCCTCTCTGACCGCCCTGAATACGACCGCGCTCTTGATGAGAGTGCGGATGCTGATGTTGAAGTTGCGAGCGCTATCTCCGGCCTTCTTGAAGGTGCGCTCGAGGCCGCGGCTATCGCCGACGATCTCGACTGAAATCTTGCGGTTAGCCATCTACTTGATGAAGTCCCACATCGCGACGTACTCGGGCCAGGACAGGTCGATCATTCGCTCGGAGGTGTAGGCAGGGAAGTAGTGCCCCACCCACGGCTGCCACATCAGGCTGGGATCCCGTACAAGGTCTCGTGCGAAGAGGACTCCTGAGGGGTCGGCGATGGTGAGGACTCGCTCGACGGTGAAGGCGAAATCGCCGCCGGCTCCTCGCCGGCTGACGACGGGGGGCCTTCTGCCTCCTCCACATCTGCGTCGATGAAGGTGATGTCTTCTCCGAGATCGAGTTCCATGACCGTGCGGACGATCCGCTCGAGCGACCAGTCCTGATGCCGATTGCGGATCGAGGTTGCGATGAGCGCCAGGAGGATCGGCGCGCGGCTGCGATCGAAGTCGTCCTCGAGCACCGCGAAGAAGTCCTGCGGCGGCATCTCGGTGAAGCGGTCGATGAGCATGAGATCCTTGCCCTTCGACGTGACGTGCCAGCGATAGAACTCGCCGTAGAGCTCGAAGCCGTCGTCGGCCGGCTTGTCGCCGTTTACCTGTTCTTCAGCCATCTCTACCTCTCTAGCGCCGCTCGAAGTGATCGGCGACCTTGTCGATTGCGTTCTCCATCGCGTGCTCTACTTCGTCTTCCTTGTCCTCGAGGGCGGGCTCCAGGGCTTCTTCCATCTGTAGCCGCCCGAAGTCGGGTCGCGTGCCGGTAGTCCGCCGAAGTGACTGCTCGACAGCCACCCCGCGTTGACGGACGCGAGTGCGGTAGCCCGCAGTCGACTTGGGACTAATGTCCTCAAACAGACTGCGAGCCTCGTCGCGGACGATGTCGCCAACCACGCGAAACGTCCCCCGCACTTCCTTCTTCGTTTCCTTGCCCGCACGGTCGCAGGCACGCAGAAACTCCCTATAGCCATGCAGGCGAAGCGTTTTCGCCATGGCTCAGGAGGTGGCAGACCAGGTGATTCCGTCCTCGTCGGAGGGAACGAACGTCGCCGTGAACTCGCTGCGAGCGTTGATCTCACCGGAGAGGCCGTTGTAGCTGGTCAGGGTCACGTTCCCCTGAAGCTCGGGGTTCGTTGCCGCTGCTGCTGCCGACGTCGGGCGAACGCGAATGAAGACCTCTAGGTCGCCGTCGTAGATCGGGAACAGCGTTGCGTGCGGGCCACCCACAGCGAAGTCCTGCAGGAAGCTCACAGTCACCGAGTCCTCCTTGGTGCCGGGGAGGAACTCCTTCGTAAACTGCGGGTTGAAGCCCGAGACGTCGATCTGCTCCTTCTCACTGGGCGTGTCGATACCGAACGCCCAGTTGGAGAGGTCGACGCCGTTTACAGAGATGAATACATCCCTGTTGATAAACTTAGGCATTACCTTGCTCCTTTCGGTGGCGGATTATCCGCTTGTTTCCACTTGCACTAACCAACTTGCGAGAAGCACTTCCACCCTGTTGGGCAAGACGAATCGCTGCTGACCGCGGTAGCGCGTAACGCGCAGTTCCGTGATCGCGGCCGTCTGGTCTGTGACCACGAGTCCGTTGACGAGCCGCTTCGTCAGCGTCAGGTCGGACTCGATCGCGGCCTTCATGGAGTTGGCGCCGCTCGAGTTGAGAAGCTCGTTGAGGATCTTCTGAGCGTTGATGTCCGAGACCCGGCCCAAAGCGGCCTCGACAATCAGCGTCCACGAGTCGTCACGCGCCGAAAAACCCCCAGCGTCGTAGTCGATCTCGTCCACGCCCATGACACAGACCGACGGAGTCGTGGGGCTGTCCAGCATGTAGGCGCTGACCTGGGCGAGTACCTTCGCGTCGTCCCGTAAAACGGCAGCCACATTCGCGGCCAGTCCTGACCGGATGTCGTCGAGGGATGCGATGAGTTAGGTCTTCTTGGGCCAGTCGCGCGGCGGAGTAGCTCTTTCGAGCTCCAACCGCACGGGGCGTGGGTCAATCACTTCGATGTCTCCGCGAGCGAGGCCCATCTCGATCTCAGGCTCCGAGTCCGCCGGGAAGACCGTCCCCGGCGGATGCTCACGAAACTTGGTCTGACGCGTCACGCGGTAGACAGGGCTCATCCGAACAGCCAAGATAGGCCGACCAACACAGCGGCGATCACGAGCAGGATGACCAGTACGGCCGGGTGAAATAGATCGTCGAGTGTCATCCGAGCCTCAGTGACGCGAACAACTGCCGGCGTCCGAGCCCTTGTAGGAGAAACGAGACATGGGGGTCATTGCGGGCGATGTAGGCAGCCGTCTCGGAGGAGATGGACACGACGCCGAAGGGCGCTTCTCGAGCCCTCTTCACAAGTTGGGACGCGATGATCCCCGTGGCCTCGACGATCTGGGACGGCGGAGCGGGCCAGCCGAAGATCCCCGTCACCTCGACGATCGAAAAGTCTCCGACGGGTAGCCCTCGGTTCTTCGCCCGGATGCTCGTGAACGGCTTGCCCTTGATCTCGGCATTGAGGGGTCCTAGACGGAAGTCCGTGTCCTGCGTCCATGTCTCGAACGTCCCATCCCCTGCTGTATCCACTCTCACCGTCGTCGGTTCTGCGGCGAGGTCGTCGATCCACAACAGCTCCCGGTTGTCAGGCGAGAACACTCGCACCTCGTCCTCATCCGACTTGCCGTAGGTGCGTCCTTGGGCCTCGTCGATCCCGGCACTTGCAGCCTGCAGGGCTATCTCGATGTCGTCGTCGAGGAAGGTCGAGCCCTCGGCTGCCAGCGTCTTCTTGAAATCGTCCACGTCGACGTAAACGAAGGTCATGCGGCCACCTCCTCGCGGTCACCGAGTAGTTCGTCGATCCAGGTCTCTACGCCGTCAGGAACGGAACCTCGCAGACCTTTCAGGATCTGCCGCCCCTTCTTCGTATTGCCAGTTCGCAGCTCCGCGATGGCTAGTTCGATCGGGATCCCCCAGGCGTAGGTCGCCTCCTCGATGAAGAGCCTGTCGGAGGGCTTGGGAATCGCGACCGCCTGCCTGGCGAACAGCAGCGCCGCCTCGTTCCAGCCGTTCAGCCGACACTGACGCGCGGCGACGTACAGCGGCTCTGCCCGGGTGGGTCGTTCCTGCCACGCCTCTATACACGCCCCGATCGCCATATGCGGCTCGCGCTCGCAGAGGATCCTGGCGCGTCTGAGCTTGGCGACGAAGCGCTCTTGGTCGTAGCCGCCGAGTAGCGCCCGGCGCCCGTACTCCCTGAGCGCGTCTGATGTGCGACCGAGGTTCTCGTACGTCTGCGCGAGGTAGAAGCTCGACCGTGCGTCGAGCGGGTTCTTCGCGAGCTCGCCTTCGAGTAGCCGGGCGTCCTCCTCGAGCTTCCCAGGGCGCCAGCCACCCGGTCGGCGGTCCTCGATCCTCAGCTCCGAGACTTCTTCCGAGTAGGCGCCGTTGCCGTCTTCGCAAGCGAGGTAGGAGTGCGCCACGCCGCGGTAGCTCCAGCGCTTGGCGCCCTTCACCAACACCGGTAGCGCGTACTCCCACGAACCCTC
>Ga0137464_1000412_pt1 | contig 13977 bp, 15 predicted proteins | sample EasRivERMGT814_2_FD_102306 | JGI IMG/M metagenome (GOLD analysis project Ga0137464, IMG submission 102306) | Soil microbial communities from meander-bound floodplain in the East River, Colorado, USA - East River MetaG ERMGT814_2 | ecosystem: Environmental > Terrestrial > Soil > Floodplain ...
CGACCGTTCGGCCATGCGCGCGGCATCCTGCGTCGCCTTGGCTTCCTCAGGATAGAAATAGATGAGGAAGTGCGGCGTCTCTTTGATTTGCCAATCAAACGTGTTGTACTGAACCTGGTTCTGGCCGAAGTAATTCTGCGCCGCTACCGGCGTTCCTGCCGCAGCGAGGAGTACGACACTCGCGACTCGGCCCAGGCCCTGCGCTGCCTTCACGCACCCGCTCCTTGGTTACTGCTTTCGATTGGAATCACCTCGGCGTCGCCCCACAGCCGTTCCAGCTGATAGAAACCGCGCAACGTCGGATGAAACACATGAACGACGACATCCACATAGTCGAGCAACACCCACCGGCCTTTCTCTAGCCCTTCGACGTGATGAACCGGCGTTCCCTCTTTCTTCAGATCTTCGATCAAGTGCTGGCCGATCGACCGCACGTGCGTATCTGACGTGCCACTCGCGACGAGGAAAAAATCCGTCATGTCGGTGACGCCGCGTAGATCGAGCAGCACGACGTCGTTGGCTTTGTAATCGAGACAAAGTTGTGCCGCGCGCTGTGCCAGTGCGGCAGTGGCGGCGGGCGAGCTGGTAGATGGCATGCGGTCGGGCTCGGTGTGCTCCGCGAAGGGTGAACGGGTCCGACAAATAGAGCATAATGCTCGGACCGCGATAGAGCGATTACAGGGACAGCCGGGAGGTGGGACGGTGAAGCGATCGTGCAGCGATTTGTGATCGCAGAAGGCGTACCCGGCAGTCGCCAAACCCTCGCGAGCAGCCTCTTACACCTACTGCGCTGAAAAGATCGTCTACCGCGTTGAAAAGATGGTCACGAATGCAAACGGCGAAGCTTTTCGCTTCGCCGTCGTGCAGCAACGCGGGCCGACCGGGCCCGCGGCATCCGGCGCGCTACTGCTTGATCACCCACACGCGGACTTCGGGCTTCACGTCCGCGTGTAAACGAATGGGGATGCGGTAAACGCCGAGCGCCTTGATCGGCTCGTGCAGGTCGACCTGGCGCTTCTCGATCTGGAACCCCTGGGCCTCGAGCTGCTGCGCGATGTCGGCGGTCGTTACCGAACCGAACAGCTTGCCCTCTTCGCCCACGCGCGCCGAGAAGGTGAGCGACACCTGCTCCAGCCGTTCGGCCAATCCCTGCGCCACGCCGCGCCGTTCGTTTTCGGCCGCCTCGAGGCGGGCGCGTTCCTGCGCGATGCGCTTGAGGTTGCCGGGCGTCGCCTCGTAGGCCAGTCCGTGCGGCAAGAGGTAATTACGGGCGTAGCCCGACTTCACTTTCACGACGTCGCCGGGAGCGCCGAGGTTTTCGACGGCTTGGCGAAGAATGATCTCCATGATGAGCTCCGAGCGTTTAGCTGGTGGGCCGCGCGCGGTTCCGCCAATCCGCCCAGGTGTCGCCCAATCCCAGAGCGAGCGCCGTGATGCTGATGAGCATGAATGCGAGAACCGCGAACGGGGGCCACCAGATGGTGACGAATCCGATGACGAGCGATATGGCGAGCGTGGCGGGCGCCATGAACCAGGTCAGCACGCCCAGTCCGCGCACCGCGTAGAGTGCGCCAAAAAAGACGAGCAGGTTCCGGCCCAAACCGCGCAGCGCGGTGAGCGTCGGCAGTAGCGCGATCGTCAGGCCGACGATCAAGCCCCACACGAATTGGTCGTTGAAGCGGAACTCGCGCAGCGCGCCGAGCGGCGCCCCGAGTCTCGCCCGGCCAAGCCGATGATACGTGGCCCATCCGAGGGCCAGCGCGATCAGGGACTCCAGCGCGAGCAGCGCGGGGAACACCGCGAGGCCGGCGCTCGAGATTTGCTGCAGCTGCTTCTCCGTTTCGGTCGGCAGCTGTGCCATGAGCGGCACCTTGGCCACGAAGTCGCCCCACTCCTTCGGGTGCGACGTAATAAATGAGTTGATCGCGGTCAGCGTAGTCGCGTTCCGGCGATCGAGCTCCGTGGCCATCGTGCGTGCCGCGCGCGACGGCTTGACCGGCCCGAGGAGACTCATGGCCGTCGCCAGGACGAGCGTGATGCCGAGTGCGCTCAACGACCGCGACAACAGCGGCCGCCGAACGCCGAGCAGACACACCAGCCCGAAAGCGCCGGCAAGGAGCAGACTCCAGCCGCGCGCAAGATTGTAGAACGCGTTGGACGGAACACCCGCCTGCATGGTGACGAGCGCGGCGAGCCCCACCCAGACGATCGCGAGGTACGGCTTTCCCCCTGCCCACCACCCGACGAGCGCACACGCCGCGACCGCCGGCACGAACAGCAACATCGTCTGTTCGATCGGCAGGAACGCCTGTAGTTGCGGGATCATCGGCACGAACAGGAACGAGGTGATGGCGAGGAGCAACTTTCCCCAGCCGCGTTCCGTCGGTGCGGAGGTGGGCAGCGGTGCGGACATCTAGCTTTGCAGCCCGCGGATGTACGGAATGATCGCGAGGTAGCGCGCGCGCTTGATCGCGGTGGAGAGCTGGCGCTGGTGCCGCGCGCAGACGCCGCTCAACCGGCTCGGCAGAATCTTGCCGTGGTCCGTGATGAAGCGACCGAGCGTGCGGTCGTCCTTGTAGTCGACGAAGCGGACGCGCGTCTCGCAGAATGGGCAGGTTTTCGTCGGTCGGCGGATCATTCTTCGTCCTCGTCTTCTTCCGCCTCACGGCGGCGGTTGGCCATCGCGAGCTCTTCCTCGGTCATCGGCGGAGCACCCACTTCATGCTCGAAGAGCGTGATCAGGTGACGAACGAGCCCGTCGTCGAGCTTGATCGCGCGCTCGTACTCGGGGAGCGTCGCGGTTTCGGCCCCGAAGCGGGCGACGACGTAATAGCCGGACTCGCGGCGGCCGATCGGATACGCGAGCTGGCGGCGACCCCAGTGGTTGGTCTGGAGATCCGCGGGATTCCCGAGGAGTCCGTGGAAGCGACCAAGCTTCTCGGTGATGGCGGCGTCTTCGAGGGTCGAGTCGAAGACGTAGACCGCCTCATATTGGCGCGTCATGCGTTGGCAATCCTCCCTTTGGTCGTGACCGCCCCTCGCTGGTTGCCGGCGCGAGAGGAGGGGAATGTTGTGCGGAGCAAGTGCCCCGGGTGAGCAGAACCCTAATCATAGCAGACAGTTGGAGTGAAGTGAAGGTGGGCGAATTGGCCGTCTGGGCGACTGGGCGGACTTCTGCGAATGACGGCCGGCGACGATAGTTCAGGCGGACGAATCCCGGAGCCAGACAGTGGTCCGTGCCCTTGCCGTGCCGATCGTTGCCGCCGCGCTCGCCGGGTGCGCCCGCCTGACGCCGGAGCTCGACCAGCCGCCGGTGTTCACCGCGGTCGCGTCAGCCGAGGAGTACGCGCCCTATCGCGCGGCCGGGACCGCCGTGATAACCGGACGCATCGCCTTCTCCCGGGGACCCGGCGTTGCAACGTCAGGCGCCGGGGCCCGTGTCGTCCTCGACCCGGCGACGACCTACGCCCGGCGGTGGTACGCGGAAGTCGGCCTCGTGCCCGGGCATTTCGACGCCGTGCCGAACGACACCTCCTTTGGCAGCGCCCGCCGAACCACCGAGACGGACAGCGCGGGTGCCTTTGCGTTTCGGGGTCTGCCCGCGGGGAGCTACATCGTTGCCACCCTCGAGAGCTGGGAGATTCCCGACGGCCGATTCGGCCTACGGCCGCAGCTGGGGGTGACATCGCACCTCATTACCCTCGGCGCCAATCAGACCATGCACGTCGAGTTCGGAACGCGATCGGTGGGCCCCGATATGAAGTGACGCTTTTCGCCTGGTGTTGTCTTGGATGAGTGATCTCCTCGACAGCCCTCGCGCCGATCGCGCTCGGCGTCGGCATCGCGGTCGGCGCGTCTGTCGCCCGACTCGCAGGCCGACGTCGCCGGCGCGGTAAGGCGTCCACGAGCGACCGGCTGCTCGTCGCCGCCTACGAAGCGCTGTCCTGCGGCGTGGTCGTCCGCAATGCCGACGGCTCCATCGTGTACAGCAACCGCGCCGGCCGCGACCTGCTCGGATTGCTGGGCGACGGATCCGGGTTGGAGACGCCGGGGTCGCTGCGCCTCTACACCGAACGCGGAGTGGTCTTGACCGCCGACGAATGGCCGACCGAACGTGCCCGCCGCTCCGGCCTTCCCGTTCACGGCGAGCTGCTTCGCGTCGGCCTTGGCGACGCCGGCACCGAGCGCTGGATCCTCGCCGATGCCGTGCCCCTGAAGAGCGACGATGGCGCCACCGTCGAGCGGACGGTGCTGAGCATGGTCGACGTCACGGCTCAGCGCCGCGCCGAACAGCAATATCGGACCATCGTCGATACCGTGGGCGAAGTGATCTATCAGATGAACCTCAACGGCTGCTGGACGTTCCTGAATCCGGCCTGGAAGACGGTGACCGGTTTTGGCGCGCGCGAGAGTCTGGGCAGCGAGTCTCTCTCCTTTCTCGTTCCTGAGGAACGCGGCCCCGTCGCCGCGCAGTTCCGTCGTCTCGTGCACGGAGAGTTGGCGCACCAGCGCGTCGAGGCGCGTTTTCGGCATCGCGACGGCAGCGAACGATGGATCGAGATCCATGCGCGCGCGGCGCGCGACGCCGCGGGTCGCGTGAGCGGCACCTCCGGAACGATGCGAGACATCACCGACCGCAAGACCGTGGAAGCCGCCGAGCGCGGGGCGCGCGCCGCCGCGGAAGCGTCCAGTCGCGCCAAGAGCGAGTTCGTCGCCAACATGAGTCACGAGATCCGCACGCCGATGAACGGTGTCGGCGGCATGCTCGACCTGGTGCTCGACACCGAGCTCACCAGCGAGCAGCGCGAGCATCTCGAGCTCGCCAAGAGCTCGACCGACTCGCTGCTCACCGTGATCAACGACGTGCTCGACTTTTCCAAGATCGAAGCCGGCCGCGTCGTCATCGACGTCCACCCGTTCGAGCTGCGCGACAACCTTGCCGATGCCATCGCGAGCCTGAGGCCGCGGGCACGACACAAGGGCCTCGAGCTCGAGGTCGAGGTCGACGCCGACGTTCCCGATTCTCTCGTCGGAGACTGGGCGCGCCTGCGCCAGGTGGTGGTGAACCTCGTGGCCAACGCGATCAAGTTCACCGCGCGCGGGGGAGTTCACGTGCGCATCGCGCTCCATGCGCACGAATCCGCCGGCCTGGCGCTCCACGTGGCCGTGCGCGACACCGGAATAGGGATTCCGCAGGAGAAGCACGCGGCGATCTTCGAGGCGTTCACGCAGGCCGATACGTCGACGACGCGTCACTACGGCGGCACGGGGCTCGGTCTCACCATCGCCGCTCGGCTCGTCGAGGCGATGGGCGGCCGCATCTGGCTGGAGAGCGAGATGGGCGTCGGCAGCACCTTCCACTTCACCGTGAACTGTGCCCGCGGCAGTGACCATTCGGCCACGCGCGTCCGTCCGGCGAGCCAGCCGAGCGTGGCGCGGTCGCTCAACGTGCTCGTGGTCGAGGACAATGCCGTAAATCAACGCCTCGCCGTTGGTCTGCTCGAGCGACGGGGGCACCGCGTCACGTTGGCGTCCAACGGTCGCGATGCGGTCGACGCGACGGCGCGCGACAGCTTCGACGTCGTCCTGATGGACGTGCAGATGCCGGTCATGGGTGGCCTCGAGGCGACGACACTCATTCGGGCGCGCGAGCGCGGGAGCGGTCGGCGCATCCCGATCATCGCGGTCACGGCGCACGCGATGCGCGGAGACCGCGCCGCGTGCCTCGAAGCCGGAATGGACGCCTACGTAACCAAACCGATCAATGCCGACGAGCTGTTCCGCGTCCTCAACGGCGTCTCGGCCGGGCAGCCGGCGTCGGCTCGTTCCACGGGCGACACGCCGGACGATGCACCGAACGTCGTACCGGTGCTCGATGAAACGGAGTTCCTCAGGCTCGCCGGCGGCGACCCCGCTCTCGTGCGCGAGCTCGCCGCGATTTTCATTGACGAATACCCACGACTCGTTCAGACTATGCGCGGTGCGATCGAACAAGGAGATATGGCGGCACTGCGCGACGCGGCGCACACCCTGGCCGGAGCGTCGGGCAGCATTGCGGCGCCCGCCGTGCGCATGACGGCCAAGCGACTTGAGGGGATCGGGCGCGCCGGCGCCGCGGACGACGCCCGCGCGCCGTTCGTGCTGTTGGAGACGTCGCTCGCGGCGCTGCATGCGCGTCTCGACGTCATCGCGCGCCGGGACGCGGTCTGATGGCGCCGGTGCGCGTTTTGGTCGCGGACGACGATCGGGTCGTCTCCGCTCAGCTGTGCGGAATCCTGCGCGCGGCCGGCTATTCCCCGATGCCCGTGTTCGACTCGATTCAGGCGATCATGTTCGCCATGCGTGATCCGAGCCCGAACGCGATCATTCTCGACGTGAACATGCCGGGCGGCACCGGCCTCGAGACCCTGCGCAAACTGCGCATGTCGGCGAAGACGATGCACATTCCCGTCCTCGTCGTCACCGGGGGCACCGATCCGAACGTGGCGGAGACTGCCGCCGAGATCGGCGCCGACGACTTCCTGCGCAAGCCCATCGAACCGGACGCGCTGCGCGAGGCGATGGTCAAGCTGGTCCCGCCGCCGCCCGCGAAGCGCTGAGGCGAGTCAGCGCGGCATCGCCTCACGCGGAGCTCAGACGTTGAACCGGAACAGCAAGACGTCGCCGTCCCGCACGATGTACTCCTTGCCTTCGGATCGAACGACACCGCGCTCGCGCGCTCCCTTCCACCCGTCGTTCGTCACGAAATCCTCATAGCTCACGGTTTCGGCGCGAATGAACCCGCGCTCGAAATCGGTGTGGATCACGCCGGCCGCCGCGGGCGCGGCGTCCCCGGCGTGGATGGTCCACGCCCGCACCTCCTGCTCCCCCGCCGTGAAGTACGTGGCCAGGCCGAGCAGGTGATAGCTCGCGCGAATCAGCCGGTCGAGCCCCGCGGACTCGATGCCCAGCGAGTCGAGAAAGGCGCGCCGGTCCTCCTCGGGGAGTTCGGCCAGCTCGGCCTCGATCTTGGCGGAGAAGGGAACGACCTCGGCGTGCTCGCCACTCGCGGCGACGGCCTCGCGCAGTCGCTTGAGGTACTGTCCCTCGTCGCCCGTCAGCTCGACGTCGGTCACGTTTGCCGCGTAGAGAATCGGCTTGACGGTGAGCAAGGTGAGCGGGGCCAGCACCGCGAGATGTTCGTCGCTGAGGCGCGCCTCCCAGAGACCACGCCCGTCCTTGAGGAACTCCATCGCCCGCTCGAGCACGGGGAGCTCGGCCTTGGCGTCCTTCTCACCGGTGCGCGCGGCGCGCTGGGTTTTGTCGAGACGTTTTTCGACGACGCCCAGATCCGCGAGCGCGAGCTCGAACTCGATCACCTCGCGATCACGCACGGGGTCGACGGCGCCCATCACGTGCGTCACGTCGGGATCGTCAAAACAGCGGACGACGTGGACGATCGCGTCCGTCTCGCGAATGTTCGCCAGAAATTTGTTGCCGAGCCCTTCGCCTTCGGCCGCTCCCTTCACGAGCCCGGCGATGTCGACGAATTGCACCGCCGCCGGCACCGACTTCTTCGGCTTGACGATCTCGGCTAACGCGCCGAGCCGGGGGTCCGGAACCTCGACCATCCCGACGTTCGGCTCGACCGTGCAGAACGGATAGTTCGCCGCTTCGGCGCCCGCGGCGGTGAGGGCATTGAACAGCGTGGACTTTCCAACGTTCGGTAACCCGACAATTCCTAGCTTCAGCATCGGCGAAAAGTAATGACTGCGCGTGCAACAAAATGGTACGGGTCCTGCGCCCGTCCGGCGCCACCTTGTCCGCAGCGGAGCGATGTACGCGTACACACTGTGGCGTCGGTCGCGAGGGCCGGCGTCACCGTGTCCGCCCGCTAGCCGGCGGCCTCTCCGGTAAACTTGTTCATCACGGGCACGATGCCGTCGGTGAGCCACAGCTCCACGCCCTGCGTCAGCGTGGGGAGCAACTCGCGAACCGTCGTCGCTTCGGCCTTGCCGAAGTTGTCGAGAACGAAGTCGGACAGGTCGCCGACCGTGCGTTCGTCGCCGGGATGAATGCCGATCCGCAACCGCGCATACTCTTGCGAGCTGATCGCGCCCTCGATGCTCTTGAGGCCGTTGTGCCCGCCCGCGCTCCCTTTCGCGCGAAAGCGGTAGCGTCCCAGCGGCAGCGCGACCTCGTCGACGACGACGAGCAGATCTTTGGACGCGGCCCAGAACGGCCGCCGCAAATATGGGCGGAGGACCGCGCCGCTCAGATTCATATAGGTGAGAGGCTTGATGAGCCGCACCTTCGTGCGGCCCACCGTACCGGAGACGACGCGCGCGTCGCCGTCTTTCTTCCATCCTTCGAAACGCCAAACGTCGGCCAAGTGGTCGATGACCCACCAGCCGACGTTGTGGCGCGTGCGTTCGTACTCCTTGCCCGGATTGCCCAGCCCGAGGATGACTTTCACGGCGCCTTCGGCCTCAGCGGGTGGTGAATCGTCGCCCGATGATTCGCGGCGTCGTTCCGAACGCCTCCATCCGAACAGGAATCGGAACACGAAGGCGGGACTACTTCTCCTCCTCCTCGTCTTCCGGCTTCACCTTGCGAATCAGCTCCGGCTCGGCCGCTGCCTCCGGTGCCACCTCGGCTCCGACCGGCACTTCCTCGACCACCGCCTTCGGCGCCGTCACGACGCACACCGTCGCGCCTTCATCGTCCAGGACGGTCGCGCCTTCCGGGACGCGGATGTCGCGCACGTGGAAGCTGTGTCCGATGGTCAGCTCGGTGACATCGACGTCGATGTGATCCGGAATCGCCGACGGATCCACGCGGAGCTCGAGCTCGTGCATGATCTGGTCGAGAATACCGCCCGAATTGCGGACGCCGTCGGCGACGCCGACGAAGCGCAGCGGAATGCGCACCGTGACCTTCTCGCCCGCCACGAGCTCCTGGAAATCGACGTGTACCAGATGCCGCCGGTATGGGTGGCGCTGGAGTTCGCGGATCAGGGTGCGGGACGTCGTGCCGTCGAGGTTCAGCTCGATGACGGTGCTCGCCGCGTTGATCTGACTGAGCAGCTTTTCGAAATCCCGATTGTTCACGGCGAGCGTTTGCGGCTCGCGGCTATGGCCATAGATGATGCCGGGAACGTCGCCCGCCTGCCGGATCTTGCGCGCGGCGCCGGTACCCGTTCCATCGCGCTTCTTCGCGGTGAGTGATGCAGTTGCCATGAGAGTTCTACCAAAAAAAAGAAATTGCCTTCGCAGCCAGCTCTCGACGCCCGATCGCTACTCTCCGGAGGCTGCGTCCTCCGTACCATGTGCCGGGCCCTGCCGAGAGGTCCTACCGGGTAGTGTCATTCCGAGCGTAGCGAGGAATCTCACGCAGCTCGAGCGGATGAGATCCTTCGCTTCGCTCAGGATGACACGGCCCTAGTCGAACAACGAGCTCACGCTCTGCTCCGAGTGCGTGAACCGTACCGCCTTGGACAACAACTCGCCGACGCTCAGCACCACCAAACGGTCGAAGCGGCGTTCCTCGGGAATCGCGATCGTGTCGCAGACCGCGATCTCCTTGATCGGCGCATCCGTGAGCCGCTGGACCGCCGGCCCCGACAGGAGCGCGTGCGTCGCACAAATATAGACGTCCATTGCGCCCAGTTCCTTGAGCGCGCGCGCGGCTTCGCTCACGGTGCCGGCCGTGTCGATCATGTCGTCGACCAGAATACAATCACGCCCCTCCACTTCGCCGACCACGTTCACCACTTCGGACACGTTCGGCTTTGGCCGGCGCTTGTCGATGATGGCGAGCGTTGCGTTCAGCCGCTTGGCGAAACCGCGCGCCATCTTCGCCGAACCGACGTCCGGCGCCACAACGACGGGCTCGTTCAGGTGCTTCCGCTTGTAATGCGCCGTGAACACCGGCATCGCGTACAGGTGATCCACGGGGATATCGAAGAAGCCCTGCAGCTGATGTTGGTGAAAGTCGACTCCCAACACGCGATCCGCGCCGGCCGTCACGATCATGTTCGCTACGAGCTTGGCGCCGATGGGGACGCGAGGCTGATCCTTGCGATCCTGCCGCGCATAGCCGTAGTACGGCATAACGCAGGTGATGCGCGCGGCCGACGCGCGGCGTGCCGCGTCGATCAGGAGCAGGAGCTCCATCAGGTTGTCCGCCGGAGGACTCGTCGGCTGCACGATGAATACGTCGTTGCCGCGCACGTTCTCGTCGATGCGCACCGAGATCTCGCCGTCGGCGAACCGACCCAGATGGACCTTGCACAGATCCACGCCGAGGTTCCCGGCGATCTCCTGGGCCAGCGCACGATTCGCCGTGCCGGACAGGAGCTTCAGTCCGTGGCTCGGTACGGCTAGTCCATCCATGGCGAGTGTAACCTGTTGAGCGGCGGAGACATCGGAAGGAACAGCAGGTTGCCCCCGGTGGATTCGAACCACCATTCTGCGGTCCAAAGCCGCATGTCCTGCCGTTGGACGAGGGGGCAGAAGAAGCCTTGAAAGCTACCTGTTTGCGTCGACGCGGACAACTCGGTCGCTGGTGCGTGTCACAATGAGCCTGGCGCCCGCCGGAGACCCCAGCGACGCCAGGTCGCGTTCGCCGGGAAACACCCCGAACACCGCCGAGCCGGAGCCACTCAGCATCGCGATGTCAGCCCCCGCGGACTCCAGGTGTTCGATCAGTTGACCGATCTTAGCAAACCTGGGCCGGAGTGCGTCATCGAAATCGTTCGAGGCGATACCGGAAACCCCCTCCCACGTCGCAAGCGCTTCGGGGGCGATCACCCGAGCCTCCGGCTCGTACGCACCGCGGCTGCCCGCCAGCCAGCCGTACGCGTCGCGCGTCGCGATGGGGAATGGCGGCACCAGCACCGCGACTGGGCGCGGGGTCAGGACCGGGAGGGGTAGCAGCCGTTCGCCCCGTCCCCATGCCAGCGCCATCGGGCTGTCGATGGACATGAAGGGCACGTCAGCCCCCAGGGGCGCCGCAAGCTCGGCGAGCCGGTGCCCGAGCGCGTTTGGGGCCAAGGCGTCGAGCGCCCGCAGCACGGCGCCGGCGTCCGCGCTTCCCCCTCCGAGTCCGGCGCCGACCGGAATCCGCTTGTCGATCTCGATCGCAAAGCCAGATGGCCACCCGGTTGCCGCGGCGTAAGCGGATGCCGCGCGATAGGCGAGGTTGGTTTCCGCCGGTCCCAACCCGGCCGCGGGCACCGCGGGTCCGGCGCAGTCCACGGTGCGGGTCGCGACGTCGACGCGTACCGTGACGGCGTCGGCGAGGTCGAGGCGGAGGAAAACCGTTTCGATCGAGTGGTACCCGCTCGCCTCCGGCGCGAGCACGTGCAGCACAAGGTTGATCTTCGCCTGCGCCAGCACGCGCGCCGTCGTCATGTCGCTACCGGGGTGTCCCTGCCCGCCGAACCCAGCTCGTCCATGGTGAGCCCGAGCCGCGCGAAGTAGTACGCCCCAATGAGCGTGATCGGGATGAATGACACGATATGGAAGGCGATCGCCCACGTCACCGCCGCCGACTGGCTCACGCCATAGAGGGGGAGCGAGGCGAGCGCCGCCGTTTCGAACAGACCCCAATACCCCGGGGACGACGGCACCGACACACCGACGACGATCACTCCCTGCACGAACAGCGCGGCCGAGAGCGGCACCTCGATCCCCACCGCCTTGAAGCCGAGGTAGAACGCGAGCGGCTGAAGGAGCCAATGGAGGAGCGTCCACCAGAACACGGCGATGAAATGGGCCGGCGCGCGCAGGACGCTCAACCCCTCGGCGAAACGCTTCAGCGCGTCGCGGCCCCGCGCCTCGATGGCCGGCGACACGCGCCGAGCCACCATTTCAAAAATCCGGATGAGCGTGGTGGGGAAGAACACCAGCGCGTAGAGCCCGATCAGCGCCGCCGCGGCCACGCCGGCGAAGAGGAAAGCGAAGTGCGCCACGGGAACGCCGCGAATCATCGCCCCCGAGGGAAAACCCGGCGCGAAGATCGCCACGATGAGAAGGAGCAGCACGACGATGGCATCGAAGACGCGGTCGACGACCAGCGATGCCAGCGCCGTAGAGAAGGGAACAGCGGGGACTTCGCGCGACAGGACATACGCTCGCGCCAGCTCTCCCGCGCGCGCGGGGACCGTGTTGTTCACCATCATTCCGATCGCGGTCGCCCGCCACAACGGGCCGAACGGAAGTTTGGGCGCAACGGGGTCGAGAATGGTGCGCCAGCGGCGGGCACGGAGCGGAAACATCCCTGTCGCGGCCACGGCCGCCGCAGCGAGCAGGAGCCAGTTCGCTTGCCGGATCTGCTCTGATACGTCGCGCCACGGGATATGGCGGAACAGATAGATCAGGAGCGCGGCGCTGATGGCGAGTCCAAGCGCGCCGCGCCAACCGAGCCGCATGCCGGATTACTCCGTCTGGGCCAGCTCGAGCAAGTCGAACAACTCCTCGAGCGATTCGGCGTCCGGCGCCGTACCGCGTTCACGCAGTTCGTCGCGGATCTCGACCGCGCGTCTGAGCGCCGCGCGCCCGCGATAGACGAGTTGCTCGATCGGGACGATCGGCTCGTCGCCGAGCAGCAGTGGCTCGCTGAACGGTTGCGCAGACATCGACTCGAGCGCGACAATGCTCGCGTTGAGCACGTCGAGTGAAGGCGTCGTGTGACCGTCGTGCGCCGGTTTGCGAATCATCGGCGGCGCAGTCGGCGCCGAGCGGACCGGCGTCGGTTCACCGATCGAGCGTGCCCGGGATGCCGCGGCCAGTACGCGTTCGCCGTTGGCGCCCGGCTCGGAGAGCCGGTGCGCGAGCTCCTCCAGAGACGCGAGGTCGGCCGCGTCGAGCCGGTCCGCGGCGGGGGCATAGCCGCGCACGTGCTCGCCGATCTTGGAATGCCCGAAGCTGTCCGCGGTGGCCTCGATCGAGCGGAGCGCGCGGCGCAGCACTCGGCGCGCGCGACCGGACGACGCGGGATCACTCGCCGCGCGCGACGCCGACACGGCGCCGCGGAGATGTTCCCCCTGACTCACCAGCTCGAGCCTGAATCGCTCGGCCATCGACGTCGGCGGCGACTTGGCTTCGTCGACCAGCCCAGTGCTGCCGTCGGCGTAGAACAGCTCCGCGATCGGCACGACGCGCTGGCGCTGGATCAGGCGCTCGCTCCATCCATCGTACGCGGCGGTAAACCGCTCGCGCTCGCCGGTCGCTGCATTGGGGTCGATTCCGTCGCGCAGCACCACCGCCACGCGTCGCAGGAGCAGTGCTGCCGCGGTGAGCAGGGCAACCCCGTCCGGGGACAGCGGCTCGCCATCGAGCTCGAGGCCGCGCGTCGCATCTTCCGTTGCTTCGAGTACGTCCGCGAGCGGGGCAACTTCTTTGACCGCGGCGACACCGCGCAACGCGCGAACGCGTCGCAACACGTTCGCCGCGGTCTCGGGATCTCCCGGTCGCGTTGTGAGCAGCTCGAGCCCGGCGGCGATGTTCGCCGCTTCGGTGGAAAGAAACGAGTGGGCCCGTGAGCGCGCGGGAGTCGCGACGGCCTGGCCCGCCGGGGCGAAGCGCGCCAACTCGGCCGTTCGCTCGGCGGCGCGGCGAGCCTCGGCCGGCGACCAAGTTCGGGCGGCGTGGAGCAGCAGCTTCAGATCATCGACCGCGGCGACCAGGGCGGCGTGGAGCCCCGGTTCCCAGGCGAGCGCTCCACTGTGCAGCGCACGGCCGACGCGTTCGACGCCGGCGGCCAGATCGGCGAACGCAGGGAGCTTGGCCATGGTGGCCGTTCCGCGGAGGGCGCGGGCAGTGCGCTGAACGGCGTCGCCGTTCGGTCCGGCCGCCCCACCGCCAAGGAGGAGGCCGTCGAGCTCCTCGACGTACTCGCTCGCCTCGAGGATGAAGAACTCCAGGAACCCGGCCGACGAACTCATGTCTGCTCCATATCTTAGGCGCCCCGAAGTTATGAGGCCCGTCTGGCGTC
>Ga0137464_1000414_pt1 | contig 13963 bp, 15 predicted proteins | sample EasRivERMGT814_2_FD_102306 | JGI IMG/M metagenome (GOLD analysis project Ga0137464, IMG submission 102306) | Soil microbial communities from meander-bound floodplain in the East River, Colorado, USA - East River MetaG ERMGT814_2 | ecosystem: Environmental > Terrestrial > Soil > Floodplain ...
GACGGCGCGCTGCTTGCGCTCGAAGTCGAAGGCAGGGTGCTCCGCGGCCGTTTCACGGCGACCTCAGGCACCGGCCCACTCGAGTGGTGCGACCGGAGGTTGCTCGCACGTATTCACCGATACACACTCAACCGGCTGCGCGCAGAGATCGAGCCGGTCGGCGCTGCCGACTTCATGCGGTTCCTGTTGCACTGGCAGCACGTCGCGGGTGAGCAGCAGGTGAAAGGCGTCGAAGGTCTCGCCGCTGTAATCGAACAACTCGACGGCTACGAAGTTCCGGCCGGCGCATGGGAGCACGAGGTGCTCGCTGCGCGCGTGCAGGACTATGAACCTGATCTCGTCGATCGCCTCTGCCTTTCGGGACGCGTTGCCTGGGGGCGGATCTCGCCCACAAACGGTTCGGGAAAGTCCCCGCTTCGAAGCTCGCCGATCGCGCTGATGCTGCGGCAGCACTCAGGATTGTGGGGCGCCCCGGGTGAGTCCGAATCGTGCGGACTGTCTTCGGAGGCGCGTGCCGTGCTCGGGGCGCTGCAGACTCGTGGCGCATGCTTCTTCCATGAGCTCGTATCCGCGACCGGCCTGCTGCGAACGCAGATCGAGCGCTCGCTCGGCGAGCTGGCGGGTTCAGGGCTGGCCACCGCAGACAGCTTCAGCGGCCTGCGAGCGCTGCTCGCGCCTTCCGAGAAGCGCGCTCGCCGGCGCCGCGGCCGGAGGGCGTATGAAGTGGACACCGCCGGACGCTGGGCGCTTCTCAGGGGAGAGGGGGCCGTCGACGACGAGAGGCGCGTCGAGCAAATCGCGCGGACCTTGCTCCGCCGCTACGGCATCGTATTCCGCGCGCTGCTCGCGCGTGAGGCATGCCTGCCGACCTGGCGCGAGCTGGCGAGGAGTTTTCGGAGGCTCGAGGCCCGCGGCGAAATCCGCGGCGGGCGATTCGTCTCGGGCTTCGGCGGCGAGCAGTTTGGGCTGCCCGACGCGGTGGGCCGGCTGCGTGCGGTTCGCAAGCTCGAAAAAAGCGGGGAGTTCATCGCGGTCTCCGGCGCCGATCCGCTCAATCTGGTCGGCATCGTGACTCCGCAGGGCCGGGTCACGGCCATCGCGCCCAATCGCGTGCTCTTCCGTGATGGCCTCGCGATCGCGGCGCTCGAAGGCGGCGCGATCCGCCGCCTGTCCGTTTCGGAGCTGGACGACGACATGCTGAAGACGCTGTTCTGGCGTCGCTCGAGCGCGCTCGGTTTCAGACCCGGAGGATTCTCGGAAGCAAGCCGCAAGCGCTGGCTCGAGCGCAAAGTGCGCGTGCCGTTACCCGGCTAGCGTGTCAGAAACTCGGAAGATGGGGGGCGTTGGGGGCAACGGGGGAAGAGGGTACTCCCTCTTCCCCCGTTCGTAACTTACGCTCGTAGAGCGACATGCTGGGCTTAGCCCAGCATGTCGCTCCAGATATTCTGTGCCCACGCCCAGCCGTAGCCGCCCTCGATCTCGCTGCGGCCCGACGAGACGCCGCTCGCCCCCGGCACCACCGTCATCGTTTTCTGCGCAGGATCGTAGCGGTGCACCGAGGCGACATGGATCACCTCCTTGTCGCTCACGAAGCTGTAGCAGGTGTTGGCGATGACCGGCTGCGGACTGGGCGCCCGCCCGTTCATGAGCTCGATGATCGCGGCTGCTGCGAGCTTGCCGTGGTTGTTCGCCATGTGACCGGACTTGGGCATCGCCGGCGCCGAGAGCGTCGCATCGCCCAGCACGTGGATGCCCTTGTGCGCCGTCGATTCCATGCTGAGCCAGTCCACGCCGCACCAGCGCGTGTTCGGCGCAAGGAGGCCTGCGGAGCGCGCGATGTCGCCGGCGCGCATGGGCGGCAGCACGTTCAGCACGTCGCCCTTGATCGTGTCGAAATCGGTCTTGACCGTCATCGCGCGCGCGTCGACCGTCTTGACTTCACTGTTGCCGCGGTACTCGATCATGCCCTTGTAGAGTTCGTTCCACGCCGCCTTGAACAGGCCCGGCTTTGACACGACGTCCTCGTTCGCGTCCAGGATGATCACCTTGGAGCGCGGCTTGGCCTGCTTGAAATAGAACGCCACCTGGCAGGCGCGCTCGTAGGGTCCCGGCGGGCAGCGGTAGGGCGAGCGGGGAATCGCCAGGACATAGACGCCGCCGTCGCGCATCGCCTCGAGCTGCTGCCGCAGCGCGACCGTCTCGGGGCCGGCTTTCCAGGCGTGCAGGACGGTCTTCTGCGCCTCGGTGTTGTAGCCTTCGATCTGCTCGTGCATGAAATCCACAGCGGGTGACACGATCAGCCGGTCGTAGGGCAGGTCCTCGATGCGCTTGAGGGACACCCGTTTCTTCTCGACGTTGATGGCGGTGGCTTCGTCGCGCAGCACCTGCACGCCGTATTCGCGGAGCCTGGAGTAGCTGCGCGTAATGTCACCCATCGTCTTGGTCCCCCCAAGGACGAGATTCGACGTGGGGCAGGAAATGAACTCGGCGTTGCGCTCGATCAAGAACACCTCGATCGTGCCTTCGCTCCACATGCGCAGGTACTTTGCGGCGGTTGCACCCCCGAAGCCGCCGCCGATGACGATCACGCGCCCGATCGGTTTGGATGGGGCGCTCGGCTGAGTCAGGCAGCCGGACAGAAGCGAGGTGGCGGCCGCGGCGCCGGAAGCTTTCAGGAATTCGCGTCGGCTGATTCGACTCATGGTCGCCTCCTATCTGCCCTTTTGCGCCGAAAAATACGCCGAGAGCGCGTCGATCTGCTCGTCGGTGTAGCCCTTCGCGATCTGGTGCATGATGGTCGCGGGTCGCTTGCCGGCTCTGAAGTCCTGCATCTGCTGCACGAGATAGGCCCGCTGCTGGCCGGCCAGGTTCGGCATGCCCTGCTGGCTCGTTCCGTTTGTCCCGTGGCAGTTGGCGCAGGCAGCGGCGAGATTGCGGCCGAGGTTGGGATCGGTACCCTGAGCTGACGCGGGCGAGGCGAAAACTGCCGCAGCCGAAGCAAATGCGGCGAAAAGCAGTACGCGGATCATGACAGGCCTCCTCGGAGAGTTTTTTCTCCTTCTGGTTTCGAGTTTCCTTCCGGCCCGTTAGCCTGTCAAGGGGCACGCCCGCAAAAAAGACAAAGGCCGCCCGCGGCGGCCTTTGTCGGCTTCATTAGAGAATGCTTATGCTTCCGGAGCCACCTCGGGCACTTTTTCTTCGAAGAACTTGAGCGTGATCTTGCCCGCCTCGATATCTACCGTGACTTTCCCGCCGTTGGCAAGCTTGCCGAAGAGCAGCTCATCGGCAAGCGCGCGGCGAATCGTGTCCTGGATGAGCCGCGACATCGGGCGCGCTCCCATCAGCGGATCGAAGCCGTGCTTGGCGAGGTGCTCGCGCAGCGCGTCGGTAAATACCGCATCGACCTTCTTCTCGTGCAGCTGAGCCTCGAGCTGCATCAGGAACTTGTCCACCACGCGCAGGATGATGTCGTAATCGAGGGACCTGAACGAGATGGTCGCATCCAATCGATTCCTGAACTCCGGAGAAAACAGCCGCTTGATCTCGGCGCTTTCATCACCCTGTTCTTTCTTCGCGGTGAATCCCATCACCGGCCGGTTGAGCGCATCGGCGCCGGCGTTGGTCGTCATGACGATGATGATGTTCCTGAAATCGGCCTTCCTGCCGTTGTTGTCGGTGAGCGTGCCGTGGTCCATCACCTGAAGCAGGATGTTGAAGATGTCCGGGTGCGCCTTCTCGATCTCATCGAGGAGCAGCACCGCGTACGGCTTCTTGGTGATCGCTTCGGTCAGAAGGCCGCCCTGGTCGAAACCCACGTAGCCCGGAGGCGCACCGATGAGGCGCGACACCGCGTGCCGCTCCATGTATTCGGACATATCGAAGCGGTGCAATTCGATTCCCATGCAGTACGCAAGCTGGCGCGCGACTTCGGTTTTTCCGACACCGGTAGGACCTGAGAAAAGGAAGGCTCCGATCGGTTTCTGCGGATTCGCAAGGCCCGAGCGCGCAGTGCGGATCGCCGACACCAGCGCTTCGATGGCCTGATCCTGGCCGAATACGACGGCGTTCAAGTCGCGGCCGAGGTTCTTGAGTGCCGCGCGGTCGTCCTGCGATACCGAGGCCGGGGGGATGCGCGCGATCTTGGAGATGATCTCCTCGATCTCGGTCTTGCCGACGACCTTCTTTTGCTTGGACTTGGGCAGGATTTTCTGCGCGGCGCCGGCCTCGTCGATCACGTCGATCGCCTTGTCGGGAAGGTGGCGGTCGTTGATGTAGCGCGCCGAAAGCTCGGCCGCGCTGGTGAGCGCGTTGCCGCTGTACTTGATGCCGTGGTGCGCTTCGAAGCGCGATTTCAGGCCGCGCAGGATCTGCACCGTCTCCTCGACGGAGGGCTCGGTCACGTCGATTTTCTGAAAGCGGCGGGAGAGCGCATGGTCCTTTTCAAACACGCCACGGTACTCGTTGTAGGTGGTCGCACCGATGCATTTCAGCGCGCCGGTCGAGAGCGCCGGCTTGAGCAGGTTGGAGGCGTCGAGCGTCCCGCCCGAGGCAGCGCCTGCGCCGATCAGGGTGTGGATCTCGTCGATGAAGAGTATCGCGTTCGGATTGTCAACGAGCTGTTTTAGCACCGCCTTCAGGCGCTGCTCGAAGTCGCCGCGATACTTGGTGCCGGCGAGGAGCGCGCCCATGTCGAGTGCGTACACCTGGCAGCGCGCCAGGATCTCCGGAACCTGGCCCTCGACGATACGGCGCGCGAGCCCTTCGGCGATGGCTGTCTTGCCCACGCCCGCTTCGCCCACCAGCAGGGGATTGTTCTTGCGCCTGCGGCACAGCGTCTGGATGACGCGCTCGATCTCGCGCTCGCGGCCGATCAGCGGATCGATTTTGCCCACCAGCGCCTGGGCGTTGAGATTGAGCGTATACGTCTCGAGAGCGCCGCCGGATTGCTGCTCGTCGCCCGCGGCTTCCTGTTCGGCTTCACCGCCGCCCTTCGCCTCCTTGGAAGCCGGTGTCTTGGTGATGCCGTGCGAGATGTAGTTCACCACGTCGAGGCGCGTGACGCCCTGCTGGTGCAGGAAATACACGGCGTGCGAGTCCTTCTCGCCGAAGATCGCGACCAGCACGTTGGCGCCGGTCACTTCCTTCTTGCCCGAGGACTGGACGTGCAGGATTGCGCGCTGGATGACACGCTGGAAACCGAGCGTCGGCTGGGTATCGATTTCCTCGGTGCCAGCGACCGTGGGGGTGTGAGCGGCGATGAAGTCTCCGAGCGCTTTCCTCAGTTCCTCGATGTTGGCAGCGCAGGCGCGCAGCACTTCCGCGGCCGTCGGATTGTCCAGCAGCGCGAGCAGCAGGTGCTCGACGGTGATGAACTCATGCCGCTTCTGGCGCGCCTCGACGAACGCCATGTGGAGACTGACTTCGAGTTCCTGCGCGATCATCTTTCGTCCCCGGTCCTCATCAGATTAGCGAGGGGCTTGAGCGCCCTTGTTATCACGTTTCTTCCATCACGCATTGTAGCGGGTGCTGGTGCTTGCGTGCGTAGCCGCGAACCTGCTCGACCTTGGTCGTGGCGACATCCTTGGGGTAGACCCCGCAAATGCCCATGCCCTCTCGATGGACTTTGAACATGACCTGAGTCGCCTTTTCACGCGTCATGGAAAAGAACCTCTGCAGCACGATGACGACGAATTCCATCGGGGTATAGTCGTCGTTCAAAAGGATGACCTTGAACAGGGGAGGAGGCTTGAGCTTGGCTTTCTTGGCCTCGAGTAGAGCGCCTTCTCGCATGCGGGTTGCCATACCTTACTTAACTTATGCCAGAAGCTTCCACCCGTCAAACCGCTCGGACCTGCCGCGAGTGGAAAAGTCACGAGCCTCATGCACACCCTGCCAGTCGGAACGCCTCCATTCAGTGTTGGCACATCGTTGATAATGTAATCGCTGTCGCTACGCCATGCAACCTCCAAACGTGTCGGCAGAACAAAGGGTTGACGCTCTCTGAGGCACTTGACGCCGTCCCTCAAAGCGCGTAAAAGGCTTCCCTGTGTTTGTCCTCCATGCGGTCTGCAGGCTCATATCCCTCTGCTGCGTCGAAGTACAGGCATAGTTGGGAAAAGTTTCCCGGTTCTAAAATTCAGGAAGGCCCTATGCCAACAGGTACGGTTAAGTGGTTCAATGATGCCAAGGGTTATGGCTTTATAACCCCGGACGACGGAGGCGAGGATTTGTTCGCGCACTTCTCCGCGATTCAGATGAGCGGATTCAAGACGCTCAAGGAAGGACAGAAAGTCCAGTTCGAAGTCACGCAAGGCCCGAAAGGCAAGCAGGCTTCGAACATCCAGGCCGCAAGCTAGCGGCTCGCGCGGGCGGCGTAGCCGCCCGCGGTCGCAAGTCCCCCCTCGTTTTCGCCCCGGGAAACCCGGGGTCCGGCTGGTTTTGTCCTCGGAAACGGAAAAGGTCTTCGCGTGGTGGTCTTCTTCCGTTGCCACGCGTGCTTGCGTCAGTGCGTGCGCCGCTTGAGTTTCGCGATAAGGAAGAATCAATCTCTCGCGGATCGTCTTCCAGACGATCCGCGTCATTTCATCACCGCCCATCTCGACGATCGGATTCTTGACTTTGATCTTGCCCACGGGAAGCTCCTGCAGTCTCGCTTTGAAAGGGATCGGCGGTGCGACCCTTACGGCCGCGAAAAACAACGGGCGTTCCGCTCTTAATTGGGCGGTATTACAGCCAATTGCGCGGGCTCCCCCGCGTGCCCCGAGCGTGAGCTTCCGTCAACGCGGGGAGGATGTGAAGATCGGTAGCTAGTTGATTTTGAATATAAAAATAGATGGCCCGACCTGGATCGCCGTTGGAAAAGCACTGCGACACTGACACGCTTGTCAACCTCGGGGAGCGCAGGGCGTTAGTGGGAGGGACTGGTTCCGAAGCAAGGACCGGTTACAACCTGATCCTTACTTTCACGGAGAGGAAAAATATGAGGAAGCTGATCTCTATCCTGGTCGCAGCAGCGTTCGCTATTCCGAGCGGCGCGGCTCTTGCCGCGTCACACGCCGGCGCCCAGCCGATGAAGGACGACAAGAAGTCTGAAGCGAAGAAGGCCGACAAGAAGCCCGCCAAGAAGCCCGCCAAGAAGGACGCCAAGAAGGACGCCAAGAAAGATCCCAAGAAGGACGAAATGAAGAAGTAGCTTGTCTCTCGACGAGACCCGGGCAGGGCTCCGTTCCCTGCCTTTTTTATTTTTATCGAATATAGCCTCCAGCATGAAAAAGAAGTTCTTTGCGTCCCTCGGTTTCACCGCGTGGATTGCGGCGAACGTCGCCCTCGCACAGTTGCCGACCCTGGAGCTTTCGGCCGGCATCCACCTGATTCGCGCCGAGGTCGCTTACACCTTCGAGACGCGGGCCCAGGGGCTGATGTTTCGCAAGTATCTCGGTCCTAACGAGGGGATGTTTTTCGTATTTCCTCAGGCTGAACGGCAATGCATGTGGATGAGGAATACATTGATCCCGCTCTCGGTGGCCTTCATCGACGAAAAAGGAAAGATCGTCAGCATTTCGGACATGCAGCCGCAAACCGAAGTTTCGCATTGCGCGACGGCTCCAGCGAAGTTCGCATTGGAAATGCCCGGAGGCTGGTTCGCGACAAAAGGCATCAAGTCCGGCACGACAATCCAGGGGCTCGACAAGGCTCCCGCCGCGCGCTAAGCGGGTGATGCAAAAAAAGCCGGCTGGCAGCGTGCCCAGCCGGCTTTTCCATTGAGCTCTGTCTATCCGAAGTACAGAGCGCTATGCGCTCCCGCGGCCATGAAGTACAGCATCGGGATGGAGAACATGGTATTGGTGCGCGATGCGAGGAAGGCCACGCGCCGCCCCTTGTTCTTTTCCTCGTCGGTCGCCGGTACTATGCCGAGAATTTTCTTCTGATTGGGCCAGATCAGCCACCAGACGTTTATCAGCATGATGGTGCCGAGCCAGGCGCCGATGCCGATGGGAAGGTGCGATTTCTGCAAGAGGAACGCGGCGCCGAAGTTGGAGCCGAGCAGTGCCGCGCCGGCGAGCCAGGTCACAACCGCCGCCCAGCGGAAATACAACAGCGCACGGGGCATGACGTGCTTGGAAATGCCCGCCGCTGTGCCGTCGGCCGCCGCCGCTTTCGCCGCGGCAACATTGACGAAGTTGAAGTAGTACAGCAGGCCGATCCACATCACTCCCGCGAGGAGGTGGATCCAGCGGGATATTGCAGGTACCCAGTCCATGTCAGCCTCCCAGTGTGTATCGGACGATGTTGTGCAGGATCAGGGTCAGAATCAAACCGCATATGATCGTCCCCCAGAGTGAATCGAGCGGATTCTTCATGGTCTTTCTCCCGATGATCAGGGCAGCAGCCGCGCGCCCCGCGGTATTCTCTGTCCAAGCGAGCCCGATTGCAAGCGGCTGCCTCTGCGACCTCGATTCCTAGCGTGAGCGCTCGACGCGTGCGTCGGCGCCGCCCTCCGCAAACGTGATATCGAGGAGGTCCCCGGCAGCAAGATTCGCGCCGCGCAGCACGATCCGGCCCGAGCCGTCCCGGACGTCGCTGTAGCCCCTCTCCAGCACGGCCGCCGGATCCAGGTGCGACAGATTGGCGATCCGGCGGGCGCAAGCCGAGCCCGCGCGTTCGAGCGTTGCATGCGTTGCAGCACGCAGCCGAGCGACCAACTGAAGCGAGGTCGCCAGAAGCTTGTCGGTATTGGGGAGCCCTGCCTGGGCCCGCTGCATGAGCCGAACGACTTCCCAACGACGCTCGGAGGAGATTCGGCTGGCAGCTTGCCCGAGTCTCAAACGGAACTGGCCGAGCATCTCGCTCTGGGCCCGCAGTCTCGCGTCGGGGTGAACCAGCCTGCGCGCAAGGTGATCGACGTGCAGCATGCGTCTCTCGAGGTCCTGGCGGACGCGCAGGGCGAGGCTTGCCGTCAGCCTGGAAATGCCCTCGAGCAGCCCTGCGCGTCCGGGACTGACCAGCTCGGCTGCGGCGGTCGGCGTGGGTGCGCGCCGGTCGGCGACGAAGTCGGCGATCGTGAAGTCGGTTTCGTGGCCGATGCCGGTGACCACCGGAATCGGACATGCGCGTATCGCGCGCGCCACGATCTCTTCGTTGAAAGCCCACAAGTCCTCGATGCTGCCGCCGCCGCGCACGAGGAGCACAACGTCGCACTCTCCGCGCCGGCCGGCCACTTCAAGCGCTGCGGCGATCTTCTCCGCCGCCCCTTCACCCTGGACTTGCACGGGAAAGACGACTACTTCGATGGACGGGTTACGCCGATCGAGCGTGGTCAACACGTCCCGAAGCGCCGCGGCCTCCCGCGAGGTGATCACGCCGATCGCGCGCGGCAAGGAAGGCAGGGACCGTTTCGTTTCGGTTTTGAACAAGCCCTCTTTTTCGAGCTTGTCGCGGAGCTTCAGGAAAGCCTCGAACAGGGCGCCGAGCCCTGCGCGCCGCATGGTTTCGACATTGAGCTGGAAATCGCCGCGCGGCTCGTACAAGCTCACCAGGACCTGCGCCTCGATTTGCATTCCGTCGCGCGGTGTCCACTCTAGATTCTGTTGTCGATGCCGGAACATGACGCATCGCACCTGGGCGTGCTCGTCCTTCAGAACGAAATAAGCGTGCCCCGACTTGGCCACGGTGAAGTTGGATATCTCGCCGGCGACCCAAAGCAGCGGATAGCAATGCTCAAGCAGATCCCGGACGCTGCGAGTGAGGGCTGAAACGGTGAGAATTTCCATGGGGGAATGCGTGGAAACCCGCGCCAGTCCTTGTTCTCCGAGCATGTCCCGATTGTAACCTATCCACAACGGGCGCTCCGCCGAGGCAGCCCCCTATGAGCGGCTCAGACAAAGGCCGAGAACCTGCTTGCAACTCTTTGAGCAGTAAAGTGAAAAATGGAAGTTCAAGTTTTCATCAAGAGTGGAAAAACCCTTTTGCGCGATTCACTTACGTGTGCTATTTGACGAGTATGCACAACCTTATCCACAGTATTTGTGGATAAAGGCTAGTGCCGAGTTGCTCGCTTTGTGTGGGCGGCAAGCAGCGCTCCGGCTTCTGAATTTTTTTGAGTGCCTTGAGTGCCAAAGGCGCATCTGCTTGAAATTCTTTGCCTTGCCGAATCCGCAGTCGCAGGCTACAGTGTCCGCGTTTTTTGACCCGGAGAACGCTGTTGTTTGCCATCATTCACGCTGCCGGCTGGCCGATCTATTTCCTTCTCGCCGTGTCGGTCATCGCAGTCGCGCTCATCATCGAAAGGTTCATGATCCTTCGCAAGGAGAAGATTATTCCGGACGGCTTGCTGGAGAAGGTGCTCGCTGCATACCAGAGGCAAGGAGTGAGCGAGGACATGCTTGAAAAGCTCTCGCAGGACTCTCCGCTCGGCCAGGTACTGGCTTCGGGTCTTCGCAACCACAAGAGTTCGCGCTACGTCATGAAGGACGCGATCGAAGAGGCCGGCAGCGCGGTGGCGCACGAACTGGAGCGCTTTTTGACGACGCTCGGGACCATTGCCACGATCAGCCCGCTGATGGGCTTGTTCGGCACCGTGGTCGGCATGATCGAGATCTTCGGCTCGCAGTCGCCCAGCGGATCCAACCCCCAGGAACTGGCCCACGGCATTTCCGTGGCGCTGTACAACACGGGATTCGGCCTGGTGATCGCCATTCCGGCCATGATTTTCTTCCGCCACTTCCGCGGCAGGGTCGAAGGTTTCGTGGTCGAGATGGAGCAACAGGCGGCGAAACTGGTCGACGTGGTCCACGGAGAACGTCGTTTGGAATTCCAGCCGCCGCCGCATACTCAGGCATGAGGTTCGCCCGTACGCGGAAGGAAGATCCGGAAATCAACCTGATTCCGATGATCGACGTTCTGCTCGTGATCATCATCTTCCTGATGTTGACTACGACCTATTCCAGATTCGCGGAGCTGAAGATCCATCTGCCGAGCGCCGACGCGGAAAAGAAGTTGGAGCGATCCAACGAGATCAACGTGGTTATCAGCGCCGGCGGGCAATATCTGCTGCAGCGCAAGCCGTTCCAGTTCCAGGACGTCGCGAGCCTTGCCGAAGAACTCCGTCGCGCCGGCGCGGGCATGAAGGAGGCGATCGTGGTCATCAACGCCGACAACAATGCCACCCATCAGTCGGTAATCCGCGTCATGGACGCGGCGCGCCAGGCGGGCTATGGCCAGGTGGTGTTCGCGGTGGAGCAGTCAACGAAGTAGCGCGCAGCGCGCGCCCGTATGGAGGCCGCCCGGCCCACCTTCCTTGCCGCCGGCTTTGCCGCGCGCCACTGGTACCGGCTGAGCCCGGTGTCGGCTCTGTTGTTTCCGATCAGCCTTGTTTTTCGTCTGCTGGTAGCTCTGCGCCGCCTGCTCTTTCGCATAGGCGCGCTGCCCTCGGTGCGACTTCACGTTCCGGTGATCGTCGTCGGCAACCTGACGGTCGGGGGCACAGGGAAAACCCCGCTGATCCTCGCGCTTGTCGAAGCTTTGCGCGCGAAGGGGCTAAGCCCCGGAATCATCAGCCGGGGGCACGGCGGGACCGAACGTGGACCTCGCGCGGTGAGCGCGGGAGACGATGCCGCGCTGGTCGGCGATGAGCCTTTGCTGCTGGCCGAGCGTTCGGGATGCCCGGTGTGGATCGGCGCAGATCGCCCCGCCGCCGCGAGCGCGCTGCTCGCAGCCCATGCCCGCTGCGACGTGATTCTCTGCGACGACGGATTGCAGCATTACCGCCTGAAACGAGATTTCGAAATCGCAGTCGAGGATGAGCGCGGTCTTGGCAACGGCTTGCTGCTCCCTGCCGGTCCTTTGCGCGAGCCTGCCGGTCGCCGCGTGGATGCGACGGTGGTGAACGGCGCCGAACCTAGGCCTGGCGCGTTTCGCATGCGGCTCAAGCCTGCGGGTCTGTACCGGGTTGATGCGCCCGCGGCAACTTTGACGTGGTTCGAGCTTTCCGGAAAGAAGCTGCACGCAGTCGCCGGAATCGGCAATCCCGAGCGGTTTTTCGCGGGGCTTTCGCGTATGGGGCTCGCGTTCTCGGCCCACGCGTTTCCGGATCACCACAAGTATCGGGGCGCGGAACTCGAGTTTGCCGACTGTGATTTCGTGCTGATGACCGAGAAGGATGCGGTAAAATGCCGGCACTTCGGCCGTCGCGATCTGATCGCGGTGCGCGTCGATGCCGAACTCGATCCCGCCCTGGCGGAACTCATACTGGAACGAATTCATGGACGCGCGGCTGCTTGACATTCTGGTGTGTCCGATCTGCAAGGGACCGCTCCTCTATCGCAGGGCGCAAGCGGAGTTCGTCTGCAAGGCCGACCGACTCGCGTTTCCGATCCGGGACGACATCCCTGTCATGCTCGAGGAAGAGGCGAGAAAGCTGCCCCCCGGGGAAGAAGTAAGCGAATGAACGGGGAGGCGAACGCCTTCTCTTTCTCCGGCATGTCCTTCACCGCCATCATCCCGGCGCGTTTTGCGTCCAGCCGGCTCCCGGGGAAGGCGCTCGCGGATATCGGGGGCAAGCCCATGGTCGTGCGAGTAGCCGAGCGGGCGCGTGAAAGCGGCGCGCGCGAGGTGTACGTCGCCACCGACCATGCCGACATCGCAGCGGCCGTACAACGGCACGGCCATCGGGCCGTCATGACCCGCAGCGACCATGCCACCGGCACCGATCGGATCGCGGAGGTTGTCGAGCGCCTCGGGCTTGCGGCGGACAGTCTGGTCGTGAATGTGCAGGGCGACGAGCCGATGATCGAGCCGGGGCTGATACGTGCGGTGGCGGCCCTGCTTGCGGATACGCCGGAAGCGGCGATGGCCACGGCCTGCCACCCGATCCGGGACATGGGCGAGCTGTTCAATCCCAACGTTGTCAAGGTTGTCCTGGACCGTGCCGGATTGGCACGCTATTTCAGCCGGGCGCCGGTGCCCTGGGCCCGGGATGCCTTCGCAGCTTCTGCACGAGCTTTTCCTCAGGGGCTTCCTTGCTACCGGCACATCGGTATCTATGCCTATCGCGCCGATTTCCTGCGTACCTTTCCCCGGCTCGAACGCTCGCCGCTTGAGGAGTTCGAGGCGCTCGAGCAGTTGCGCGCGCTCTGGCACGGCTACGCCATCGCCGTTACAGTGCGACAGGATGCGCCGCTTCCCGGTGTCGACACGTCCGAGGACCTGGAACGCGCGCGGTCGCTGTTTGACCGCACGGGTCATAAACGGTAAGGTCGCTTCGTCTTGCAGGCACCACGCGACCATCCCTGAGGACATTGATGAGACTGATTCTTCTCGGACCTCCCGGGGCAGGCAAGGGCACCCAAGCTGGCTTCATTCGGGATCACTTCCGCATTCCGCAAATCTCAACGGGCGACATGTTGCGTGCTGCGGTAAAAGCGGAAACGCCGCTCGGGCTTGCGGCAAAGAAGGTCATGGACGCCGGGCAGCTCGTTTCCGACGACATCATCATCGGGCTGGTGAAGGAACGGCTGAAGCACCTGGATTGCAAGAATGGCTACCTGTTCGACGGTTTTCCGCGCACTATTCCCCAGGCGGGGTCGATGCGCGAATCCGGCGTCGGCCTCGACTTTGTGCTCGAGATCGACGTGGCCGAGGATGAGATCATTGAACGGATGAGCGGGCGCCGGGTCCATCCCTCCTCGGGACGCGTCTACCATGTCAAATTCAATCCGCCGAAGAGTGTGGGTAGGGACGACGTTACGGGCGAGCCGCTGATTCAGCGCGACGACGACAGGGAGGAGACGGTCAGGCAGCGGCTCGAGGTCTACCGGAAGCAAACGCGGCCGCTCGTGGACTACTATTCGAATTGGGCTGCGCAGGGTGACGCACGCGCGCCGAAGTATCGGAAAATCTCGGGCGTCGGCTCGGTCGCGGAGATCCGCGATCGGGCGTTCGCCGCGCTCAAGTAACGGACACGCGA
>Ga0137464_1000426_pt1 | contig 13699 bp, 12 predicted proteins | sample EasRivERMGT814_2_FD_102306 | JGI IMG/M metagenome (GOLD analysis project Ga0137464, IMG submission 102306) | Soil microbial communities from meander-bound floodplain in the East River, Colorado, USA - East River MetaG ERMGT814_2 | ecosystem: Environmental > Terrestrial > Soil > Floodplain ...
AGGGCTGCACGTAGTACGTGCCGCGCGGCAGGTCGCCGAGGTGGGCGAGGGGGTAGCCGACGGTCTTGCCGTCGATGACCGCCGCCGCTCCGGCAGCGAGATTGTCGATGTTGACGCCGAACAGCGGGACGCCCGTCTCGCCAGTCTGGCTGATCGGCGTACGTGACGAGTCTCGGCTGATCGCCACGTAGGCGCGGCCGGTCACGGGAGCGGCGTGGGCGCCTTTGGAGAACGAGATCTCGAAGCGCTGCGCCCCGGCGACGGCCGGCAGCACGAGCAGGATGGTAGCGCGCAAAACGGACATGGTGGTCCCGTAGGAGTTCGTTCAAGGTAGGACCGCCAATCCCTTACAACAATCTCGCGCCCCCGTGACGAGGTCGGGCGTAGTTGTCAGGCGGGGTGCACTAGTCGCGATCGCTATCGCGGACGTACTCTAGGCGGGAGACGAGCGCACGAAGGATGAGGGTGAGACCACTTCTCAGCCTCGAGTTCTCAGCCTCCCCCTCGCTGCTCCCGACTCCCACCTCCCGCCGACAGTCTTCAGATCGGGCACTCCCCGTGATTAATGCGCGGGTCTGGCCGTTTTGCCCGGTTACCCCTCTCTCACTGTATCGTCACACTGATACAGTATGTTCGATCATATCGACCCCCGAAGCCCTACGCCGCTGTATGCGCAGATCGCGACTCGACTCAGAGTCGCGATCGCCGCCGGCGAGTTGTGCCCCGGCCAGACGCTGCCCTCCGTGCGGCAGCTCGCCGGAGAGCTGCGCGTCAACCCGGCGACGGTCGTGCAGGCGTATCGCGACCTCGAACAGGACGGGTTGGTCAGCACGCGCCAGGGCGCGGGGACGTTCGTGCAGGACGTCGCGCCGGAGCGACGCCACCGTGAACGCGTCACACAAGCGCAGCGGCTCGTCCGCGAGCTGATGGCGCAAGCCGGAAGTCTCGGCATAACAGCCGCTGAGCTGCGGGCTGCCGTCGACCAGGAGCTGGACGGGTCGAAGGGCGGACGCAGCGGGAGAAAGCCGAAGTGAGTCTGGCCATTCAGACAGTCGGATTGCGACACAAGGTCGCGAGCTCATTCGAGATCGCTCATCTCGACATGGCCGTCCCCGCGGGCTCGGTGTACGGGTTCCTCGGCCCCAACGGTGCCGGCAAGACGACGGTGATCCGTCTCCTGCTCGGACTCCTCAAGCCGGACGGCGGGGCGATCACGGTGCTCGGCGAATCGATGCCGCAGCACTACGCGAGCGTGCTGGCGCGCGTGGGCTACGTCCCCGAGCGCCCGCATCTCTACCCGAGCATCAGCATCGAAGAAGCAATCCGGCTGCATCGCGCCTTCTTCCCGACATGGGACCAGCGCTGGGCCGACGAGCTGGCGGGACAGTTCGGGCTCGACGTCACGCGCAAGCTGAGCGCGCTCTCCAAGGGCGAGAACGGCAAAGTCATGATGCTCCTCGCGCTGGCGCAGAAGCCGGAGTTGCTCGTGCTCGACGAGCCGACGGACGGACTGGACCCGGTGGTCCGGCGCGACCTTCTGGCTGCGCTGCTCGATTACGTGACCGACCGCGAAGCGACGGTGCTCATCTCGAGCCACCTCGTGCACGAACTGGAGCGCATCTGCGACTGGATCGGGCTTCTCGATCACGGGCGCATGGTGACGCAGATGCCGATGCAGGAATTCAAGAACGGGCTCAAACGCCTGCGCGTCGGCAAAGCGCCGCTCGCGCTCGATAACGCGCCGTTCACGCTGTTGTCGCGCGAGCGTACGCACGCGAGCGGCGAACAGTGGCTGGTGCAAGGCTGGAATCCGGACATGCAGGAGTACCTCGTGTCGGCGGGTGTCGCGCTGCGCGAGGTGGTGGACCTCGATCTCGAGGACGGATTCGTCGAGCTCTTGCGGTCGTCACGCGACAATCACGAATAGGGAGACGCACATGTTCGGAGCCATCACCGCAATCCAGTGGAAGTGGTCGCGCGGACCAGCGCTGCTCGCGACGCTCATCGGCTTTCTCATTCCCGTGCTGTCGCTGCAGTCGGCGCGCCGGGCGCTGCTGACGGCGGACGAATTCGTGTACATCATGCAGCAATTCAGCATCGGCTACTCGATGCTCGCGGCCGGAGCGGGACTCGTCGTCGCGCTCGCGGCGTGGGCGCATGACCATCGCGGACGCCACGTCTACGCGCTGTCGCTCCCCGTCGCGCGGTGGCGGTATGCCTTGATGCGCTTCGGGGCCGGCGCGCTGTTCCTGCTCGCGCCAACGGCCGGCGTGCTTGCGGGATCGCTGGTCGTCGCCGCGATGGGCGCGGTCCCTTCGGGGCTGCACGTCTACCCCGTGGCGCTCACGCTGCGATTCGCCTTCGCGTCCGGCGTTGCCTACGCCATCTTCTTCGCGATCTCGGCGTCCACGGCAAAGACGGCCGGGGTCATCCTCGGAATCATCGGCGCGTTCTTGCTGGCCCAGACGACGCTGGCGATGCTGGCGGTGCGCTACGACCTCCTGTCGTCCGTGAGCACTCTCATCTTCAGTCCGCCGGGGATCCTGTCGGTCTTTGCGGGCCGCTGGATGTTGATCGATGTTTGAGCCCCGCATGTTTCGCCGATCGACGATGAGCCGCGGCGCGCGCGCCGCACTGTCGGTGTCGCTGAGCGTGGCGCTCGGCGGCGCGGCACAGGCTCAAAACCGCGCGGCACTCGAACAGCACATCGTGTCTCTCGCCAAGCAGTACGTCTCCGCTGACTCGGCGGTGCGGGCATACGACGACAGCATCGCGCGGCTCAACTCGGCGCTCGACACGGCCACCGCCGGCGCATTCCGTTTGACGACGTCGCGCCGGATCGCTCCGCTTGCGCGGGCCGCCGCCGACAAGGCCGACCGCGGGCTGCGCGATTTGTTCGGCGCCTCGACGACGCGGCTGTCGTCGTATCGCTTCGTGATTCGAGACTCGCGCAACCGCGGCAAACTCGACACCAGTCGCGTCGAGATCGCCCTCTCGGATTCGACGGGGCGCGAAGTGCTGAGCGGCGCCGCCAACGCCGAGGTGGAGGCGGTGTCGCGATACCTCTCGTCGCTCGCGCTCAACCGTCTGACGCGGACCGCCGGTCCGGACTTCAACGCCTGGCTCCAGGCGCAGTTGCCGATGGATACGATGACCGCGGCCGAGTGGTCGAAGGCGCGGCTCGTCGTCGTGTCGACGTGGGCGAGCGTGGGCAAAGGATGCTACGACGGGCGTGCGCACGACTGCGGCGCGCTGGTGGCCCTGGAGTCCACGAACGATCCGGTCATGGATTGGTTCGACCCGCGCATGCGCCGCGAAGCGGTGCGGCAGCACCTCAGGGCGTTCGATAATCGCTCGGAAACGCGATCGGAGTGTCTCGGTGGAGACGACGCGTCGTGTGCGACGATGCTGCACCGCGCCGGATTCAATCCGCTCCCGATTCCGCTCCGTGGCTCGCTCGTGCGACAGGCGCTCGCGCTGGGCGGCACCGGGGCGTACGAGCGGTTGGTCGAAGCGAACGGCGACGTTCCCACGCGCCTGGCCGCGGCGGCGCGCGTCCCGGCCGACTCGGTGGTGCGGGCCTGGCAGTCCAACATTCGTTTCACGCGCGTTCCGTCCGATGCGATGCGTTCGTCGATCGCGGCCGCGTCGCTCGGCTGGATCGTGCTGTGCGTCGGACTCTCGCTGAGGAGCTCACGATGGCGCTGACTTTTCCTCGCTGGTTGAGCGCGGCGGTCATCGGCTGCGCGTTGCTGTTGGTGGCGGTCTGGCGCGGCGGCGTATCGACCGAGCGGCCGCCGCTGCCGCGGCGCGACGATCTCGCCCGCCGCGCGGGAAGCGCGCACAACCAAATCACGGCGGCGGTCGATCGTCTGCGCGTGCTGGAACTGCGCGACTCTCTCGCCGCGCGCCACGGGGGCACTGCGACGTCCAATGGAACGGTCTACGTCGATCGCCATTTCTCGTCCGAATTGCGTACGCTGTTCGACGCGGTCGTGCAGCGCGAGCCGCAAACGCTTTCGCCGGCCGGCGTGCCGATGGACGTGGCGTTCGTGCTCGATAGCGGTCGCGCCGCCCCATCGGCCGCCGGTGCTGCCGTGGCCCAGGCCGTCACACTCTCTGGGCGCGCGTCACCCGGCCGCGTCGCGCGTGCTTACCTGCTCCCTGCCCTCGGTAGCGACGACCGGTGTCTCGCGCTCGTTCGCGTCGACCAGCGCGGAAACGGCGGCATGTATGGCGGGCGCTACGACCTGGTGCGCGCGCCGAGCCTGGCGGGGCCGTGCGCGTACTATCAGGCGTTCGGCCGGCCGGGTCCGGCGATCGACCGCTGGCTGCGCGAGCGCGGATGGATGTTGGGACAACGAACCGCCTGGCGACGGGCCCTGGCGGCGCGCGCGGACGCGGCCTATTGGCCGGCCTATCGCTCGCCATTCTACTTCTTTGATGGATGGGCAGCGCGGCAGGACCTCACGCCGGCCGGGATTCGTTGCCACGCGGGCGACATCGCGGCGTGCGAGCGCGCGCTCTTCGACCCCGCGAAGAGCGGTCCGGCGACGTGGGGCGATGGGATCATCACCTTCGACCCGCGTCGGACCACCGAGCTGGGTATGGTCGAGCGGCAGCTGCGTTCGGAGATGGTGCGCACCCTCGGGCCCGACCGGTTCGCGCAGTTCTGGCACTCCACCGAGAGCCCGGCGGCGGCGTTCAAGACGGCGGCGGGCGTCTCGATGGGCGAGTGGACGCACGATCTGCTCGTGCGCACCTACGGCGAGCAGCATCTCGGCCCCGGCATCGAGACCGCCAGCATGGGAATGGGCGCGCTTGTGCTCGCGATCGGCCTGGGCGTCGGGCTCGCGGCGGCGCGGCGACGCACGATCGGCTGAGCATAGGGCGCCGGCAGGGACGAGGTCCGAACCGGGCGAACTCGACCGCAAGGGCGCCTAGCTCACAAGCGCTTTGGCTGCAGTATGTTACATGGTAGGCCACTGTGGCGATTTCCGCTGGGACAAGGCGACGTGCTGGTCGGCCGCCGCTCCGGCCGACGCTGGCCCGCTGTTCGTGAACCCGGGCGGGGGATAGTCGTCATATTGGCTGATGAAGCGCCCGGAGAGGCTGCGACGTCCGATGCGTCCGGAAGACGCGCCGGACGCGCTCGTTCGCACCCGGGACATCGTACGCGGGCCATCTCAACTCGAAGGAACGGTCTTGAGCAATCGACACTTGCGGGTCGCGCTGTTCGGCGCCGGAAAAATGGGCGCTCACCACGCGCGCGCGATCCAGGCGCACGGGCGATCAAAGCTGGTCGCCATCTTCGATCCGCAAGTCGGCCAGGACGGCGCGCAGGCGCTAAGCCCCGACGCCACCGCCTACAGCGACGCCGAAACGCTGCTTCGTGAGGCCAAGCCGGACCTGGTCCATATCTGCACCCCGCCGGCCTCGCACGCGAAGCTGGCGAAACTGGCGATCGAGCACGGCGCGGCCGTGTACGTCGAGAAACCGTTCGCGCTGTCCGCCACCGAGACCAACGAGGTGCTGAATCTGGCCGCGAAGCGCGGCGTGAAAGTGTGCGCCGGGCATCAATACCTGTTCGAGGAGCCGGCCGTCCTGCTGCGCGAGCACCTGGCCAAGATCGGGCGCGTCGTTCACGTCGAGAGCTATTTCTCGTTTCGAAAGATCCGGCGCAATTTCTCGTTCGTCGACCAGACGATCGACATCCTGCCCCACCCCGTCTACGTGCTCGTGGACGTCCTCGGATTGGCGGCACCCGGCGCGGCGATCCGGCTCGACGGCGTGCAGACCAGCGCCGATGGCGACGTGCGCGCCCTCGTGCGCGCCGGCGACACCATGGGCACGCTGATCGTGACCCTGCAGGGCCGCCCCGTCGACCACTACCTCAAGGTGATCGGGACCAACGGCTGCCTCATCGCCGATTTCGTCCGCGGCTCGTTCACGCGTCTCGATGGACCGGGAGCCGGCTTCCTCCCCCTCATCACGCTCCCGTTCAAACAGGCGCGACAGATGTGGTGGGGCGCCGCGCGCGGACTGTGGAAGCGCATTGCCGGCGGGGGATCCAGCTATCCTGGTCTCACCGCGCTGGTGCGCACCTTCCATCACGCCTTGCTCGATGACGCGGGCTCGCCGACGTCTGCGGACGGCATCCGCGCCACGGTCGAGATCTGTGAGTCCGTGCAGGCGCACCTCGGCGAGGCGGAAGCCGCGAAGCAGCGCCGCGACCAGGCGGCGCTGGAGCGTGCCACGAGCGCGCTGCCGCCGACGCACTCGAGTGCCTGCGCCGTGCTGGTCACAGGCGCCACGGGCTTCCTCGGGCGGCGCGTCGTCGAAGAGCTGCGCATGGCGGGTTGGCCCGTGCGTGCGGTCGGTCGCCGCGTGCCGGTGCCGGCCGACCGCGCCCCGGGCGTCAACTACGTCGCCGTCGACCTGGGCGAGGGCGTGCCACGCGGGCTGTTGGACGGAGTCGGGATCGTCGTGCACTGTGCGGCGTCGAGCGAGGGCGGAAAGGCGGCGCACGAGCGCGGCACCGTCGGCGCCACGCGCAACATCGCCGAAGCGGCGGCGGCGGCCGGGATCCGACGCTTTGTGCACGTCAGCAGCCTCGCCGTGCTCAAGACGGGCGCCACGGTGCGCGGTCCTCTGAACGAGGAGACGCCAGTCGACCGCGGCAATCTCGCGCGCGGCCCCTACGTGTGGGCCAAGGCGGAAGCGGAAGCGATCGTGAACGACCTCGCCGAAAGCGGGCGGCTCGACGTGCGCGTGATCAGGCCGGGGCCGATCATCGACTTTGCGGCATTCGACCCTCCGGGACGCCTGGGACGCGATCTGGGATCGCTCTTCGTGGCGGTGGGGTCGCCAAGCAACCGCATGAGCGTAGTGGACGTCGGCACCGTCGCGCGTGTGATCTGCGCGTACGTCGAATCGTTCGAGGATGCGCCGGCCCTGGTGAATCTCATCGAACCCGACGCGCCGACGCGCGGCGATCTGTTACGGCGCACGCTGGCGGTGCGGCCCTGGCTCAAGACGGTCTGGTTCCCGAACTGGTTGATGGCGATCGCGTCGCCGATGGCCGTGGTCGCGCAACGTGTGCTGCTCAAGTCCAAGTCGCCGATGAACGTGGCCGCGACGTTTGCCAGCGAGAAATACGATTCGTCGATGGCGCGTTCGCTCCTCGAAGATCTGAAACGCCCGAAAACGAAGTCGAGGCCCGGAGCCGCCGCGTGACGCATTCCAGTGCGGCGCGGCCCAGCGTCGTGCTGATCTGTCATGAAGGCGCGCCAATCAACCAGGAGGGGCTGGCCCGCTGGCTCGCCTCGTTCGCCGATCTGCGTGGGATCCTCCTTCTGCGCGAGACCGGATTGCAGAAGCGGCGCCGCGTGCAGCGCGAGCTCAAGCGGCTCGGCGTGCTGCGGTTCGTCGACGTCGTGGCGATGCGGCTGTACTACAAGCTCTTCCTGGCGCAACGCGACAAAGCATGGACGGCGCGCGAGCTCGATCGCCTGCGCGCCGCGTACCCGGCGATCCCATCGACGACGCGCGTGCTCGTGAGCGACACGCCGAATCGCCCCGCCGCCGCGGCGTTCCTGCGCGAGCTGGCGCCGGATCTCGTCGTCGCGCGCTGCAAGCAGATCATCAAGGAAGAGGTCTTCACCATTCCGCGGCACGGCACGCTCGTGTTTCATCCCGGGGTGTGTCCCGAATACCGGAACGCGCACGGCTGCTTCTGGGCGCTCGCGCAGGACGACCTCGAGAGGGTCGGGATGACGCTCCTCCGCATCGATCGCGGTGTGGACACGGGCCCCGTGTACGGGCACTACAGCTACCGGTACGACGAGCTGCGCGAGTCGCACATGGTGATTCAGTTGCGGGTCGTGACCGAGAATCTCGATGCCCTGCGCGATAAGATGTTGACCATCGTCGCGGGGACGGCGACGACGGTGGACACCGCCGGCCGGCCCTCCGCGGTATGGGGGCAGCCCTGGCTGTCGCGCTACCTTCGGTGGCGCCGGCGCGCACGCCAGCGCGCGCGCGGCGCGGAAGCCAGGACGGGAGCGGCCGCGGGGGCACGATGAAGGTGATCTCGATCGAGTACCACGACGTGGTGGACACGGGCGCGCTCGACGCGAGCGGCTTTCCAGGTCCCGGCCCCGGGAGCTACAAGCTCGACACGGCCGATTTCGAACGCCACGTCGCGGCGATCTCGCGCGTCGTAGCTCCCGGCCCGGGCACTGTTCTCGACCTCCTGACGGCCCAGTCGCCCAGGAACACCGGCGCGTATTTCACCTTCGACGACGGCGGCATCAGCGCGGCCACGACCATCGCGCCGATGCTCGAGCGGTTCGGGTGGCGCGGTCACTACTTCGTCACCACCGATCGCATCGGGACGCCGACGTTCCTCGACCGCGACGCGATTCGCGACCTCGTCGCGCGCGGCCACGTGATCGGGAGCCACTCGTGTTCGCACCCGGCGCTCATGGCACACTGCAGCGACGCACAATTGCTCGACGAGTGGCGCCGCTCGGTCGACGTGCTCCAGAAAATCCTCGGCGCGCCGGTGCTGACCGCGTCCGTCCCCGGTGGCCTCTACGCGCCCAAGGTCGCGCGCGCGGCCGCGGCGGCGGGGATCCGCGCGCTCTTCACGTCGCAGCCCGTCACACGCACGACAGTCGTGGACGGCTGTCTCGTCCTCGGCCGCTACTCGATACGGCGCCGCACGCCCCCCGAAGTGGCGGCGGCACTCGCGGCCGGCCACGTCTCACCGCGTCTCAAACAGTGGCTCGAGCGGCGCGTGATGACGATGGCCCGTTCGCTCGGCGGGCCGCTGTATCTCAGAGTAAGGTCGGCGGTGTTTGCCAGACGGGGAGTCGAATAGGGCGAGTGTGCGACTGGGCGACTGGGCCGTTCGAGCCATCGCCCAACAGCCCAGCAGCCCGCAGTTTACGGTACTGGCTCCGCGAGCGGCTTCCCCTTCTCCACCAGATACACGGCGAGAATCTTCACCGGCTTGCCGCTGGTGTTCTTGGCGTCGTGTACGCCCGGGTCGTTCTTGAACGCCTCGCCGGCCTTCAAAGTGCGTGTCGGTTGTCCCTCATGCTCCAGCGTGATCGAGCCCTCGAGCACGTAGCCGATCTCGATCCCGTTGTGGCGGTGGCGGCCGGCGTTGGTATTGGCCGGAATCTCGGCGATGCCCATCACCGCCTCATGTGTCGTGCTCCCGGGTTCGTCGGCCCGCAGGAGAATGGTTCGCTTGATCCCGCCAGGCTGTGTGGATTGGGCGAACAGCGCGCGGTCGGCGCCGATGCCTACGACCGCGCCGACGATGAGCGTGGCAACGAGGACGAGGGCGCCGCGGCGGGAGGCCAGGGTCTGTTTCATCTGTGCTCCGTGGAGATTCGGGTGGCGGAAAGATGAATCGCGGCGTCGCTCACGGCAAAGCGGCGCGTCATCCCAGGAGCATCTCCAGCTCGGCGCGGCCGATGCCGGACAACACGCCGGCGTCCTGGCCAAGGATGGCGTCGGCGAGGGCGCGCTTCGAGGCCTGGAGCTCGAGGATCTTCTCCTCGACCGTGTCGCGCGCGACCAGGCGCGTCGCGATCACGCTCCGGGTTTGGCCGATGCGGTGCGCGCGGTCGATCGCCTGCGCTTCGACGGCCGGGTTCCACCACGGGTCGAGCAGATAGACGTAGTCCGCCGCCGTGAGGTTGAGGCCGTGGCCGCCGGCCTTGAGGCTGATCAGAAAGAGGGGACAGGCGGCGTCGGTCTGGAACCGGTCCACGCGGGCCTGCCGGTCCCGCACCTGGCCGTCCAGGTACTCGTATGGAATGCCGGCCGCGTCGAGGCGGGCACGCGCCAGCGCGAGGAACGACGTGAACTGCGAGAAGACGAGCGCCTTGTGTCCCTGTTCGGCGATTTCCTCGAGACGCGGGAGCAAGGCGTCGAGCTTCGCGCTGGGCGCGGACGCCATTCGCGGATCGGCGAGACCGGGGTGACAGGCCGCCTGCCGGAGGCGGAGCAGCGCCTCGAGAATGTGCATGCGCGCTTTCCCGATGCCGAACTGGTCGACCTGCCCGAGGACGCTCTGCCGGTACGACTGGAGCAATCCGTCGTAGAACTCGCGCTGCACCCCTTCGAGCACGACGGCCAGCGTCTGCTCCGTTCGCGGCGGGAGGTCGCGCGCGACCTGCTCTTTCGTCCGCCGCAGGATCACCGGGCGCAGGGCACGGGCGAGCAGATCGTGTCGCGACGGCGACTCGGCGGTCGGCTCCTCCATTTCGGTCAGCCGCACGAGCTCCGAGAAGCCGGACGCCGAGCCGAGCATGCCGGGATTCAAGAATTCAAACAGGCTCCAGAGCTCCTCGAGGCGGTTCTCGACCGGGGTGCCCGTCATCGCCAGGCGGTGCCTGGCGTCGAGGAGCCGCGCCGCCTTCGCCGACGCCGAGGACGGGTTCTTGATCGCCTGCGCCTCGTCGAGGATCGCGTAGTCGAAGGGAACTCCCGCGAGCTCGGCGGCGTCCCGGCGTAACGTTCCGTAGGTCGTGATCACGACGTCGACCGCCGCGGGATCGATCGCATCCGTCGCGCGCGACGGGCCGGTATAGTCGAGGAAGCGCAGCCGCGGGGCGAAACGCTCTGCCTCGCGAACCCAGTTGAAGACGAGCGACCGCGGCACCACCACGATCGACGGACGCGGCGGCTCGTCGCTCGCGGCGCGTCGCACGTCGAGCATGGCCAGCACCTGGACGGTTTTGCCGAGCCCCATGTCGTCGGCCAGGCACCCGCCCAGGCGGAAGCGCCGGAGGAAGTCGAGCCATCCGAGTCCGTCGCGTTGATAGTCGCGCAGCGTGCCCGTGAAATCCGGTCCGGCGTCAGCGGCGCCCACGCGATCGAACGTGCGCAACTCGGCGCGCGCCGTCTCGAACGTGGCGTCCACGTCCGCCTCCGGCACGGCCGCCAGAAGGGCGTCGAGCAAAGCGACTTGCGACCGCCGATACCGTATGACCCCGCCGACCGCCCGGCCTCCGGCGGTGAGCGGCCCCAATCGCGACAGCCACTCGACCGGGAGCAGGCCGTGCGTGCCGTCGGACAGCAGGATGCTGGTCGCGCCGGTCCGTCGCGCGGCGAGCAGCTCGCCGAGCGAGACTTCGATCTCGCCGAACCGAACGCCGGCATCGAGCTCGAACCAGTCGATGCCCGAGCGCACCACCGTGCGCGTCGGCCCGGCCGTGCGATAGGCGGCGCCTTCCGCATCGACTTGCCATCCCGCGCGCAACGCGTCGGCAACGAGTCCCCCGAGCTTGAGCGCGGGGACCACGAGGTTGCGTTCGTCGTGCTCGCGGTCCCACTCCTGTTTGACGCCGTGCGCGCGCAGCCGGGCGCGCGCGGCCGCCTCGGCCGCGAAGTCGCGATAGTGCACCGTGCGCGTGCCGGCGTCGTATAGGGTCGGCGCGCGCTCGGCGCCCGTGATGTGGAACGCTCCGTAGTCGAACCCGGCGATGAGCCGGCGCGTCTTGCTGGCCCAGTCGGAGCCTGGCAGGACCTTCAGCGTCGGGATCGGGGGCGCGTCGACTTCCGTGACCGGGATTCCATGCGGCAGATCGAGCGACGTCGTGCTCGGAAGCGCATCGAAGCTGATGAGGAATTCAGAAAGCTCCTCGCGGCTGGCGGACAGTTGCGCCACGTTGCGAAAGAGAGCCGCGACCGCAAACGCGCCGCCGTACTCGAGGCGGGCGACCGTGCCGCGCGCGATCAGCCACCCGTCGCGGTGCAGCAGCGCCGGCTCGGAGATCGGCATCGAGGCGCGGCCGCGATGGAGCCGCGCGGTGATGGCGTAGCTGTCCGACTCCTCGCGCGCGACGTGAATGCGCATCTCCCACGGCGGCCCGTCGTCCCACTGGAGCGGCGCGGTGGGCTGCTCGTCGGGCGTGCGTCGCACGCGGCACCGGCCAGTCTCGCAGGCCCGCCGCAACGTCGTGGCGATCGCGGCGCCCCGCAGCTCGAACGCCGAGGCCGGGAGCGGAGACGGCTGATCCCACGACCCGTCGAGTCGCCGATGCTCGGTCGCCAACTCGGCGACCATCCCCACGCTCTGCCACGTAGCCGGGGCGTCGATGATGTAGACGAGCCGGCGCTCGGTCGAAGGCACGCGTCGCTCGCTACGGGTTGCGGTCGTGGTCGCAGACGCCAGACGGCGTTCACAGGCTCATGGGTCGAGCCCGCATCCTAACCTAATCGAGCCGACCGGAGCGGCGAGCGGACCAAAGCGCCGGGGAAACGCCGAGTACGACCGTTCGTGGCGGCGCAGAGGGTGCGGAAGCCCCGTCTGATGAACAGCTCGTCCTTCAGACGAACGCTGACGCCGTCCGTTCGCGCCGGGCTCAGCGTATTCGTCATGCTCGTGACGCTCGTCGTGCTGCCGGCCGGAATGCGACCGCTGGTGCGCCTTCTCGTCGCATTCAACGTGGGCTTCGCGGCCTTCCTGGTGTTGCTGTTCCTGCTGGTGGGCGGGGCCGACGCGAATGAAGTCAGGGCGCTCTCGAAGGCCATCCGGCACAGCCGCGGCCGCGTGTTCGCCGGGGTGCTGCTCGCTTGCGCCAGCAGCCTGGTCGCGGTCGGGCTGGTGCTTCGCGCCGCGGGTAGCAATCGCGCGGCATTTCGGACGGAGCTCATGCTCAGCGCGGTCACGGTTTTTGCCGCCTGGCTCCTGCTGCAGAGCGTTTTTGCGATGTACTACGCCAACTGCTACTACCAGCCCGGGACCGCGGCAAGCGATTCCGCGGACGGCGACCAGGGTGGAATCCAGTTCGCGGGCAAGGAGCCCCCCGACTTCTTCGACTTCGTCTACTTCTCGTTCACGATCGGCACCTGCTACGCGACGTCGGACACGCCCATCACCAGCCGTATGCTCCGGCGCGCCGCGCTGCTGCAGATGCTGGTCTCGTTCCTGTTCTACACGTTCCTCGTGGGCATGGTGATCAACGCGATCGGCGCGCTCCTCGAGCCGTAACCTCGGGGCGACGCCGCGCAATCGCGACCTAGCGCATGGAAAACGCGCCGGGTCCACTGGGACCTCGGCGCGTTTCCAACTTGCTGGCGGACGGCGAGCTCGGTCGCTCGCCGCTACTCCTGCCGTCTCACCGGGCGTCGAGCTTCCGGCCGGCGTTCAAGTTGTCCCAGTTGAGTATCGTATTGAACACCAGGAAGTAGGCCCCGATGGTCTCGCCACGCCACATCGGATTGTTGGCGAACATCACGACATGCCCCTTCTCCACCGGCGCGTCGACGACGACCGGACGCTGCGCAATGTCGCCGCCGCCGTTCAAGAGACCCGACACGAACAGGTCGCGCTGATCGGCCCAGCGGAGCGCCACGCGCGGACGCTGGTCCGGCGGGATGATGTTGAGCGGGTTGCGCAGCTGCTCTTCCGTGGGAAGAACAGGCTTCCACGGCGTTCCCGTCTCGGGGACGGGGCGCTCGAACCGCGGATCGAGCGCAGGGCGCCCCGGCACGATGTCCTGCTCGTCGGGCGCGCCGCGTCCGGTGGCGCGGTTGTTTCCGCCGCCACGACCGCCGCCGGCAGCGGGCATCCGACTTCTTGTTGCTCGATGGCTGATCTGATGGCGGCGCTGTTCTTTGGTCACATGCGTTATGACGCGAAGAATCCCAAGCATCACAACAATGATCGTTTTAT
>Ga0137464_1000441_pt1 | contig 13538 bp, 15 predicted proteins | sample EasRivERMGT814_2_FD_102306 | JGI IMG/M metagenome (GOLD analysis project Ga0137464, IMG submission 102306) | Soil microbial communities from meander-bound floodplain in the East River, Colorado, USA - East River MetaG ERMGT814_2 | ecosystem: Environmental > Terrestrial > Soil > Floodplain ...
CAGGCGAAGCCGATCGCGTAGCCGCGGCGCACCCGGCGGTCCTCCTCGCGCATCTCGGCGACATGCAGGTCGGTGGGCGTGACGAGGCGGAGCGGGGCGCGGCTCACGACGCCACCTGCCGGTACTTCGGAACGACGCGCCACTCACACAGCGGCCCGAGGTCGGTGGCGCGCTGGTAGACGCAGCGATCGCCGTGGGAGCACTCGACGATCCCGATGCGCCGGAGGCCCTGGATCTCCTCGGCGACCTTGTCCGCCCACCACCGCGGCGCCGGCCCCTTCTTCCCGGGGTGCGCGGCCAGCCACGCCCAGCGCAGCACGCGCCAGAGGTCGTCGGCGATCTGGCCGGGCCGCCTGGACAGCGCGTCGACCACCTTCTCGTCGTCGACGAAGAGCCCGTCGGTGCAGGGGGTGCAGCGCTGGTAGTCGCGGTCCCAGCAGTCGATGCAGACGACGCGGGTGCAGGCGTCGCACGCCTCCGCGGTCTGGTCCATGAGGCGGGTCTGGCGGCAGCGGCCGCAGGTCCAGCGGAGGGGGTTCACGCGGCCCTCCGGCCGGCGGCGCTACGCCCGGAGCCGACCATCGCCCCGGGGGGGCGGCCGGCCGACTCCGGGCGATCACACAGCCCAGGCTCTGAGGACGGGGCGCGCCATGACGACGGGCGTCGGCCGCGGGAATGGAACGGCAGGCCGGACTCTCCCGGGGGGGTATGCCGGGGCGGGCCGGCCGGCAGGGCATGGGTTCGCCCGCCCCCGGCTGGTGGGAGCACCCCCGGGGACGGGCTGTCGGCTGGTCGGGTCGCGCGTGGGCTCCGGAGTCCGGGGGTCGCGCGCCCTGTCTCAGAGGCGCAGCCGGCGGCGCCCTCAAGGCGTGGATGTCGCCCGGCCCCGGCGTCGGACCCCGGGACACGGATTTCTGTCCGGGTGCCGCGACGCGCAGGACCGGCGGGCGAAAGTCGCCCGTCGATTGTGGTGGTTACACGATGGAGGGGATCAGGTGGTGGGCCTGGCCGGAGTTGAACCGACGACCCACGGATTAGGTCCCCGTCATCTTGCGAGACACGGACGATGTCTTCGCCGAATCCGAGGGTCGTAGCGATCACGGATCGCCGTCTCGCGGCACCAACAATCGGCAGGAGAAGTCGGGTGACAAACTCCGGAGACGCGGGGGCCACGAGGCGGCGGTCTCTGATCGCTACGACATTCATTCGTGTCTCCACTTCACCCGACTTCAGCGCGAACGTTGGCCCCAACGGCCGCCGCTGTCAAGCAGGAATTTTCGGATCGCCGCCGTCTCCCACGCGCGCGTTACAAGCCGCGTGCCATTTGGAACCGCGCTCCGGTGGCCGCTTTGCCGGTGCTGGCACGCTTTCGATCGGGTGAAAGTTCCGCGCTGATGTTTTTTCAGCGGTCCGCATCCTCGGCCTCGGTGAGCCGCCTCCCCGGCGGCCCGATGAACTTGACCTTGGACTTCAGGTACTTCGGCGACAGGTGCGCGTACACCTCGGTCATCTTCACCGTCGAGTGTCCGAGCAGCTCCTTCAGATCGTAGATGTCGCCGCCGTTCTGCATGTACCAGCTCGCGAACGTGTGCCGGAGCGTCTTGATGCTCGCCTCGCGCACGCCGGCGCGCTGCATCGCCGAGTGGAACGCGGTCTTCGTCCGCACGATCGGCGCGCCGTTGTAGAGGAAGACGTGCTGGTCCGGACGCCGCGGCCGGATCTCCCAGAGACATGCGTGCAGGCGATCGGTCATCGGCACGTCGCGCACCTTGCCGTTCTTCGTCGTCTCGCAGCGGAACGTGACGATGCGATTCTCGAACGCCAGGTCGCGGCCTCGGAGCCCGAGCAGCTCCGACTCGCGCCCGCCGGTGTCGACACCACACAGGACGATCGGCTTCATGTGCGGCGCCGACGCCAGGTGCAGCGCGTCGACCTCGCCCGGCGTGAAGAAACGCGGGTGACCGCGCGGCTCCTTGTGACGCTTGAGCGAGTCGGCCGGGTTCGTGCCGTGGTAGCTGCCCTGGTCGATGGCCCACGCGAAGAAACCCCGCAGGCCCGAGCGGTAGCGGTTGAGCGTCGGCCGCGAGACGCCGTCCTCGAAGCGTTCGGCGGCGAACAGTCGGAGCGTTCGCACGTCCAGCGTCGACATCAGCCTGCCGGTGAAGTGCCGGGCGAAAACGCGGAAGAGCGATCGCATGGTCTCGGGGTCGTTGCTGTTGACTGCGTGGTAGGCGAGGAATTCTCGGGCGGCTTCCTCGAAAGGCACGTCTGCCATGGCTTTCCCTCGGGGCGGCAGGGTTTCAGTTGTCGAGGGTAATGTGCCGAAAAGGTGCGCCGCGCAAGCGGAATCTGCTACAGCCCGACGGCCGGCGTCATCATCTGCTGCGCCTGCACCACGCGGCGTGCTGCGATCTCACAGTACCGCTCCTCGATCTCGATCCCGATCGCGCGCCGCCCCTCGATGACCGCGGCGACGAGCGTCGATCCCGATCCCATGAACGGATCCAGCACCACCTCGTCGTGCAGCGACGACGACTCGATGAGCTGCCGCAGGAGCGGCACCGGCTTCGGCGTGAGGTGGTGGCGCACCGCGGCGCCGACGAGCCGCGGCACGGAGAGGACGGCGCCCCGCCGCTTCCGGGCGCTGAGCGCCCCGCGGGTGCGATCGGTCCCGGACCCGCGCAGGGCGAACTGGATCGGCTCGTAGTTTTTCCCCCAGACGATGTTGAGGTTCCCGACCGGGAGCGCGCGCCCCTTGTGCCAGATGAGCGTGACCGGGCTCGAGGCGTTGATCCGTCCGAGGTCGAACGGGCCGAACACGTACAGGTGCGCATGCGAACGGAGGAGCCGCATGCTCGCGCGGAGGATGGCGTCGACGTCGACGCTGCCGTCGTCGCCGTGGATCGTCTTCGTCGGGAGCGCGCGCTTCCGCATCGAGGTCGCGCGCCATCGGATCCCGTAGGGCGGATCCGTCAGGAGGAGATCGACCGAGGAGGCCGGGAGGAGCGGCAGCAGCCCGGAGGCGTCGCCGCGGTAGATGGTGACGCCGCCGGCGTCGAAGTACGGGACGGGTGGTGACTGGTCGCGCATTGTGCCCTCATGGGAGCCTGCGCCCCCACGTGAGCGAGAAGCCGAGGGACGGCTGCCATCGCATCTGGAAATCGGCCGGCTTCCCGTCCGCTTCGACGCTCACGGGCGTCGCTCCGAACGTGAATCCCCCACCGGCGCACCAGCCGTACTTCGAAGTCGAGCAGCTCGCGATCGCCGCCTTGAGGTCGACGAGACAGATGCCGAGGGCGTTGTCCTCCGCCGTGGGCCGACATGACCAGCCCGGGCGGCACCAGTCGGGACGCGGCGTCGGCGCGCCCTCGAGGCGGCACGAGGCCGGGAGGTCGCCGGCCCGGGCGTCTGTCATGCACAGCGCTGCGAATCCGATCAGCATGACCAGCCAGACCGCGACGATGAAGAGCCGCTCGCGCAGCGGTGTTGGCTCATGGCCGCAGTCCGGTTCGTCCTCCGTGGTCGCGCAACTCAGGCCGCGCGGGCATGTGTCGTGGCGGACGATGCTCACGGCGCCCTCCGGTTCAGCCGGCCGACGGCGTCCTGGCTCGCGGCGTCGTCGCCGGCGTCGAGGGCGTTCTCGAGAGCGTCGCGCTCCTCCTTCGCCCGGGCGCGCGCGGAGGCCTCGGCCACGGCGACCCGCTCCGCGCGCCGGCCGTAGCGCACGAGAGCGATCGCGCCGACCGCGAGCGCGGCGATCCAGACGAGCGCCGAGCGGAGCCAGGCGGGCATCGCCGCGAAGAGGCCCGTCACGGCGCGGCCGCCGGCGGCGCTTCGCCGCCCCTCGAGCCGACGAGCAGACCGTGCGCCGAGCTCGTCAGGACCGCGCCCACGAAGCCCGCGAAGCCGGCCGACAGATACCCGCGCACGCCCGCGATCGGGATGGCGGTCGCCGTTACCGTCGGGAGCGCCGTGAACCAGCCGAGCCCGTACGCCGCCATCGAGAGGAGCGACCCGACGACGAGCGAGATGACGAGCTTCGGCACGGAGACTCTCCGGCCGATCGCCTCGGTCAGGGTCCAGTTGGCCGCCATGATGGAGCCGAGCTGCACGAGCGCCGCGCCGATCAGATCGGTCGTCATGTGGTCGTTCCCTCCTACGGGCAGCCGCCGGCGACGGGCCGGCGCGTGACGGTTCGTGCGGGGACTGCCGGGCCCCAGACGTCGGGCATCGGATCGTGCGGGAGCGGGACGCTCTGCAGCTCCTCGAGCGAGGCGTTCCGGAGCACGTACCGGTAGACCAGGTCGAGCTTCCGTTCGCGCTCCGGCCACGAGGCGAAGAAGGCGATGTGCTCCCGGATCATCGGCCCGGTCACGCGGTCGTGGTTCTCCTCCCAGATCCTCCGGGCGGCGACCTCCGTCTCGAGCACGAGGATCCGCCCGTTCGCCTGGCCGGCGGCGGTCGCCTGTTCGATCGCCCGCTGCATCCTCGCGGCCGAGACGCCGCTGTAGAGGCTGGCCGCGGCGAGCGCGACGCCGGCGACGCCGAGGAGCCACTCGCGGCGGCTCATGCGACACGCCCCGTCGTGCGCGGCCAGGCCAGATCCCCGCCCCGGATCCGGAGCATCGCCGCAACCTGGGCGACCGTGTACCCGCGCGGGCGCGCGCTGAAGTGCACCAGGTCCCACTCGCCGGGCTCGAAGGGCTTCCCGTCGCGGTCGGTGTCGCCACCCCAGCGCACGTCGATGGTCGCGGCGAGAGCGCCGAGCCGGGCGTACTGCTCCTTCGCGGCTGCGTCGAGTGGGTGCTCCCCGAGGCCGAGGAGCCCGCCGTCGGGATGCAGGATGTAGAAGTGCCAGGCGAGCGATGCCGGGACCTCACGCCAGCCGTCGGGCGCGCCCGGGTCCGCGACCATGCGCGTGAAGTTGTGGTCCGACTGCCCGCCGCGCGCGTTCGTCACGACCTGCGAGCGGTCGATGATGTTGCCGTGCGCGTCGCGGCCCTTCGCGTAATCGGCACTCTGCAGGACCGGGTCGCGCCAGGTCTCCTCGAGGAGCGTGCCGATCCCGGTCTTGAACGCGAGCCGGTCGAGCTGGCGCATCTTCATCAGCGCGAACGGGTGGAGGTGGTCGGGGTCGCGGTCGCGTTTCATTCGCAGGCCTCGTCGCTACGGTTCCCGCCCGGGTCGATCGCGACGCCGATCTCCAGCAGGAAGACCGCACCGACCGCCGGCGTCGGGACGTCGAGGTCCTCGAAGTCGAAACTGGTCGCCTCGCCGACGTACTTCTCCGCCCACGACCAGGTCGCGCACCGCTGCTGCTTGCCGGCCTCGTCGCGCGGGCAGGTCGCCATGTGCGCCATCGATCCGTCGCCGAACCGGACGGTGTAGGTGACCGGCTGGTTCTCGATCCCGCCGCGGCAGTCGAGCACGACCGGGAGCCAGACCAGGGCGGCGAGCGCGAGGGGGAGAAGCGGGCGCATCAGTCGGCCGGCCCGGTCGCGTCGAACGTCCCGTCCGCGAGATTCCAGCAGCCCCAGGTGTTCGTGGTCCCGCAGACGCACCACTCCTTCGCGCCGGTCGTGTCGAGCCCGACATCTCCGACATCGCAGGTCGCGCCGACGTTGAAGCCGGACCCGATCTTGAGCCGGTCAACGTTCTGTAGCTCAAGCTGGTTGTTGGTGTCGTCCCACAGCACGGTCGCGTCCGTGGTCCCGGCGTTGAAGTTGATCTGGTTGCTGTCCGACGCCGTTCCATCGCCGAGGTAAAGATTCCCGAACGCTCCCGGATAGGAGATTGTCACCGGACCCATCGAAATGCTCATGGTGCCAGCCGGCTGTAGGAACAGACCGAGTGACCCTGTCGGCTCGCCGATATAGAGCCGGTTGTTTGCGAGGGCGGTCATGACGAAGCAGCTCTCGCTCGCTGCGGCGGTGGAGTTGCAGATCTTGAGGTCAGGGGCCTGCTCGTCGGCCGCCTCGTCCGTGTTGTCGAGGAGAAGCCCGACGGTCCCGTTCTGTGCGGTCAGGACGTTGAGATAGGCCGCTGCCGGGTACGTCGCGGCCACGGGCCCGAACGACCCCCACTCGCTCCCGCGGAGGCGGCGCTGATCGATCATGGTCATGTCGTCGACATTGGCCGTTGTGGTGTAGTCCACGCCGAGCAGCTGGAACTGTCCGTTGAAAGTTGTCGAGGCGTTGAAGTCGAGCGGGGTTGCGCCGCCGCTCGTGCGGAACTTGCTGGAGATGACAGTCGGGACGGTCGTGGCGTTCTCAACCGACACCCCGACCGCCGATCCGCTCGCGCTGGCGATGTTGGTCGAGAAGTCCGATCCGATGATGTTCAGCTCGGCCAGCTCGGTGGCGGTGGCCTGCACCACCACGCCGCGAGCGTTGCCAGTCCCCGTGGCGTCGGTCTGCGAGACATACGACCGGACTCCGCGAATCGTCGCCACGGCCCCTGAGGCGCACCCGGTCTCGACACCCTGGAAATTGGCGAAACTGATGCCAGCGTCATCACGGTCGGCCACGAGATAGGAGTAGTCATCCGAGATGCTGGTGTAGCAGGGGATGCCCTCGAAGGCGTAGATGTATCCGGACTGCGTCGACGTGCCGATGTAGCGGTAGTCGTTACCGCTGGCGATGAATTGCACTCCGGCGCCGCCGCTATTGATCGTGAAGCCATCGGCGGCGGTGGCGCACCGGTTGCTTTGAATGAAGAACTCCGACCCGCTGCCGGGGTTGTCGAACCATCCGCAGTCCTGATCGGGCGCGGCCGCGTTCCCGTCCGTTTCAAGGTCGTTGTTGCGGATCGTCACCTTCCCGGCGCTGGCCCCGCCGCTCTGACTGATGATCGCCCGGTGCCCGCGAATCCGCATCCCCTCGACCGTCCAGTTCGTGGAGGTCCCCATTTCGAGGATGCCGTTCTCCCCGACCACGGTGGTCACGTCGATGAACGACGACGGCCCGTCGCCGCGGATCGTTGCGTAGTCCTCTCCGCTGCACTCAACGGGCGTCGTCCCGGAGTAGAGCCCCGCGTGGACGTGGTAAATGATCGGGTTCGCCGCCGTCGAGGTCTCGGCTGCGCACGCCGCGCTGAGCGTGGAGTATTCGCACCCGCTCGGACAGATGTTGACGATCTGCGCGTGCGCCGCCACCAGGTCGAGGTTCTTCCCGTCAACCAGCGCCCCGGCCGCCGAGAGGGTCACGTCGCCGGCCGTCGTGATGATGTCGTCCCCGATGGTGAGCACGTCGGTCGAGTCGTTGAACTGGCAGCCGGTGTCGTAGCCGAGGCTTGACACTCCGGTCGAGATGATGCAGCGATTGTCGGCGTAGAAGGAATTGCCGGTCCCGCCGCGATTCGCTGCGAGAGTCCCGGCGACCTCCGCCGTGGCCAGGTCTACCGCGTTCGTGGTCGAGCCCGATCCGGTGAGCGCGGTGGCGGTGATCGTTCCTGTGCCAGACGGGACGATGGAGGCTCCGTTCCCAACGGTCATGGTGGCGGCAGTGTTCGTGCCGGTCAGGATCGCGGCGAAATCCGCCGCCCCGACGCTCGCGGCCGGGACGTAGAAGCCGGTCGCGACGTTGCAGAGGTACAGGGTGTTCCCCTCGCGGCAGCCAGGCGCAGCGGCCGACGTACAGACCTCGGTGTCGCAATCGGCGTCGGTGATGTAGGCGAGCGTCGTGCGCTGCGCCATCGCCGGGGTCGCGGCCGCGAGCAGGAGCAGGAGCCAGAGGATCGATCGCTTCAACGTGGCCTCCATCATCAGAAGGGAAAGCTCGCGCTCGGGCCGTCGGTCATCTCCTGCCCGTTGCTGAAGTAGCGCTTCCACCACAGCCCGGTCGCCTGGTCGCGCAGGTACAGCACGCCGGCGATCGAGATCGAGTTGAAGTCCTGGATGACGGCGCCGGGGTTCGTCACCGCGCCGGGCGTTGATACGTCCTTGCTCACGAAGAAGCGGGCGGCCCTGACGACCGTCCGCACCTTCCCGGCGAGGATCATCTCGACGTCGTAGACGTACTCGCCGTCCATCGCCTCGAGATAGAGGTGCGGGAGGTACGCGACGATGATCCCCGTCGCGGCCGAGGCGACGTCGATGCCGTTGCCGATCGGGTTCGTGAGCTGGAAGATCGCGGCCCCGATCGCGTCACCGAGGCTCGCCTTCACCGTCAAGCGGAACGACGCGCCCGTGACGTCGAGCGGGTTGCCGTCGGCGTCGACGATCGGGATCTCCATCTCCTGGTCGTCGCCGCGGTCGATCTCGACGCTGTAGTCGATGGGGTCGATGTTCAGCATCGCGGAGTCACTCCACCTTCCCGGAGGGGGACTTCGATTCCGGCGCGCCGGAGGGCGCACGCGATCGGAGCGCCCCCGAGGGCCCGCGCGAGCGGAGAGCGCCGGAGCGCGGAGCCAGCGATCGCATGACGCCGACGCGCGCCGTCGCGAGCAGGGTCACGGTCAGCGGCTGTGGCGAAAGACTCTGCGGCTTGGCCGAGACCCGGGACGGCCCCGGCACGTAGTCGACGAGGACCACCCGCTGGGACAGGCGCGGGAAGCCGGGGACGCCCGGCATCTCCGTCGCCTGCGCGATCGCCGACTGGCCGACGAGCCCTTCCTTCTCCCAGGGATCGCCGGTGCGCGGGTCGGTCGCGAAGACCTCTTCGAAGACGCTGTAGTCGTCGCTCGCGGGCGCGCGATCTTCGGCCCAGTGATCGATCCCGCCGAGCCGGAGGCCGGCGCGCATCAGGGTGGGGTCGATCCCCGAGGCGGCGAGCGCGGCCCAGCGCACGGTGACCGCCTGGATGTTCGCGTTCGCTGGGATCACGCCGGCATCGAACGCGGAGGCCTCGGTCTCGCCGGCGTTGAAGAGGCGCACGCGCGTGGCGTCGCCGTCGTTCGGGTCCTCGTCGATCTTGTCGTAGAGGGTCGGTGGGCTGGACGGCACGGGCGAGCCGTGCGTCTCGACGTCGGCGATGAGGGGAAGAAGGATGCGGGTCATCGGGGAATACCGGTGGACCTCGAAAGCAGGGCCCACCACGTGCCCCGATGGCTGGCAGCGCCGCGGCGGTGATCGGGCGCCGCGGATGACCTCGTGTCGGTTCGACTTCTAACCTACCGGCTTCACGACCATCCCGCAATTCCCGGCGGCGCCTGCCGCGTCTCCGGCGGCAGGCTGTCCTCGCTGAGCATCTCGGCGCAGACGAACTCCGCGCGGTACAGCGCCGCGACGTTCTTCCCGTCGATGTTGGTGCGCGGCGGCCAGTCCTCGAGGACGACGTCCCGGTAGAGCACGCCGTTGTCCATCGAGAGCTCGAGGCGGTAGCCGCGGCGGTTCACCGCAAACGCGAGATCGACGAGCGCGAGCTCCCCCGCCGACCCGGCCTCGACGAACCACGCGAACGACGCACGCAGGCGCCACCCGTAGTGGATGTTCCGGCGCTTCCGCCTGAGCGTCTCCTTGGCGTTGAAGAGCGGCTCGGGGATCCACTGCGCGACGGTCATGCGCTCGATCGCCGCCAGGTCGTAGACGGTGGCGGCGCCGGCGAGCGGGGTCACGCGCAGGAGGGGCTGGTAGCTCCACATGGTCGTCGGGTTACCTCACCTGAACATAGACGGATCCGAACGCCGGCGATGCAGCGCCGTCGCCGTCGATCCCGACGACGCGCAGGTACACGTCGGCCGCGGCGGCCGCCTCGATGGCCGTCCAGGCGGACACCCTCAGCCCGGTCGAGTCGATGTCCACGCCGGGCCCGGCGGCGCCGTCCAGGTAGGTCCAGGCGGCGAGGTCGGTGCTGTACTGGACCCGGAGCTTCGCCGGCGTCGCCGCCCCGGCCGTGCCGACGTTCGCCACCAGGCGCGCCTCGCTGGCACCGGTGAGGTCCGCCCGGGCGCGGAGGATGGTCAGGCCCAGGAGCTCGGTCAGTGCCGCCGGCATCGCGGTCCAGGCGGCCGACGCGGCGGGCATGAGGATCGGGACCGCCTGGGGCATCGCCTGGAGGTCGAGTCGGCCGGCCTCCGGGTAGACCGTCAGGGCGAAGCCGCGCAGGAGGAGCTGGCGCAGCGCGCCCAGACCGACGGCGCCCGGGCCGGCGACGGAGACAGTCCCGCCCCCGCCCCCTCCCCCGCCCCCATCGCCCGGGGGATCGATGATGGTGGGTCGACCCATGTCACTGGTCCTCGACCCAGGCGGCGGTGATCTCGTCGTCGGCGACGGAGTCGTCGGACTCGTACACGAACCCACGCCCGAAGTCCGGGATGTTCGCCCGCTGGAGCGGGCTGTAGATCCGCCCCTCGAAATCCCCGATGACCTGCTGGCTGAACTTGCGCGCGACGGAATAGAAGTCGTTGTAGTCGTCGCACAGCGCCTGCGCGTAGGCCTCGTTCGGGAGGAGCGAGGACTCCAGGTCGATCCCATCGGCCGCGAAGGCGACGTCGCCGGCGGTGACCTCGATCCCGTTCCCGGACAGTTTGGTGTAGCGCGCGGTCTCTTCCCAGATCAGCGTGTCGCTGCGCTCGAGGATGTCGTCCTCGGAGAGATCGAAGACCTCCCCGGGGTCGTACAGGTCGCGCGCGATGAAGGAGCCCTGGACGTCGTCGTCGACGCCGGGGATGGCGTTGATCAGGACGCCCAGCTTCTTGAGCGCCTCGGCGCCGGTGAGCCCTTCGAAGTCGGCGTAGTCGACGACGCCGGCGTAGCTCGGTGCCGCGATGAAGTAGCCCTTCGGGGCGGTGCCCTTGTAGCAGAAGATCCGGTAGGTGTCCCCGACGCGGCAGGCCATCATGATCGTCTTGCTGGTCGCCGGCGAGAGCACGCGCATCACGTAGGTCTGGAACTCGTCATCGCTGCGGATGAGCTGCACCGCTCCGTCGGACACGGCCACGAGGTAGAGCGATCCATTGACGAACCGGGCCGTACGCGTCGGATAGAAGTTGGGGTTACCGGCCACGTCCTGTGCAATCAGCACCGGCGGGAACGGACGCTCCCAGAGCAGCGTCGCGCCGCGAAACGCGCAGATCGTAAACACCGGGCCGGTGCTGCTGGCCGTGGCGTTCTTCAGGACCAGCGTGTAGTCGAGATCGGCGACGTAGCGCGGGCCGTAGTAACCGGTCGTCGCCGCATCGCCGCCCTGCTTGCAGTTGACCCACGCAGCCCCACCGCTCATTTCACGGTAGTAGAACTGCCTGGTCGTGCTGGCGTTTTCCCTCCAGCAGACATGGACGATGTCGCGCACCGGGTCGTATTCACATCCGGACTCGGCGATCTCGGAGGTTCCAGCGCCAGGGAACGGTGGGAAGGACGTGATGCCGGAGTAGGTCACGCCGTCGACCGTGGTGCGCATCCCCAGGCCCGCAAGCGTGGTGACCGGGAGCATGCCCCAGATGCGCTTCGGGTTGCTGCGGTGATCGACGGCGCCCCAGTACGTCGCGTGCCTGTACGTGACGGACGACGCGACCTCCTGTGTGACACCCACGACGGGCTCGAAGATCGCTGGCTGCGGCTCGCCGGGATAGGCGCTGCCGTCGGCGACGTGATCGTAGTCTTGCTGGAAGTAGGGCGAGTGGTCGTAGATCCCGCGGTCCGCCAGGCCCTGCACCGCCCAGGCCTCGTCGGGGTTGAGCTGGCCGTAGTCGTCGACACCGTGGATACCGACGTTCCAGCGGCCGGTGAACTGTGCCATGCCGCGGCGGGCATCGGCTGTGATCGGGAGCCCCTGCAGGTTGACCGGCGTCGGAGCCAGCCGGCGGAACCGCGAGCCCGAGATGCGGAGGACGGACATCGCGATCCCGGCCTCGGTGAACAGCGCCCGCACCAGGAACTCTGGCAACTTGTACCGATAGAAGGGCGTCGTGCAGGAGACCGTCGAGCCGGCGGCGTAGGTGTTCACGAGCGGCGCTTCGAGCGAGACCACCGTGGCGCTGGTGACCTGCTTCACGATCACGTCCTCGCTCACCACGTTGTTGGTGGGATGGAGGCCGTCGCCGGAGAGGAGCCCGGCCGTGGTGTTGAGCGTCATCGTCGTCGCGCCCGCCGTGGCGGTCGTCACCGTCATGTCGGCGATGGTTCGCTTCACCAGCGACGCGTCGGTCAGGTCGAGCAGCTTGTTGAGCCCGTAGGCGGTGACCTCGACCATCTCCGCCTTGCGGTCGAAGATGATTGACCCGAGGCCGATGACGACGCCGTGGAACCGCAGCTTGCCGCGCCGGTAGATGCGCAGCGCCCAGATGTCGGCCGCGGTCAGGACGTTGAACAGGTCGTCGAAGAAGCCGGTGTCGTTCTGGAACGCGAGCGTGCAGTCCCCGGTCTTGAGGGTCAAAAGGTCGCGCTCGATCGCCCGGTTGATCGAGCCGATGTCTTCGAGGCTGGTGTAGTCGGTGACGTCGAGGACCTCGCCGGCGACCGGCGGGCCGAGGCTCGGGGAGATCGCGGACTGCGGGCGCGCCTTGATGATCTCGACGCGGAAGTCGGCGGGGTGGTCGCTCACCGCCCCGTCCTGCCCTGCGTGGTCCGGCCCCGGAAGCGCTCCGCCTTCACCATCGCGCGGTCGAGGCCGCGGGCGAACTGCGTGGGGCTGGACGCCATGAGCCCGTGGATGCCGCCGTAGTTGTGGGTGGTGCCGCCCTGGTGGATCGTGCGCTGGTCGTAGACGGTGGTGCCGCCTCCACCGCCGCCGCCGGTCATCGCATCCTTGAACCCGAAGCCGAAGTGCTGGACGAAGTCCCCGGCGCTCTTCCGGCCCAGCTTCTCGGCGAGCATGTCGTTGAAGGGGTCGTCGAAGCCGACCTGCGGAGTCGCCTTTCGGATATTGGCGACGTTCGCCAGGCCCATCGCGATCGTGGTCGCGGCCGCGACGTAGCCGGCGGGCGGAGGAATGGTGCGCAGCGCGAGTGCGGCGCCGGCGTAGGTGTCCGCGATGGCGCCGGCGATCGCGAGCGCCTTGTTGTTGCCGAAGAAGGTGGACAGCGCCGCGAGCCCCTGACCGGCGTAGCCGACCGCGGCGAGGGCGTTCTCCTTCTTCTGGTCAGCGAGCTGGCGATCGAGGACCATCTGGTCCTGCTGGATCTTGCCCTGCGCGAGCAGGACGTCGGACTCCTTCTCGATCGCCTTGATCGCCGCCTTCCCCTGCTTGTCTCCGAACCTGTCGATGTCCTTCTTGGCGTCCTTCTCCTGCTGATCGGCGAAGTCCTGGGCGGCCTGTTCCGCATCGGTCGCGGCGTTGACGATGTCGATGCTGTTCTGCATCCCGCGCAGGCGGGCTGCGGTGTGCTCGTCCGCGGCCTTGGCGGCGTCGCGATCGGCATCCGCCAGAGTGCGCGTGACGATCGCCGCCTGCTCACCGGCGGTCTTGCCGTCGAGGATCGCCTGTTCCAGAGCGCGGGCCGTGAGCTTGAGATTCTCGTTCGCCGCTGCCAGCTTTCTGGCCTCTGCGGTGGCCTTGGCGACCTCCGGCGTTAGCCGACCATGAGACTCCAGGCTGACCGCCATCTCTGCGTTCCACAGGGCAATTTGGCGCTTCAGTTCCGCAATGCGCGCTTCATTGGCG
>Ga0137464_1000445_pt1 | contig 13492 bp, 14 predicted proteins | sample EasRivERMGT814_2_FD_102306 | JGI IMG/M metagenome (GOLD analysis project Ga0137464, IMG submission 102306) | Soil microbial communities from meander-bound floodplain in the East River, Colorado, USA - East River MetaG ERMGT814_2 | ecosystem: Environmental > Terrestrial > Soil > Floodplain ...
CAACCTGACGCTCGATATCTCCGACCAAGTCCACGTGCGCGCCTCGCTCGAGGCGACGTTCGACTCGATTGTGAGTCACATTGGACGACTGAACGAAACCCCGGATGGCAAGCCGTTCCCCATGGTGCTGGAGGCGTGGCCCGGCGGACGCTGGTACCGCGATCTTGGCGGCAACAACGGTCACATGTGGGGACACGTGCAGGCGATCAAGAAGCCGACGCTGCTCGAGATCTACGGACCGCTGTTCATGTCGTATCCGGCGATGTCGAACGTGCAGTACCGGCTCACTGAGATCGAGGGCGGAACGCTCATCGCGTTCAGACACACCGCGTTCGGCTTCATCTCAGACGATCACCGAAGGGGCGTCGGCACAGGGTGGAAGTCGATCCTGGCGCGAATCCAGACCGACGCCGAACGCCAGAAATAAGTGAAGGGAGCACGACAATGGCATTGATTGACGGACTGCTACAGGAACTGGAACAGGAAGCACAGACCACGAAGCGGGTGCTCGAACGCGTCCCGCAGGCACATCTCGCGTGGAAGCCGCACGAGAAGTCGATGTCGTTGGGCCAGCTGGCGCTGCACATCGCGACGGTCCCGGGCAATGTCGCGCAGATGATCGCGCAGCCGGCGATGCAGCGGCCGGCGTTCGTGCAACCGGCGGCGACGCAGGCCAGCGAACTGCTGCCGGCATTGGAGAACAGCCTGAAGCAAGCCAGGGTTGCGCTCGGCGCGATGGACGATACGGCGATCATGGCGACGTGGAAGGTGCTGGATGGCGATCGCGAACTCATGGCGATGCCGCGCATCGCCGCGCTGCGCGCGATCATGCTGAACCACTGGTATCACCATCGTGGTCAGATGTCGGTCTATCTGCGTCAGTTGAATGTGCCGGTGCCGTCGATCTACGGCCCGAGCGCTGACGAGAACCCCTTTGCGCAACCGGCCGCCGCAGCGGCGCGATAGGCAAGGGAGCACGACGTGGCACTCGTGGACACACTTCTTCAGGAACTGGAACAGGAAGCCCAGACAACACGACGCGTGCTCGAGCGCGTGCCGGACGCGCACCTCGGATGGAAGCCGCACGCGAAATCGATGACGCTCGGTCAACTGGCGATGCACATCGCGCTGGTGCCCGGCGGCGTCGCCGAAGCGGCGGCGCAACCGTCGATGCAGCGTCCGCTGTTTCCTCAGCCATCGCCGTCCAGCGCGAGCGAACTGGTGCCGATGCTCGAAGACAGCGTCACGCGGGCACGAAAGGCGCTGGAAGGTCTGGACGACGGCGCGCTTGCGGCGACGTGGCGGATTCTCGACGGCGAACGGGAAATCCTGGCGATGCCGCGGGTGGCAGTACTGCGATCGATCATGCTGAACCACTGGTACCACCACCGGGGTCAGCTGTCGGTCTATCTGCGTCAGTTGAATGTGCCGGTGCCGTCGATCTACGGGCCGAGCGCTGACGAGAACCCCTTCGCGCAACCGGCCGCGGCCGCGGCGCGATAGTCAGACGACGGGCCACCTCTGGTGGCCCGACTACCTGAAAATCGCACGTGCACCTCTGCAGAAATAACGGCACGGTTGGTGCTCCTCTTCTCCTGATGCGTGTCGGCCGAGCTCAATAACCGTCAAGGAGGGGAACACATGTCCAAAGACTTGGTTGCGTACGGTATCTATCCGGATCGTGTCACGTTCGAGCGCACACTCGAGTCGCTCCGGGCCGCCGGATTCCGCAACAGCGACATCTCGGCGATTCTTCCTGAACGCGATCGAACCACTCGTGATCTCGCGCATGAGATCAACTCGAAAGCACCCGAAGGTTTCACCGCCGGTGCCGGCACGGGCGCGGCGATTGGCGGAGTGCTCGGCTGGCTGGTCGGCATCGGCGCCTTGGCAATCCCAGGGCTCGGCCCGATCGTCGCAGCCGGCCCGATCGTGGCTGCGCTGGCTGGCGCAGGTGCCGCTGGCGCGACCGGCGGTCTTGTTGGTGGGCTGATCGGCGCCGGTATTCCCGAGGTCGAAGCGAAGCGCTACGCAGGCCGCGTGCGCGAAGGCGCGTACCTCGTCTCGGTTCATTGCGACGACAGCAAGTGGGCCAAGAAGGCTGAGGAGATCCTCGAGGCGACTGGCGGCAAGGACGTCGCGAAGACGTCGGAAGCGACAGCGGACTACAAACCGTAACGGCGCTTGCTGGCGCGGGGGCATCGCCCCCGCGCTCGCGTGCTCGTCCCTTACTGCGGCGGCAACCCTCCGACATACGCCGAGATATTCAGGATGTCGTCGTCGGTGAGCTTCGCGACCGGTCGCTTCATCAGCGCCGCGTCAGGTCCGTTGCGATCGCCTTCCTTGAAGAGATGCAGCTGGCGTGCGAGATAGATCGGATGTACTCCGGCAATGCGCGGCACGTTGCCGAGTCCCTTCAGTCCTTCACCGTGACAGATGCTGCACTGGATGGACTTACCGCCGCCGCCATTCTCGACCAGCGACTTCCCTTTCGCGACGCTGCCCGGCGGCACATAAGACACGAACCCGATCTTCGGATCGCGCAAGCGCGCGCGGGTCTGATCTTCCGGCAGCGTGATGATGCGCTTGCCGATTGGCTCCATGCCCGAGGCCTTCGGATCGATGAATCGCATGCGACCCTGGCCGACGAACGTCTTCGGCACCATCGCGGCTTCGACCACCTTCGACCATTTCACCCGCGGCAGCGCGGCGAAGTATTCGGCGGCCTGACGCATCTCCTGATCTGACAACTCGGCCGAGATGCCGTTCATGCGCGCGTAGTCCTTGCGCGCCCCCGACTTGAAGTCCTGCATCTGCTGGTAGATGTAATCCGCCGTCGATCCGGTGACGTCGCTCGACTCAGGGTGCCCAAGGCCGGACATCAGATGACACGAGCCGCACGCCAGCGCCATGCCGTGACCCTTCTGCACGATCGGCGGCGCGGGCTTGTGCTCGTCTGGAAACCAGTCGGGTGGATTGAGGAGATCGTCGATTTGCGCCGGCGTGTACTTCTTCGTACTACCGGGCACGGATTTTTCTCCCGGAGGCTCCGCCGGCAGCTGACCCGCTTGAACCGGGAATGCCCACGACGGCTCTCTGGCCGGAACCGCGGCGAGCTGCGTTGGCGTTCCGGGCGCCGGCTGCTGCGGCTGTTGTGATTCAAGCGCCGTCGTAGCCAGCGCCACTACTGCGATGACAAGCATCCATGCCCGAGTCGTCCTCATGTCTCCTCCGCGCCACAGTCTATAGCACGCCGGGCTCGCTATAGCACGCCGGGCTCGGAGTTGGGCTCTGCTCGTCAGGTGTGTGATTCCGACTTGATCTCCGTCAGCATGACCGGCTGAATTCCGAAGTTCTCGAGCACGATCGTGTCGCCGGCGGGAATAATCTTCGTCGCGTACGACAGCGTGCCTTTGCCCTTGCCGTCCTTGTCGATCTCCATCTGGATCACCGTGAACGGATAGTCGATGGTGCGCGGCCGGTGCGACGCTTCCCAGAAACCGATCGGCCGATCGGTCGCAATCACGATGCGGCGACCGCCGTCTGGCAGCGGCGTCTGATTCGCGTAGTGCAGGTCGTAGCCAAGGGAGTCGGGTGTCTTGATGATGCCCACCGGCCTGGTGTCCTGCAGCGCGTCGAGCAGTTTGTCGGCGCCGTCCTTCTTCAACACCGCGAGCAGCGACGTGCGCTCGGCAGCGGTTGACCACCTGGTGATGTCGATCTGGACGATGCCCGATCCAGATGCACGGGCGTTGCTGACAACGGCGATAGCAGTGAAGCGTTCTTTTTCGCCAAGCGTCTGGGCCGCGGGGACGACGACCGCGATCACGAGCGCGGCCCCGATCAGCATGGACCACAGTCGAGTTCCACTCATGGGTTGGCCTCCATGACGAAGTACTCAAGAAGGATGCCGCGGCGATAAGATCCGCCCCCATGAGCACGACCGTAAGCGTGCGCGGCCGACATGGTTCGGTCGCCGGGCCAGCCCGCATCTCGTCCATCGACATCGTTCGCGGCGCGGTGATGGTGTTGATGGCCATCGATCACGTGCGTGTGTACTCGGGTCTGCCAGCGGGCGGACCAACCCTCGCGATCTTCTTCACGCGGTGGGTCACGCACTTCTGCGCGCCGGCGTTCATTTTTCTGGCCGGCACGAGCGCGTTCATGTACGCACGGCGGCATCCGGACGTCTCGCGCTTCCTGGCGACGCGCGGCCTCTGGCTGGTTCTGCTCGAGCTGACGCTGCTGCGCGTGGCGTGGACGTTCAACGTGGAGTTTGGCGGCTACAACATGGCCGGGGTGATTTGGGTCATCGGATGGTGCTGGTCGCCTTGGCGCTGCTCGCCCGCCTGCCCCTTGCCGCGATCGGAGCATTCGGCGTCGCCATCATCGCCGGACACAACGTGTTCGACCTCATACCCGGGCTCGGCTCGACGCTGGGCGAAAGCAGCCTGTCGGGTCTGTGGAAAATCCTCTATCTCGGATTCTCTGCCGGGCCGATCGCCCTCGGGAACGATGGTCCTCAGTTGTGGGTCCTGTACTCACTCGTGCCGTGGGTCGGCGTGATCGCGGCTGGCTACGCGTTCGGGGCTGTGCTGATGCTCGAGCCGGAACGACGCCGGCGCATCTGCCTCGCGATAGGGCTCGGTTCAATCGCCGCGTTCGCGGTCCTGCGCGGGTTGAATCTGTATGGCGATCCGCGGCCGTGGCGATCGGGCCTTGACGTCCTCAATGCGACGAAATATCCGGCGTCGCTGTCCTTCCTGCTGATGACCCTGGGCCCGACGATCGCGGTGATGCCTCTGCTCGACAACGCTCGCGGCGCTGTCACGCGGTGGCTCACGGTCTTCGGCCGCGTGCCGTTCTTCTACTACGTGCTACACATCCCGCTGATTCACGTACTGGCGATCGTCGTGTCGCGCATCCGGATGGGTGAGGTCAGTGACTGGCTGTTCGCCAGCCACCCGATGGCACCACCGCCACCGCCCGAGGGCTACACGTGGAGTCTGCCGCTGCTCTATCTCGTCTGGGCGATTGCGGTGGTGATGCTCTACGGCGCGTGCCGGTGGTACGCCGGTCTCAAAGTACGCCGCAGCGACTGGTGGATGAAATTCGTCTAGTGTCGCGCGCGTACACGCGCGCGCTCACCCTCGCGTGTTGACGTAGACGAGCGAGAACTCTGAGCCGCTGCCGCGGCGCTTCACCGCGACCACGCGCTGGCGATCCTCGGGGCCGGTCACCAACTGCACGTCATCAGACGATGCCCGCTCGTTGCAGACGACCCGGCGAGCGCCGGGGCCGCCGCGAAAGTCCACGTCACCGCGGCACTCGGTCACGGTCCCGTAGGTCTTCATCTCGCGTCGATAGAACTCCAGGATCCTGTCCTGCGCATCGTCGCTTTCGTACTTGGCGGCAATGACCTTGACGCCAAACCACCGGCTGTCAACGTTGACGTTCGCGCTTTCGTGCTCGCCGTGCTCGCGCAGCGGTTGAGCGCCGGGATACACCGGCAGGCCCGTGTCGAGGTTCTTGACGTCGGTGCGAACCGACACATTCCCGAGCGGGCTCTTGATATCCACACTCTTGCCGGGTTCGGCCTCGTGCACGTCGATGCCGCACCCGATCGCCGGCACAAGCGCTGACGCGGCGAATACCAGCGTCAGCATCGTCCGAGTCATCGCGTTCATGTTGTCGAATACGGCTGCCGCGCCCAGCCAGTTCCCGGCCGGCTCGGGTTGGTACACGCAACCCTTAGGTTGCATGTCGACCCTGTCCTGGGCTACATTCAAGCAACCAAGAGGTTGCATATGACAGCGACGACAGTGACAGACCGTATCGAGAAGACCGTCATCCTGAAAGCGCCCCGCAGCCGGATCTGGCGAGCGCTCAGCGACGCGACGCAGTTTGGCGAATGGTTCAAGGTCGAGCTGGACGGCCAATTCAAAGCTGGCGCCACGATTCACGGCACGATTACTTACCCGGGCTATGAAGGTCTCACGCTGGAGATGGCCATCGAGCGGATCGAACCCGAGCGGCTGTTCTCCTATCGCTGGCATCCCGGCGATCCGAAGGGGGAGTACAGCGCAGAGCCGATGACGCTCGTCGAGTTCACGCTCGAAGACGTGCCCGGCGGCACGCGCCTCACGATCGTGGAGTCCGGGTTCGACAAGATCCCGCTGGCTCGCCGCGCCGAGGCGTTCCGGATGAACGAAGGCGGCTGGACCGAGCAGATTGAGAACATTCGACGCCATGTCCCGCAGTCGTAATGCGGCCGCGGCGCGGCTGCACGACAGCGCGCCGGTGTTTGCGGCGCTTGGCGACGAGACCCGGCTGCAGATCGTCGCCCGGCTCTGCGCGGAGGGCCCACTCTCAATCACTCGCCTCAGCGAGGGAGCCGGCGTCACACGTCAGGCGATCACCAAGCACCTCAACGCGCTGTCGGCGGCGGGGTTGGCCAGGAACGTGAAAAGCGGACGCGAACAGATCTGGGAGCTCGAGACGCGCAGGCTGGAAATGGCGAGGCGGTGCCTCGATCGAATTTCCGATCAGTGGGACGTCGCACTCGACCGCCTGAAAATGCTTGTCGAGCACTGACGTTCAGCGCACCAGTTCCGGGCCGCTCATCCGCGCAAACGCAAGCGCCGCGTCTGCTTCGCGCCGATGCGTGCGCTGCAGCAGGTCGTCATACGGCGGCAGGGTCTGGAGTGGCGTTAACCACGGATCGTGGCTCAACGCGGCGGACAGGAAGAACCCGCGATCCACAACGAGGTTCAGCACCTCCAGCGCGCGAACCGGCTCGCCCAGCTGCACGAGGTGCCGGGCCATGTAGTACAGCGGCTCGGGATCGGTGAAGTGCTGAATGCAGAACTCGGTGGAGACCCTGCACTCGGCGTACTGGTGCTCGAGCAGCAGCCGCAGCGAGGCAACGAAGTGACGCAGGAGTTCCGGCCGGGGGGTTCGCTCTGCGTCGCGCAGGCACTGCAGCGCGTCCTCCGTCCGGTCGATCGTGGCCAGCACCATGGCCTCGAAATAGAACCGTCCGCCCGCCTGGAGCGCGCGGGTCGTGTCGCCCATCAACCAGTAGGTGTGCCGCACTCTCGTCGCGATCTGCGGATCGAGCTGACGCGCACGCTCGTGCGCCGCGACGGAGGCCGGCAACAGTCCGCAATAGCGGCACGCATGGACGAGACCGGCCCACAACTCCGGATCCCGATCGTTGGCGTGGCCACCGCCAAGCAACCGCACCAGTGCGTCGGTCGAGCGGCCGAGATCGGATTCGAGCTGCGCATAGGCGCGGGTCGCGGAGGTGAGTTGCGGATTCAGCGTCAGCGCGCGCTGCAGACACGACTCGGCGCGGCGCAGGTTCTCGTCGGCGCCCTCTCCGCCGGCCTTGCCCAGCACGCGGTAGCAGCGTCCGAGGTTTCCCCAGGCTGGCGCGTACTGCGAATCGTCCTCGACGCTCTGGAGATAGAGATCGCGGGCCAGCGCCGCGGGCTCGAGCGAGTACAGCGCAGCCTGCTGCAGCATCTCGTTGGCGCGCAAGTAGAACTCGTACGCGGTCGGGCTCGCCGGCACGTCGTGCTTCAGCATCTGCTGTTCGCGCAGCGTCAGCGGCAACGACAGAGAGGACACGATGCGCTGGACCAGATCGTCCTGCAACTGAAACACGTCGCGCAGCGTCGCGTTCGCGGTGTGCGACCACAGCACGTCGCCGCCAGGCGCGCCCACCAGTTGCGTCGTCACGCGGATGGCGTCGCCGGCGCGCAGCAACGTACCGGTCATCACGAGATCGACGTGCGCCTCCGCGACGATGCGCTCGAAGTCGATCTCGCCGCCGGTGAACCGTGCAGCGCCTGCTGTCGAGCGCACACCAAGCGAGCGCAACCCCGCGAGGGAACTGGCTATCGCATCCGGCAGGCTGAACCCGAGAAAGTCGGTTTCCGGGTCCGGACGCAGCACGCGGAAGGGCAGCACGATCAACCACGTCATCGTGCGCGCCTGCGGCACCGCCTCGACGTCGCCGAGCGTGAGACACGCCTTGAGTTCCTCGGCGGCTTTCGATGCCGACGCCGGCCGGCCGTCGGGACTTTTTGCCAGCAAGCGCTGCACGATCCGGTTCACCGACTCGATGGTGCGCGAGCCGCCCAGTGCGGCCGGTGATTCGTGCAGCGTGGCATGGAGCACATCGACGCTGGTGCTGCCGGCAAACGCCGGCGTGCCGGCCAGCATTTCGTACAGCGTCGCGCCCATCGCAAACAGATCGCTGCGCGCGTCGAGCGTACGTCCGTGAATCTGTTCGGGCGACATGTACCGCGGCGTGCCCATGATGGCCCCGGCCTGCGTGGCGCGCGTCGCGGTTTGCGTCAGCGAAGGATCGACGGCCACTGACACGGCCGCGCCAGCCCGAAGTCGAGGATCTTCAGGCCGTGCGGCGTCAGGAAGATGTTCGCCGGTTTGAGGTCGCGATGGATGAGACCTTGCTGGTGGATGACCTGCAGCGCCGTCAATGCTTCAACGGCCAGCGGGATCGCCTGACCGATGGCGAGTGGTCCGCGCAGGATCCGATCCGCCAGCGTCTCGCCGGTGAGCAGTTCCATGGTGATGAACAGCGTGTCCTGCTCCTCACCGATCTCGAAAATCTGACAGATGTTGGGATGGCTTACCGCGGCAGCGGCGCGCGCCTCACTCAGCACACGACGCCGCGCCTCGCTCTCGTTCGACGCGGCGATGACCTTGAGCGCCACGTCACGACGCAAACGAACGTCGCGAGCGCGATACACCTCGCCCATGCCTCCCGCGCCGAGCAGCGCGACAATCTCGTACGACGCCAGGCGCGTTCCAGGTGCGAGCGACATTGAATCGCTATTTCTCGCGCATCGCGGCCGTCCGGTCAACTGCGTTGAGGTGCTGGCGCGCGGCGTGGAGAGTAAGATCGTCGGTGGGTGGCCGATTCGACCGACAAAACCGGGCGCGGACCGCTGCGCTCGCTATACGAGTGGCTGACCGGAACCACACCGCCATCGCCCGCGGCGCCGCCGGCGGATACGACGCGTTCGGCGGGACCCACGCGTCTCGGCCACTACACCATCACGCGCAAGCTGGGCCAGGGCGGCATGGGCGTTGTCTACGAGGCGCGCGATGAACGCCTCGAGCGCACGGTGGCGCTGAAGACGTTGCCGGCGCTTTCCGGCGACGAGACCGCGCGGAAGCGGCTCTGGCGGGAGGCGCGCGCCGCGGCGAGCGTCAATCATCCGAACATCTGCCAGATCTACGAGATCGGCGAAGACACCGCCGGACTCTTCATCGCGATGGAGTTGCTCGACGGCGAGCCGCTCTCCGATCAATTGCAGCGCGGGCCGTTGAACGTGGCCGAGGCGGTCGCGGTCGGCCTCGAGATGCTCGCGGCGTTGGCCGCACTCCACGCCCGCGGCATCGTCCATCGCGATCTGAAACCGTCGAACGTGTTCCGCACGCCACATGGCCTGAAGCTGCTCGACTTCGGCCTGGCGCGGCCTGAGCTCGAGAGCGCAATGTCGCCGGCGACCGACATCACGCGTACCGGCACGATCATGGGCACGCCGCGCTACATGGCGCCCGAGGCGATCCGCGGCGAAACGATCGATGCGCGCAGCGATCTGTTCGCGGCAGGCGCCATCCTGTTCGAGATGCTCGCTGGCCGTCCGGCGTTCGACGGCCGGACCATCGCGGATGTGATTCACGCCACCGTCTACGAACAACCTCCCGCATTGAGTGGGTCATCAACCGTGGCCGCGGTCGATCGCGTCATTCGACAGGCGCTGGCCAAACGCCCGTCTGACCGCTTGCCTTCCGCAGAGGTGATGGCTGAGGAGCTTCGCTGGGCCGGCGGTCTCGACACCGAAGCCAGTACGTCACAGGCACATGCGCTCACACGTCTCGTCGTATTGCCGTTCCGCATTCTCAGGCCCGACCCGGAGACCGACTTTCTGGCGTTCAGCCTTCCCGACGCGATCACCACGTCACTCTCCAGTACCGGATCGTTGATCGTGCGCTCGAGCGCGATGGCATCGCGCTTTGCCGGCGACGTACCCGACCTCAAGGTGCTCGCCACCGACGCCAACGTCGATCGCGTCGTGATGGGCACGTTACTGCGGTCGGGCGATCAGCTACGCATCGTGGCGCAGCTCGTCGAAGCGCCCGGCGGCACGGTGCTGACGTCGCACACCGTGCAGGCGCCGCTCGGCGATCTGTTCCACCTACAGGACGATATCGCCCGCCGCGTCGTGGAAGCGTTGTCGCTACCCCTGACCGGCGTCGCGTCGCACACACCCGACACGCCGCACAACGCGCATGCCTATGAGCTGTACCTGCGCGCCAACGAGCTGGCGCGTACGTACGAGGGCATGATTCAGGCACGCGACCTCTACGAGCAGTGTCTCGATCTCGACCCGGCTTTTGCGCCGGCGTGGGCCCACCTCGGACGCTGCCATCGTGTGATCGCGAAATTCATCGACGGCTCGTCTGACGAGGCGCAAGCAAAAAAGGCACTCGATCGCGCGCTCGCGCTCAGCCCTCGCTTGTCGGTGGGGCACAAGTACTACGCCCAACTCGAAGCCGACATGGGCCAGTCGATCAGCGCCGTGGTCCGCCTGCTTGAACAGGCCGCGCAGCACGGCAATGATCCAGAACTGTTTGCCGGACTGGTTCACGCGCTTCGCTACTGCGGACTGTTCGATCAGGCCATTGATGCGAACGCTGAAGCGCGACGGCTCGATCCGAATGTCCCCACCAGCATCGAGCAAACGATTCTGATGACCGGCGACGTTGAGCGTCTCCTCGCACTCGGACCGAGAACGATCAATGCTGGCGGCGGCGATCAAGGCATCAAGGTGATCGGCCTCGGGCTCGCCGGCCGTCGCGATGAAGCGCGTGACGTGCTGCTCAACATGCCGCAGATGGCTCGCATTCATACGTTTCACACGTGGACGGCGTTCCTGGAGGCATGGCTCGATCGACAGGTCCCCGAGATGATGGCTCGCCACCAGTCGCTGAGCTCGCTCAAGATCATGAACGATCCAGAGGCGCTGTTTCAGATCGGATCGCTGCTGTGTGACATCGGCGAGTTCGATAGTGGCCTCGACTACGTGAAGCGAGCGGTCGCGAAGGGCTACTACGTCGCCCCGACGCTGGAGGTACGAGCTCAGTTCGACGCCGTCCGCCAGGAACCCAGGTTCCAAGCCATCCTTGCCGAGGCGCAGGAAGGGCGGACACGTGCGCTGGCAGCGTTCCGCGACGCTGGAGGCGAACGCCTCCTTGGACGACGATGAAGACCATGGCGCGTGCGCAGGACAAGGAGGAGATCGTGCGGCGGCTGAGGACCATCCGCGCCGACAGCGCGCGACGCTGGGGCCGCATGTCGGCGCATCAGATGATTTGCCATTTGAGCGACTCGTTTCTCGCCGTCACCGGACAACGTCACATCAGCCCCGCGTCGGGCCCGCTGCAACGCACCGTCATCAAGTGGATCGCGCTCTATGCACCGCTCAAGTGGCCTCGAGGCGTTCCGACGAGACCGGAAGTCGATCAGGAAGTTGGGGGGACCAAGCCGTCGCACTTCGCCGCCGACGTGACGCAACTCGAGATGCTCGTCGAGCTGATCACGACGCGGAAAGGCTGCTTCGGACCGACGCATCCCATCTTCGGCAATATGTCCGACACAGACTGGACGCGCTGGGCCTACCTGCACATGGATCATCACCTGCGTCAGTTCGGGTGCTGATGTGGTGTCCGGCTTGAGCCGGACCATAGGCATGTCTCTCCACGATCTCGTCACGACGAGCGCTGCGGTCGCGGAAGCCAGCAGCCGCCTCGCCAAGATCGGCCTCCTCACCGATCTGCTTCGTCGCCTCGCGCCAGAAGAGATCGATATCGCGATCGGGTTTCTCTCCGGCGAGCCGCGTCAGGGCCGCATCGGGATCGGCGGCGCCACGATCTGGAGCGCGAGGGACGTGCCCGCGGCGGACACGCCGTCGCTTGGCCTGCACGACGTCGACGAGGCGTTCACGCACATCGCCGCCATGAAGGGTGCCGGCTCGACGGCCGGACGCCAGCAGCGGCTTCGCGACCTGCTGCGCCGCGCCACCCGCGCTGAACAGGACTTCGTCGTCCGACTGCTGTTCGGTGAGCTCCGTCAAGGCGCGCTCGAGGGTGTGCTGGTCGAAGCGGTCGCCAAGGCGAGCGGGATCAACGCTGCCTCACTACGGCGCGCGGTGATGATGGTCGGCGCGCTCGCCCCGGTCGCACGCTCGGCTATCGTGGACGGCGAAGCCGGTCTCGCCACATTCGGCGTCCAACTGTTTCAGCCCGTTCAACCGATGCTGGCGCAGCCAGCGGAAGACATGAACGGAGCGCTGGTGCAATTGCACAACGACGTCTCCCTCGAGTGGAAGCTGGACGGCGCGCGGATCCAGGCGCACAAGCGCGGCGACGAGGTCCGTGTCTTCTCGCGGAATCTGCGCGACGTCACGTCGGCCGTTCCCGAAGTCGTCGATGCCATGCGATCGCTCGCGCCGCCCGAGCTGATCGTGGACGGCGAGGTCATCGCGCTCCGCACGGACGGCTCGCCGCATCCATTCCAGGTCACGATGCAGCGGTTTGGCCGGAAGCTCGATGTGGACCGGTTGCGCTCCGAGATCCCGCTGACGCCGTTCCTCTTCGATTGCCTCTATGCAGACGGCGAGTCGTTGATTGACACGACGCAGGATGCGCGTGTCGTTCGCCTCGAGACCATCGCGCCGTCGATCGTCGTCCCTCGTCTGGTGCGGCCGACATCGGAATCCGCCGAGCACTTTCTCGACGAGACCCTGCGCCGTGGCCACGAAGGACTGATGGTGAAGTCGCTGGCGGCACCGTACGCGGCGGGCCGGCGCGGTCAGCAGTGGCTCAAAGTGAAGATCGCGCGCACGCTCGATCTAGTGATCCTGGCCGCCGAGTGGGGTCACGGCCGGCGAACGGGATGGCTCAGCAACCTCCACCTCGGCGCCCGCGATCCGGTGCACGGCGGCTTCGTGATGCTGGGCAAGACCTTCAAGGGACTGACCGACGAGATGCTGTCGTGGCAGACCGAGAAGCTGCGCACGCTCGAGATCTCACGCGATCGGCACACGGTGTACGTGAAGCCGGAGCTCGTCGTCGAGATCGCGTTCAACGAGGTGCAGGAGAGCCCGCACTACCCTGGCGGGCTGGCGCTCCGCTTCGCGCGCGTGAAGGGGTATCGACAGGACAAATCCGCGAACGACGCTGACACCATTGACGCCGTCCGCGACATCTATCTGCGATCGCTGGGCAGCGAACCGCGCTAGCGCTGGGTCCTTAGTCCTTGGTCCGTGGACCTTGGTCCGTCCTTGTGAAATCCCAGGACACCGGTAACAGATCTCGTTCTCTTCTCTGGGCAACGACCCTAGAGTGGAGACGCGATGACGAAGGCAGAGCAAGCACGCCGACTGGCGTGGCG
>Ga0137464_1000448_pt1 | contig 13451 bp, 11 predicted proteins | sample EasRivERMGT814_2_FD_102306 | JGI IMG/M metagenome (GOLD analysis project Ga0137464, IMG submission 102306) | Soil microbial communities from meander-bound floodplain in the East River, Colorado, USA - East River MetaG ERMGT814_2 | ecosystem: Environmental > Terrestrial > Soil > Floodplain ...
CGGCCGTCGGTCGCGGAGGAGTCGCCGCAATGGGCGGCGGGGCCGCCGCTGGCCCGAGGAGGCGCGTGCCGTCCTTCGTGCAAAAGCGCGCGTCGTCGGGGTACACGGTCCCGCAGCTCGGGCAGCGATTCATCAGGTCCGCACTTGGTTGCGCCCACCGGACTTGGCGCGATAGAGCGCCTCGTCGGCCCTTGCGAACAAGTCCTCGGTGGACGCGACGCGCGGGGAAGGAAAACTGGCGATCCCGATGCTGACGGTCAAATGCACGGGCGCCTCGCCGCCCACGTGGAACGGGTGGGCTGCGATCCGCTCGCGCAGCCGCTCGGCGAATATCACCCCTCCCTCAGGCGCGGTCTGCGGCAGGATAAGCACGAATTCTTCGCCGCCGTAGCGGGCGACGATGTCCACCTTGCGCACCGCCTCTTCGAGCAGGCCTCCGAGCGTCCGGAGCACCATGTCGCCGGCGAGATGGCCCGCCGTGTCGTTGATCTGCTTGAAATGGTCGACGTCGAATAACAGGAGGCTGAACGAGGACCCGAACCGCCGCGCGCGATCCACCTCGGAATTCAGCCGGTCGAGCAACGCCCGCCGATTGAGAACCTTGGTGAGCGGGTCGGTCGTCGCTAATTCCTCCAGGCGGCGGTTGTCGGCCCGCGTCATCTCCAGCGCCTGCGCCCGGCGGATCGCGGCGACCGCGGCGCGAATGACGACGTCGGCAAACTCGACGTCGTCGTGCGTCAGGTCGCGCTCGTGGCGATCCGTGCGTAGAAAGAGGACGCCGGACCGTCGGCGGTCGATCGAGAACGGGATCGTGGCCACCGACCGGGTCTGGACCGTTCGCGACTCACGCGCCCACATCTCACGCACCCCGGAGAAGAGGGGGTGGAGACGGGCATCCTGGACGAGCACCGGACGCCCTGATTCGAGCGCTCCGATGATCTCCGGGTAGCGATCGAGCCGTACCTCGAGGTCGGACACGAGCGGATCCTCCACCGCCGCGGCGACGACGCCGGTAACGTCGCCGGCGCGTCCGAGAACAACGGAGCAGTGCGATAGCTCGAGCGCCCGCGCCACCCGGCGCGCCAGGATGCGGTAGATCTCGGGCGCCGACAGCTCGCCGGTCACCTCGTGGAGAATGTCGACGAGCTGCCGGTTGCTCACTGCGTCTTCACGCGCGCGCTCCAGCTCGAGCGTCGCGTCGTGCAGCGCCGAGCGTGCCGTCCGCAGCTGGCCAGCCGCGCGCAACTGGATCCGAACGCGGCTGAGCAATTCGGGCACGCGATACGGCTTGGACACGGTGTCGTCCGCGCCATGCGGCACGGCGTCGTCGGCGTATCCGTCGCGTTTCGCGGCCACGATCACGCGCACGTCGCTCCACCGGGGCTCGGCGCGCAGTCGTCCGATGATGGGACCTGTCGACTCTTCGTGTACGTCGAGCACGATGAGGTCCGGGGGCGCGTGCGCCATCGCATTGAACAGGTCCCCGGCGCCGGCAACAGCGGTCGCCTTGCATCCTTGTTCGCGCAACAGCCAGCACAGGGTGCCCCTGACGATCGGGTCGTCGCCCGCCACCAGCACCCGGCTGCTAGTCACCCAGTAGCTCCCGCAGGCCGCCCCATTCGATGTTCCCGCCGCTCAGCACCGCGACAGTCGGCCCCTTCGGCCGGTAGGCGCCCTCGAGCAGGGCGGCGACGGTGATCGCGCCGCTCGGTTCGACGACGAGTTTCATGCGGTCCATCAGCAGCCGCATTGCCGGACGGAGCGCACTGTCGTCGACGGTGACGACTTCGTCCACGTACTGCTGGTGATGCGCGAAGGTGAGATGCCCGATCTCCACGGCGAGCAGCCCGTCCGCGAGCCCCCCACTGTGCTCGAGCCGCACCGGCTTTCCGGCGGTCCGCGCGCGACTCAGCTTCGCCGCGCCGGTCGGTTCGACGGCGATGACGCGCGCGTTCGGCGCCCGCAGCTTGATCGCGGTGGCGACGCCGGCGCTGAACCCGCCCCCGCCGACCGGAACGAGCACCGCGTGTACGTCGGGGAGGTCGGCGGCGATCTCCAGCCCCACGGTGCCCTGCCCCGCGATGATGAGTTGATGGTCGTAGGGCGGGACGAGTGTCATCCCCTCGTCGGCCACGATCTCTTCGGCTTTGGCCAGACGGTCGGCGGTCGTCGTCCCAGCCAACACCACGCGGGCGCCGAGACGTTCGGCGCCGGAGCGCTTGGCCGGCGTGACGGTCGTCGGCATGACCACGGTCGCCGGGACGCCGAACAGCCGCGCCGCGAGCGCGACGGCCTGGGCGTGGTTGCCGGAGGACGGTGCCACGACCCCGCGAGCTCGGTCCGCCGGCTCCATGCGCGAGAGAAAGTTGTACGCGCCGCGGAACTTGAATGCGCCGCCGCGCTGGAGCATCTCGGGCTTGATGAACGTCGGGTGCCCCAGTCGCTCCGTGAGCGCGTCGGCCGGCAGGAGCGGGGTGCGCACGGCGACCGGCGCGATCGCCGCCGCGGCGGCGTCGAGATCGGTCAGGTCTACGAGGTCAGTCGCGCGCGCGATCACGAGCGCGCCTGTAGCTGGCGCGCCCGGTCGACGAGGTGCAGAGTGGAAATCGAGTTGGACATCGGATTGGGCCGAGGGGCGTCTAACGTACTGTCAGGTACACCCCTCGGAAAGCGTCTATTCCTCGTCGTCGACGTCCGGACCCTCCACGACGCCCGCCGGCTCGCTCGAGTCGTCCCCGGTCTCCGTGTCGTCGTCCGGAACGACGCGCGCCACGTCCATCACCAGGTCGGCCTGCTCGAGGTTCACGAGCTTGACGCCCTGCGTGTTGCGCCCGGCGACACGAATCCCCTTCACAGGCATCCGGATGGCGATCCCCTGCTTGGTGATGAGCATGAGCTCATCGTCCGGCAGAACCTCCTTGATCGACACGGCGTCGCCTGTTTTGTCGGTCCGGTGCACGGTGATGATGCCTTTGCCGCCGCGCTTCTGGACGCGGTAGTCCTCGATGGGCGAGCACTTGCCCATCCCCTTCTCCGTGACGACGAGCAGGTTGGCGTCGCGCTTGATCACGACCATGCCAATGAGCTCGTCGCGCGGACCGAGCTCGATGCCTTTGACGCCGGTCGTGTCGCGACCCATCTCGCGCACGTCCTGTTCGTGGAACCGAATGGACAGGCCATGCCGCGTGGCGAGCACGATGTCATTCGTGCCCGTCGTGACCTGGACGTCGATCAGCTCGTCGTCCGCCTCGATTTTGATCGCCTTGATGCCGGTGGCGCGCGGATTCGAATACTGCGCGAGGGACGTCTTCTTCACCGTGCCCTGCTTGGTGGCGAAGAGGAGGAACTGGTTTTCGGGGAAGTCACGCACCGTGACAATCGCCGAGACCTGCGTGTCCGGCGAGACGTTGATCATGTTGACGATCGGCTTGCCCTTGGCCGCGCGCCCAGCTTGCGGGATCTCGTGCACCTTGAGCCAGAAACAGCGCCCGTCGTCGGTGAAGACGAGGACGTAGTCGTGCGTCGACGCCACGAAAAGGTGCTCGACGAAATCCTCTTCTTTCATCGTCGCCGCGTTGTTTCCTCGTCCACCGCGACGCTGCTTCTTGTACGTGGATGCCGACGTGCGCTTGATGTACCCGGAGTGCGAGATGGTAACGACCATCTCCTCTTCGGCGATGAGGTCCTCGATCGTGAATTCGCCCTCGTCGCTCGTGATCTCACTGCGCCGCTCGTCGCCGTATTTGTTGGCGATCTGCTTCAGCTCGTCCTTCAGCATGGTCATGCGCTTGGGCTTGGACTCGAGCAGCGCGCGCAGCTCCTTGATCATGCCGCGCACTTCCTTGAGCTCCTCCTCGAGCTTCTCGATCTCGAGGCCCGTGAGCTTCGCGAGCCGCATGGCGAGAATCGCCTCGGCCTGGCGCTCCGAGAGCTTGAACCGCTTCTGGAGCTGCGCACTGGCAACGGGAACGTCCGCCGCAGCGCGGATGACTTTGATCACCGCGTCGATGTTGTCGACCGCGATCTTGTAGCCTTCGAGGATGTGCTCGCGCTCGAGCGCTTTGTCGAGGTCGTACTGCGTGCGCCGGATGATGACTTCATGCCGGTGCACGATGTAGTGGTCGAGCACCTCCCGGAGCGACATCACCTTCGGCACGAGCTGCCGCGTCTGCGGATCCGGCACGAGCGCCAGCATGATCACGCCGAACGTCGACTGCATCGAGGTGTGCTTGTACAGCTGATTGAGCACCACACGCGGAATCGCGTCGCGTTTGAGCTCGATCACGATGCGCATGCCGTCGCGATCCGACTCGTTGCGCAGGTCGGAGATGCCCTCGAGCTTCTTGTCCCGCACCAGGTCGGCGATGCTCTCGACGAGCTTCATGCTGTTGACCTGATACGGAATCTCGGTGACGACGATCTGTGCCTTGTTCGACGACTCCTTCTCCTCGATCACGGCGCGCGCACGCATCACGATGCGGCCGCGTCCTGTCTCCTGGTAATCCTTGATGCCCGCGCGGCCGTAGATGTAGCCCCCCGTCGGAAAGTCGGGGCCCTTGATGTGCTTCCGCAGCTCGCCCGCCGTCATGTCCGGGTTGTCGACCAGCTGCACGATGGCACTGATGACTTCGCGCAGGTTGTGCGGCGGGATGTTCGTCGCCATGCCCACGGCGATACCCGACGAACCGTTGACGACGAGATTCGGAATCCCCGACGGCAACACACTGGGCTCGTTGAGCCGGTCGTCGAAGTTCGGAATGAAGTCGACGGTGTTGCGATCAATGTCGGCGAGCAGCTCGGTCGCGATCGGCGCGAGACGCGCTTCCGTGTACCGGTACGCCGCCGCGGGATCACCTTCGACGGAGCCGAAGTTGCCCTGTCCGTCGATAAGCGGATAGCGCAGCGAGAAATCCTGCACCATGCGCACGAGCGCGTCGTATACCGAACTGTCGCCGTGCGGGTGATACTTGCCGAGCACGTCGCCCACCACCGTCGCCGACTTCTTGTACGGACGTCCCGGCACGAGACCGGTGTCGAACATCGAATAGAGGACACGCCGGTGCACGGGCTTCAATCCGTCGCGCACGTCGGGTAACGCGCGCGACACGATCACGCTCATCGAGTAGTTGATGAACGACTCTTTTACCTCGTCGTCGATGAGGCGCGGAAGGATGCGTTCGCGGTTGTTTGGCGCGGTCATGTGGGCTGCAAGAAAGGCTCTGCCGCCGGTCGCTCACGGCGTCGGTCGGCACACGGCAAAGAACGGTTGTAGCGGGACCTTGAAATGTACCCGGACGGGCAGCCAAACGCAACCGTGCGACACCGTCGTAAGTCGTTTCGCGACAACGGCTTTACTTAATGCCCGCCGAGCGACTCAAGGTCATGAAAAAGGGCGCCCGTTGGGAGCGCCCTGGCCGAGGGATTTGCGCGCTTTCACGGATGCGGTTCGGGAGGCCGATCGACCACGCGATCGGCGACTCCAGGCTCGCGATCGACGCGCTGGAACTCGGCCTCTTCGGCGTTGATCTCGGCCTCGGCGGCCGCCTCTTCCCGCTCCTCACGCCGCAGCGCATCCGCACGCTCACGCCGGTACTGCATGTACCACTCGCGCGTCACTTCGCCGGCCAGCTCACGGTTGCCGAGACCGAATGAAAGAGCCAGCGCCAGCGCGATCGCGCCAAAAAGAATGGCGAACGCCGTCGTCACGATGTCGGTGGCGATGCCAAGCTCCTGCAGAGCCATGAACACGGCGAGGAGAATGACGCCACCGCGTCCGATCCGCGCCAGCGCGCGACCGCCGTGCACCGCGCCAGCCGACGCACCGATCAAGCCACCGACGAAACCACCCAGCACGATCCCGACGAGGATGATGACGATCGCCGCAATGACGCTCGGGATGTAGCTGACGAGCGTGGACACGACGTTGGCCAGCGACTGCAGCCCAAGGGCGTTGGCCGCCAGCAGGATGATCGTGAACATGACCAACCAGAAAACCAGGTTGGCAAGAACCCGCGTCGGATTGACGTGTGTCCCCGATCGCTCCACCGCCTGAGTGACCCCGCCTCGCTCGAGGAGGTGGTTCAGTCGGATGCGCCGCAGTCCCCGCTCGGTGAGCTTCTCGAGGACCTTCGCCAGCAGGTACCCCGCGAACAGGATGACGAGCGCGCCGAGCAGCGCGGGGAGCGTCTGCCCGAACACTTCGGCGAAGCTCGTCTGAAGACGCTCGGCGAAGTTAGTGGTGTCTTGCTGGAGCATGAGGGGAATCTAGATGGAGTCTGGAGTCGACCCTAGACCCTAATTCCGCGTCCCTCGCCGCACGTCGAAGATCACGCTACGCCGGCACGTCGGGCAAATGAGCCATTCCCGCTTGCGTGCGTACCCGAGGCCAAACGAGCCCCCGCCGATGGCGCGCACGGTCATGATCGCCCCGTCGCGCGGGCATTTCACGTCCTCGTTCGCCGCGTAACGCTCGCGGATCACCCGCTCTTCGTCGGCGTTGTACCGCGCGCTTTCTCCGGTCACGGAATCTGGATCACGACCTTGCCGAACTGCGCGCCGCTGGCAAGGCGCTCGAACGCGGCGCGGCCGTCAGTGAGCGAATACACGCTGTCCACGGGGGGAGCCAGCCGCCCCGCGCGCAGCTCGGCGACTACCGCGTCGAACTCGGCGTCGTTGCCCATCGTGGATCCCATGATCGTCCACTGATTCCAAAACAGTCTGCGAACGTCCGTCTCCACCATGGGTCCCGAGGTCGCCCCGCACGTGACCAAACGCCCACGGCGGCCGAGGGCGTGGAGCGAGGAACTCCATGTGGCCGTGCCGACGTTGTCCACGACCACGTCGACGCCGCGTTTCCCGGTGCGCTCTCGGATCGCCCGCCCGACGTCCACTTGGGTGCGGTTGAGCAGCTCGTCCGCGCCGAGCGCCGCAGCACGACGCAGCTTGTCGTCGCTCGACGATGCGACCCAAACGCGAGCGCCGATCTGTTTGCAAATCTGCAGCGCCGCCAGCGCGACGCCGCCTCCGATTCCCCAGATAAGGACGTTGTCGCGGGGTCCCACGCGTGCCCGCGACACCACCATCCGCCACGCAGTCAGCGTGGCCAGTGCGAACGCTCCGGCGACGTCGAGCGGAGTCGTCGCCGGAATCGATCGCACATTGGCTGCCGGCACCACCACGTATTCGCACAGCGTGCCGGGCATGTGCTCCCCGAGGATGCCGAACTTGGTACACAGCGGCTGCTCGCCGTCGCGGCAGTACTCGCATGTCCGGTCGCTGATGCCCGGATTGACGACGACCAGATCGCCTACGGCAACCGTCGTCACCGCCGGCCCAACCGCTTCCACCACGCCGGCGGCGTCGGCGCCCAGCGGCCAGTCGGGATCGAGCTTCACACCCGGAAGGCCGGCGACAACGAACAGGTCCAATCGATTCAGCGCCGCTGAGCGCACGCGAATGCGCACGTCATCCGGACGTTGCAGCTCCGGCAGGGGCAGGTCGTCGCGAAGCGTGAGGCCGTCGAGGCCGCCGTGAGTCGCGAGCGTCAGGGCTTGCACGAGGGGGCACCGTTTGCTCGGGGCCCCCAAAGTTAACGTGCGCCGGGGCGGCGGCGGCGCCGCCGTTACGGCGTCTTGGCCGCCGGAGTGAAGCGGAAGTCGTACTCCAGCTTGATCGTGTCGGCGACGCTCAGCACGACCGGGACCTTCGGCTGGTCGAGTGAGAAGTCCTTGAACGTGAACGCCGTCGTCGCCGAGCCCACGAGGTCGGGCCCCTCGGACTTCGCCGTCACTTTCCACGTGGTGGGCTTCGTTACTCCGTGCACGGTCAGATCGGCGAGCAGTTCGAAGGTCGTAGTCGCGCCGTCGGCTGGACGAGCGGTCAGACCGCGCAGCGCGGTCGGGATCAGCTCGACCGTTGGAAACTTCTCGGTCTCCATCGTCCGGCGCTTGATGAAGTTGTCGCGTCGATCCTTGTCGCTCTTGAGCCCGGTGATGTTGACCGTGATGCGTGAGCTATCGCGAACGACCGCGCCGTTCGCGTCGACCACCAGTGTGCCGGCGATCGATTGGGTTGCCCCTACGGCGTCGTTCGGCAGATCAACCCCGACCAACTGCTCGCGAACCCGATATCGCGCCTCGTTTCCAGCCGGTGCGACAACGAAACGGAGCCGCGCCGCCGGCTTCGAGGTGGCCTTCCCCTTCGGGGTCGACGTGGTCTGCGCGTTTGCCGCCGAGCCCAGGCTGGCGAGTGCACAGAGTGCTGCAGTAACGCGTGTTAGCATCATGTGTCGGTGCGCAGAACGCGCGCGTGATTGATCGTGAGATGGCAAGCGCGGCCGGCGGGACTGCCAGGCCGCGCAGAGCGACGTGCGCTCGTTTCAGTGAAACGTGAAGATCACGGCCGGCGTTGGATCGGCCGGCGATTCGCGGTCCAAATACCGGCCGCTCCGGGCGCCGTTATATTCCGGCGACTGAGGAAGTGAACGCTCCGCCGGACTGTCGCCGCTCCACATGACCGCCATCAAAGTTCCCCCGCTCGGTGAATCGATCGTCGAGGCCACGGTCTCGCGCTGGCTCAAGAAGGAAGGCGAACGGGTTGCCCCAGGGGACACGCTGGTGGAGCTCGAGACGGACAAGGTCACGGTAGAAGTACCCGCGATGAGCGCCGGTGTGCTCACAAAGCAGACGCATGCCGAAGGCGACGTCGTAAAGGTCAATGACACGTTGGCCGAGATCGATGACTCGGCCGCGGCGTCGGCGGCACCCGCGACAACGACCGCCGCTCTCTCGCCCGCTCCCGCGGCCAAGGTGCCACCGGCTTCACCCGCCCCCGCGGCTCCGGCTCCCACACCGGCAACGCCACCGCCCGGCGAGGTCAAGGCGTCGCCGGCGGCGAAACGCGTCGCCGCGGAAGAGGGCGTCGACCTGTCTCGCATCGCGGGCACCGGTCGCGGCGGTGTAGTCAGTAAGCCGGATGTGATCGAGCAGGGATCCAAGGCGCGAGCGCCGCAGACCGAGGTCGCCGTGCCCGCGCGTGCCCCCGCCGCCCCGCCGGCCGCGACCGGCCGGGAAACGCGCGAGAAGATGAGCACGCGGCGCAAGCGCATCGCCGAGCATCTTCTCGAGGCGCAGCACGCCACCGCGCACCTCACGACGTTCAACGAAGTCGACATGACGGCGGTCGCCGCCGTGCGGGAACGCCTCAAGGAGCGCGTCGAGGAGCAGCACGGCGTCAAGCTGTCGTTCATGCCGTTCTTCGTGAAAGCGACGTGTATGGCGCTCCAGGACTTTCCGGTCGTCAACGCGCAGGTCGACGACGACGCGATCCTCTATAAGCATTATGTGAACATGGGCATCGCCGTGGCATCGGAGGCGGGGCTCGTGGTGCCGAACATCAAAGACGCCGACGGCAAGGGTATGATCGCGATCTCGCGCGAGATCGGCGATGTGGCCAAGCGGGCGCGCGACGGCAAGCTGACGATGGACGATCTCACCGGCGGCACGTTCACGATCACCAACGGGGGCGTGTTCGGCTCGCTCGTGTCGACGCCGATCATCAACTATCCGCAGGTCGGCATCCTCGGTTTGCACAAGATCCAGGATCGGCCGATCGCGGTGAACGGTCAGGTCGTGGTGCGCCCGATGATGTACATCGCGCTGTCGTACGATCATCGCATCATCGACGGCCAGCAGGCCGTGCTCTTCCTCGTCCGCGTCAAGGAGTTGATGGAAGATCCGGCGTCGATGCTCATCGAGTAGGCGCCCATGGCTCAGATCAACTCAGCGACTCCGGCGGACGTCGTCGTCATCGGCGGCGGACCGGGCGGATACGTGGCGGCGATCCGCGCCGCGCAGCTCGGGTTCAGCACGGTGTGCGTGGAGATGGACCGCACCCTCGGCGGCACGTGCGTGAACGTCGGCTGCATCCCGTCCAAGGCGCTCCTCACCTCGAGCGAGCACTATCACTTCGCGAAACACGCGGCGGCGAACCACGGCATCGGTGTCGGGGAACTGACACTCGATCTCGCGCGGATGCTGACGCGCAAGGACGAGGTGGTCGGCCAGAATACGAGGGGGATCGAGTTCCTCTTCAAGAAGCACAAGATCACGTGGGCGAAGGGGCGCGGCACGCTCAAACCGGGAAATGTGGTCGAGGTGGCGGCCGCCGCGGCCGCGATCGAGGGCGGGGGGGCCCCCCCCGCTGAGAATTTGACGACGTTTCAAGCGAAAAACGTCATCATTGCCACCGGCTCCGTACCAATCGAGCTCCCGTTTCTCAAATTCGACGAGGAGCGAATTCTCTCCAACGTCGGCGCCCTCAAGATCCCCAAGATCCCTAAACACCTCATCGTCATCGGCGGTGGCATCATCGGCCTCGAGCTCGGTTCCGTCTGGAGCCGCCTCGGCGCCAGGGTCACCGTCGTCGAGCTCATGCCCGCGATCCTCCCCGGCATGGACGACGACGTCGTGAAAGAGGCCGACCGCACCCTCCGCAAACAGGGCCTCGAAATCCGCACCGGCACCCGCGTCACCAACGGCGGACGCACCGACGACGGCGTTTTCGTCGAGGTGGAAAAAGACGGCGTCAAGGAACGGATCGAGGGAGACTACGTTCTCGTATCCGTCGGACGGCGCCCTTCGCTCACCGGCATCGATGCCGCGGCCCTCGGCCTCACGCTCGGGCGCCGCGGCGAGATCCTGGTCGACGACCAGCTCCGCACCAACCTCCCCAATGTCTACGCGATCGGCGATTGCGTCCCGGGGCCGATGCTCGCGCACAAAGCCGAGGAAGACGGCGTGATCGCCGCCGAGGTGATCGCTGGCAAGCCCGTGCACGTGCACTACGGGTCGGTGCCCGGCGTCGTGTACACGTGGCCGGAGATCGCCGTGGTCGGGCTCACCGAGCGGCAAGTGAAGGAGAGTGGGCGCGAGTACCGCGTCGGGAAATTCCCGTTCTCGGCCAATGGACGCGCGCGCTCTATGGGAGAGAGTTCCGGGTTCGTGAAAATTGTCGCGGACGCCAAAACCGACGAGCTTCTGGGAGCACACATGATCGGACCAAACGTCTCCGAGCTCATCGCCGAAGTCGTGCTCGCCTTCGAGTATCGCGGTTCGTCCGAGGACATCGCCATCACGGTGCACGCCCATCCCACCCTGTCCGAGTCGACCAAGGAAGCGGCGCTGGGCGTGCTCGGACGCCCGCTGCACATCTGAGTGTCGGGATACTTCGCCCTCGACCCACGCCCGCTGCGTCCCGAGGACGTGCAGGGCACGCGCGTGCTGCTCATGGGAACACTCGGCGTCACTCCGTACATCGATCGCGCGCTTGAAGTGCTCGCCCTCGCCGAACGGGGCGGCGACCCGGAGCATCGCGGTCTCGTCGTCGCCCGCGACGGGACGGTCGCGGGACTCGCGCTCTTCGGCACGATCGCCGGGACGGCGGGCGGCGCGCGACTATACACCGCGGTGCTGGCGCCAAGTGTGGAATCGAGCGACGTTGGCGCACGGCTGATTCAGGCGGTGGCAGCCGCCGTCCGGGAATCCGGCGCCCGTTTCCTCCTCGCCGAGCTCCCGGACGATCCGGCCATCGGCGCGGTCCTCACCCTGCTCCGCGAAAATGGGTTCCAGGAAGAAGCTCGAGTGCCCGACTTCTTCCGCAACGAAGTGGCGCTCGCTTTTCTTAGACTGAGCCTGTAGCGCGCGGCGCAGGACGCCGTCGTCCGGGCTACGCGCCTGCCGGTCGCTGACTACGGCTTGGGGAGGCCGCCGCGGGCCGACTCGTTGATCAGCATCTCCAGCCTGCCGGTGGAGCCGCACGGAATCCGGTCGGCGCTGCCCCCGGCCACGTCCTGCCCCGCGGCGGTCAGCGTAGTCTGGAGTCTCGTTCCCCCGGCGCCGTCGGAGTTCACCATGGTCAGGAGCGACATGTAGATCCGGTACGTGTCCGCTTTCGCACCGGTCATGCTCTGGCCGCACTCGACGAATTCGGACATGCGATACTTCCCGATCACGCGCTGCTTCCAGAAGCTTGTATTGCCGAGCTGGTGCGCCACCGGGTTATCGACGACGACATCGATGCCGAGCGTCAGATAGGCCTGCTTCACCGCCGGCCACGCGCGTGCGGGCGCAACGGGAACCTCGAGCACCGATGCCCGCGGCCGCTCACCCTCCACGATACGGTCTCCCGTGAGGATGACCGGACGCGCGGCGCCATCATCCTGGCTCGAGGGTGGAGGAACACTCGCACAGCCGAACGCCGCCAATAGGAACAGGACGCGTCGCATGGATGCCGCCGGATGGGGATGGAGAACAATGCGCGTCCGCCCCGTTTGAAAACCAGCCCCTGCCCCACATTTTCTCAGAGGCACCCCGTTCTCCCTCAATTCGCTCCCGACAAAACATGAACTGGCGCGTTGTCCCCCTGCTTGCCGCGATCGGCTTGGTCGCCGCGTGCGCGACCACTCGGACCGGCCCATCCGGCGGCGCGGCCGCCCCGTCCGACGCCCGCTCGGTCGTTACGGAGGCGAGCGTCCGCGCACTCTTGTTCACGCTTGCCGCCGACAGCATGGAAGGGCGCGGAACAGCCACCGTAGGCGGTGCGCGCGCCGCGCGGTACATCGCCGAGCAAATGCGCCACGCCGGGATCGAGCCGGCGGGAGACAGCGGCTATTTCCAGCGCGTGCCCCTGCGGATGACGTCCGTAGAACGCGTGGGCCGTGATTCGGTGCGGCGAACGGTCCAGTCATTCTCGTTGCTGAGGAGCATGGCTGACCTGGACACGCTTCCGGCGGCGCGACGGAGAATTGCCGTGAATGTCGTAGGCATCATTCGCGGGACCGACCCGGTGCTTCGGGACTCAGCCGTTCTGGTGGATGCACACTACGATCACCTGGGCATGCGAAGCCCCGGTGTGAATGGCGACACCATTTACAACGGCGCCGACGACGATGCGTCCGGAACCGTGGCGGTCCTCGAGATCGCCAAGGCGATAGCCGCTGGCCCGCGCCCCAAGCGCACGATCATCTTCGCGGCAACGACGGGCGAAGAGACTGGGCTCCTGGGAACGCGATACTACATCGCACACCCGGTGGTTCCGCTGGCCCGCATGACCGCCAACCTCGAGATCGAGATGATCGGACGACCCGATTCCCTCGCCGGGGGACGCGGTCGTGGCTGGCTCACGGGGTTCGAGCGGTCCACGATGGGCGCGATGTTCAAAGCGGCCGGTTTGGCGATCGTTCCCGATGCGCGCCCGGACCAGAGCTTCTTCACGCGCAGCGACAACATCGCCTTCGCCCGCGCGGGCATCCCGGCGCATACGCTGTCGAGCTTCAACCTCCACAACGACTATCACCAGCCGTCCGACGAGGCATCCAAGGCCGACATACCGCACATGACCGCCGTAATTCGCAGCGCGGTGGCGGCCGTCCGTCTTCTCGCCGACGGACCCGC
>Ga0137464_1000451_pt1 | contig 13444 bp, 9 predicted proteins | sample EasRivERMGT814_2_FD_102306 | JGI IMG/M metagenome (GOLD analysis project Ga0137464, IMG submission 102306) | Soil microbial communities from meander-bound floodplain in the East River, Colorado, USA - East River MetaG ERMGT814_2 | ecosystem: Environmental > Terrestrial > Soil > Floodplain ...
GCCGAACACATCAAGTATCTCGTGCAGGTTCGCGGCTTCACAAGAAAGACAATCGAAGATCGAAAGATTGGCTGGATGCAGAACACTCCCCAATACAGACATAAGGAAACTGGGGAGTTCGTGACTGGTAGGTACAGCTTCCCGATTGATGACAGAGAAGGGAAGTGGCGTAACATTCGCTTGTATTCGCCGATGTCTGATCCGCAATACAAGATGCTAAATTACAAAGTTGATGCTGGTTTAGAAACCGAGAAGGGCTATGGCAAACCAGCTAGGCTGACAAATATCCAGAAGATCATTTCTGGCAAGTATCAGAACTTCGTCATCTGTGAAGGAGAATTTAAGGAAGCTTTGCTGAATCAAAAGCTAGAGGAGGATGGTTACCAAACCTGGCTTGGCACAACCAGCACGCATGGGGCACAGACGTTCTTGGAGGAATGGGTTGATTTGATTCTGGAGCATAATCCTGGCTGCAACATATTCTTTTGCTATGACTGCGACGAAGCTGGCAAAATCAATATGAAGAAGCATATCTCAACGCACTTCCTGCCAATCATTTCCTCAGGAAAATTAGGCACTCTTAAGAGCGTTTTGCTTCCACTCTCAGGCAACGCCGACAGCAAGGACATCCCCGATTATTTCCTTAAAGAGAAGCGGACCACCGACGAGTTCATCAAGCTATGCACAGAGTCGCCCGATGTTGTAGCGGGAGGGGTTGAAGGCGACGAAGCTTCTGTCGAACCGATTAAGGTCGAAGACTTGAACAGCCTGATTCGTGATCGACGGTACATTGATCAGCGAGTCACAGTTCCGCTGACCGTGGTGTCGACTGCCGAACAAACCTATCACGCTATTCGTACCTGTTGCGTTGAATCGTGCCCGCTGGCAGATAAGGGGGAATGTTGCCAATCCGGTGCTGGTGATACAAACATTCCATACGGCCATCCGATATTCATTGCTTCTTGCATGGAGCGTGAGGAAGCTGTATTGAGTAGACTCAAGGGAGTCCTCTGCACTAAAGACCTTGACTATCGTTTGTACAATCGAATCAAGGTAGCACAGAAGAAGAAGGTCGTTATGGAATTGTACTACGCTCATCAACTGGTTGAGCGTACAAGGCAGGCTGACACAGACGATGAAGAGATTCTTAAAACCTGCGTGACCGAACTGGCTCACGTTCAGGTGTATCTATTGCAATCAGAGATACCAATCAACATTGAACCTAAGGGATACATGGCAACCGGGTGGGTGCGAACACACCCCAAGACATCCACTGCCGCCCTCTTCATTGAGAAAATGGTTCCCATCGAAGAGGATTGGCGTAAGTTCAAGATGACTGATCAGCAGAATCAGGCCATCATGAAGTATCTCAAGAACGATTTGACGACAGAGGAATTGCTCAATGAACTTGTCCAACATGTTATCAGAATCTTCGACGCCGATGAAATTCTCATCAGTGTTCTCCTTACCTACCTTTCGCCGCTTTATTTCGACTTTAACGGGAATAGACAGCGAGGGTGGATCAATGCAATTATCCTCGGCGATTCGGGAGTCGGTAAGTCGAGCACTTACACCAGATTTTCGGACTGGGTTCAAGTGGGATCGTGGTTCTCTGCTCTTACAGGCAGTCGTACCGGCTTGCTGTATGCGGCTAAACAAAAAGGAAACGAGTGGTACATTGCCGCTGGAGATTATGTACAAAACTCAGGAAAAATCCTGGCAGTTGATGAGTTTCAAGTGCTTGAAAGAGAAGTTACACGCTCTCTCGGAAGCTCAATTGACCGTGGATTCCTTGATGTTAAAAAAGTTGCAAGCGGCGGCTACGAAGCGAGAACACGACTTCTACTGGTCGGCAATCCAATCAAGCACAACAGGGATCAGGCAACTCTCTCTGACTTTCAATACGGGTGTGAAGCATTATCAGTCATGCTCGACCCTATGTTTATTCGGCGATGCGACTTAGCGGTATTCATCGCTCAGGAGCCGAACAAAGAAGAGAAGTACAATGCCTATGTCGAGCCAAGCAAGGGCACTAGCGTATCGAAGAAGCTGACTGCCATACAGATGCGGTCGCTGATCTATTGGGCGTGGACTCGTGAGCCACGGCATATAAAATTTACTGAGGAAAGTACAAGGAAGTGTCTGGAGAAGGCCACTGAACTTTCCAAGGTTTATGGTGCAGTGGACAAGGTGCCGCTCATCAACCCTAACGACTTCCGCGAGAACCTCGCCAGAATGTCAGTAGCCTTTGCTGTGCTGGAACGAAGTATCGATGACGACCTAGAAACCCTGATCGTCAAGCCGGAGCATGTCGAGTGGGTGGCGTCATTTGTCGATCAGCTTTACTCATCAATGTCATGCGGACTGCGGCATTACTCAGAAGAAATGGCCCGCATGAATCGCATGGACGAGGTTGAGTTCGGTCGCATCAAAGAGAACATCGAATCATTCACCCAGGAAGACCTTACCAGCACGCACGACTACTATCGTTCGACCTATCCAACTCTGCGGGTTATCGTATATGCCAGAAACACGAGGCAGTTCACGCTGCGAGAAATCATGGAGGTTACTGGTCTGACGATGGGCTGGCTGCGTAGGCGGATAGATCATTTCAAGTGCCTCGACCTTATCCAAGACTCAGAGCGTGGGTCTTTTAAGATCACCAGGAAGTTTAATCTATTCATCATGCGGTGGCGACAAGACCCGAAGATTGAGGCAAGGCTGGAGCACGCCAAGAACAGGCTGTTCTATCAAACTCCAGAAGACCTTAAGCCACGACAAAGGAGAACGGAAGTTCCGCCGCCAGAAGGGCCAAATGGAAACGGCAGCACTGTGCCGCACAAGGAAGAGAAGGAGCCGGTAGCTAAGAATGCCGATTACCTTGATGATCCATTCGCCCAATCCGATCCATTCAGCGACTCTAGTGAAATCTGATTTTCCTGAGGAAACTATGAACTTCTCCACGATCAAGCAAATGGCTGCCGACAAGTTGCAGGCGGCTCCGCCGAGCGAAAAGGCAGCGGAAGTATTAAACAAAACTATGGAGCAGGTGCGTGGGCACTACAAGCCAGGCGAGTATAACAAGCAGCCTGAAATTCCAGAGCCATGCTTACCAAAGACCAGCGTCGCCTACCATAGCCAGAACTACTGTCAGTCGAAAGGCTGGAACAGATGCAATGGAGTATTCGAGGCCATTGAGCGACGGAAGAAAGGCGAAAGATACCTCTCGTATAGGGAGGCCGACATCGCTGCTCGCAATGATTTACTTGGCAAGAAAATCGTTGTCGATCAGTTGATGTGTGAGTTTGAGTTTATGATTCACGAGGATATTGCTGGCGTAGATTGCAGCATCTACGAACTACGCAGAAGATACAATGTCCTGCTGGCTGAGTTGCGTGGGCATCAGCAAACACACAAGCGAGGGCTTGACTATAAGAAGAACTTGTACGACAAGCAGCCGCAAGAACAGAAGGATAAATGCGACAGCTTTATGATTGGCATAGAAGCCAAGATGAAGTTCGTCAAGGATGAGATGCAGGATATTGAGCATCACTTGGCTGAGATTGGCTTGAAGATGTGGCCCGAAGAGTTTGAGTACGGCTTTCATCCAAACCTCACAAGGCCGGAGTACATGTCCGAAGAACAATATCAAACGAAGCTGAAAAGTTTCGAGGTTCTGTTAGTTGACCCAAAGGAAGCGATGGTTAAATGAAAGCTTTAGAGATAGCATTCTTAGGAAACGAGCGTCACTTGTTGCACGCATTGCGGGCTATGACCCGCTATGGAGTGTACTCAAGCAACGCCATGCAGAAATATACCTTCCTGCTGTTTGGTGATTTTCCTCAGGAAATCCTGCGGGACCAGACGTTTCAGTATCAGTACATCGGCGATGACAGGATAGACATGGAGTCGTTCTCAGACGACTACGATCTTGTTCTTGATCCCGAGAAAGAGTTTAAGGCTGGTGGTGAGTATGCGTTGAGTCAGTGGTTTGAAATGAAACTCAACATGGAGCACAGCAAAAAGTCGTCACCATTCCGTTTGCCATCACTGCACTATCACATCCGGGCATCCAAGTTTCGCCTGCAATCGTCACAGCATCAGGTTGGCAATACTATCTTCATCATGCCGCCATCGCCGCAGGATCTAGACTGGCACAAGTTGCCACGCTGCTGTCCGCCGTGGTGGGCATCAATGGTCGAGTACCTTGATATGAGCGGATATAGCATTGTCTATCCTCAGGTTAAATTTGAAAGCGGTAGCAGACTTGACAATTTTTTTGATTATCGATTCTTTTTCACTGGCTTCGAGGATGTCTTCTGCAATCGCTGTTACATGCCGGAATGCACAAGTATAAACGATTTGAATTATCACCTTGTCAATTCCCGCATGTATATCGGATGGAGTAATCTAATAGAAGACTTGGCGGCTGCCTTGCATATACCAAGCATAATTATTCACAACTCTTCGAGACGAGAGTCTCGTGAAATATATTCTGTCAGAAATGATGAGTATCTTCTTCATCATGTTTATTTTTCCAATCCACTAAAGTGGGATTTGGATAAATTAAAATCAAGTATCGGGTTCATTGAAGGCAGGCTCATACCAGTTGCATTAAAATGAAAACTCATTGCAAATCTCATACAAGACTTTATGGAGTCTGGAAGGATATGAAAAGCAGATGCTATAATCAAAATAATAAAGATTATAGATACTATGGAGGTCGTGGAATAATTGTTTATGATTTTTGGAAATTCAATTTTGAATTGTTTGAGGCGTGGGCAATTTCTCACGGATATAAGCGTGGATTGATTTTAGATCGATTTCCAAATCTCAATGGAAATTATGAGCCAGATAATTGCCGTTTTGTAGATGTTAAAACTAGCATGTACAACAGAAGAAAGTTTAATGTAAATAAAAAATCGATTTATTATGGCGTTTACTACAATTACAACGAATCGAAATGGAAATCTTGCGTGACAAAAAATAATGTAACTTATAATGTTGGCACTTTTGATAACGAGTTTGATGCAGCTATGGCACACGATGTTCTAGCAATTAAAATTCACGGAGCAGGAGCTAAACTTAATTTTCCTGAGGAAATTTCAAAATGAAATCATACGGCAAGGCATCAATTTCTTCTCGCAATGTTTCTTTTTTATTTCTCGATCCGTCAGTCAACACAACGGGATGGTCGATGTACCAAGTTGAATTTGACTACGAGGCCGAGGCGAAAGGCAAAAACTTTTGGAAACGAACACTGGTTGGTTACGGCTTGTTGCAAACTCCGTCAGAATTAACGACACTAGAGGCTGTGCTTAAGATGCACTCCCTCTTCAAATCACTCAGGCTAGTAGATGCGGCAGTCGTAGAGATTCCAGAGATTGTTTATGCTGGCAAGTCAGGGCAAAAGGAAATACTAGCTAAGGCAGCCAGCGTGATAGAGACAGCTTTGGCTGCTGGAGTTTTTATCGCTGCCTTAAGGGAAGCCAAGGTAGAAATCGGAACAATCAAACCACGAGAGTGGCAAACAGGTAACGGCAAACCAAGGAAAGTGAACTCCAAAGCCTGGGCTATCACGATAGCCAATGCACTAATAGGACGAACAGGTGGTCGGCCACTACACACAAAAAATGATGAAAACATTAGCGATGCAATAGTCATGGGCGAGTTTTCAATCCCCCGAATTTTCACGCAGCAGATACTTTTTTCCTGAGGAAAAGGTCGTTAAGGATATGGCCACGGAAGCACAAAACCCCTGCACATTCAAGACGGTCTGCAAGACTTGCAGGTTCGTTAAGAACGTAAATGACAGGCCACTGCTCTGCAAAGAAAGTTCGTGCCCTGAGTATACGCCATGCTCCAAGTGCGGCAAAAATGTCGCCCTGTACAAAGACAAGAAGTGTGCTGGCTGCACCAAAGAAGATGCCGCACCAACAACAGAAGACCTTGGAGTCTCGTCAAAGGAAACATTTTCCCCAGGAAAACAGGACGTACCTGCCAGCAAGAACGGCAGGGTATTTTCTGTTACCGTACCGGGACAAGCTCCTCCTGAGTACAATGAAGAAGAGAAGTCGTACTACGAGAGGCAATGGCTGGAGTATGAAGGCTACTATCGTGATCCATCAGCCTATCCGGTTTGCCACGCAATCATCTTAGGGGAGATTGAACTCAACCATGTCAATTCACAGTTGATTAATATACGCTACGAGGAAGATCAGAAGATTCTCGAATCGATTGATAAGCGGCAAGAGCGGATCATTAATACAATAGCCAAGCTTCGTGCGGCCTTACCAGCCAAGGAGGCTATTGAGTTATCGGAAGACGAGAAGGCAATCTCTGCGATCTATGAGAGGTATGCACAGGAGCAGCTTAAGCGAAGGGTTGGTAATGTGTCTCGTGTACTATCACCCGAGGCGGTTGCCTTGGCACCATGCCTGCCATTTCCAGTTGGCCTAGCTGATATCTTAACTAGACTGGGATACAAGTCAGTTGATATCGAGAACGCTTTCAGGCAGGTAGAGCAGGCACAGTATCTGCCGAAAGACCCGAAGACCTTGCTGGAGGCTTTGGGGATGATCTTAAGCGAGAATGTGGTTTCTCTGGAAACGATAAGTGGGAACCGGAACGGAACTAGGCAACTAGCCGAAGACGTGCCAGACTCTCCTGCTTTAGATTTTCCTGAGGAAAATCCCATTGAAGATGGCCAGCAAGGGTGAACATAGCACGCAGTCCATTACCGGCCCACGCCAAGGCCCAGTTCACGCCAAGAACGGTTTTCGCTATGACGTTCGGGTGACAGCAATGATGGTTGAAGATATGATCTTCAACCCTTCTTTGGCAGCTAAGGTCATTCTCGACATTGAGATGCCGCCGCACCAAGAGCTTAGGCTTTTGATGATGTGGACGCATCAGATGACGATTGATGATTCTGGATTTTCCACAGGAAAGTCTTTCACTGGTGCGATGAAGATCGCTCTGACATCAGTGCTGTTCAAGGATTACACTAGCGGAGTTTTGTCGAAGACGTTTCGTCAAGGCAAGCTGATCTTCGACATGATCGAGCGGTGGTCGAATGCCAATAAACTTTTCCGCAATACAATAGCCAAGCAATTCAACAACAAGCCAAAAATTCTTCACGACAATGAAGTATACCGTATCCTTTGGCGTGGCGGTTCTGAACTTAGAGTCTTGCCGCCTGGGTTTCTTAAAGACTCAGAGAATCTTAGATCAGAACGCTGGAACGCTGCGTACTGCGACGAATGGAATACCTATGGTAAGTACGAGTCACTTACCTCAATCATTTACGGTCGTGCCACCCGTGCCAATCCATATTTGGATTGCCCGGTTAGAGGCAATAAGATTCACTTGTTCTCGACGCCCAAGTATAAGCATCACGAGAGCTATCATTTAGTTGAGGCGATTGAGAAGGACATCGCCAACGGCAATGCTGACTACGCTAGATTCACATGTAATTACCGGCACGTTCCCAGGACAAAGAAGTGGCTGCGAAAGGGCTTGGTTGATTACCGAACGATTCGGTTGATGCAAATCACAAACCCACCTGGAGTTTCTGGTTCTGAGATTGACGGGATATGGCAGAAAGATAGCTTGTCATTCTATTCGTCTTATTACATTGACCAAGCCAAGAACTATTGGGAGTCGCACAAAACAGACTTCCCGATCTTGACAGAGAGACTGCACGAGAACGACATATACATCTGTGCGTTTGATATGGCACGCGGCAGCCAGAATGCCAAGTCGATGAAGGGCGATGACTTTGCGTTCGTCGTGTATCGCCAGCCAGCCGGAGCGGATTGGGCGTATCCGTGCTTTGCATTTCGACGCAATGGAGTCAAGGCTTCGCAGGCAGCGGCGATGTTGCAGAAGTATCACATCGCATTTGGCTTTACCTTCCTGGGCTATGATCCGCAGGGCGGCGGAATGTTTGTGTATGATGAACTGGTGAAGCCAGTGCAGAAAATTGACGGGATAGACCAAGCTGTCGTGCCATTGATTGATATGGAAGACAAGACAGGATTGATGGGGGACAGAATAGTCATCCCTCTCCGTCGTAGCAGTGGAGCAATCAAGGTATACTGGCAGTCAATGTCATCTGACAATGTATTCCTAAACAGGATGCACGGTCAGCTTAAGCAGGGAATCGAAATGCTTAAGATTCCGCTGGCTCCATATCCGGCGTTGCTTGATTTGAATATGATCGATGGCATTGATGAGATACGTGAATATCTCCAGAAAGCCCAGATATCTGACATCGACCACGCTCACTGCGAACTTTACCTCATGAGCCTGCAACTCCAGCAGGTTGATATCATGCGGAAGGAAGGTAGCATGGAGCCTGTTACCGACAGCAAGGGAATGTTCTTGTTCAAGTCGAAAGAGAAGAAAGACCTCGCCTACTGCTTGGTCTACGTCGATACGATATACAATATCTACAAACGATTCGCTGAAATGGGTTTAATCCACGATCGTCGCGGCGAGGAAGAGAATTGCTTTGGCTCAATCGAGCCGCTTTGATCGGTCGATTTTCCTGAGGAAAATATGGAACTGCCATCATTCAAGTTTCAATTCGACGACCCGTCTAACCAGCCTGATGATAAGGCAATTGGCCTGAGGCACGACGGGCGACCCATCTATCCAGACGGAAGCGTGGGGCCGATTGTCAAACGGGTTTATCAGAACTTTGAAGCAGTTATCTCAAACGAGATAGCGTCCGCCCCACTCGGCCTGGAAGGCTTAGTGCTATGGTCAGGCAGCGAGTCGAGGATGCACGGTCATCCTATCCGTACAGGGGTGACCGATATCGAGTCGCTCAAGACTGCTGCCCTGCCGGAAGAAAAGCACGAGCGTCTTCTGCTGGCCAGTGAGTTTTACGAGACTGACGATTATCTCGGCAGCATCCTTGACCTTAAGCGAGACTTCTCGTGTCTCGGCTTTACACTGGCTTATTCTATGGGCAAGCGAGAAGAAGCCAGGATGCTGCAAATGGAAGAGGACAAGCTAGAGGAAGAGTTAATTAAAAGTCTTGTGGTCGAAGCTGACATCGAGGAATACCTAAACCTCGTCTCGCAGGAATGGATGTTGCCCAGCGTAATCGCTGACCTATTTCTGCGGCTATTCATTACCGATTCGTTTATTCTCTATTGGCGAGTAGCCGAAGGTACACGACCGGACCACGCAACCTTGCCTGGGGTATGGCAGATTCTGTCATTTGACCCACGCGACTGCGAGTGGGAAAACGATCAAGGACAAGACAGGCTTTGGTATACTATTCCAAAGCACATGCAAAAGAAAATCCGCGACGCTCATCGTACTGATTCCGATCAGCAAAAGCGAGCGGAAAGAATCAAGGCTTTGCTTGACGAAGGCATACCGCAAGAGTGGCTGGATGCTGTTATGGACGGCAAGCCAACAATCGAATTGAAGAAAGACGAAGGTCACAATTGGATCATCCATACAAATGGGCCAGAGCAGAATGGCCTTGTTAATCCATCCATGTATCGTATCTTCCTATTTTTGGAAGCACGACGAGCATTGCGTGACGGCGACTTCTCTACCTCGTACATGATGAAGCATTTCATTCAGCATGTCACGATTGGCGAATCCGCTGGAGCAACTGGATTCAATGCTAATACACGCTCGACATGGGCGACACCGAAAGAGATTGAGACATTCCACGAAATCATGCGGCAGGGTGTTCGCACTTCTCGCTTGGTCACCAATCATACGGTGAAAATCAATTACGTCTTTCCGCCGAAAGACATGTTCGACGATGCCAAGTACAAGAAGCCTGAGCTTGCTATCCTGCATTGGTCACACATGTTGGAGGTTATGATCACTGGCGGTGGAACTACAAATAGCAGTGGCTTCCTGGGCGTCAAGTCTCTCAGTGCTCATATCACGTTTTCTCGTGATAGAGTGAGCGAAGCTGTCACGAAATTCTTTAGGATTTTTCGAGGTAAAAAATCTGTGACGAGTATCCCCGATAAGTATTACGTCACGGCTACCTTTGACCAAAACGCCCTGAAAGAGCCAGCACAGGTACTTAAGGAATTGCAATGGTTTGTTGACGTAAACGCTATGTCTCCCGAGACTGCGTTGCGTGAAACAGGCCGTGACGCCAATCGAGTGCTACTCGAAAAGCGGCGTGCGAAAATTTCCCAGAAAAAGATGGGACTGTACGATCAAATCATCATACGGTCCAGTCAGGTTTCCTCAGGAAATATCGCACCGTCCGACTCCATGACCAGCCAAGGCGGGCGACCGCCGAACGCATCTACCACGCCCAACGAAGAAACACGCACACAGCCAGCCACCGCTACAGGGTAATTTCTCTGGCTTTCTTCGCTCCGGGTATCTCATGCCATTCGACATTGACGCTCTATGCGAGCGGCTTGGTAGTCATCGCATAACTGAGACGTTCACTGACGACTACTCTGTAACAGAAATTGCCAGCGACCGGATTGCATTCCGCACGCTGTCGATGACTGACATCAGCAAGGTCTTCGGTAACATTCAGCTTCCCGATACAGAGCATGTGGCTTTCATCCCAACACGGATGTGCCATAGCTTACCGAACATCAATAAACGCGGACGATGTTTCTTTCCGTCCGTAATGAAACGCTCGGCACCAACTGCACAAGACAGCTTGGTGAACCTTGAGCATATCCTTAAGAGAAACAAGCAGAGCGAGGACAAGGTTATTGGCCATGTTCGTGCCATTTCGTTTGATCCTGAAAGCATTTGGGACGGCAAAGTATTTGAGGAGGTTGCCAGTACAGGCGTCGCAATCGCCGGTTCCCCTAGCAATCAGCGGCTCTTGATTCCCAGTAAGGCGATCCCGCTGTATGCCTTAATGGCAATTCAACTTCGCACCGAGGCTGGCAAGGATATCGTCGAGCAACTTTCCTCAGGAAAACGGCGTTGGAAAACGTCGATGGAATGCGTTGCCTATCCTACCAAGTGCGGCTTCCTCTATGAGAACCAATTCATCCATGTCGCCAACGCTGATGCAGAAATGCTGGAGTGCGTTGAGAAGAACAATGTCAAGCCATACAAAGGCAAGAAGCTTTCCCTTTGCCTTGGCGGAATTGACGACACGGTTGATTTCTGCGGCATTGGCTGCACCACTTCGCCTGCTGACACGGATTCAGACGTTCTCGGATTGTTTGCTAACGTCCAGGCACAGACTGCCAGCGTTCAACGATCCATGCCGATTCGTTCAATTCGCATCGGTTTTCCTCAGGAAAAACGAGAGGAAGCAATCGAGCTTGCCAGCCTACAAGTCGAGAAGATTCTTGAGGAACAGGCGGCACTGACAGTCATTGGCCAAACTGAGGAATCTGATGGCCATAGGCATGATGTACTTAGCGATGGCACCTGCCTGCCATACGAAGGGCATAGCCACGGAGTCGAAAGCATTCAACTCGTAACGGGAACGAACCCACGCTTTACCGCCAAGACGGGAACCAACGAACGCTACATGCCAATGGTAGAAGCTGGCGTTCGCTATTACATACATAGTCACCTTATCGACATTGCCCTCAAGGGCAAGCGTAAGGCAACCGAAACACCGACTGACGAGACGGCCTCGTCAGAGGATGACGAGGCTCTTTCCAGTGAGGAAATCATGAAGCTCAAAGACCACATCAAAGGTCTGGAGGACAAGATCACTGCTTTGGGTGCAACCCCGACGGTGGTCGAGTTGAACAGTGTCCGCGACGAACTGAGGAAGCTTCGCACTTCCGAAGAAATCGCCACGGCGGTCGAAGAGGCCATCGAGGCCAAGCTTTCTTCTGGCGATCTTGTCAAGAAGGAAGAGGTCGAGAAGAAGGTGAGCGACGCGGAGAAGCTGGCCAAAGATAAGGCCGACGCGGAACTCAAGGAGAAGGAAGCTGCGATGCGGAAGCAGCAACAGCGGCTGGCTGACGTTACCGCCCTCGGCGTTGATGTCGAAGCCATCGAAGACGGATTCACCAAGAGCATCCGTGAGATGATCATGGAAATCCCGACCGACGAACGCGGTGACCGCGAGTTTGCGGCTGAACTGCGTCGGCACAAAACCCTGGTGACAGTAGCCAAGAAAGAGCAGGAAGCTCAAAACCGTCCCGCCGAAAAGGAAGAGACAGTTACTCAACAGGCCAACGTCAAGAAGCCATACCTCCTGCAAACCAGCAGTGGCGGTAATGGCAAGGGCGGTGGCAGTGGTGCTCCGGCTGGCCCGACGGTTCAGCTTCCAGCCCACTTCGCTACCAAGCGAAACAAGGCTACGGCCTGATCGATTGATTTTCCTGAGGAAATCCTCAGGTTGTGTCCTTTCTAGTTCCCTTACAAAGCAACAGGAGATTGGTTTCTCATGTTCAAGAATCCCTGGTTCAAGCCCTGCTGGGGCGAATACCGGACGCTCGGTGAATTCTCAACCACCGACTTTCCGTTGTCGGAGGCCAATGCGGCTGTTGACCACGCTCGTGGTCATACCCTCATCGGCAAGTGCGTGGCACTTGACTGGGCCAACAAGAAGTGCGTTTATCAGGACGGCTACTTCTATGGCGTCATGGAGCATAAGGTCAGCTTGAACGGCGTCCTCACCGACGCTTGGTACTTGCAGACCCAACGGCAAACTGATGTCAAAGACCCGCCGCTGCGGCGTGGTGCAATGGCAGTGCTTCGGGTTTACGAACCCGGTGCATTCCTTGAGTTCGAGGGTGTCGGTGCTGCCAGCGTGGAAACGAACGTCGTTACCGCTGGTGCAGGTCTGCTGGCTGCCGGTACAGCAATTGATACGGAACTTTCCGTCATCAAGGGCGGCTGGCGAGTTGCTCAAGTCGGCGAATTTGTGATGGGTCTGCTGAAAGCGATTTTGGTGCCGGAAGACACCATCACGCCCAGCCTTCGCATCCTCGTTCAACTCACTTCCCCGTACAAGAAAGCCTAACAGCTAACGGGACAGTCCCCTTGTCGCTGCTTCCTTACTGTAGAGGGGGCAGCATTTTCCTCAGGAAAATCAACGGAGATTTTGGTCAATGTCTCAAACCCTTGTGAAGCACATGAACAAGCTGGAGGAGGTTGCGAGCAGCAACTTTCGCAGTGCAGCCGACCCCGGCTCACGCTCTCCAGAACGGCTGCGGGGCCGGGCCAACAATCGGTTCGGCGACGCAGAATTGGTTCGTCGCGGACAGGTCGAAGTTGCCAGCGTGCCTTACGTTGGTCCCTTCAATGTTCCGCTTCTTGCCAGAAGGAATGCGATCTATCAGGCCGGTAGGTATAACCTGACCGACATGGAAGACGCAAAGACATTCTCGGATTTGGTGAAGGAAGCCTTCACCCCAGGTCCGAAGCAACAGGCGGCGTATGCCGAGTTGAATGCCTATCGCACGTTCGTTCTGTCGATGGCATTTCCGGCACAGCCGTTCGCGTTGTCGGC